>Ga0182030_10024273_pt1 | contig 11153 bp, 7 predicted proteins | sample 812S3MmetaG_FD_121299 | JGI IMG/M metagenome (GOLD analysis project Ga0182030, IMG submission 121299) | Permafrost microbial communities from Stordalen Mire, Sweden - 812S3M metaG (Illumina Assembly) | ecosystem: Environmental > Terrestrial > Soil > Wetlands > Permafrost | place: Sweden...
CACCGCAGGTGAGCGCCAGCTTGATGTCGCGCCGCGGCTTGAACCCCTCCTCTCGGTAGCGGATCAAGGCGTCGGTGAAGACCGCGGCCATCGCCTTGTCGTCGCTCGCACCGCGCGCGTAGAACCAACCGTTCTCCTCGATCAGTTTGAACGGGTCGCGCTCCCAGTCCTCGCGGCGCGCTTCCACCACGTCGATGTGGGCGAGCAGCAGAATCGCCTTGGCCCCTGGGTCGCGGCCATGCAGGACCGCGATCAGGGCTCCGTCGTTCGGCCGCTCGGGCGGCGCGATGATCCGCACATCCTCCGCCGGCAGGCCCCCCGCGGCAAGACGCGCGCGCATCGTTTCGGCCGCTTGCGTGCAGCTGCCGACCGAGCGCGTCGTGTTGATCTCGATCAGCTGCCGGTAGAGGTCGCGAAATGACGCCTCGTCCCGGGCCGGTGTTTGCGCCCCGCTTGCCGACGTCCCGAGACAAGCGGCGGCGGCCAAGATCGCTACTCGCAAATTCACGGTGCGTGCTCCCTGATTCGGCGGAGCATTCAGACTGCGTCGGATCGCCTCGAATATCAAGGGGGCGTATGATGCGCGACGGTTTCAGAACCTCGGGTGCGCTCGTGATCAAGACGATTTTGCTAATGACGTGGCTCCTCGCGGCGGCCGGAACGGCCGGTGCGGCCCTCGCGGACTCCGAGCGCGCGGCCGCGCCGTTGATCGCCATCCGCGCGGGAACGCTCATCGATGTGAGTGCCGGCCGCGCCTTGAAGCATCAGATCATCCTCGTCCGCGGCTCGAGGATCGAGGCGGTCGGCGACGGGCTGGCGATTCCCGACGGGGCCGAAGTCATCGATCTGTCGAGCATGACGGTATTGCCCGGACTGGTCGACTGCCACACGCATCTTGCCGACCTCGCGAGTGCAGAACCCTTGGAGCTGCTGCGCAAGACGGCGGCCGAGACCGCGTACGAGGCGATTCCTAACGCGCGGGTCACTCTGCTCGCCGGGTTCACCACGGTGCGCGACGTCGGCGTGTATCGTGCCCTGAACGACGTTGCCATGCGCGATGCCATCGCCAATGGGCTGATTATCGGGCCGCGGATGTACGTGGCCGGCGCCTACGTCACGATCAGCGAGGGTGCCGGCGCGATGACCGGGTTGTCGCCCGACATCGAGCTGCCCTGGGACTTCAAGTTCGGCATCGCCAACAGCCCCTGGGAAGTGCGTCAAAAGATCCGGGAACTTGCACACCGGGGCGCCGATCACATCAAGGTATTGTCGACAGGTGCGGTGCTCACCCACGGAAGCAATCCAAAATCCATCGAATTCACGCCCGAGGAGTTGCGCGCGGCAGTGGACGAGGCGAACAACTTCGGCCTGCGCGTCGCGGCCCACGCCCATGCGGCCGAGGGCATCAAAAATGCGATCCGGGCAGGCGTCGCCTCGGTCGAGCACGCGACGCTCATCGACGACGAAGGCATTGCGCTCGCCAAGCAGCATGGCACCTACCTCGATATGGACATCTACGACGAGGAGTGCATCCAATCGGCCAAGGACACACCGGCCGATTTCCTGCAGCACGACCGGGAACTCGGCGAGATCCAGCGGCGCAATTTCACCAAAGCGGTGCGCGCCGGAGTGAAGATGACCTTCGGTACCGACGCCGGCGTCTGTCCCCACGGCATCAATGCGCGCCAATTCGCCTTCATGGTCAAGTACGGCATGACGCCGATGCAGGCCATCCAGGCGGCGACGATCAACGCCGCCGATCTGATCGGGCATTCGGAGCTGTTCGGCACGATCACGGCGGGTAAGACGGCGGACATCGTCGCGGTCAAGGGCGATCCCCTCGCCGACATCCGCGTGCTGGAGCAGGTCGCGTTCGTGATGAAAGAGGGGACGGTTTACAAACACGAGCCATAGCTCGAGCGGGCGATCCATGCAGCGAGATTCCGGACAAAGGGAGGAGGGCAGATGCGGGGCGTGCCGTTCATCGTGCTGGCAGTGGGTGCGGCGTTGAGCGCCGGGGCCGCGCGGGCGGATCAGGCGAAAGCGCAGTTCGGACCCTCGAATCCCTTCTACGCGCCGAGCACGCTGCCGTTTCTGGCGCCGCCGTTCGAGAAGATCAAGGACGAGGACTACCGGCCCGCGATCGAGGCCGGAATGACGCTCAAGCTTGCTGAGATCCAAGCCATCGCGAACGATCCGGCGCCGCCGACGTTTGCGAACACCTTCGTGGCGCTGGAGCGGAGCGGCCGCTTGCTCGAGCGCGCCCAGCACGCGTTCAACGGCGTCACGGGTGCGAACACCAACCCCGTTCTGCAGGACGCGAAGTCGGCGCTCGCGCCGCAGCTCGCCGCTCACTACGACGCAATTCACTTGAACCCCCAGCTGTTCGCACGCATCAGCGCGATCTACGCGAAGCGCGCCGGCAGCGGGCTCGATCCGGAGTCGAAGCGCTTGGTCGAGGTCACTTACGATGAGTTCGTGCATGCCGGCGCGAATCTCTCGCCGGCTGACAAGGAGCGGCTCACCCAGCTCAACACCGAGGCCTCGACGCTTTCCGACGCGTTCACCAAGAAGCTCCTCGCCGCCAATGCCGCGGCGGCCTACGTGACCCCGACGCCCGATGCGCTCGAGGGCTTGAGCGATGCAAAGATCGCCGCCGCCGCCGAGGCCGCGCACGCCCGTCACCTGGACGGCTACCTCGTGCCGCTGCAAAACACTACGCAGCAGCCCGTGTTCGCTTCTCTGCGCGTACGCGCGACGCGCGAGGCGATTTACCGAAACTCCTGGAATCGCACCGAGCGGGGGGATGCGAACGACACGCGCACGATCGTGTCGCGGCTCGCGCAATTGCGCGCCGAGCGCGCTCGGCTGCTGGAATTTCCCAATCACGCGGCCTGGCGTTTGAAGGATCAGATGGCGAAGACGCCCGAGGCGGCGCTCGAGTTCATGGACGCGCTCGTGCCCCTCGCCACGGCGCGAGCCGACAAGGAGGGCCGGGAAAATCAGGCGATGATCGACTCGCAGGGCGTGGGCTTCACGCTCGAGCCGTGGGACTGGGACCTCTACAGCGAGCAAGTGCGCAAAGCAAAGTACGACCTCGAGGATGCGCAGGTGAAGCCGTACTTCGAGCTCGACGGCGTGCTCGAAAACGGCGTCTTCTATGCGGCCCACCGGCTCTACGGCATCAGCTTCAAGGAGCGCAAGGATATCCCGGTGTATCACCCGGATGTGCGCGTGTTCGACGTGTCGGACGCCGACGGCAAGCCGCTCGCACTCTTCTATTGCGACTACTTCAAGCGCGACAACAAAAACGGCGGGGCGTGGATGTCGAGCTTCGTCAATCAGTCGAAGCTCCTGAAGACGCTGCCCGTGGTGTTCAACGTCGCCAACCTTGCGAAGCCCGCACCGGGCGAGCCGGCGCTCATCAGCTTCGACGACGTCATCACCCTGTTCCACGAGTTCGGCCACGCCCTGCACGGCATGTTCGCCGACACGGAGTACCCGAGCCTCTCGGGCACTGCTACGGCGCGCGACTTCGTCGAGTTCCCATCGCAGTTCAACGAGCACTGGGCGCAGCAAGCGGAGATCTTCAACCACTATGCCCGCCACTACAAAACCGGCGCGCCGATGCCGCAGGAGCTGCGCGACAAGATCAAGCGCTCCGAGAGATTCAACCAGGGCTACAGGATGACCGAACTTCTGGCGGCCGCCGAGCTCGACATGCAGTGGCATACGCTGCCCGCGGGGTCGCCGCTCGAAGACCCGGACGCGTTCCAAGAGCAGGCGCTTGCGAAAACCCGCCTCGCGATGCGGGCGGTACCGCCGCGCTATCGCTCCACGTATTTCAGTCACATCTGGGCCGGAGGATACGCCGCGGGCTATTACTCGTACCTATGGACCGAGATGCTCGCCGATGACGCGTACCAATGGTTCGACGAGCATGGCGGCCTCACGCGCGCGAACGGAGAGCGCTTCCGCCGCATGATTCTCGCGCGCGGCAATACCCAAGATCTCGCCGCCATGTACGCGGATTGGCGCGGCCGCGCGCCGAAGGTGGACGCGATGCTCAAGTATCGAGGGCTGGCCGATCAAGACCCGGCCGATCCCGGTCCTTAGGAGCCTTGGACGGCGCTTAGTGACTGGTGAGCGCCGGGTCGAGCCGGTCGAGCGCGCCGCCCACGGTGGTCTCGCCGGTGCGCTTCATATCATCCTGCGAGTAGGAGCGTCCGAACCCGGCGCAGTCTCCCGGCGCTGAAATCCGGCTGCCCGTGTCACTCACGCATCCCGGCGGCGCGGACGCGACGGGCTTCGCAGGCGTGGTCTGCGAAGTCGAGGCGCAGGCGCCGAGCATGAGAGCTGCGGCGATCGAGCTCAAACAGGTGATTCGAGTCGTCATGGGAACTCCTCCTTGCTCATCTGCTTGACAATAATGCTACTCCAAACGGCTCGCGCACGCGAGCCAGGATAAGTTAACTCGCGGCCGCGGAACTGATTGCCGAGCGCACCTAAGGATCGGCTATGATCAAATCCGGGTCGAGATCTGCGCGAGGAGGATGCTGTGAAACCACCGTTCATTTCAAAGTGGCCGATCGTTTTGCTCATGACTCTGTGCGCGGCGGCAGCTCATGCTGTGCCGGTGTCCCAGGTGCAGGTGCGCATCGTCACCGGCATCGCCGATTTGAGCGCCGGCAGCTACCTGGAGTTGCGCATCTACGAAACCGGCAAACCCGTGCGGCGACTGCCGCTGACTCACGGCGAGGCGTGGCCGCGCGACTCGACGCGGGTGATTCCGTTGTCGTTGAACGAAGCGCTCGACCCGCGCAACGTCCAGCGCTTCAGCTTGTACTATCGAGCCGCGAGTCCACTCGCGCCGCCTTGGGAGGTGGTCGCCGCGGACGTCGATCTGTCCGCCGGCCGCAATCCGCAGCAGCTGCTGCTCAATGCCACGCTCTCGGGCGAGATCGCGGGGCAGGGCGAGATCGCGACCGTGGACCGCGACGCGAGCACAATGGTGTGCGTGACGGATGCGGATTGCGACGATCACAAATCCTGCAACGGCCGCGAGCGCTGCGCGCCGCATGGCGCCGGCGCGGACGCGCGCGGCTGCGTGAGCGGCAGCCCCGTGGCCTGTCCCGTCAATCAGATCTGCGCGGAAGGCCGGGGCTGCGTCGGAGCCGCCGACTTGAAGCCGCTACCGGCCGCGAAGTAGCACGAACGAATGCGCGGCGGCTCCGGGTAGGAAGGGCGTCGGTTTGCCCTCTGCCCAGGCGGAGAATCCCGCGCGGTAAAAGGGCGATAACGGATGCCCACTCTGCCCGCCGGGCATGTGGAAGTAGGCCTCGTCCTCGTGCCCGGGCGCGAGACTGAAGCGCTCCGACGCGCCGTAGTCGGGCCCCTGAATTCTCGGCATATCGTGGTTGCCGCCCGCGGGCGAGACCTCCGGCATGTCGAGAAATCTCGACAGCAGCGGGAGCGCGGCCGAGAGTGGATGCCTCACGTGCACTGCGTTCACCTTGCCCCAGCCGCACGATCCGAGATCGGCGCACGCCGCAGGCAATTTCTCGCTCGCGATCAGCGCATCACGGAGCAAGGCATCCCAGCCGGCGTAGTTTGCGGCGAGCAGATGCAGCGGGCGGCCCTCGAGCAAGCGCCACAGCGGACCCTCGAACGAGGTCGGAATCTCGAAGCGAAAATCCTGCGCGCGTGCGCGCGCAGGCGCGACCAGCATGAAGAAGATGCGCGCCTGCACCTGTGCCCGAAACGCGTGCACCAAGCGAAATGCCGGATCATCGGGCGCGGCGTGTCCGCTCCAGCGCGCGAGCACCTGGTGCGCGGCCCCCTGGCTCGAATCGCCAGCTGTCCGCGACTGCTCGATCACTTCGCTCGCGAGCGCGCGCCAGCGCTCGAGGAACACCGCTCGATCGTCGAGCTGGATCGCCAAGCTCGCGGGCGGCGTGAACGGCTGCGCGGCGGTGCGCAAGTCCGTCGCGATTTGCAAGGCGCGCGCGCCGCGATCCATGCCGTCATCGCCGATCAGCCGCGCGGCATCGCCGCCGACGACCCGCGCATTCGCCGACCACAAGAACCCCGACGGAGGGTCGATGAGCTTCGGCTGATCCTGCGGCGCGAGCCATCCCGAATAGCCGATCTCTGACTCGGTCGAGAGCTCAGGTACGCCGAGCGGCACGCGGCCGCGCTGCGGCAGGCGGCCGGCGACGGTCCAGCCGATGTGTCCGGCGCTGTCGGCGACGAGAAAATTCTGTCCGGGGATGCCGAACGACGGCGCGGCGCGCAATGCCTCTGCCACCGAATGCGCTTGCTCGAGGCGAAGCAGCTCGAGGTTGACGGCTGCGGGATCGTGCGCGGTCCATTGAAGCGCGTAAGGACGGCCCTCCCAATCGTTGCCGAGCACGGGACCCCAGGGCGTTTCCGCCACTCGCAGGTGCTCCGGAGCGGCGCCCTTGACCTCGATCGTCTCATCGATGTAGGTGAGGCGGCGCGCACCGCCGGCGGTCGCGAACGCGGCGGGGTCGCCCCCGGAAGGCACCAGTCGAATGACCTTGGAGAACTCGCCGTAGCTGTTGGTGAATCCCCACGCGATACTGTGATTGCCGCCGGCGACGATCGAGGGCGTGCCCGGCAACGTGACCCCGATGACATCGATCCCGTCCGCGATGCGCAGCCTCGCGCGGTACCAGATGTTCGGAACCCGGAAGTCGAGGTGCATATCGTTCGCGAGCATCGCGGCGCCGTTCATCGTGTGCGCGCCGGCGATCGCCCAGTTGTTGCTGCCGAGATCGAGCTGCCCGAGGATCTCTGCCGGGGGCTCGATCTGTAGATCTTTGAGGGCGCGCAGATCGAATTCCTCGGCGGTGGGGATGCGGGGCACATCGCTCACGCTGCCGTCGACGGCCGCGTCCCACTCGGGCGCGCCCGCTTCCAGGAATCGCCACATCGCAGGCGGCAGCGTCGCGCGCAGCAAGCCGCGCTGCAGCTGCAGATGCCCCGCATAATCTTGCAGCTGCAGGAACATGGCATGGACACAGAGGATGCTGTCTTCCGCGCTCCAGGGTTGCGGCTTGCTGCGCAGCATCCAGTATTCGAACGGCCGGCTGCCGAGCGCGCCGAGGCCGGCATTCACGCCGGCCACGTAGGCCTCGAGCAACGCGCGGCTTTGCGCGTCCATCTGCGCGACGATGGCGCGCGCCACCGCACGGAAGCGGTGAGGCCGGAATTCCCGGTCGGCCGGCAGCGTAGCGGGGCCGAGCAACGCCGACAGCTCACCGGCCGCCGCGCGCCGCAGCAGATCCATCTGAAAGAAACGATCCTGCCCGTGAACATAGCCGAGGGCGCGGGCGAGATCGGTGCGATTGTGCGCGGAGAGGGTCGGCACGCCCGCCGCGTCGCGCTCGATGGCGACGTCGGCGGCGAGCCCGGTCAGCTCGGCGTGTCCGTCGATCGTGGGGAGACTCGCACGCAGCGCGAATCCGGCGGCGACGATGCAGAGGAGCGCCGCCGCGGCCAGCATCGCGGCCATCGCGCCGGCGAGCCGGACGCCGCGCTTCAATCGAAATCCTCGCTAATCGCCGAACCCTCGATGACCCTTGCACGATGCGCTGGGCATGCGGGCCGGCGAAGATATGCGCGCGCCTCCGTGCGCGCGACTTTTTCGCCGTGGACACCCTGACGATCACATCCATGCTGCCGGGCGTCAGGTGCCATTATCGAGGAGCGGCGCAAGTTTCGCGGTGCCACGCTCCGCGAACGGAGTTGCGATATGTCAAGAATCACGGTTCCCCCGGATGATAACGCCGCTCCGCGTGCGCCGATACGTCCTCGGGCGAGAACAGCACGTCGCGAAAGCGGCCCTCGCTGTACATCAGCGCCTGGTCCGCGAAGTGCGGTGAGGAGGGGTCGCCGCTCTCGCCGCCGCTCATGATGGCTTTGGCGCGCACGGTCGGTCCGAACTCGACCGCGGCGACGAAACTATTGCCCACCGATCCATAAATATGGCGTGTGCTGCGCGGCTTGGAGTAATCGAAGGACGCGAGCGAACCCCACTGTGCGGGTGCGAAACCCACGGGAAGGCTCGGCTTGGTGTCGTCGAAGGGCTGCACTCGATCGCCCGTCAAACGTTGAAAGCGGTTGATCTCGCCCCACGCGATTTTCCACGAGCCCATGTCACGCTCGAGCCGTGCGACAGCGGCGGCGAGCGCCTCGAGCCGTGCGTCGTCGGTCAGATGGCCGAGGAAATAATCGTAGATCGGCTGGTTCGCTGCATGCGCGTGCGCCTCGGCCCGGGCGGCGAGCTCTTCGCCCCAGAGGATGGCGAGTGCGGTCGGCATGGAGTCCTTCGCCGATCGGCGATCCCACCCGCGCAGGCTTGCGATCGGCTCATCGAGGCTGCCGCGTCGCGGGTCGCCGTCGCCCAACCGATCGTAGGCCGCAAGCAGCGGCGGCAGCAGCACGTCGAACGCGGTGAGGTGGGGGTCGTAGGCCGCCGCGATCAGAGTGTCCAAGGTCGCCCCCTCGAGATGCTCGAGTACTTCGACCGCGTGTACACCGCGCGGATTTTCGCCTTTGGTCCACATGTACGCCGGATAGCTCTCGCGCTTCGGGCTCGCGGCGCCTGCCGCGGAGAACGGCCAGTCGTTGGTGTTCTGAATCCATCCGTTCAAGGGATTCAACAGGGTGATGGTCTCATCGAGTCGGTGTGCCCCATGCCACTCGGTCGCCGGATCGCTGCCGTCGACCGGGCGGGTGAAGTCGAAGCGCGGATCGCGCCGCGGGATGAAATTGCCGTGGAAGTAGGCGATGGTCCCGTCCGCGTCGGCGTACACGGTATTGTTGGAGGTGTCGGTGCGCATCTCCTGAGTGCGACGAAATGACCGGTAGTCCGTGGTCTTGGTCCGCAGGTACGACTGAGCGAGCGCGCGCACCGGGTCTTGAAAGATCTTGACCGCGATCCATTTGCCGCCCTCGGCGCGCACGATCGGGCCATGGTGGCTTCGATAGACCGTGAAGCGATGGGCGACGAGACCTGCGCCTTCCTTGACGAGCACCGTGATACGGCTCTTCGCGAGCGGTCGTACGCCGGCTGCGTAGCGGTAGCCGAGTCCGCGCGGCGTGGAGACCACGGATTCCGCGTACTCGTCGATGGCGTCGCCGCCGTAGGAAGTATGCATCCAGCCGTTGTGGGCGTTGAAGCCCTGATAGATGAAGAATTGCCCCCAGGTCGCCGCACCGTACACATCGAGCCCCTCGGCGCTCGTCAGCTGCAGCTCGGCGCGAAAATAAAACGAGGTATGCGGGTTGATCCACAGGAGCGCGTGTCCCGACGCGGTGCGGCTCGGGGCGATCGCAAATCCGTTCGAGCCTCCGGGCGATGAGGGCTCGGTGCGGTCTGCCGCGAGCGGCGCCGGCGCGGCAGCCGCGCGGCTGGTCGTGTGGGGATAGAGCTGCTCGAGGCTTGCCAAATCGACCGTTTCGACATCTCCGCCGATGCTGCCCTCGGTGAACGAGAGCGCCATCCAAGGCTCGAAATGACCGATGACGGTGGCTCGGGGATGCACGGCGAGATAGAAGTTGAGACCGTCGGCCCAGCCGATCATGAGCGACTTGAGCCAGCTGGGACTGCCGCGGTAGAGCCGCTCGAGCTCGGCGATGTCGACGAACATGCGCTGGCGCAGGTCGCTGTAGAGCGCGGATCGTCCCTCGGCTCGTGCGAGGCGCCCGAGGGCGACCAGATAGTTGCGCTCGATGCGCGGAAAATCGTCCTCGGCCTCTGCATACATCGCGCCGAAGACCGCATCGGCATCGGTGCCGGCGTACACGTGTGCGATCCCCCAGTTGTCGCGCACGATGGTGACGGCGTGCGCCTCGCGCCGCCAGCGCATCCGCTCCCCGGCGGTCGCGCTTCGGGGCGCCTCGGGCGCCGCTCCGGGCGCGGCCGAGGTGCCCTGGCCCGCTGCGGCTCCCGCGGCGAGGAGCATCGCGAGGGGCAGGAGCCGGCCCCTCAAGCGGCCGACGATCTCATCCTGCGCACCGTGGCATCGAACACGAGGCGCGCGACCTGGAGCTGGGCGCCGAGATCCGGTGCACTTTCGCGGCACTGGCGCCGCACGGCGTCAGTGATCTCGATGTTGTCGCCGGAAATCTGGTCCGCCTGGCACTGAATCTCGGCGGCGCGCTGCACCACCCAGAGCAGCGCGAAGGTCGTCGGGATGTCGCGCTCGCACACGGCGATCCCGTGGTTGCGCAGCACCAGCACATGCTTGTCGCCGAGGCTCGCGAGCATGCGCGAGCGCTCGTCGCTGTTCAAAGTAATGCCCTCGAAGTCGTGGTAGCCGACGCGCCCGGCGAGCTGCGCTCCGTAAAAGTTGTTGTGATCGAGGCCGCGGCGCTTCATGGCGACGGCGGACACGGCGGTGGTGTGCGTATGGGCGACGCACGACACATCGGCGCGATGCTCGTGGATGGCTCCGTGCAGCGCGAATCCCGCGGGATTCGCGGCGTAGTCCGACGGCTCGACCAAGTGCCCGTCGGCACTCACCTTCAGCAAGTTCTCCGGGGTGACCTCGCTGTAATTGAGACCGAAGGCGTTCACCAGATAGTGATGCGAAGGCCCGGGCACCCGCACCGAGATGTGATTGAAGATGAGCTCGGTCCAGCCCATGAAATTGACCAGGTGATAGAAGTCGGTGAGTTCGCGGCGCAGTCGCCACTCATCCGAGCTATTCACGGAGGAGATCGCAGGGTTTGTCGCCATGAGGGGCTCCGAAGATTCCGACGATGCCATACCTTACGCCAAAATCACTGGTTTGCGCGCGTCCGCAACTTCGGTGACAATGCAAAAAAACAGGTGCTGTCCTCATGGAAAAGCCGTTTACTCTGTATGGTCAGCCGGGTTCGGGCTCGCTCGCCGTGCAAGTGGCGCTCGAGGAGATCGGCGTGCCTTACGAGCGCGTCTGGGTGAGCCCGGAGCCCGCCGGGCTCGCGCGCTACAAGGAACAACTGAATCCGACCGGCAAGGTGCCGGCGCTCGCGCTACCCGACGGCACGCTCATCTTCGAGTCAGCCGCGATCCTCATCCACCTCGCGCTGCTCAATCCGGACGCCAAGCTCGCGCCCCAGCCGGGCACCACCCGCCATGC
>Ga0182030_10024274_pt1 | contig 11152 bp, 6 predicted proteins | sample 812S3MmetaG_FD_121299 | JGI IMG/M metagenome (GOLD analysis project Ga0182030, IMG submission 121299) | Permafrost microbial communities from Stordalen Mire, Sweden - 812S3M metaG (Illumina Assembly) | ecosystem: Environmental > Terrestrial > Soil > Wetlands > Permafrost | place: Sweden...
CCCGGCCCGCTTGGCGAGCTGGCCGGCGACCGAGCCGACCGCGCCGGACGCCGCGGAGATCACGATGGTCTCGCCGGCCTTGGGTTTGATGATGTCGGTGATGCCGGTGTAGGCGGTGGCGCCGGGCATGCCGAGCACGCCGAGATAGGTGGAGATCGGGGCGGTGTGCGTGCCCGCTTGCCCTGCGCCAGGTCGATCGATCTTGGTGAGCTGGGCGGCCTTGCTGAGGATGTGGGTCTGCCAGCCGCGGGCGCCGACGACGATGTCGCCTTGGACGAAGGCGGGGTCGGCCGAGGCGACGACCTGCCCCACGGTTTCGCCGGTCATGACCTCACCGATCTCGATCGCCTTGGCGTAGGTCTGCTGCGCGCGCAGGCGGCCGCGCATGTAGGGGTCGATCGAGAGCCAGATGGTACGGGTGACGACCTCGCCGGGGCCGGGCGCGGGGATGGCGTCGGTGATGATGTCGAAGTCGTCGTGGTCGGGTTCGCCGGAGGGTCGGCGGCGGAGCACGACCGAGCGGCGGATGGTGTCGGCGGACATGGTGGGTGCCTCCAGCGGGGCGGATGGGGCATTGTGCGCCAGGACAGGGCGGACGACCACGCCTTGTGGTGGTGGGTAGTGGGGCAGTTTGAATTTCCCCTTCCGACCGACGCAAGCCACACGGCTTGCGTGGCAGTTAAGCGCCTATCTCGGACATTCTCGCAGTCTTGGCGACTCCCTAAGAGCCGACAACGCGCCTCGGGCCGGACTGGCCGATTTGGGTGGAACGCGGAAGGGACCTCCGTAAATAGCGCCGCGTCAAAGTTTCGTTGATTGGAGGTCGCGCGCAACACGACCACGATCTGGTCCATCGGATGCCGCTTGCGTCCGTGACTTGCGGATGAGGCGGCATGCTCTGTCGGCGCCTCCGTCCTTCGTCGACAAATTATCACGCAGTCGACGTAAGATTGCGCGAGTCTCTCTCAACGCGCTTTGCATCGTCTACGAAACCGCACCATCCGCCTTCTGAGTAGATTCCGATCCTACCAACTTGACCGGTTATACCCCAGAGTGCTCCCATGACGCTGTCCACCTGCGCGAGGGGACTTAGATGGACTGCTGTATTCGCGATTCAGACCGCTCTAGCGATCCTCGTCATGATGTCCATAGGCCGGTTGGTTGTGGTGCCTGGAACGAGATTCAGTCCAATTCGTGTCTCATCGCCCTTTCGCCGTCGGACATTCGTGCCAAGTCATGCGCCGTCAACTGCCTTATCGGCCCAGACGGCCAGGCACCCCACCCCTTCATGATCTGTCGATTGGTGCGTCCGATCCCTTCGTGATCGCGGCCAGAACGGTATCAAAAATATGCCATCAGGGAGGTTTTACTGACCACGACGCCCACACTATTGGTCGCAAGGAAACCACCCCTCTCCCCGTTTAGGGCACTTTATGGCGGCTGCGTACTTCCGAAACTGATCATCGCAGCAAGTAATTCCGCAATCATTTTGCATCTCCGCGAGAGCGAATTGCACTACGAGGAGGGGCACCTCAATGCCCTAAGCTTGATCATGGCCGAGCAAGCCGATCGAGCGTTCCTTTCCGTCGATCTTGTGATTTCGAGCGTCATTCGGGGGATGGCACTCGAAGGCGTGACCGACGTTGCGTCATTTGATACAAAAATGGCAAGCTATACCACGTATCTCAGCCTCCGTGAGAAACTCAGCGGCGTTCCACAGCTCGACGCGATCACCGTGCTCAATCGCCAAGGCAGGATGGTGAATTTTTTGCGCTCCTGGCCAATTCCCGATCTGGATGCCTCTGACCGTATCTATTTCAAAATACTGAGGGATAGTCCGGGTCGGGACGGTACATGAGCGATCCGGTACAGAATCGCGCAACGGGTACTTGGGTGATTTTTCTCGCGCACCGGGTCAATGGAGCGAATGGTGAGTTCCTTGGCATCGTCCTCGGCGCGATTGAGATGCGGTATTTCGAGACCTTCTACCAAGCCATTTCGAGCGGTGAGGGAGTAGCTATTTCACTCATGCGATCGGACGGCATCATGCTCGCCCGCTTTCCACCGATCGGCTCCGTCGGCACGTTCCTGTACACCTCACAGCACATTCTACACAACCAACTCTCGGGCACATTGCGTGAGCCCAGTTTTCTTGACGGCAAGATGCGCATCAAGACCGCTCATCTTGTCGGTGGCTATCCTATTTTCGTTCTCGCAACCAGAACTGAAGTGTCGGCGCTCGCGGTATGGCGAAAAATCACTTGGCTTCTGTCAATTGCTGCATTGGGAGCGGGCATTTCGATCGCGGTCACCGGACTCACCATGGGACGGCAGTGGAAGCACCACGCCGCGCTTGTCGAAGCAGAAGCAGAGTACGGGCGTCAGGTGGAACGCACCAAGGCCATCACCACCGCCGCGAGCGTGGCCCACGCTACCTTGGTGCGAATGACCTGGCTGGCCGAACACGACACGCTAACCGGATTACCTAATCGAATTCTCTTGAGTCGCCGGATCGACATCGCAGTAGATCCAGCACGTCAATACATGAAGCAGGTCGCGGTGGTGTATTTGGGTTTGGATGGGTTCAAGTACATAAATGATGCTTTAGGACACTCGACCGGAGACAAGCTCCTTCAGTCCATAGCTGCACGCTTGATGACATGCGTGCGCTGCTCGGACACTATCAGCCGGCAGGGGGGCGATCAATTCGTCGTGCTTCTCTCCGGAATGAACCACATCGAAGACGTTACCGTAGCAGCTTACATAGTCGTGCAAGCGGTAGCTGGATGTCATTCCATCGACGAGCATGGGATTCACGTTCGTGTCGCCATTTTGGCGGATACCATGTTCCGAGAGGTGGCGGATCCCCATCCCATTGACGGACATGCTCTATACGTTACCGCGAGCATCGGTGTGAGCGTCTATCCCGACGATGGCCTAGACGCGGAGACGCTCCTTCAGCACGCCGACACCGCGATGCACCGGGCCAAAGAAATCGGATTGCACGGATGTCGGTTTTTCAAACCGGAAATGAACGCTCTGGCCGTGGAACGGCATTACATCGATGAAGACCTGCGAAGCGCCGGTGCGGCGCACGAGTTTGCGCTGCATTATCAGACCATAATTGATCTGAAGACCGGGGCGATTATCGGGGCGGAAGCACTGATCCGCTGGACGCATCCGATTCGAGGATTAATCCCGCCGGAGCAGTTTATTCCCATCGCCGAAGATTGCGGCCTTATCATGCCAATTGGGAAGTGGGTTCTTCGAGAGGCATTTCGGCAAACCCAAGCCTGGTTGGACGTGGGCCTCCTTGAAACGACGATCGCCATCAACGTCTCCGCAAAGGCGTTTCGCGATGAGAATTTCTCGACCAATCTACTCGCGGTCCTCGGCAAGGCCGGGTTGGAACCGAAATCTCTCGTGCTGGAGCTAACCGAGAGCGCATTAATGGAGCGACCCGAGGCTACGGTACCCGTCCTCCAGGCATTGCGAGAAACTGGAATCCGGTTGGCAATCGACGATTTTGGCACCGGGTACTCCAGCTTGAGCTACTTGCGCAGATTTCCAGTTGATATTCTCAAAATCGACCAATCATTTGTCCGCAAGATTGGTAACGCCAACGAAGACAGGGCAATTTTAGTCGCGATTATCAGCATGGCCCACAGCCTTAAGTTACGGGTAATCGCCGAGGGTGTGGAAACACTAGAAGAGCTCGCATTTCTTCGGGCCTGTCACTGCGATGAAGTGCAGGGATTTATCTTCAGCCGGCCGGTGCCTGCGGAAGAATTCGCCAAATTGCTCAAATCCGGTATCCCAGCACCGGATTACGCCAAACCGGATCATGCAAGTCGCGTGGACCAAACGGCATGAGACGTCAGACGGCTGGAAGACTTGAAGGGCCATTGAAGCGTCGTTGCCAGGCAAGCTGCGAGTTTCATCGAAGTCCCCATGACCCTTTGACCGCTGTGAGAGAAGCGACAGTGGCCTGGCGGCGGGAGAGCCGATGATCGCTATCGTCGCGACCAACAAACTACCGGCGCGCCTGCAATCACCCAAACGTGGCGGGCGGCAGCACGGTCGTTGGCTTATCTTGCTGCCGATACTGGCGGCGTTAATCGTAATATGGGGCATCGTTGCCACATTTACCATAATCGAGCGCGGTGAGACCCTCGAACGGGCTCAATCGCAGCTCGAAAACACTGTGATGACTCTGGTTGATCTGAGCGTCCTGGCGGAGAAGACCCCGAGCGGCCCCGCCGGTCCAAACGCGCCTGATCGTATGGCGGCATTCTGGCAAATCCTGCTGCAATATCCAACGGCCTGGATCTGGATCGAAAAGAATAGCGTTGTTTCGGTCGGGCAAGTCCCTCCGCCCGACGTCGGCAGCCTCGTCGTAGCCGTCGCGACGAGCGGCGACATGACGGCCCACGCCGCCCTGACGCAAGCCAACGCCTTGGTCGACTGGCGGCATGCCATGTTGCAGCGGACGGCGGCCTTGGTGCTAACGAGTGTCGCCTTCCTCATCCTGGCCAATCAGTTGTCGCGTGCGTTGATGCAGCGCGCGGCAGCGGAACAGAACGCCGCGATCGCGGAAGAGCGAGCTTTCCAGACCGACATCCAGAAAGCGCGCCTGGAGGAACTCGTCACACAACGAACGGTGGAACTGCGCCAGGCAAACCTGTCTCTCGAAAAAGAATTGTCCGACAGGATGCTGGCGCAAGCGGCGCTTCATCAACACGACGCGCTGCTCACCGCGGTGACCACAAGCGCCGGTGCGCTGCTTGGCGAACGTGACGTGAATGACGCGATCCAGGCCACTTTGGAATTGATCGGACGGACAATCTCGGTTGGACGCGTTCAGTTCGCCGAAATCCGACCGGATGGTGCAGGTCACCTTTGGCTATCCGTGCGATATGAATGGTACGCCACCGGTTTGGTCCGGTTGACGGAAGCCACCTTGAAGCACTTCGACCTAACGGCGCGATTTCCCGCGGTAGCCAAGCATCTCGCGGCCGACGAGCAATGTTCCGTTCATTCCGATGATCTCTCCGGCCCAGCCAGGGAACTGCTCGTCGCCGCGGGTGTGCGCTCCATCTTGTTGGTGCCATTCCGGGTTGATCATGACCTTTCGGGCGTCCTGAACTTCATCGACACGACACAAGCCCAACGAATCTGGACCTGGGCGGAAACCGACACGCTCGGGACGCTGGCCGGTCTTGTTGGCAGCGCCATCGGCCGTGCTCGACGGATCAAGGACCTCGCCGACGCCAACATGATCGTCCAGAACAGTCCAACGGTCCTGTTCCGGTTGCGCGGTGAGCCGTCCCTGCCATTAATCTACATCTCACAGAATATCACGAAATTCGGCCACTCCGCGCAGGAGCTGGTGGCTTCGCCGACCTGGCCTCAGATCCTCATCGACGTCGATGATCGGGATCGGGTGTGGTCCGCGCTAACCAAGGTGCTGGAGAACAACGCGTCGAGCGCGTCCATCGAGTTCCGCATGCTGAACGGCGACGGGTCACACCGATGGGTTGAAGCCCGCTATAGCCCGGTCCGAGACAAGAGCGGCAGGCTCGTGGAAATCGAAGGCATCATGATCGACGTCACGGAACGCAAAGCCGCTGAGGCAAAAATCGTTCAACTCGCCCGGACGGATCCACTGACGGGTCTCGCTAACCGGGCGACCTTCGCCGAGCGCCTGCATCTGGCATTCAGCGCGAACCAGCGCGGAGGGGCCGCATTCGCCGTACTCTATCTCGATCTGGATCATTTCAAGGACGTAAACGATACCCTGGGACATCCCATGGGTGACATGCTGCTCAAGATCGTGGCGGAACGGCTCCTGAACAGTGTGCGTGACTCCGATCTAGTTGCACGTTTTGGTGGCGATGAGTTCGCGATCCTGGAGACCGATGTCGCCGATCCCGCGGCCGCGGGCGCATTGGCGGAGAAACTCATTGCGGCTCTGGATTTGCCATATCAACTTATAGATAGCACGGCGCGTATCACCGCCAGCGTTGGCATCGCGACATTGGACGCGGACACGGTTGAAGCCGATGCCATGCTCGCACAGGCCGACCTCGCGCTTTATCGAGCCAAAGATGGAGGCCGCGACCAATATCGGTTTCATAGCGGCGATCTCGACGACGAGGTTCGCGAGCGCGTTAGCTTGGCCGCCGACCTGCGTGACGCCATCGGGCGTCGCGAGCTGGAGCTTCATTATCAGCCGCAGGTTGATCTCGGGTCGGGAAAGATCGTCGGAATGGAGGCACATGCCCGATGGCGTCATCCTAAGCGAGGACTGATCATGCCAGCGCTTTTTATCCCGATTGCGGAGCGGACCGGGGTTATCATTCCGCTCGGACGCTGGGTTCTCGATGAAGCCTGCGGCCAGATGCGGCGGTGGCGCGACGCCGGCATCGCCCCGCTGACAATGGCCGTCAACGTCTCAATGCTTCAGCTTCGGAACGCTAAGGAGTTCGTCAAAGAGGTAACAGAAACGCTTGCGAGGTGGAGTCTGAATCCGGTTGATCTGGAACTCGACGTAACGGAAGCGATACTGGCCCAGGTGTCATGGGCACGGAATGATGTGCTCATGGACCTGCGCCAGATCGGCGTGCGGATCGCCCTCGACGATTTTGGGACAGACTATTCGTCATTCGATTACCTACGCAAATACCACATCAACCACATCAAGATTACCCGGACGTTTATCGATTCGGTCACGCTGGATCCGGAGCACGCACAAACCATTCGCGCCATCATCAATCTGGCCCACGATCTACATATCGATGTGATAGCTGAAGGCGTTGAGACTGCGGACGAACGAGCCCTTTTGGTGTCCATTGGCGCAACAACCACGGGGCAGGGTTTATATTTCAGCGCCGTCGTCAGTGCATCAGAGGCATCCGATCTGCTCAGGAAAGGCATGATCGCACCCTCGATACCAGTCGGCCCCGCGCAGCAAATCCAGCCTTCGTCACCTGAGCAGGGCGGACCCGCCAAGTCCCCGAGGCCGCTACCGGCCGCCGCGCCATGAGGCTTGGCGCGATCTGCGTAACGGCTTTCATCATTATGTTCGCAGTGCCCGCCCACGCACAATTGACCGAGGTGGGCCTTCAACTCACGGCCAGAGTGCTAGGGTTCATGGAAAGGCCGCTAACCGGGACGGTGCGTCTGGGCGTTATTTATATTCCCAACGATGCCTCCTCGATCCAAGGTGCCGATGCCGTGATTTCATTGCTCGGAACCGGCCTCCGGGCTGGCAATTTATTGTTCACGCCCGTGCGCGTCAGGATTGATCAGGCGGCTGCCGCACCGGTCGATGCATTTTTCCTTCCTGACGGGCTTGGCGATCAGGCGAAGCCGATCATCGAGGCCGAACAAAAAAAGAAAGTCCCGTGCATCACCTTCGATCTTGCTCAGGTACGAAATGGTATCTGCGTGCTCGGTCTGCAGATCGTTCCAAAAGTCCAGATATACGTCAGCCGGGTCGCCGCGGCGAATAGTGACACTACGTTCGTATCCATGTTTCGGATGATGATCACCGAGGACTGAATCGATGCAAAATCATTGCGTGCATGTGCGTCACCGACCGATCAGTCACCTTGCTAGGTACGGAATGCCAACCATGCGGTTGCAATAGGACAAGTGCCACGGACGTTAAACCTGGAGAACATCCAAGTGGGAAATCGCGGAAGACACAAACACCCGGCACAACGGCAGACACCGCCACATTGTCACTGGCGGAACAACGGAATGAGTCGGCTGATGCCGCCGGCCGCACCGGCCATTGGTTTGTTGTTCACCGTGATGGGTCTGAGCCTGGTCGCAAGTCGAGACGTCGCGGCGCAGGATATCGACTATCGGACCATGGAACAGATCTTCGGCGAGCCGGTGACCCAGTCCGCGACGGGCAAACCACAACGCGCCAGCGACGCCCCAGTGAACATGGAAATCATCACGCAGGATGATATACGCCGATCCGGTGCGACCAATATCCCCGACATATTGCAGTCCGTGGCGGGCGTGGACGTGCGGGTTTACGGCATGGCCGATGCAGAAGTGGGCATCCGAGGCTACAATCAGCCATACAATCCGCGCTTGCTGGTCCTGGTGAACGGCAGGCAAGTCTATAACGACGATTACGGCCACGTCTCGTGGTTTACGATTCCCGTGCAGATGGAGGAAATTCGTCAAATAGAGGTCATCAAGGGACCCAACTCGGCGCTTTATGGCTTCAACGCGGTCAGTGGCGTCGTCAATATCATTACCTACAATCCGCTCTACGACACCATCAACACAGCAACGCTTCGTAGTGGGACACAAGGCTACATTGGGGGCGCAGCGGTGGCTACAGCGCGTGTTGGGGAGAATGCCGGATTGCGGTTGTCTGCGGGTGGGTTCAGGGCAAGCGACTTCGCGCCCGTGAATCTCACGGCGGCTGATGCCGCCAACCGACAGCCGCCGTCGATCGGCACTTTCAACATCGACGGCAGAGCTCGAATCGCGCCAAATGTCGAGATAGTCCTCGAGGGTAGTATGGCCGACGGACGTTTGGCGGAGAAAGACCTCGATGGTGCCTTTGATACCTCGTATTCTCGAAGCAACTCCGTGCGGGCCGGAGTGGCTGCCGACACGTCGATCGGCGTACTCAACTTTAGCGCGTATCGCAATGAAGAGCTTGTTTCAATCGGCTCGTCCACGTTGGGAGCCCTGTCTGCGTCGGTAAAGCAAGACGTGTACGTCGTGCAGGCAAGTGATCTCGTCAAACTAGGCGCGAACCACACGGTTCGTTTCGGATTAGAGTATCGCAACAATGCCATTGCCTCAGCCGGCTTCTTTAACGGATCCCTCGGCTATCAGGTCTATGCCGCGAGTATGATGTGGGATTGGCGGATATCTCCCACACTGTCTGCCACCAATGCTGTGCGTGTCGATCATTTGGGATTGTACTCCTCAGCAAGCCCGGTGTTCGGATCCGGATTAACGTCATCCGATTACAACAGCGGTGCATTTACGGTGGTAAGCTTCAATTCCGGGCTGGTATTCCAACCAACGGACAAGGATACAGTGCGGCTGATGGCGGCCCGCGGGGTCCAGGCCCCCAGCCTGGTTGACTTTGGCCTGCAGATTCCGCTCGGTACCTTGGGCCCGGTGGCAGTCGCGGGCAATCCAGACCTGCATCCGACCCTCGTGTATAACCTCGAACTGGATTACGATCGACAGATTCCAGCAATCAACTCGACGTTTCGTTCGGCGGTATTCGCGCAACGCAATGAAGATCTGATTAGCGAACCGTTCTCGACACCTCCGGCAATCGGACCAGTGGGCGTGCCACTCTTGTTAGCCAGCAACGTCGGACGCAGCGACGCCATCGGCGCTGAATTGGGCATCCACGGCCATGCACCGACGGGGCTCCGATGGAATCTCAGCTATTCCTTTGTTGTCACCACCAATGATACAACGCTGAACGGCGGGTCTATTCCGACAAGTCCAATCAACTATGCCAGCAGTGTGCCACGCCATGTCGTGGTTGGCGGGATTGGTTATACTCACGAGCGGTGGGAAATCGACCTGATGTCCCGGTGGCAATCCAGCTACAGCGATTTCCAAACGATTGGGTCCAGCCTACAATCTGTGGAGGTGGCCAATTACATTTCACTCAATGCTCGCATCGGCTACCGGCTGACCGATTCTCTTACCGTTGCGGCAACGGTTCGGCAATTCAACACGTCCCGGTTAATGCAAACAGCGGGACCCGCGGTTGAGCGGCAAGCGATCGCAAGCATCAATGCGCACTTCTGATCCGGGACCGCACCAGAAAACGTGTGGCGAGTGCCGCATTACCAGCGCATATACACGCGCCATAGGTCAATCACACGACTCGGCCAGGCCAAGTAACATTCCCCGATTGTTACGCAGTGGTGGCGATTTGGACGAAGGGCTGCTTTTCGCCATAGCTATCCGGAAGTTGCCATTCCGTTATCGGCCACCCTCGGCAACGCCCAATCCTGCCGGGGTCGCCGCCTGCTACACCTTGTCCAGGGACACCACCTGGTGCGTGCGGGAGGGCCCTCACCCTCGGCGCTGTGCGCGTCGACCTTGGTCCGCTCCTCGCGGCCCAAGCCCGCCAAGCGGGAGAGGTGAAGAGAAAATGTCAGGCGGCTTCGGCGCGGAGGATCAGGCGTCCGGTCACCTTGCCGTCTTTCAGGCGCATCAGCGCGGCGTAGGCCTCGCGTTGCGGCACCTCCTCCACGGGGAGCGCGGGCAACGTGCCGTCCTGCGCCAGTTTCACCAGCTCGCGCAGCTCCTTTGGGTTGCCGACGTAGCTGCCTTGCACGGTCAGCGCGCGGATCGCCATCAGCGGCAGGGGCAAGGAGAGCTCGCCGCCGAACAGGCCGACCTGGATCAGCTTGCCGCCCTTGCGCAGCGCATCGAAGGCGAAGCGCGCCGTGGGGGTGCCGTTGACCAGGTCGACCACCGCCAGCACTGGGCCGCCGGCGGCCTCGATGATGCGCCTGGTCACCTCGGCGCCGTCGCCCGAGCCGTCCACCGCCTTGGTGGCGCCGGCCTTGAGCGCGCCGTCGCGCTTGTCGGCACTGACGTCAACGACGACGATGTTCTGGTGTTGCAGCGCCTTCAGCACGGCGATGGCGTTCAGTCCGAGGCCGCCGGCGCCGACGATGACGATCGCCTCGGTGGGTGGCAGCGGCATGGCCTTGCGGATGGCGGAATAGACCGTGATGCCGGAGCAGGCATAGGTGGCGGCGACCGAGGGATCCAACGAGCCGGGATCGACCAGGTGGCGCGGGTGCGGTGCGACCACGTGGGTGCCGTAGCCGCCGTTCTGGTAGACGCCGATGCTCCGCGGCGTGAGGCACATGTTGTCCTCCTCGGCGAGGCACTTGTCGCAGGTGCCGCAGCCGACCCAGGGGAAGACGATGCGCAGGTCGCCGATTTTCACCCCATGCTTGCCCCCTGGCGCGTCGGGGCCGAGCTTGACGACGCGGCCGACGACCTCGTGGCCCATCGCCAGGGGCAGCACGACGCCGCGGTCCTTCAGGTTCATGTGCTTGCCGCCGCCCAGGTCGTAGAAGCCGTCCCAGATGTGCAGGTCGGAGTGGCAGACGCCGCAATGGGTGAC
>Ga0182030_10024275_pt1 | contig 11152 bp, 10 predicted proteins | sample 812S3MmetaG_FD_121299 | JGI IMG/M metagenome (GOLD analysis project Ga0182030, IMG submission 121299) | Permafrost microbial communities from Stordalen Mire, Sweden - 812S3M metaG (Illumina Assembly) | ecosystem: Environmental > Terrestrial > Soil > Wetlands > Permafrost | place: Sweden...
CTCGGGCGTGATCCTCGCGCAGATGTTCCGCGGCTTCGCGCACAACATCCGCCGGCGCGATGCGATCGATACGCTCCAGCTTGCCGTTGCCCTTAAGGATGCGGTCGCCGCTGCCCGCAGCGCATTGACGAAGCCGGTTGAGGGAACGATCATCACGGTCGCGCAGGTCGCCGCCGATGAGGCCTACGTGCTCGCGCTCAAAGAGACCGAATTCTATCGGCTCATCGCCGGCGTTGTGCGCGCCGCGAACGACGCGCTGGAGCGCACTCCCGAGCAATTGCCGGCCTTAAAAGAGGCCGGCGTCGTTGACGCAGGCGGTGCCGGGTTCTGCTACTTCATCGAAGGCGCGCTCGGGTTTTTGCCCGAGACCAGCCTGCGCGCGACGGCGTTCCCGCGGCGGCCGCTGCGCTCGAAAGTCTTCACGCACCAGCAAGTGGTGGGCGAGAACCGGTTCTGCACCGAGTTCGTCCTCGAAGACGCCATGCTCGACGTTCACGCACTACGCGATCTGCTCGCACCGCTCGGCGATTCGCTCATCGTCGCCGGCGGCGCGCCGGCAATCAAAGTGCACCTGCACACGGGGCGTCCGGGCGACGTGCAGACCCTGGCGGCAAAGCACGGCGCACTAACGCGCTTGAAAATCGAAGACATGGCGCGCCAGCACACCTTACTCGTCGTCGATGCAGCGCCCGGCGCATTCAGCATCGCGGCGGTCGTGCCGGGCGCGGGTTTCGATCGCATCGCGCGCGAGATGGGTGCCGATGCGACGATCCCGGTACCGCGCGGTGCGAACCCGAGCGTTGAGGATCTGCTGGTCGGCGTGAACGCGACGCTGACATCGCGCGTATACTTGCTGGCGAACGATCCCAACGTTGCACTCGCCGCCCGCGAAGTCGATGCGTTGTCGGCCAAAGACGTCACGGTCGTTCCGACGCGCGACATCGTGCACGGCCTCGCCGTGCTGTTGGCGCTGGCGCAACGCGACGCGCTACCGGAGGCCGCCGGCATCGATGCGGCGATTGCCGGAGTATCGTCGGCGGCGGTATTTTTTGCCGGAAAGGACGCGAGCGCCGGCGGGGTTGCCGTGCGCGCCGGCGCGCCGGCTGCCTTGATCGACGGGCGTTTGCTCAGCGCTCCCACGCTGGCCGAGGTTCTCGCCGAAGTCGTGCGCCGGCTGCTCGGCAGCGGCGATCCCGAGGGGGTTGTGACCCTCTACTACGGCGGCAAGCAGAAGGAACGCGATGCCCTGCGCTACGCCGCCGAACTCGGCGCGTCTTTCGCGGGCGCGACCGTCGAGTATTACTTCGGCGGCCAAAGCGACAACGAGTACTGGGTTTCGTTTGAGCGCTGATTTTCAAGGCGGAACGACCTTGGGGCCAAAAGGGCAGGGACGTGCAGTCTGAGACCAAGCGCGCGCGTATTGCGATCGATGCAATGGGGGGCGACAACGCTCCCGGCGAGATCGTCGCCGGCGCTATCCTCGCGCAGCGTGAAGGCGGCGTCGAACTAACGCTGGTCGGCGATGAGGCGCAGATCCGTCCGTTGCTCGGCGATGCTGCCGGCGCGATTGCCGTCGCACACGTTCCCGGTGAGATCGCGATGGACGCGCACGCGACGCAAGCGCTGCGCAACGCGCGCGGAACGAGCCTCGGGCACGTGGTTGAGATGGTGCGCGAGGGGAGTGCGGATGCCGCCCTCTCGGCGGGCAACAGCGGCGCGTTCTTGGCGATCGGACTCGTGCGCCTGCGGACCATTCCCGGCATCGCGCGTCCGGCGATCGCCGCCGTCTTGCCGACGATCGGCGGGCCGTTCGTGTTGTGCGATGCGGGCGCGAACGTCGACTGCCGGCCCGAATGGATCGCGCAGTTTGCGCTCATGGGGGATGCCTACGCGAAGATCGCGCTCGGCATCGATCGGCCGCGCGTCGGCATCATCTCGATCGGCGAAGAGCGCACCAAGGGCAACCAGCAGACGCTCGAAGCGGCCGCACTGCTCGACGATCTGCCGCTGAACTTCATCGGGCACGTGGAAGGCAAAGACATCTACGAGCATCACGCCGACGTCGTCGTGTGCGACGGGTTCGTCGGGAACGTGATCCTCAAAACGTCGGAGGGTGCGGGGCAGTTCATCGCCACGATGCTGCGCGAAATGATCGACGGTGCTCCGCCGCTGGGCAAGGCGGGGGCGTTTTTGCTCAAGCCGCAGTTTGAAAAACTGCGCGCACGTTTGCGCTACGATACGTACGGCGGGGCGCCGCTGCTCGGTTTGCGCGGCGCGTGCATCGTGACGCACGGGCGATCGAACCGCGTCGCTATTCACAACGCGATTCGCAACGCTGCGGCGCTCGTGGAGCGGAATCTGATCGGCACGATCGAGGCATCGCTCAGCAAAACGCTGGCGGAGCCCAGCGCCGCCGAGGTCACTTGATGGCGGCCGTTGCCGTCGTCACCGATTCGACCAGCGAATTCGACCCGGCGATGCAGGCGCGGTTCGGCGTGGATGTCGTGCCGCTCTTCGTCAACTTCGGTGAAACGCGCTACCGCGACACGATCGATCTGACGCGCGACGCGTTCTACGATAAACTGCGCGACGATGCCGTGCTGCCGACGACCTCGCAGCCGACCTCGGCGATGTTTGAAGATGTCTTCGGCGCGCACGTCGCCGCAGGCCGCGCCGTCGTGTGCCTGACGATCATGTCGCTGCTCTCCGGCACGATCAACGCGGCGACGGCCGCCGCGCAGCAGTTTCCCGGCGCACCGATTCACGTGGTCGACAGCGCGACCGTTTCCGGTGGGCTCGCACTGCAAACGATGCACGCCGCAGACCTCGCGCGCGACGGCGCGGATACCGAGGCGATCCTCGCGGCGCTGGCGCACGATCGCCAATGGGAGCGCGGCTACGCAACGCTGCCGGATCTCTCGCACGCGGTGCGCACCGGGCGGATCTCGCGGGCGCAAGCATTCCTCGGTTCGCTGGTCAAGATCGTGCCCGTGTTGCGGATCGACGGCGGCCGAATTGAAGAAGAAGCGCGGGTGCGCACCTTTGCGCGGGCGCAAGAAACCATGGTCGCTGCGGCGTCGCGCGATGCGAACGCGGCTCCCGGCGCGCGCGTTTGCGTGATACACACGCGCGCGCCGGAACTCGCGGCGACGCTTGCCGTCCGGCTGCAGGAGCGCATCGTAACCGACGTGCGCTCGTTCGACGTGTTCGAAGCGGGGCCGGTCATCGGGACGCACGCCGGCCCGGGCGCGGTCGGCATTTTCGTTTTACCCGCGTGATGACGGCGGCGTTATACGTCCACTGGGCGTTCTGTCCGTATATCTGTCCGTATTGCGATTTTGCCAAGTGGGCGTACGACGAACGGGCGGCCGAGCGCTACGTGAGCGCGCTCAAAGCCGAGATCGTCCAGGCACCCGCGTTGCAGGCATCGACCGTGTTTTACGGCGGCGGCACACCGAACGCATATGCCCCGGCCGAACTGGTGCGCGTCTTGGCGTTGCTTCGCGAACGGTTCGGCGTGCGCGATGACGCCGAGGTATCGACCGAAGTGAATCCGGATCGCAGCTTGACTTCGGGCTTCGATGAGCTGCGCGCCGGCGGGTTCAACCGGCTCTCGATCGGTGCGCAGTCGTTCGAAGCAGCCGAATTGCACGTGCTCGGACGTCAGCATACGGCGGACGACGTGGCGGAAACGGTGCGGCGCGCGCGGGCCGGGGGCTTCGGCAACGTCAACGTCGACTTGATGTTCGGTGTCCCGGGGCAAACCGAGGCGTCGTGGGCGCGTTCGCTCGATGCCGCAATCGCGCTGGGCGTCGAGCACGTTTCGACGTACGGTCTCACGATCGAAGAGGGAACGCCGTACGCGCGCTGGCAGGCGCGCGAGCCGGCCGCATTTGCCGACGACGAACGCGAGGCACGGCTCTACGCGCTGGCCATTGAGAAACTCGGCGCGGCCGGCTTCGAGCACTACGAGATCAGCAATTTCGCCCGCCCGGGCTTTCGCTGCGAGCACAACGCGAATTATTGGCGTAACGGCGCCTACCTCGGACTCGGTGTCGGTGCGGCGTCCTACCTGGGCGGCGTTCGTTCGACGCATACCCGCGACCGCGCCGCGTATGAGGCCGCGGCGCTCGCCGGCGAGGCGATCCCAGGGGAATCCGAGGAATTGACGGGCGACGCGCGGACCGGCGAAGCGGTGATGTTAGCGCTGCGCACGAGCGAGGGAGTCGATGCGAGGACGTTCCGCGAACGGTACGGCGTCGATGTTTTCACGCATTACGCTCCGATCATTGCGGAATACGCCGCGGCCGGGCTCCTCGTTGCCGGCGACGGCAGCGTGCGCCTCACCGCGCGCGGCCGGTTTCTAGCCAACGATGTCTGTGGTGCATTCCTCGCCCGAACGTGATCCCGGCGGTCATCTGGCCGGCGTCGTTCTGCGTTTGGTGTTTGCGGCGATCTTCGGCACGACCGGATTTCTGCTCGGACGCGAGGCGTACGATCGTGCGATCTCCATTCACGTTGCGAACCAATGGTGGCAATTCGCCGCCGTCGTGATCGCGCCGGTGATCGGCGCGGTGCTCGGCGTCTTGATCGTGCCGATGGCGCAGCGCGTGTTCGAACGCGAGCTGGTCGCCGTCGAACGCGCGATCGATCGGATGGCGCCGGGCGAACTCGTCGGCGGTGCGATCGGTCTAACCGGCGGACTGATCATCGCGTTTCTTGCGAAGAGCGTGCTCTTCGAGTTCATCACGTTCGCCGGACGCACCGGCGGTTACATCGCGATCGTGATCTACATCGTCGTGAGCATTTTTGCGGCGTACCTCGGCGCGCGCGTCGGCGCGAAACAACGCGTCAGCATCGGCGGCGTGGCCAACGTCACCGTCGCCCAAGGCGGCACGCCGAAAGTGCTCGACACGTCGGTGATCATCGACGGCCGCATCCTCGACATCGTGCGCAGCGGGTTTCTCGACGGACCGCTGCTCTTGCCGCGTTTCGTTTTGCGCGAACTGCAGAACATCGCCGACTCGAGCGACGCGATGCGGCGCACGCGCGGCCGCCGCGGCCTCGACGTACTCACCAAACTCCAAGCGCTCTCGCCGCTCGAGATCGTGGAACGCGACTACGACACCGTAAGCGAAGTCGATGCCAAACTCGTGCTGCTCGCCCGCGAGCGCGGCGGCAAGCTCGTCACCAACGATTTCAACCTCAACCGCGTCGCGAACGTCGAAGGCGTGGCCGTCCTCAACATCAACGAGCTCGCCAATGCGGTAAAACCGGTACTGCTGCCGGGCGAAGAGTTGCGTGTCGCCTTGATCAAGGAAGGGAAAGAGCCTCATCAAGGGGTCGGCTATCTCGACGACGGCACGATGATCGTGGTCGAGAATGGCCGGCGCCAGGTCGGCGAAACCGTCGATGTCGCAGTGACGAGCGCACTACAGACCGCCGCCGGACGCATGATTTTCGCGAGGCTTAAAAGATGATTTGGGGCGCTGTGATTGTTGCCGCGGGCCGGGGCACTCGCTTCGGGCGGCCGAAACAGCTGATCCACCTGGGTGGGAAGCCCATGTTGGCTTGGTCGATCGAGGTGTTTGCCGCGATGCCGGAGATTTCGGATATTGCGATCGTGACCGAGCGCGAGTTTCTTGAGGAGGTCCAGGATGCGGCCTTAGGGCTCGTGCGGTCGGCCTCGCTCGTGGTGGTGTCGGGCGGCGCGGATCGGCAGGCGAGTGCGGCTGCGGGTATTGCGGCGCTGCCGGAGCATTGTGCCGGCATCTTCGTGCATGACGGCGCGCGGCCGTTCGTTCGCGCGGCGGACGTACGGGCCGGGATGCGCGCGGTAAAGCCGGGCGTCGCGGCGCTGCTGGCGGCGCCGGTGGTCGATACGATCAAGATCGTCGACGATCGTCTGAAAGTGACGCGCACCTTAGATCGCGCCACGCTGTGGTCGGCGCAAACGCCGCAGTTTGCTACCGCCCGCGACATGCGCGCTGCCCACGCGGAAGCGGTGCGCCACGAGTGGCCGAGGGCGACCGACGACGCCGCACTGCTCGAGCGCAGCGGCAACGACGTCATCGTGGTCGAGTCGTCAGTCGACAACATCAAGGTCACGCATCCGTCCGATCTGGTGCGGGCCGAGTCGATCGCGAACGAACGCGATCCGATTGTGGTGGCCGAGGAAGATGTCTTCTTAGTGGAATGCTTCGTCGAACCGAGCGCGGTTGATGCAATCCTCACCGAGTTGGAATTGCGCTCGGCGCGCATCGACGGCGTCGATCGCGATCTGCCGAACGCGGTCGCGATTCGGGCGTATGCCGGTTCGGATTCGCTGCGCGGTTTCGGCCGTCGATTGCACGCCCTGGCCGGCGAAGAGGCGCTGTTTACCACGCACCTCTCACACGTGGTGCCGCGCACATGATGCGCGTCGGTCACGGGTTCGACGCGCATCAGCTCGTTGCGGGCCGCCCGTTCGTGCTGGGCGGCGTGACGATCCCGTTCGAACGCGGACCGCTCGGCCACTCCGACGGCGACGCGCTCACGCATGCCGTCTGCGACGCCTTGCTCGGCGCCGCAGCGCTGGGGGACCTCGGCGCGCACTTTCCCGATACCGATCCGCAGTGGAAAGGGGTCGACTCGCTCACGCTGCTCGCCGCCGTACACGAGCAGCTCGTGCGCCACGGCTGGACGATTGCCAACATCGATGCGACGGTGGTCGTGCAATTGCCGAAGCTCTCGCCGCACATTATGGCGATGCGCGATGCGTTGGCCGAAACGCTCACCCTCGACATCGCCAAAATCAGCGTGAAGGCAAAGACGAGCGAGGGGATGGGCTACACCGGTGACGGGAGCGGGATCGCGGCGTACGCCGTCGCCCTCATTACATCGCTGACATGACGGCGAACGAACTCGCGGGAGCGATGCAGCGCCACGAATTGCTCGAGGATCCGGCGCCGCCGGCGGCCGAACGTTGGATCGCGACATTTCTCGACGCGTTCGGAACGCGCAGTGCGACCATCGACGACGCCCTGCGTGAGGTCGCGCTGCTGCGCGCGGAAGCGACGATGATCCCGGCGCTCGAACTCGAGCGGTTGCGCAACCGGCAGGTCGTGTTTTTTCTGGATGCCGTCTCGCAGTACGTCGATGCGCAGGCCGAATTGCGCGATCTGCCGCTGGCGAGCGACATCCCGGCGATCGCCGATGAGTTCGGAATCGGTCATGCCGATGCGTTTGCGGCCGTCCGCATGGCGCTCACCGGCCGCACCGAGGGTCCGCCGTTGGAATTGCTCTTCCCGCTGATCGGGCACGAGCGCATCATGATCCGCATCGGCGCCGTCAGCTCCCACCTGCTGCACGGCCGTGGGCTCGAGCCGATCGCGTACGGTCCGGGCGGCGTGCCCTTCGAGACGATCCAGCCGCAGAAACCACCGGACGCCGAGCGGGGTTCGTAAGAGGCGATCCCATGCGTTCCGCATTCGCGACGTTCCTCGCCGACCTGCGTGCGCCGGTCGAGCGCGACCCGGCGGCCGAAGGCTGGCTAGACGTCTTCCTCTCGTATCCCGGCTTTCACGCCATCACCGCGCATCGAATGATTCATGCGCTCTGGGAGCGCCGCGTCCCGTTGGTGCCCCGGCTCATGAGCGAAGTCGTCCATCGCGTGACCGGGATCGACATCCATCCGGGCGCCACGATCGGCCCGGGATTCTTCATCGATCACGGCACGGGCGTCGTGATCGGCGGAACGGCGATCGTGGGCAAGGACGTCACGATCTATCAGGGCGTCACGCTCGGCGGCACGTCGCTGCAGCGGAAGAAGCGCCATCCGACGATTTGCGATAACGTCGTCGTGGGGTCGGGCGCGGCCGTGCTCGGCGACATCACGATCGGCGAGAACGTGAAGATCGGCGCGAACTCGGTCGTGGTGAAGGACGTGCCTGCGAACTCGACCGTCGTCGGCATTCCCGGCCGCGTCGTGTTGCAGGACGGCCGCCCGATCGCGCTGCCGGCGTCGCGCCCACAGGTCGATCTGCCCGATCCGGGTGCGACCGACGTGGCCGAATTGCGCGCGCGCATTGCAGCGCTTGAGGCACGCGTTGCCGAACTCGTCGATCGCAACGATGTCTCTTCGGCTTTATAACACCCGCACGCGCGCCGTCGCGCCGTTCCAACCGCTCACCGAACGTGAGGTGCGCATCTATGTCTGCGGCCTGACGCCGTCGGCCGAAGCGCACCTTGGCCATGCCCGGTCTTTTTTGTTTTTCGACGTCTTGCGGCGCTACCTCGCGCACCCGCGCAACGGCTATCACGTGACCTACGTGCAAAACGTGACCGACATCGACGACCGTTCGATCGCCGCGGCGCAAGCCGAAGGCACGACGGTCGAGGCGATCATCGGGAAGTTCTACGGCCACTTCAAGGCGGGAATGCGAACGCTCGGCGTGCGCGAACCGGATCTCGAACCGCACGCGACGCAGCACATCGATGCGATCGTCGATATGATCGCGGAACTGATCGCAACGAAGCACGCGTATGCAACCGACGACGGCGTGTACTATGCGGTGAAGTCGTTCCCGCATTACGGCGAGCTCGCGCACCGTGACGTGGACGAGTTGCTGATCGGCGCGCGCATTGCGGAGAACGAGCACAAACACGATCCGCTCGACTTTGCGCTGTGGAAGTTTGCCAAGCCCGGCGAGCCTTCGTGGCCCGCGCCGTGGGGCGAAGGGCGCCCTGGCTGGCATATCGAGTGCAGCGCGATGTCGCGCGAACTGCTCGGCGTGCCGTTCGATATTCACGGCGGCGGAACGGATTTGATCTTCCCGCATCACGAGAACGAAATCGCGCAGAGCGAGTCGCTCATGCCGCCGCATTCACACATGGCCAACGTGTGGGTCCACGGCGCGATGTTGAACTTCGACGGGAAGAAGATGTCGAAGTCGCTCGGCAATTTCGAACCGTTGACCGCTCTCCTGGCGCGCCACGATCCGCTCGCGATCCGGTTGCTGTTTTTGCAGACGGGCTACCGCAAGCCGATGAACTTCACCGAAGATTCGATCGGCGCGGCGAGCAGCGGCGCGGAGAAATTGCGCCGCGCCTACGATGCGCTCACTGCGGTGAACGGTACCGGCGCGAATGCCGAGCTGGACGAGCTCGTTGCCGGGGCAAACGTGCGGTTCTTTGATGCGCTCGACGACGATATGAATACCGCCGGCGGGGTCGGCGTGCTCTTCGACGTGGCGAATGCCGCGCCGAAGATCGTTGCCGCGAATGCCGGCGCCGCGGCGACGGCGGCGCGGGCGCTGCTCGAAGATGCGCTGGGTGTGCTCGGCGTCGGCGAACTGCTTACACGCGATGTCGTCGTCGCCGAAGTCGCCGCGGTGGATCCGGCAACGATCGAGCGGCTGCGCGCGAATCTGGGCGACGCGGTGTCGTTCAACGGCGAGAGTCCGGCCGAGAGCATTGCGCTCGTGGTCGAGGCGCGCAATGCGGCGCGGAAGTCGCGCGACTTTGCGCTCGGCGACCGCTTGCGCAACGCACTTTCCGCCGAAGGCATCGTGCTCACCGACGGCAAGGATGGAACGACTACGTGGACCGTCAGCGGCGGATAACGCCGCAGCGGGGGCATCGCCCGCCGGCTCCACGCGTCGATCTCGACGACGTCATTTACGGCATTCACGCCGTGCACGAAGCGCTCGTCGCGGGCGATCCGCTGCGCCGCATCCACATCGGCGACGAGCGCAAGAACGACCCGGCGCTGCGCAACTTGCTCGAACTCGCGCGATCCGGCCAGGTGCCCGTTCAGGTCCGCTTCGAGAACCGCACGTTCTTCGCAAACTTCCCCTATAAGGCGCACCAGAGCGTCGTCGCCTACGGCGCGCCGTTCGACTACATCACCCTCGAAGAAGCAATCGCGCTGCCCCGCAAAGGCCCCGGCTTGTTCGTGGTGCTCGACCACGTGACCGACCCTCACAACGTCGGCGCGATCATCCGCACGACCGAAGCCCTCGGCGGGACGGCCCTGGTGCTGCCGGAGCGCCGCTCGGCCGGGATCAACGCGACCGTGCGCAAGGCAGCGGCCGGCGCGACTGCCCATCTGCCCGTTGCCCGGGTCTCGAACATCTCCCAGGCCATCCGGACCCTGAAGAAGGCCGGCATCTGGGTGGCCGGGGCGGCCCTGGGCGAGGGCACCGTGCCGCTAGGCGAGGCCGACTTCAACCGCGACCTCGCCATCGTGATCGGCGCCGAGGGTGAAGGTATCGCTCCCCTCGTGGGCCGGGAGTGCGATTACCGGGTCGCGATCCCGATGTACGGGAAAACCCAGTCCCTTAACGCCTCCGTGGCGGCCTCAATCCTGCTTTATGAGGCGGTCCGCCAGCGTAAAGACGCATAAAAGGCGAGTTCCGTCCTTGATTTTCTTGCAGGACCCTCCTATACTAGTCCGGATGCGCGCGGTCCGATGGGCTTCGGCCTGCGTTTTCTCGCGCGTCCACTCCCGAGGGTAAGGTAGGAATCAATGGCGCTCACGCAACCCGCGCCGCCGGCGACACTCGACTATAGCGAGCGTCCCGACGAGGACCTCGTCGCCGCTGCTAAAGCGGGCGAGAGTCTGGCGATGGAATTCTTGTTGAACAAGTACAAGAATTTCGTCCGCATCAAGGCTAAAAGCTATTTTCTCATCGGCGCCGATCGCGAAGATATCATCCAAGAAGGGATGATCGGGCTCTATAAGGCCGTCCGCGACTTCAAGGCCGACAAACTTTCGAGTTTTCGGGCCTTCGCCGAGCTGTGCATCACGCGACAGATCATCACCGCCATCAAGACGGCGACGCGACAGAAGCACATCCCGCTCAACCAGTACATCTCGCTCAACAAGCCGATTTACGACGAAGATAGCGAGCGCACGCTGCTCGACGTGATGCCCTCGAACAAGACGTCGGATCCAGAAGACTTGGTGATCAACCAAGAAGTCTCGGAAGACATCAAGTCGCGCATCCAAGAGAACCTCTCCGATCTCGAATCGCAAGTGCTGCTCTCATATCTCGAGGGCAAGAGCTATCAAGAGATGGCGCGTGACCTCAACCGTCACGTCAAATCGATCGACAACGCGCTCCAACGCGTCAAACGAAAGATCGAAAAGAACCTCGCCGAAATCGAACTC
>Ga0182030_10024276_pt1 | contig 11152 bp, 12 predicted proteins | sample 812S3MmetaG_FD_121299 | JGI IMG/M metagenome (GOLD analysis project Ga0182030, IMG submission 121299) | Permafrost microbial communities from Stordalen Mire, Sweden - 812S3M metaG (Illumina Assembly) | ecosystem: Environmental > Terrestrial > Soil > Wetlands > Permafrost | place: Sweden...
CCTTTAGGGTCCTGTGGTCGAAGGCACGTCACGTGCCAGATCATGTGAGATCGTTCAGGCTGTTAGCCTGTTTTGATTGTGTGTTCTATGGTATCGCCCGGTAGTGACATTTCCCGGCGCGACACGCCGGATTTGCGCGGTGCCGGGACCGGCCGGGGCCGGGCGCGACAATAGCGGTGTCTGGGATGACCAGGGTCCTGAGCGACCTGCGGTGCGATCGCCCCGGCGGAACCGCCCACCGCGGCACCCGCCGGGGCGATGCCATTTTTTGACATTCAACGATATATCGCGATAACTTCGAAGCATGTCGCGATATGAAGGTTCTCGTGACCGGTTCCCTGGCGGGCGAGAGTCCTTCGGGGGGCGCGGGCCCCGGCTACGGCGTGGGGATGTGCGTCCCATGCTGCTCATGGCCCTGTTGGATGGCCCGGCTCACGGCTACGAGGTCATCCGCCGTCTCGAGGAACGAAGCGGCGGCCAGTGGCGGCCGAGCCCGGGGTCCGTTTACCCGGCGCTGCAACTCCTCGAAGAAGAGGGAACTCTGAGCGGACACGATGACGGCGGCAAGAAGGTCTACAAGCTGACTGAAACGGGACGCGCGCTGGCAGAGCAGGTGGCCGCCCGGCGCCCCGCGGTTCCGTGGGACACCGAGGAGGGCCCGGCCGGCTCGGCCCGGGGCGATCTGCGTTCGGCGGTCGGGCAGCTGCATCTGGCGGCGCGGCAGGTGGCCGAGGTCGCGGACCAGGAGCGAGTGCAGCAGGCGGTGGCCATCGTGAACGAGGCTCGCCGCAAGCTGTACCAGCTGCTCGCCGAATCGTGAGTTGACCTGTCGATGCCTGACCGAAGGAGTTTGTTATGCCCAGCCCCCAGACCAGTTCACCGGCCCCGGCGCGCCGGAGTCGTCCCGCCCCGATGCGAGCCGAGGTCAGGCGCGTCCGGCAGCTGTCGGAGAGAATGCGCCGGGTGGTGGTCGGCGGCGGTGAGCTCGACCGCTTCTCCTGGCCTGGTCCGGCCAGTCACCTGAAGCTAATGCTGCCCGAGCCGGGGGAGCGTGCGCCCCGCCTGCCCACGCCCGGCCCGGACGGCCAGGTCCAGTTTGACCGGTCCGTGCTGACTATGCGTACCTACACGCCCCGGGCCTGGAATCCCGAGACTGCCGAGCTGACCATCGACGTGTTCCTGCACGGCGACGGGCCTGCCTCCGCCTGGGCCAGGCAGGTGGAGACCGGAGACCAGGCCGGGCTCAGCCAGCCGCGGGCCAGCTACCGGCCGGACCCGGCGGCCGAGTGGCTGGTACTGGCCGGCGACGAGACGGCGGTACCCGCCATCTCCACCATCATCGAAGCGTGTGCCGCGGCGCCGATGGCGTACCCGGTCGTGCTGATCGAATCGGACGGTGACGACGTGGATCTGGGGCTCCCGGCCGGTACGGGCGCGCGGTTCGTCACCCGCGAGGCGGGCCAGCCGGGCCGGGCCCTGCTCGCCGCCCTCGCCGGAGTACTCCCGGAAGGAGACGGGCGGGTCTGGGCGGCCGGCGAGGCGCAGAGCATCCGGGCCATCCGGGGATTCCTGCGGGACGAGCGGGCGATGACGCCGGCCAGCATCGTCACCCGGGGGTACTGGAAGCTCGGGACGGCCAACCACCCTGACCACGACTTTGGTGAAGATTGATTCGGGGGACGCACCACTGCCCGTTCGGCCGTTAAAGAGTCCTTTCAGGCCTTCCTGGCAACGCCGCCTCACGTGCCGGTCGGGGCGCTGTTGAGGTCGAGGGCCGAGTCGGCGCGCCACTCATGGATCGGCACCACGCCAGGATCCACTAGGTCAGGCCCGGCGAAGAACCGTGACACCTGCTCGCGGGTGCGGTACGTCACCTTCTGGCCCATCGACTTCGTCAATGTCCCTTCGGCCCGGGTCGCCCTCTCGACCTGATCGCGGGCCGCATGGGTGATAGCCAGGACTTCCCCCGGTGTCACAGATATAGATCTTTTCTCATGGCCTGAGCAATGGGGGCAGGTATTCCCTGACCTCGACGGCACGCGTTGGCGGCCGCTCTTCGCCCGATCAAACGCTTGCTCGAATTATCGTGGAGTGCGGTCACCGGCTTCGCCGCCGCCCGGCTCCTCTCGGTCCTCGGGCAGGAAGCCGAGGTTTCGCGGGCCGGGGCCCTCACGGCCCAAGGTGTCATCGGGGTTCATCAGCTTGCACAGGTCGAGAGAGAGGCAGCCGCACCCGATGCATCCGGTGAGCTTGTCACGCAGTTGCCTGAGGCGGTTGATGCGCTCATCGAGATCGCTGCGCCACGCGGTGGAAAGCCTCTCCCAGTCGCGGCGCGTTGGCGTGCGGCTGTCCGGAAGAACTTGGAGGGCTGCCTCGATCTGGCGCAGCGGGATGCCGACACCTTGCGAGGCGCGGATGAAAGCGATCCTGCGGAGGACGTCCCGCGAATAGCGGCGCTGGTTCCCTGGAGTCCGGCGGCTATCAATCAGCCCTTCTGCTTCGTAGAAATGCAACGCGGAGACGCTTACACCGCTGCGGGCGGCTACCTGGCCGACTGACAGCTCTCCGCGAGTCCGGGCGGACGCAGTCCTCATATTGACCTCAACCTTACTTGAGGTTTTAGCCTTCAGGTCATGACGTTCACCGACGCCGAGCAGCGTTTCCTGGCCCGCCACACACGTGGCCACCTAGCCACCATTGGTCCGGACGGCATCCCTCAGGTCAAGCCGCTGGGTTTCAGCTACAACGCCTCCCTGGGAACAATCGACATCACCGGGTGGAACATGGCCAATAGCGCCAAGTACCGCAACGTCCGCTCGAACCCTCGCGTGGCTTTCGTGGTGGACGAGGTAACCGCAGCGACCATGGAAGGGGCGCACTTCCTCGAGATTCGCGGCGACGCCGAGACCGCTGTCGGTACCCGTGACCTGGACGGCCATCTGGCGCCCGAGATCATCCGGATCCGTCCCCGCCGGGTCGTAGGCTTCAACGTCGATCCGGATCACCCCGGCTTCGAGGCTCGCGACATCGGGCCGACCGATAACACGGAAGCGGTTTGGCCGAGGCCTTAGCCCGGATGCTCGGTCTGGCCGATGAGCCAGTTCGACCGGTCCGTCCTGACCATGCGTACCTACCGCATGATGCTGATCGCGGTCCTGCACTGCATCCCCGAGCACCCGGACGAGTCGCGCAGCCGGCCCCGCGGGTACTCCGTAGCCCTCGGGTGGGTGGGTTGACTCGTGCGAACCTAACGGTTATGTTTGACCCTAACTGTTAGGGATGGAGGACCCGGTGCAGCAGGAAGTCGTGCTGGGCATGCTGGCCAAAGAGCCGTCGTCGGGCTCCCAGCTGCGCGCCCGGCTGAACGACGCGCTCGGCCCCCTTGGCGAGGCCGTGAACGAAGGGCAGATCTACGTCACCCTTTCCCGGTTGGAGAGGGCGGGGTTGATTGCTCGCCAGGGGACAGGGGCGCCGGAGGCGGGTCGCAAGGCCTACGAGCTCACCGCAGCCGGCCAGGAGCGGGTCGCCGAATGGCTCTCGGAGGTTAGCTGGCCGAAGCCCGACCTTGCCGAGTTCCACCTGAAGCTCGTCGCCGCCGCCCAGGCCGGGCTCGCGGATCCGATTGGCATCGTCGATGCCCAGCGCCGGGAGCTGCTCCGGCGCCTTCGGGAAGTCGGGCGGGCGGCGATGGCCGAACCCGAGGGCTCGCGGGCCGGGCTCCTGCTCGAAGGCATCGTGCTGCGTCTGCAGGCCGACTTGCGGTGGTTGGAGGCGTGCGAACGCGCCTGGATGGATCGGAGGAAGAAGTGAACGAGAACGCTTCGTGCGCACCCATCGTGCGTGCCCGAGGGCTGCACAAGGAGTACGGGAGCGGTGAAGGACTGGTGCGCGCGGTCGATGAAATCGACCTCGAAGTCACCCCGGGCGAGACGCTGGCCATCATGGGACCGAGCGGCTGCGGGAAGTCCACCCTCCTGCACCTCCTCGGAGGTCTCGACCGGCCGAGCGCCGGTGAACTGTGGCTGGCGGGCCGGCGGATCGACTCGCTCTCTGAGCGCGGCCTTGCCCAGCTCCGGCGCCATGATGTGGGCTTCGTTTTCCAGGCCTTCCACCTGATGGACGAGCTGACCGCCCAGGAGAACGTCGAGCTGCCGGCGCTCCTCGCTGGACGCTCACCCCGGGAGGCGCGGCGACGGGCCCGCCAGCTGCTCGACCAGGTCGGGCTGTGTGAGCGGGCGGGCCACCTCCCGTCGGCGCTGTCCGGCGGCCAGCGCCAGCGCGTCGCCATCGCCCGGGCGCTCGCCAACGAACCGCAGATCGTATTGGCCGACGAGCCGACCGGTAACCTGGACAGCGCGGCGACCTTGGAGGTGCTCCGGCTCTTCGAGGGCCTCCACACCGCTGGTATCACCGTCGTCGTCGTGACGCACGACGAGCGGATCGCGGCCACGGCTGGCCGGATGATCTCGATGCGCGATGGCGTCTTTGTCGACGAGACGCGCCTTGCTGGCGGCGCGAGGGGAAACCTCGCCGACTTCGCGGGCTGGGGTGGGTGAGCGATGGGTACCGCACTGCTCGTCTTCCGGCTCGCGACGCGCGACGTGCGCCGCCACGCTGCCCAGGCCGTCCTCCTCGTCGTCGCCATCGCGGCGGCGGCGGCGACCCTCACGATGGGACTCGCGCTGAACGGGGTGACCAGCGAATCACCGTACGTAGCAACCCGCGCGGCGGCGAAGGGTCCCGATGTCGTCGCCTACCTGACGTCCGCCTCTCAGGCGAACAGCCTCACCCGTGCATCCGGGGTCGCGAACCACAGCGGTCCCTACCCGGTCGTTTCCGCCACGATCCGCTTCGACGGGCGCCAAGCTGACGTCTTTGCCGAGGGGCGCAGCACAGTGGCGGCCGCGGTCGACCAGCCGCTGCTCACGGCCGGGAGCTGGGTGCGACCAGACAGCGTTGTCATCGAGCGCACCTTCGCCGACGCGCTCGGCGTCTCGGTAGGCGACCGGGTCAGCCTGAACGGCAAGTCGTTCGCCGTCGCGGGCATCGCGGTAACCGCCGCGCAGGCGCCCTATCCGAACCTGTGCAACGGCACGTTGCTGGCGACCACTCCGACGGCGTCGAAGTTCTCGAACGCCTGCTCGCCTTCGTTCAACATCCCGTTTCTATCGCTCCCGGGAGGCCGGGAACTCGCTAGTTCCGACGAAGTCGGCCAGATCTGGATGAACGAGGCGGACGCGATCGGGCTGACGTCAAAGGCAGACCCCCTGACGACCTACGCCCTCAACCTGAAGCTCACGAACCCCGACGATGCCCCGGCGTTCGTCTATGACCGCGCAACGGCCGCGTCTGCCCAGTCCACCGCTCCGATGTTCTCGAACTGGGAAGGGGTCGAGTCGGAGGACGCGCTATTGGTCCAGGACGGGCACGGGGTGCTTCAGCCGGGGGCGCTGCTCCTCGCGCTGCTCGCGATCGCCAGCGTGGCCGTCCTCGTCGGACGCCGGCTGTCGGAGTACGCACGCCGGGTCGGGCTGCTGAAGGCCGTCGGCGGTACGCCGAGCGTGGTCGCGGTGACCTTCCTCGCCGAGAACCTCGCACTCGCACTCTTCGCCGCGGTGGTCGGCCTCGTGGCCGGCTGGCTCGCGGCGCCGCTGATCACCAACCCCGGTGCGGCCCTCATCGGCACCGCGGGCGCGCCCCCAATCTCGCCAAGCACCGCGGTGGAGGTCATCGGGCTGGCGATCGTGGTCGCGCTTGCGGCGACCCTCGTCCCGGCCATCCGCGCGTCGCGGAGCAGCACCGTCGCGGCGATCAACGACGTCGCTCGCCCGCCAAAACGCCGAGGCGCCCTCATACGTTTCTCGGGCAAGCTGCCGATTCCGGTGCTGTTCGGGCTCCGGCTGGTCGCACGCCGCCCCCGCCGTGCGCTCCTCAGTGCGGCAAACATCGCCGTCACCATCACCGGCATCGTGACGGTGCTCGCGTTCCACGCCTACGCGGACAACAAACTGTCAGGAGCCGTGGCTCTCACCGCGGGCGGGCTATCCGATCCGGTGATCAACCGCGACGAGCAGCTGCTCACGATCATCACGATCTTGCTGGTCACCCTCGCCGCGCTGAACACCTTGTTCACCACCTGGGCGACCGTGCTTGACGCACGTCACTCGGCAGCGCTGATGCGGGCCCTCGGCGCCCGAGCCGGGCAGGTCAGCTCCGGGCTCGTCGTCGCCCAGCTGCTCTCCGCGCTGCCGGGTGCGATCCTCGGCATCCCCCTGGGCATCGTGCTCTTCAAGGCCGCCGTCCACGGAGGGACCTTGCCGTCGGCGATCTGGACCTGGCTTGCCGCCGCCGTGCTCGGGGCGCTCGTCGCCATCGCCGCGCTCACCGTCGTCCCGGCACAAATCGGCACACGGCAGCCGGTCGCCGAGGTCCTCCAGTCCGAGACGGCATGATGGGATCGTCGGCGCGGATCACCAGCTGCACGTCGTCAAGCTGGCGTGCGACCAGCCTGCCGTGGTACCGCCACTCGGCCAGTCCGTCCGGCGCGGTGCAGCGCACACCCTCCAGGGCCCCGGCCAGGTGGTCATGCTGTCTCCTTCGGCCGCAAACGCGTGCCTGCCTTAGTGTCCGACGGCCACCTGAACGATCTTGACGACGACCAGGATCATCGCGATGGCCAGGTAGCTGCGCAGCGCGGCCAGCCCGACCTTGCGGCCGGTGGACATCAGCGGCTTGGACAGCATGTTGAGCGACGGCATCCGCCAGCTGTCCCGGTCGCGGCGGTCCACCTCGACCGAGCTGTGCGACCGGCGCGCCCGGGCCAGCGCAACGCCGCCCCCGGCCACGCACACCAGCGCGCAGCCCATGAAGATGTCCATGATCTGCCGGCCGGTGATGGCCGGGAACAGCACCGACGCGGTCAGCACGACCGACAGCGTGACCAGCACGGCGACCACGGCCGAGGTGAACAGGTTCGTGCCGCGGCGGTTGACCCAGGGTCCGAGGACCGCGCGGTCGTTGCACAGCAGCAGCAGGAACACCGTGGCGCTGGGCAGCAGCACGCCGGCCAGCACCTGGACACCCTCGATTATCAGGCCGAGCGGGGCGCCGGGGATTGCCACGATGGCCGCGGCGCCCGCGATCAGCGCGGTGTAGATCGCGTAGAAGCCCTTGGCCTGCTTGATCCCGCGGTGCAGCGAGTGCTTCAGGCCCAGCGTGTCGCCGATCGCGTACGCGCTGGACAGCGAGACCGCGAACGCCCCGATGATGGAGGCGTCCAGCAGCGCGACCGCGAACACCACGCCCGCGAACCGGCCCGCGTGGGCTGCGATGCCATGGGCCAGCCCGGCGGCGTCGGTGAAGTTACCCGCGGCCTTGGTCCCGGCGAACGCGGCGGCGGTCGCGCCCATCACGGCGCCCGCGCCAAGCACGACGATCACGATGCCGATCCACAGGTCGGCCTTCTCGTACCGCATGAACCGGGGGGTGATCCGCTTGTCGATCACGTAGGACTGCTGGAAAAACAGCTGCCACGGCGCCACCGTGGTGCCGACGATGCCGATGATCAGCAGCATGACGGTGGCTAGCTGCCCGGAGCCGCCGGGCAGGCCGGGGACCACGAAGCCGCGGGCCATCTGCGCGCCGGACGGGTGCGAGAACAGGTACAGCGGGATCAGCAGCAGCGACCCCAGGCAGAACGTGATCGCGATCCGCTCGAACCTGCGGAAGCTGCCGGTGAACGCGGCCGCGAGGATGATCCCGGCCGCGAGCACCACCGCGACCAGTTTGGGCACGCCGAGGTACCCGGCCGCCAGCGTGATCCCGATGAACTCGGTGACGATGGTCAGCGCGTTGAGGATGAACAGGTCGATGACCGAGAACGCGCCCCAGAACTTGCCGAACCGCTCCAGGATCAGCCGGGCATGCCCGACGCCGGTGACCGCCCCGAGCCTGAGCACCATTTCCTGGTTCACGTACAGCACCGGGACCAGCAGCAGCAGCGTCCACAGCAGCCGGGTGCCGTAGTCCTGCCCGGCCTGCCCGTAGGTGGAGAACGCGCCGGCGTCGTTGTCGCCGCACATCACGATCAGACCGGGGCCCACGATGGCCAGCAGCGTCTTGAGCTTGGCGGAAAGCCCCGCCCGCGGAGCCAGGTCGTCGGCCGGGATGGTGCCGAGCGCACCGCGGATGTCACCGACGTGCGCGTCGTCCAAGACGGCGGTACGGGTGGCACGGGTGATGGTGGCCATGGTAAACACCCCTCTCACGTCACGAGAACGGACGAGATCGGGGGCACACGCCTACGGAGCTGCGCTACACACGCAGGACTAGGGGGTTAAGCGGATCGGCGTGCGCCCGGAAGAGGATAGGAGAGCAGCGAGCAGGGCCTATTTCGGCCCGGACTATCAGAGTCCATCGCGTGCCTCCCTTCCATCCGCGACGCACGGGGGCGCCAGGCCACCCCTTCCGGCTTCCCGCCGTCCGGGGGCCACTCTCCGTGACACTTGAGGAAACAATGGCCGGGACCGAAGAAATCCCGGGCCGCACCTCTCTCGTAAGAGCTTTGGCACTCCACGGCGTATTGCGATCGCCGGCGCTTGACCGGTGCCTCGACCGCTAGCCACTTGGCCTCACCCCTTAGGCCGGGGAGAGGTGTCCTGATCCGGAGCGTCTCTCGACGGGTGGGATCAGTGGCCTATGTCCGTGAAGACGCCTCACCGAACGAGGTGTCCCACTTCAACTTCACTCAGAATGCCGTGAGTGAATGCTTAGTGTCAACTCGACGGCGCCAGCAGGGGCAGCGTGGAGAGGTCCGGGGACCGGTGATGGTAAAAGTCCGGCCGGGCGCCGGGGTACCTCAAGGTGACCTTCGTGTAGCGCTGGCGGCCCGGCTGGCCGGGCACCGACGCGCTACCCCGGAAGGTGACATCCACCGGGTAGCCATGGAAATGTCCGGCCGCGCAGTAGGGGTCGCAGTCGTTCACCTCCTGGACGCCAGTCGCGCTGGCCAGCCCCGCGGTCCAGCTGGTCCACGACAAGCGGGTCAGGTAATCGTTGCCGTCCGCGCACGCCAGCGTGAAGTTCCCGGGCCGCACCTGCGGCTGGCCCTGGCAGTCGATGGCTACCGCCTGCTCGGAGAAGTGGACCGCGACGGCCACCCCGGACGCCGGGGTCCGGAAGGAGGCTAGCGCGGTCGGGATGAGGCCGCCAGTCCCCAGGCCTAAGCCGAGGCCAAGAGCCGGAACGGCGATCGCCGCGACCATGGCAGTGGCAAAACTTCCTGGCTTCATGCGGCTCCCTGGTTACGTTCGGTGGCCGTTGGCCCGTTTTTAGACGCGAAAGGCAAGCTTTCGATTGCCAAGAGTAACCGCAAGTCCGGCTCGGCGGAGTTGAATTCCGCGGTCGGCGCCCGCCTGCGCAGGCCGTAACGCGACCGGGATCCCGAGGCCGGGCAGGACCTGGGCCGCAGGAAGGGCGGCGAGCAGCCGGCTGGGCAGCCTGAGCTTGGAACCGCGGATACCGGATCCGATCACCACCGATCCGGTCTTGGCCACAGCCTCGTCCACCAGGACCGGCCAGGCCGCCGGCAAGCCGATCGGCGTGATCCCGCCGTACTCCATGCCTGAGGCGTCGGTCACGGTGCCGACCGGGGCGAATGACGCCTTCCGCGCGTCCAGCTGCCTGCGGACCAGGCCGTTGACGTCGGCCCGCGTGGTCGCCGCCACCATGCACGCCGCGTAGCTGGTCGCCCCGCCACGCCGGGCCGCGATGACCACGCAGTTCGCTGACTCCGCGGGGGAGACGCGGTAGCGTTCGCAGAACGCGGCGGTGTCCGCCAGGGCCGGATCGATCTCGGCGACCTCGACCTCTTCCGCGCCCGGCAGGTCGCGCAGTGCTGCCGCCACCGGCGGGGCGAGCAGGTGCGGCTGGGACAGGGCCGGGGCGAAGACCAGATCAGCACTCATCAGGATCGCGGCGTGGAGACCCCGGTCTTCAGGCCGGGAAGGAAACGCCGCGTCACCTCCCTCGAAATGTCAGTAGTATCCGATAGTGTGTTCGCATGTCCCGGTACCGGCTGCTCCCCACCCCCGCCCAGCAGGCGGTGCTGCGGGACCACTGCGGGCACGCCCGGTACGTGTGGAACCTGGCCATCGAACAGCACTCCCACTGGCACCCGGGCCGCGGGAACGCGCCGGGCTACCTGGAGCAGTGCCGGCAGCTCACCCAGGCCCGGGCCGAAAACCCGTGGCTGGCCGCCGGCTCCCAGACGGTCCAGCAGCAGGCCCTGCGGGACTTCGCCCAGGCGATGAAGGCGTTCTTCGATCCGGCGAACCCGGCCGGCCGGCCGTCGTGGCGCAAGGCCGGGCGAGATGAGGGGTTCCGGATCGTGGGGCGCGGCGGGCAGTGGGATGTGCGCCGCGTGTCCCGCCACGTCGGACAGGTCTGGGTGCCCAAGGCCGGGTGGGTGCGGTTCCGCTGGTCCCGCGCCGTGCCGCCGGGCGCAAAGTCCTATCGGGTGAGGATGGACCGCGCGGGCCGCTGGCATGTCGCCTTCGCCGTGATCCCCGCGCCGGTTCCTGCCCCCGGTAACGGCCAGACGGTGGGCATCGACCGGGGCGTGGCGGTCTCCGCGGCCCTGTCCACCGGGGACCTGCTGCACTGCCCCGGCCTGACCGCGCGGGAGCGGACCAGGCTGCGGCGGCTGCAGCGCAAGCTCGCCCGCGCCAAGCGGGGATCGAACCGCCGCGGCCGGGCCAGGCACGCGATTGCCCGGCTGCGGGCCCGCGAGAGCGACCGGCGCAAGGACTGGGCGGAGAAGGTGTCCACGGATATTGCGCGTCGGTTCGACCTGATCCGGGTGGAGGACCTGCAGATCGCGAACATGACCCGGTCGGCGAAAGGGACCCGGGAGAACCCGGGCCGCAACGTCCGGCAGAAAGCCGGGCTGAACCGGGGGATCCTGGGGTCGGGGTGGGGGCTGCTGGTGCGCCGGCTGGAGGACAAGGCCCCGGGCCGGGTGGAGAAGATCAGACCCGCGTTGACGAGCCAGCGGTGCTCGGCGTGCGGGCAGGTGGACCGGGGCTCGCGTGAGAGCCAAGCCGTGTTCCGGTGCACTGCCTGCGGTTTCGCCGGGAACGCTGATGTGAACGCG
>Ga0182030_10024277_pt1 | contig 11152 bp, 15 predicted proteins | sample 812S3MmetaG_FD_121299 | JGI IMG/M metagenome (GOLD analysis project Ga0182030, IMG submission 121299) | Permafrost microbial communities from Stordalen Mire, Sweden - 812S3M metaG (Illumina Assembly) | ecosystem: Environmental > Terrestrial > Soil > Wetlands > Permafrost | place: Sweden...
ACGGTGACGGGTGGCCACCCTCAAATACCCCGATTGCGCCGCCGACCCGAGTACCTTGGCGTCTGTGACCTACGAACCACCGCAACCTCCTCAAAACGGTCCTGGAACACCTCCACCTCCTGGCGACCCAGGCGGCGGGGCGGGCACCCCGGCGGGCGAAAAGCCGCCCGCCGGCATCAGCGGACGCACGATCATCATTGTGGCGGTCATCATCGCCGTCGCAGCGATCGTGATCGCGCTCGTCGTCACGCACTCAAACTCGTCGAAGAACACCACGACAACGACCACCACGACGTCGACCAGTATCCCGGTGCACACCACCACAACGGTGCCACCGACCACGGTCCCACCGACGACGACCACGGTCCCACCGACGACCACCACCGCACCGCCGCCGACAACCACCACAACTGCCCCGTAGCACTCGCCTGATCGCCGGCACCCTTGATCTCATCGGCGAGCGGCCGTCCGAGTGAACCGGCCGGGCCGATCAGGGAATCTGTGCGGTGGTCCCCATCACAGCACTTAGACCGGAGGGGCCGAGGGCGCTCTCGAGCTCGGTGACCGTCTGCGGCTTTACGCGAGAGAACTTCGGGATCGGCACGGGGCACAAGATCCCAAAGGCAAGGTCCTCACCACTTGACGCGGTAGTGAAGGTGGGCAACTCCTCGAACTGAACGCCGCTCGTCGAGCAGTTGTAGGTCGAGCTGTTGGTGCTTTGGAAGGGCGTGCTTGCCGCCGCCGAGAACGATCGGCCAAATGAAAAGGTGGCACTCGTCCACCAAGCCCGCTTCGAATGCTCGGGCTGCGAGATCAGCTCCACCCACCGTGAGATCGCGGGTCTCGCCCGCCTTTCTCTGTCGAATGGCTTCGACGTCGAATTCCCGCGCCAGGGTAGTCCTCGCGCTTGTCACCGAAGCCAAGGTCCTCGAGAAGACGATTTTGTCGGCCGCCCGCCAGATATTGGTGAAGTCAACAACCCAAGGTGGCTGGTCAATCGTGGGTGCGCTCTCCCAAAAGAGCATGGCCTCATACATCCGGCGTCCATAGAGATAGGTGCCGACAGGGCGCTCGAGGTCATTGATGAAACCGAAATACTCTTCGTCAGGGGTACCCCACTCGATGCCGCCGTGCCGGTCCTCGGAGTAACCGTCGAGCGACATGTTCGCCACGTAGATGAGCTTGGCCATGGTGCCTCCGAAAGGGATCCCGACCGAAGATAGTTCGAATTGAACGCTCCGGATTGGCGGATCGCGGCCCGGCTGTTGTCGCCTCAGTGCCGGCCTGGCGCGCATTGCCGCCTACACACGTGGCTGCAATAGGCTCGGTGAATGTCTGGGTTGCGGCTCGTGAGCCCCGAGCACGAGGCGGCGATCCTTACCTTTGAGACGGAAAATCGCGCGTACTTCACCAAGTCGATCAGCGACCGAGGAGAGTTGTTCTTCGAACAGTTCTCGCAATTCCATCGAGAGCTGCTCGACGAGCAGGCAGCCGGAACCGGAGCCTTCCACGTGCTCATTGATGAGGGCGGCGCGGTGATCGGCCGCTTCAACCTCTACGACATCGCTGATGGATCGGCAACGGTCGGCTACCGAGTGGCCGAAGGAGTCTGTGGCCAGGGTGTCGCGACCTCGGGGCTACGAGCGCTGTGCGACATCGCACGTGAGAACTTCGGATTGGTGACCCTCACGGCAGTGACGAGCACTGAAAACGTGGCGTCGCAACGAGTTCTCCTCAAGGCGGGTTTCGCTTACGTCGCGCCGACTGAGGTCGCCGGACGCGAAGGAGCATTGTTCGAGATTGACCTCATGGCGCGCTGAGGGACCCATTGGCCCGCGGCACCAAGGTGCCGGTCGGCCACACCAACTTCGGTCAGGACCGGGGGCGATTTTCCGTTACAGCTTGCGGATGACCGTCGCCGGTACACCCGCCACAAGCGTTGCAGCCGGCACGTCGCGCGTCACCACGGCCCCGGCTGCGACGACGGCATCGGCACCGATGGTCACTCCCGGCAGGATGGTGGCGGCGGTGCCGATCCACACGTTGCGCGCAATCGTGATCGGCTCCACGGTGATGTACGCCCGTCGCTTGTCCGGATCGACCGGGTGACCGGCCGTGACGAGATTGACCCGGTTGGCGATCATGACTTCGTCAGCGATGTCGATGGCTCCATGCCCCGTGAACATGCACTCGTAGCCGATGAAGGCAGCCCGACCGACGGTGATGTTCAGTCCGTAGTCCGCATAAAAAGGAGGAATAAGGTGGAACGAGTCACCAGCGGGCTTGCCGATCAGCTCTTCGAAGACCTCTCGGACTAGCTCGGGCTCGTCCCAGCAGTATCCGCTCAGCTTGGAGGAGAGCCGGGTCGCCACTTTGATCCGCTCGGAGATGGCTCGGAACTCCGGTGATCTGACGCCGATCCACTGACTTTCATCCATCGCGACCCCCACCTCCTTGTGCTGGGTTCGACTGACGAAGCTACGTCGGTGTGGGACTCGAAGGTCGGATCCTGAACTCAGGTGCGTAGGCCGCCAAGTTGGTCTGGATTGGACTCGGTCGGAGCCTGCCAAAAATCTTCGACGAACGGACGGACGTGCCGTCAACCACGCCCACGCATGGCAAGCAGGCGCGCTCTCAGGTAGCCGTCGAGACCCGATAGCAGAGGAACACAACGCCGCTGCGAAACCGAGACTCACTCAAGAGTTCGAGATCAAGGTGGACGTCGTCGGGCAGTGCTCGTTTGCCACCTCCCACGACAATGGGTGTCAAGAACAGCTGGCATTCATCGACGAGCCCTGCCTTGAAAGCCTGTGCGGCCAGGTTGGGGCCGCTCACGGTGACGTCTCGTTCCTCGGAGGACTTCATCTCTTGGATCACCCGCGGGTCGAACGTGCGCTCAATGCGCGTTTTGGCGCTTGCCACGGTTGCCAGCGACGTTGAGTACACGATCTTGTTGGCTGCCCGCCATAACTGCGTGAAGTTCAGCACGCTGGGCGGCTCGTCGCCAAAGGCCTTCACTGTCTCCCAGTAGACCATGGTCTCGTACATCCGGCGCCCGTAGAGGTAGGTGCCAACCGGTCGTTCCAGGTCATTGACGAAGCTCAGTACCTCCTCGTCAGGCTCCCCCCAGCCGAAGTTGCCTTCTTCGTCCTCTAGAAAGCCATCGAGCGACGTGATTGCAGAGAAGATGAGCTTGGCCATGGTGATCACCCTTCCGAGGCTCTGTCCTCGTTCCAAGGTAGTGGGCACATTTCCCTGAATCGAGTGAATCCGACGGGGCGCACCGACACGGCCAGCCCCGGCGTCTTGGGGCACCCTCCCCATTTCGCAGTCGCGTTCGGTTCGAATGTCCGATCTTTTTCGCGGGGCGGACTCATCCATCGGCCCAGTGCAATCAAATGATCGAGGGATAGTCTGCCCATCATCGTCTGCGAAAGGTCTCCGATATGTGGGCACAAATTATCACCATGCGACTGAAGCCGGGCAAAGAGAGCGACCTTCCGAAAGTGGCGGCTCAGCTGCGGGCAGCGGAGCAGCCGGGTTCAGGTCTCGTCCACACGACAACAACTCGAGACACGAACGACCCAAACAAAGTACTCACGCTCGTTGTCTTCGAGAGTGAAGACAAGGCGCGCGAGCGAGAGCGCGACCCCCGGCGCAAGGAGGGACTCGAGGCCGCGAGAGCGACCATGATGGAGATCTTCGATGGTCCCCCGGAGTTCACCGACCTGACCGTCGTCGATGACTGGGTGGTATAGGCCGCACCCGCATTTGCGACGGTACCGACCTCCTATGGGTGGTGGCCCACGGCACGTGCTCGTGGCCGGACGACGCGCTCAGACCCGCAAACGAGGGCCACATGCCAGCGCGATGTCTGTCACCGCCTTTCAGTGTGTGGAGTTCTCGAGAAGGTCGATGATGATGCGCTGCTCTACCTTGGCCGCTACGGAGCCCGATCCGCCGCGGCCCGTGGTCACTAAAGCGAGGTCAGCTGGGGAGGAACCGCTGTCGTTGAGGCGAGTGGGGTCGGCACCGGCGCGCAGAAGTGTCGCGACCGCAGCGGAGCATCGATTCCGGACTGCTCGATGCAAAGGCGTCACGCCTCCGCTTGCCGCTGCATTGGGATCTGCTCCAGATTCGACGAGAAACATGATGACGTCACACTGGCCAGCGGGATTCCAGGTTGGCGAGTTCGGATTGCCGACCACTGCCGCGTGCAGTGGTTCAGCACCGCGCCGATTCCGGGCTCGGATGTCTGCTCCTCGAGCGAGGAGAACTCCCGCCATCTCCTTGTCATAACTGAATCCCGCCGCGTGGAGTGCTGTGTCGCCTTCGTAGATTTGCGCGAAACGTTCAGCGAGAAAGAACTCGTCACTCCGGGCCAAAGAAGTGGTTGCCAGTGAAGGCACTCCGGCAAGAAGGGCGACGGCAGCATCGTGGTCACCGATGGCAATCGCTCGAAGGAGCTGGATGAATTCCGCCACGCCTTCCATGCCCATGATTCTTCCCGAACAGCTCGTTGGCCGCATCCCGATCGAAGCGACTAGCGGTAACCATCTTCGCTCGCCAGCACGCCTCGAATGAGGCATTGCACCTTCGAGGGTTGCTCAAGCGAGGTGTAGTGACCCGCATCTTCGATGACATGCAATTCGCCGAGTGGACCAGCGGCGGTCTGAGCAGCATCCGCGTAGCCGGGCGTGTCGTCTTGATCGCCGCGAATGACCAAAAGGGGCTTTGGCCAAGACCGTGCGAAGCCGCTCAGATCGTGTCGGTCGTGAAACGCCTTGACGCCTCGAACGATGTCTTCAATGTCTAAAGAACAGGCAAGTCGTCGAGCATCCTCAACCACTCGGGGATCGGCGTTGGCGCCAAAGAGACCAGCCCAGTACTTCGGCCATGCACCTTCCATGCCGTGGTCGCGAAGGGTACCGATGGCCTCATCTCGAAAACCTGGCTCTGGCCGGACCCCTGCTTTGGCTCCGATCAGGATGACGGCTTTGACGCGACCGGGGGCCTGACGTGCGACTTCGAGCGCACAAGAGCCGCCCACGGAGTTCCCAACGACGACGAGTGGGTCGTGTTGGCTGGTCAGGTCCAGCACAGCCCGTGCCCAATCCTCGATCGATTCTCCGAACGAATAGAGCGTGGGAGCAATCGTCCCAGCAGGTACGAGCTCCATCTCGTTGGCCCACATCGTCCCATTCAGCGGAAGTGCGTGGAGGAGCACCAGTTGCATGTCGAGGACGATACGACCTGTTTGTACGTCGTGAGGACTCTCCCCGACGTTCTTCGAAGACCAACAACCCCCAATGGCGCCTCGCCGCTGCGCCCGGTCCTTCCCGCTTTGGTGGGGGCGGATGTGTCGTGTCGCTAGCGGAGCCAGTGTGGCCCAGTTCGCGAAGCCGTGTCCGGAAAGTGTCGGGAAATACCGGAGCCACAATGTCGTGAAGCTACCAAGACTCCACATTCCCTTGAACACAAAAGCGCTGGTCTCCGATGTCCTGAGACATCGGTCTCCGATGTCTTGACACATCACAGAGCGCCCCCGGCAGGATTCGAACCTGCGCACATGGTTTAGGAAACCAATGCTCTATCCCCTGAGCTACGGGGGCGGGCACTGCACATCGCGAAGGTGCGCCGCCTTCTCAACCAGCGTACTCATCAAGGCGTCGGTTCTTGGTCCGCCGACCGGGCGCACCCGGTCGAGGCATCTAGCCAAACGGTGTCTTGTTCGCCTTCTTGTCGCGCTTGGCCTCGCGCTTTTCTTTGAGGGTCTTGCCAGCCTTCTTGCCAGCCGGCTTCTGCGGTGATTTCTCGGGCATGTCCATCCTCAGGTTCGCTCGGTCGAGGCGTCGAACCTGCACGGGGCGACTGAGGCCGAAACGGCCGTCCTGCCCAAGCGAGGCGACTCTCCCAAGGGGGTCACACCAACCCTACCGTGGTGCGGTGACCGAGGCGGTTTGACGAACCAGGTCACCGCACCACCACCGGCGCCCGGTCACGCTGGTTCACCCCGGTGGGCAGGACGCCCTATCCTGTTGGTGGGTACACGGCCTCCGACAGAGGTCGGAGCACGTGCGTTGCGCTTCCGCCGTATGGCCCATCCAAGGCCTGCGCGCCCGCGCGCGTGAAATCCAACCGAAAAGGAGTTGCCATGCCTGACCAACAAACGACACTGCCCTTCAAGGTGGCCGACCTCTCTGCCGCCGAATTCGGCCGCAAGGAGATCGTCCTCGCCGAACACGAGATGCCCGGCCTCATGGCGATGCGCTCGGAGTTCGCCGCCACCCAGCCCCTCGCAGGCGCCCGCATCACCGGGTCGCTGCACATGACCGTCCAGACGGCAGTCCTCATCGAGACCCTGACCGCCCTCGGCGCCCGGGTCCGCTGGGCCAGTTGCAACATCTTTTCGACCCAGGACCACGCCGCCGCGGCCGTCGCGGTCGGGCCGACCGGCACGGTGGAGCATCCGGCCGGCGTGCCGGTGTTCGCCTGGAAGGGTGAAACGCTCGAGGAGTACTGGTGGTGCACCGAGCAGGCCCTGCTGTGGCCGGGCGAAGGTGGACCGAACATGATCCTCGACGACGGCGGCGACGCCACGTTGTTGGTGCACAAGGGGGTCGAATTCGAAAAGGCTGGGGCGGTCCCCGACCCCACCACCGCCGACTCCGAGGAATTCGCGTTCGTCTTGGCGTTGCTCGGTCGCAGCTTGGCCGAAGATCCAGGTCGCTGGACCTCGATCGCCAACGGCATCAAAGGCGTGACCGAAGAGACCACCACCGGTGTCCACCGCCTCGTCGACATGGCGAAGAAGGGTGAGTTGCTCTTCCCCGCCATCAATGTGAACGACTCGGTCACCAAGTCCAAGTTCGACAACAAGTACGGATGCCGCCACTCGCTCATCGACGGCATCAACCGGGCCACCGACGTCCTCATTGGTGGCAAGGTCGCCGTCGTGTGCGGATTCGGCGACGTCGGCAAAGGCTGTGCCCAGTCGCTGAGCGGCCAGGGTGCCCGAGTCGTCGTGACCGAGGTCGACCCCATCTGCGCGCTCCAGGCCGCGATGGAGGGCTACCAGGTGACCACGCTCGAGGAGATCCTGCCCATCGCCGACATCATCATCACCACGACGGGGAACAAGGACATCATCACGGCCCAGCACATGAGCGCGATGAAGCATCAGGCCATTGTCGGCAACATCGGGCACTTCGACAACGAGATCGACATGGCGAGCGTCGCCAAGATCCCCGGTATCGAGCGCGTGAACATCAAGCCCCAGGTCGACAAGTGGATCTTTCCCGATGGTCACGCCGTAATCGTGCTCTCAGAAGGCCGACTCTTGAACCTTGGCAACGCGACGGGGCACCCGAGCTTCGTGATGTCGAACTCGTTCACCAACCAGACCATGGCCCAACTCGAATTGTTCAACCAAAATGGCCAATACGTGAACGACGTCTACGTGCTCCCAAAGCACCTCGACGAGAAGGTCGCCCGACTCCACCTCGACGCGCTCGGCGTCAAGCTCACCGTGCTGAGTCAAGAACAGGCCGACTACATCGGCGTGCCGGTCGAGGGTCCCTACAAGCCCGACACCTACCGCTACTAAGGGGTTCAGCGGAAAGTCGCGGCAGCGATCACCGTTCCGGTGGCCGACACCACCTGGGCCTGGTGCACGTCACCGGGTGCCACGGGCAACGGCGCGCCCCACGCCCCGTAGCCCCGCTTGACGGTGAATGTCCCGATCGTGTGGGTGACGCCGTCGTTGGTCACCACCTCGCAGGTGACGGTGCCCGACACGGGCGCGTCGTCGAGCGTGATGTACATCCACGCCGGGTTCGCGCCCGACGTCGTCACGTGACCGACCGATTGGCCGCCGTGGGTGAGTACGGCCGAGGCGACCGCCGCCCCGGTGCTCGGGGTCCCAACGGCGGCCGTGCTCGGTCGCGGCGGCGACGTTGCCACGGACCAACCCACCGCGACCCCGACGACCAAGGCGGCGACGGCGACGGCGGCGGCCAGTGCCCACGCCGGCGGTCGGCGTCGGTGCACCGCCGTGGCCGGTTCGTGGCGCACTCCCATGCGCTCGAGCAGGTCGACCTCGAACCCGAGGGGTGGTTCTGCCTCGGGGGCGACCACGAGTACGGCATCGGCCGCCCCGGAGAGCTGGGCTAACTCCTCGGCACACCGTGGGCAAGACTCGACATGGGACAGGGCGAGGGCCCGCTCACGACCGGTCAAGACACCAAGCGCGAGTTCGGGCAACAAGTCAACTATCGCGGCGCACGGCGAATTGGTGCTCATCGGCCCTCCTCACCGCGTTCGGACACCTCGACGGCCGCGCGCAGTCGCGTCAACGCGGAGCGGATCCGTGTCTTTGCTGTGCCGAGCGGGATGCCTTCGGACTCGCTGATCTCGAGGGCGGTGTGCCCGTAGACCGCCGCGAGCACCACGGCGCGCCGTTGTTCGGGTGACAGATCGGCCAGCGCGCGGCGTACCAGGTGACGAGCGTCGCCACGGAGCACCGCGTCTTCGGGATTGTGTTCGAGGCTGAGGAGGGCGGTGGCCGCGAAGTCGTCGGGATCGGTCGGCACGGCCCGGCGCATGCGCAGTGCGTCGATGGTCAGGTTGCGGGTGATGGTCAGTACCCATGCCGTCACCGACCCGCGGCGCGGATCGAAGACCGGCGCGTGGCGCCAGGCCCTGATCAGCGCCTCTTGGGCCACGTCCTCGGCCACCGCGCTGTCTGCGGTCATGGAACGGGCCAGGCCGAAAACCCTTCGTTGGTACCGGCGCACGAAGGCGACGGTGGCGTCTTGGTCGCCAGCCGCCATGCCGGCGAGCAAGGCTTCGTCCGACACCCCGCTTTCGTTCACAGGCCACTCTCGCATCTTCGGTACTACGGACAACGGCGCGGCAGGGATTTCCCCGACCGGGACCAATCCCGAATTGGCCCAATTGCGTAGGACCGGGGGCATGCTTTCGAACCCGCCGACATCCCAAGTGTCCCTCCGCACCGAACAATGGGCATGAAGACCGCGTTCTTGACGTATGGACCCGCCCGCACCAGCCCGGCGCTCAAGGTGGCCGCGACGGCGGCCTACGTGATTGGTGGGGTGCTCTTGGTGTGGTCGGCCTACGTGCATTTCCACCTTTGGCAGAGTGTCGGCTATCGAAAAATCCCGACGATCGGCCCTCTTTTCTTGCTCCAGTCGATCGGCGGTCTCGCGCTCGGGCTCTTGGTCATCGCCGTGCGCCGCGTCTGGGCCGCCATCCTCGGTGTCGGGTTCGCCCTTTCGACCATGGTGGGATTCTTCATCTCGGTCCATCACGGTCTGTTCGGGTTCAAAGACTCGAGTGCCGCCCCGTACGCGCACGAGGCACTCATCATCGAAATCGCCACCATCGCGGTGCTCATCGTCGCCGGAGCCCTGTGCTTCGCTCGATCAGCGTCCCCGACGCTCACTCGGACCGCCCCATCCAAAAGAGCGTCGGCGGGCGCATAGCGGGCCGGACCTGCGCCCCCTTCTCCCAGCAGGGGCGTAGGTCCGGCTCAGTCCGTCCGAGCGGCCCGACGGTGCGCGTTCAACGCAAGCCGGCGAAGAGGTCGTTTTCGGGCGTGGGAGCACCGGTGGTGTCAAGGACCCGGACGAACATCTCGTGACCCATGACGTTCCCGAACAACTCCTCGCCCATCTCCAAGAAAAAGATGTTGTCGCTCTGACTGGCATGGGCGGCGAGCGACGCGAATTTCCGACCGACCACCGCCGTGCAGTCGACGTCTGAGGTAATCAGTTCGTCAGGAGTACCGAAGTCGGGGTTTTCCTCGGTGTTGATCGGACCGTCGATGCCGGCCTCGGCCAAGGACTCGGCGAAGCTCTTCAAGCGAGAGCGCGGGATGGCCGTGTAGTACAGCTTGTCGGGGATCTTGCACTCGGCGATGGCCGCATGGGTGATGCGGTTGGCCTGGATGTGGTCGGGATGGCCATAAAAGCCGTTCTCGTCGTAGGTCACCACGACCTGGGGGGCGTAGCGCACCATCAGTTCGGCCAGGCGGTGCGCCGCATCGCCAATCGGTGCCTGCCAGAACGAGTTCGGGGCGTCGTTTTGTGCCCAGCCCTCCATGCCCGAGTCGTGGTAGTCGAGCAATTCGAGGTGCGAGACCCCGAGAATCTTGCAGCTGGCTTCGAGCTCCGCGCGCCGCAAGGGAACCAGGGCGCTCTCGTCGTGGGCGGGGTCGTCGGGCTTGACCCCCCCGGGCATGTCGCCGAGCTCACCATTGGTGCAGGTGACGAGCACGGTGCGGATTCCTTCGTCGGCGTAGCGGGCCAAGATCCCGCCGGTGCCGGTGGCCTCATCGTCGGGATGGGCGTGCACGGCCATGAGGGTGAGGGGTCGATTCATCATCTGAGTGAGCGTATGGGCAATCGGAGCGACTCTCGGACAGCCGCGTCATCATGGCCCGATCGTGAGCACCCCGGCCGCGCCGTCGAAGAACTCCGGACTGGCCCAACGGCGAGTGCGGATGCAAAAGTCGGCCAGCCAGGTCCACTCCTTGGGTCCGCCCGCAGATGTGGCCGCCAACTCGACCTCATTGGCATAGGTCAGGTCGATGAAACTGCGCACCTGAGCTGCATTCGGCCTGATGGCCGCGCCACTGAAGCGATCGAGCATGACGAGGTCGCTCACCATGGTGTCGGGTGATTCGAGCTGACGGTAGAACGGGTCGCGCTCACAAGAGGCGTAGAAGTACACCAATGCCTCGGCCTGCCTCCCAATGACATCGCGCAAGGTGGCGCGCTCATCTACGCCGAGGAGGTGCGGTGCAAAGCCGTCGGTGCCGTAGGTGGCGTGGCCGAGGGCGGCGAGGGCGAGGAGGTCCGATCCACCCCAGGACCGCACCAGCGACTCGACGCCGCACAGGTGCGCGAAGAGGTCGCCGAAGATGTGCGGGGTCGACTCAGTGCCATGGGCCCGCAAGAAATCGAGCGTGCGCAGGCGGCGGTCCGCAAATTCGTCGCTCATGTCTGGAGCCGGCCGATGGCCTCGGCCAACGGCTCGGGTTCGCCCCGCCACTCGGCCGGCGCGGCGAGGGGGCGGACGATGAGATTGGAGAAACCCACCTCGACAAAACCCCTAATGCACGAGCGCAGGC
>Ga0182030_10024282_pt1 | contig 11151 bp, 8 predicted proteins | sample 812S3MmetaG_FD_121299 | JGI IMG/M metagenome (GOLD analysis project Ga0182030, IMG submission 121299) | Permafrost microbial communities from Stordalen Mire, Sweden - 812S3M metaG (Illumina Assembly) | ecosystem: Environmental > Terrestrial > Soil > Wetlands > Permafrost | place: Sweden...
GGATGGGGCACGGTGCATCGCTGGCGGGTTCGAGCCGGAAGAGTCAAAGGACTCCGGATCGGCTATTCACTTCCTAGTCCCTGGTCCCTAACCCCTGCTCTTACCCTTTGGCGACGGCGAAGCGCTTGTTCACTTCGTTCCAGTTCACGACGCTCCACCAGGCTTCGAGGTACTTGGGGCGGGCGTTCTGGTACTTGAGGTAGTAGGCGTGCTCCCAAACGTCGTTGCCCAGGATGGGGTAAAGGCCCTGGGTGAGCGGCGAATCCTGGTTGGGGGTGGTGATGACCTTGAGCTTTCCGCCGGTGAAGACCAGCCAGCCCCAGCCGGAGCCGAACTGCTTGGCGGTGGTCTCGTTGAAGGTCTTTTTGAAGGCCTCGAAGTCGCCGAAGTCGGCGGTGATCTGCGCGGCGATGGCGCCGGTGGGCGCGCCGCCCACACCTTCTGTGCCGACGGGGCCCATCAGGTTCCAGAAGGCGGAGTGGTTGGAATGGCCGCCGCCGTTGTTGCGCACGGCGCCGCGGATATCCTCAGGAACGTCAGCCAGGCCGCGAACCAGGTCGTCGACGGACTTGGCGGCCAGGTCAGGATGGTTGGCCAGCGCGGCGTTGACGTTGGTGATGTAGGCCTGGTGGTGCTTGTCGTGATGGAACTTCATGGTCTCGGCGTCGATAAAAGGCTCGAGCGCGGCGTAGTCATAAGGAAGCGGGGGCAGTTCGTAGGCCATTTTTTGAAATCTCCTTCGTTCAAGATTGTACTGCGAGGTCAAGGGGAAGCGCTCGGCAGGTTGGGTGAAGCAAAGAGGTTAAATGCTTGTGCTCTCGCGCTAAGGCGCGGTCAGTTGCTTGGATGCCGGGAAGTTGGAGGAGGGTGCGGAAAGACAGGGAATAGGGGTTAGGGAATAGGGAATAGGATTTAGCAATATGGGATTTGTGCAGAGCGATGCCGGAATTTGATGGCAATGAAACCTTGCGCACCCGTGGAACATCGATAGAATTGAACGCGTTGCGCTGAATCCCTCCGACCCGATCCCAATTACGCGCTTGAACCGCAGCTTTCCCGACCTGAAACGAGTTTGTGTGACGATGAGCAATCAGCCGTTGTACCGGTGGCTTGACCAGAAGGGCGAGGCGTTTGGCGGCCCTGGCTCCGAGCCGCGATGGACTTCCAGCGTGAAGGATGCGGTGGGGACGGCCTACGCCGCATCCAGCCGCATCTGGTTTACCTGCGCCTATGGGGTGCTCAACGAGGTCTACCACCCCACCATTGACCGCGCCCAGGTGCGCGACATGGAGTTCCTGGTCACCGATGGCGAGAGTTTCGTTCATGAAGAGAAGCGCGACCTGCTCTCCACGTTTGAGTACATTCATCCTGAGGCGATGGGCGTGCGCTACACGAGCCGCGACCCTGAAGGCCGCTACACGCTGACCAAGGAGATTATCTGCGACCCGCACCACTCGGTGATTTTGAACCACGTGCGGATTGAGGGCGATGCGGACCTGGTGCCGCGGCTGAAGGTGTACGCGCTGCTGGCGCCGCATCTGGATGGCGGCGGGGCTGGCAACTCAGCCCGCGCAGTGGACATTGCCGGGCGCAAGGTGCTGCTGGCCTGGAAGAATCAGTACTCGCTGGCCATGGCGTCTAGTTGCGGGTTCAGCCGCGTGAGCTGCGGCTTTGTGGGCGCGAGCGACGGCTGGCGCGACCTGATGGATAACTTCCGCATGGACTGGGAGTTTGGGTCGGCTACCAACGGCAATATCGCGGTGATGGGCGAGCTGGACGTGGACTGCGCCCGGCAAAGCGGGGCAATCGAGTTTACGCTGGCGTTCGGCATCGGCGAGGGCCACCACACCGCCGCGCAAAAGACGATGGGATCGCTGGCAACGCCGTTTGAGGAGCACAAGAGCCGCTTCATCGTGCAATGGCAACGGGCCGCCAATCCAACCGACCTGGCGGCGAAAGCCTGTGACGGCGGCAAGCTGATGGGCGCCAGCCATAACGTGCTGCTGGCGCATGAAGACAAGACCTACTCAGGCGCGTTTGTGGCTTCGGCTTCCATCCCCTGGGGGCAGGCCAAGAGCGACGACGACCTGGGCGGCTATCACCTGGTGTGGACGCGCGACATGGTGCAGACGGCTACCGCCCTGCTGGCCTGCGGACGCGCGGAGACGGCGCGGCGTGCGCTGGTTTACCTGGCCTGCACGCAGCAGCCCGACGGCGGCTTTGCGCAGAATTTCTGGATCGACGGCACTCCTTATTGGCGCGGGCTGCAGCTGGATGAGGTGGCATTTCCGATCATCCTGGCGTGGCGGCTGTGGAAGGCCGACGCGCTGGGCGAGCTCAAGATATTTCCCTTTGTGGAGCGGGCCGCGGGTTTCTTGATTCGCCACGCGCCCATCACCAACCAGGAGCGCTGGGAGGAGAACTCGGGCTATTCGCCCTCTACGCTGGCGGCGGTGATTGGCGGGCTGATTTGCGCGGCGGAGATTGCGCGCGCGCACGATTCGGTGGAGCTGGCCCTCTTTCTCGAAGAGTATTCCGACTGGATCGAGGGCCACCTTGAGGACTGGACGGTCACCAACAACGGCGTGCTTCTACCCGGCGTGAAGCGGCACTATATGCGGATCAGGCCGCCAGAGACGGGCGAGGCCTATGCATGCGAGGAGTGCGGCAAGGAGACCATCCGTCTGCAGAACCGTCCGCCGGGAACGCGCACGGAGTTTGAGGCGCGCGAAATCATTGATGGCGGCTTTCTGGAACTGGTGCGCTATGGCGTGCGCCGCGCAGCCGATCCGCTGATGATCGACTCGCTCAAGGTGGTGGACGCGGTGCTCAAGAAAGGCCTGCCGCAGGGGCCGGGCTGGCTGCGCTACAACTGGGACGGCTACGGCGACCGTCCGGACGGCGGCCCGTTTCAGGGATGGGGCCAAGGCCGGGTGTGGCCGCTGCTCACCGGCGAGCGCGCTCACTATGAGCTGGCGGCAGGCAGGGACATCACCGACCTGATCAAGACGTACGAGCGCTTCGCCACCGCCGGGCAAATGATGCCGGAGCAGGTTTGGGACGAGGCGGCGATTCCTGGCACGCGCCTGAAGCTGGGCCAGCCCGGCGGCTCGGCTGTGCCGCTGGTGTGGGCTCATGCGGAGTACCTGAAGCTGCTGCGCTCGGCCTTGGATGGAAAAGTGTTTGACCGCATCGATCCGGTGTACGAGCGCTACTGCGAACCCGCGGGGCGAGAGAAGCGTCGAACCAAACTGGAGATTTACACCCGCAGCCGCCCCATCAAGAAGCTCCCAGCCGGCGGCACGCTGCGAATCCTGGACGTGACTCCGTTTGACTTGAAGTGGACCGCGGACGGCTGGCAGACCTCGCAGGTAGAGATGGCGCGCAGCCTGGGAAGCGCCGGTTTCAGTGCGGAGATTCAAAACGCGCCCGCCGGCGGCAAGCTCGAGTGGACGCTGCACTGGACGGAGCCGGACCACTGGCTTGGTTACAATGTTGAGGTGCAGGTGGACCCGGCCGAGGCAGGCAAGAACGGCTAGTGGAGTCCGCCACAAAGATGGTTAATGATGTTTTGAAAGGGCACGACTTCAGTCGTGCCGCAAAAGGAATGGATTGACCTGGGCTTTAGCCCCTGAGGGATGGTTTCAGGCAATTCGACTATTACCTTGGGCCGTTTGAAGGTGTCCCTATTCACGGTTCGTGGCGCATCGATCAGGCAACGGACCAGCAGGCCATAACATCACTCAGGACCAGCAGGCAAGGGAAAGGATCTTATGAGTTCAACCATTGCAGCACCTTCGCAGGACAAGGCGGCGCTCGATCAGCTCTCCATCGACACATTGCGGCTGCTGGCCGTTGACACGGTGCAAAAGGCCAACAGCGGCCATCCCGGTGCGCCGCTGGGCTGCGCGCCCATCGCTTACCTGCTTTATCACAAGCTGATGAAGCACAATCCGGAACACTGGAAGTGGGCGGATCGCGATCGCTTCATCCTTTCCAACGGCCACGCGTCGGCGCTGCTCTACAGCACGCTGTTTTTGTCCGGGTACAAAGTCACGATTGACGATCTGCAAAGCTTTCGCCAGTGGGAGTCGATCACGCCGGGCCATCCCGAGTACGGCGACACAGAAGGCGTAGAAGTAACGACCGGCCCGCTTGGCCAAGGCATTGCGATGTCAGTGGGCATGGCGATTGCGGAGAAGCATCTGAGCGCGATTTACAACAAGCCGGGTTTCGAGATCGTGAACCACCACACCTTTGCGCTCTGCGGCGACGGCGACCTGATGGAAGGGGTAAGTCACGAGGCAGCGGCGTTGGCCGGAACGCTGAAGCTGGGCAAGCTGATCTGGATCTACGACGACAACCTGATCTCGCTGGATGGACCGACCGAGCTGAGTTACAACGACGATGTGATGGAGCGCTTCAAGGCCTACCACTGGCACACGCAGCACGTGGGCGACGGCAACGACCTCGCGGCGATTGAAGCGGCAATCGAAAACGCAAAGAACGAGACGGAGCGGCCGTCGATCATTGCTGTGCGGACCATCATCGGCTACGGCAGCCCCAAGGCCGGCACGAACAAGGTACATGGCGAAGCGTTGGGCGCGGAGGCCGTGGCGGCTACCAAGAAGTTCTTTGGCTTCCCTGAAGATAAGAGCTTCTATGTGCCCGACGAGGCACTTACTAACTGGCGCAAGGCGGTCAATCGCGGCGCTCAGTTAGAGGCTAAGTGGAAGAAGGAGTTTGAAGGCTACAGATCTGCCAATCCCGAGCTAGCTGCGGAGTTTGAGCGCACGCAGAAAGATATTCGCAAGAAGGGTTGGTTAGACAAGATTCCCAGCTACCCGGCGGGCAAGCCGCAGGCAACGCGCAACGCGGGCGGCGCGGTGATGAACGCGATTGCCGACGTGGTGCCGGAGCTGTTTGGCGGTGCTGCCGACCTTACTTCTTCCACCAAGACGATCTTCAAGCCGGGCGAGAGCTTCCACGCAGACCCAACCGGTCGCAACGTCTTCTTCGGCGTGCGCGAGTTTGGCATGTGCGCGGCGGTCAATGGCATGGCGGCTCACGGAGGACTCATTCCGTTCGGGTCCACCTTCTTTACCTTCTCGGACTATTGCAAGCCGGCCATGCGCTTGGCCGCGCTGATGAAGATTCGCTCGCTGTTTGTGTTCACGCACGACTCCATCGGCTTGGGCGAGGACGGACCCACGCACCAGCCCGTCGAACAGTTGATGATGCTGCGCGCCGTGCCTGACCTCACCGACTTCCGTCCCGCCGACGCCAATGAAACAGCAGCGTGCTGGCGCTTGGCGCTCGAGCGCACCGGCCCCAGCTTCTTCGCGCTCAGCCGCCAGGACCTGCCCGTCATTGACCCATCCAAAGTAGATGTATACGGCGGCGTGAGCAAGGGCGCTTACGTGCTCTCGGACGCGCCGAATCCGCAGGTGATCCTCATCGGCACCGGCTCCGAGGTCTCGGCCGCTGAGGATGCAGCGAAGCTGCTGGCCGGCGAGGGCATTCGTGTTCGCATTGTGAGCATGCCGAGCTGGAAGATCTTCGACGAGCAGACGGCCGAGTACAAGGCAAGCGTGCTGGCGGCTTCGGTGCCGAAGCTGGCCGTTGAAGCCGGCGCAACGCTGGGTTGGTGGAAGTATGTGGGCCTCGACGGGGACGTGGTTGGACTGGATCGCTTCGGCGCTTCGGCCCCCGGGCCGCTCGTGCTTGAGAAACTTGGCTTCAGTGCGGCCAACATTGCGGCACGCGCTAAGAAGCTGGTGAAGTGATAGTGGCGCGGAGTTAGTCACTGGAGGTCGGGACTAACTTCCGCTGACTCCGTTTCGTGCAAAGAAAGGCATATCGTGAAGCTCGTCATTAGTTCCGATCACGCGGGGTTTCCTCTCAAGGAGGAGGTCCGCGCGTATCTCAGCAACGCAGGGCACGAAGTGATTGACCTGGGTGCCTTTGAAGTAGACCCGCTCGACGATTACCCCGATTTTGCCGAGCGCGTGGGCCTTGCAATCAAGCGCGGCGACGCTCCGCGCGGCGTGCTCATCTGCGGGTCGGGCGTGGGCGTATGCGTGGCCGCCAACAAGATGCCCGGCATTCGCGCCGGCATGTGCCATGATACTTACTCCGCTCACCAGGGCGTGGAGCATGACGACATGAACGTCATCGTGCTGGGCGCACGGGTCATCGGTTCGGCTCTAGCATTTGAAGTGGTCACGGCCTTTGTCGGGGCAAAATTTATCTCCAATGAAGAACGCTTCACGCGGCGATTCAAAAAAGTGCTCGCCATTGAGGCGAAGTATCAGTGTGGCGACGGCTCAAACAGCTCCGCCTAGCGCCAGGAACTCGTAATTCCGCAGCTTGCGAATGGGCCGCGATCTTCATATTCTTGCTTGTGTGATGAGTTTGAAGTCGTTCAAAGAAATCAGGAAAGCCGAGAAGCAGATTCTTCGCTCACGACCCCCAAACTGAAAGACGTTTGGGGCCCCGTTCAATCAGAATGACACCGCCAATTATGGAACGAATTTCAGATTCCCGACAGTAGACAGTTTTATCGAAGATTCACGCACATGAACCCATGCTGAAAGGCGCCGATGTTCCCCTTCGACGTGATCCTTTTCGATGTAGGCGGAGTCCTGCTGAACAATGGCTGGGATCACAAGGAGCGCGCGGCTGCCATGGAGCACTTCGATCTGGACCGCGCAGCGTTTGAAGCGCGGCACCTGGCGCCGAACGATGCCTGGGAGCGCGATGTGATTCCGGTGAAAGTTTATCTGGACACGACCGTGTTCTATGAGCCGCGCGATTTTTCCCTTGAGGACTTTGTGGCGTTTATGCTGACCCAATCAAAACTGCTTCCTGACGGTGCGTTGGGAATCCTCCAGGAACTTGCCGCATCAGACAAATGTCTGTTGGGCGCGCTAAACAATGAAGCACGTGTGACCAACGATTTTCGATTCAGGGAGTTTGGATTGCGCCAACTCTTCGATGTGGCGCTGAGCTCCTGCTACCTGGGGTTGCGCAAGCCGGACCTGGCCATCTACAAGCGTGCGCTGGATATTCTGGGGCGGCCGGCGGAGCGCGTACTGTTTATCGACGACCGGCCGGAGAATGTGAGTGGAGCCGAAGCCGCAGGCATGCGCGGGATTCAGTTTCACGGTGCGGATCGTTTGCGGAATGAGTTAGTCACTCTGGGAGTTATGTAAGTGGACGAAAGGAAGACGCTATGCAGCTGGGATTGATCGGCCTGGGTAAGATGGGCGGTAACATGGCGGAGCGGCTGCGGCTGGGCGGCCACCAGGTTGTCGGCTTCGATTTCAACGCGGAAGCGGTTGCCAAGCTCACCGCATCGGGCAATGTGGGTGCTTCAACGCTTGAAGATATGGCCGCGAAGCTCGAGGGCCGCAAGGCGATCTGGATCATGGTGCCGCAGGGCAAGCCGGTGGATGAGACCATCGCCAAGCTTGAGCCGCTGCTCAATCCCGGCGACATTCTGATCGACGGCGGCAACTCGAACTATAAGGACTCCATGCGGCGTCACACCGAAGCCACGGCCAAGGGCTTCCAGTTTGTGGACGTGGGAACGTCAGGCGGCGTGTGGGGCCTGAAAGAGGGCTACAGCATGATGATCGGCGGTGACGGCGAGCCGGTCGAGTATCTGCGCCCCATCTTTGAGACGCTTGCTCCTTCGGCAGACAAGGGCTGGGGCCACGTAGGCCCTGCCGGCGCCGGGCACTTTGTGAAGATGGTGCACAACGGCATTGAGTATGGAATGATGCAGGCCTTCGCCGAGGGCTTCACCATCATGGAGAAGAAGGAAGTGCTCAATCTCGACCTGGCGCAGATCTCCGAGATATGGAGACACGGCAGCGTGGTGCGCAGTTGGCTGCTGGACCTGACCGCCGACGCGTTGAGCAAGAATCCCACGCTTGACGGGCTTGAGGCTTACGTTTCCGATTCGGGCGAAGGCCGTTGGACTGTTTTCGAGGCGATCGACCTGAACGTATCCGCGCCCGTGATTACAGAATCATTAATCCGCCGCATTCGCTCGCGTGAAGAGAACAACTTCACCGACCGCATGCTGGCGATCATGCGCAACGCGTTTGGTGGACATGCGGTGAAGAAAGACTAGCTAACAGCGAACGGCTGACGGTTCTTTTCTTGCCGCAACTTGGCGTTCTGCGATCCTACTGTTAGCTTTTAGCTGTCAGCTTTGTTAGCTTGGCGCCTTCCAAGCGCCGGAGGATGTTATGGCAACGATGCATATGAGTGTGCGGCCTGAGGATTTGTCGAGTGTTTCACATGGGCGCGAGAAAGTTCCGGAGCCGGGGATTCTGGTGATCTTTGGCGCCTCTGGCGATTTGACCAAGCGCAAGCTGCTTCCGGCGCTCTACCATCTGCGCCAGAACAACCTGCTGCCGGAGAAGTTCTCCATCGTGGGCGTAGCGCGCAGGCCGCTTGGCGATGAGTTCGCCGCCGACATGCGCGACGGCATTGTAAAGTTTGGCGGCGCGGACACCACCGACCCCAAGGTGGACGAGTTCGTCAAGAACATCAGTTACTTTCCGCTTAACTTCGACGATCCGCAGAGTTATGCCGGACTTAAAGCGGAGTTAGCACGTATTGACAGCGAGAGGGGGCTTGGCGGCGACCGGCTGTTCTATCTGGCGACGGCGCCGGAATTCTTCTCCGGCATTGTGGAGAACCTGGGCGCGCAAGGCATGGCGACACCGGAAAAGGGCCGCACGGCCGTCGTGATCGAGAAGCCCTTCGGCCACGATCTCGACTCGGCGCGCGAGCTCAATCGCCAGGTAAACGCGGTCTTCCACGAGAGCCAGGTCTTCCGCATCGACCACTACCTGGGCAAGGAGACGGTGCAGAACATCCTCGTCTTCCGCTTCGCCAACGGCATCTTCGAGCCCATCTGGAACCGCAACTACATTGACCACGTGCAGATCACGGCTGCTGAGACGCTGGGCGTGGAGGGGCGCGGGCCATTCTATGAGAAGGCCGGCGCGCTGCGCGATGTGGTGCAGAACCACATGATGGAGCTGCTGAGCTTTGTCACCATGGAGCCGCCTTCGAGCTTTGAAGCCGAGAGCGTGCGCCAGGAGAAGCTGAAGGTTTGGAAGGCGATGCCGCCGATTCCGATTACCAATGCGGTGCGCGGGCAGTATGGGCCGGGCATCATCAAGGGCCAGCGCGTGGTGGGCTACCGTGACGAGGAACGCGTCGATCCCGATTCCGGCACCGAGACATACGCGGCGATGCGGCTGGAGATTGAAAACTGGCGCTGGGCGGGCGTCCCCATTTACCTGCGCGCGGGCAAGCGGATGAAGCAGCAGGCGACGGAAGTAAGCATCACCTTCAAGCAGCCGCCGTTGCTGATCTTCGATCGCCTGCAATCGAGCGGGCCCTGCCAGGAGATTCAGCCCAACCTGCTGACCATCCGAATACAGCCGGATGAAGGCATTGCGCTGCGGTTTGGCGCCAAGGTGCCCACGTCGTCGGATATGTCAGTGTGCCCGGTGAACATGGACTTCGACTATGAAGCGGCATTCGGCAAGTCGAGCGCCAACGGGTACGAGCGGCTGTTGCTGGAGGCGATGCTGGGCGACCAAACCCTGTTCGCCCATCGCGACGGCGTGGAGACGACCTGGGCGCTGTACACGCCCATTCTGGAAGCCTGGGCGGCCAAGAAGCCGGAGGTCTTTCCGAATTACTTCGCCGGCAAGTGGGGTCCGGAATGCGCGGACCGGCTGCTGGAGCGCGAGGGGCGGACCTGGCGGAATGACCTGGGGCGGAAAGGGTAAGTTCATCAGCCTGCCGGCGAATCAGTGAGTTTTTGAAGCGGCGCATGAGCAGAGAATTCGTTCTGCCTATGCGCCGCTTCCTTCTTGCGGTGGGACCAAAGTGCAACCGCAGATCCCTCGACTCCATTGGGAGCAAAAGCGCGCCCAAGCTCGCTCAGGATGACAGGGCAATTGCCCACGCCCCTTTTCTGAAAGCAACACCTGGTGCTAAAACTCTCGTGAACAGGTTCTAGGTCTGAGGTTTCCTGCCCATTTCACGCTGAGCGTGGAAAGGGCGGCGCCCGGAGCCTTGTTGGCCGGCAGGGATTTACAGAAGACCGCAACTTCCCCTCGCAATTGCTCGTCCATCTAATGTGGGGTTAAGCTCAACTTAGACTCTCCTCGGAAAACCCTGTGGGCAAGGGACTGTATATGCGCGAACCACAATCCATTACGGTAAACGAAGATGAGCGCCTGATTCCGGTCTGGTCGATGGTGGCCGCGGTGGGGGCGTTTGGCCTGGTGGAGTACTACTTCTGGTTTGTGCTGCCGGACAGTAAGCACCCGATGCCGCTGGCGCTCCGGACGTATTTCGACATCTCCTGGGGATTGCTGGCGGCGCTTTACTTCCTGATGGTCGGGTACGTGAGCAAGGACGCGCCGCGGCGGGCAATGAGTTCGCGGTTCTGGATTGTGATCTGCTTCGTGATGCCGGGGGGCATTGGGGCGGTGCTGTACTTTTTGCTACGCGCGCCGCTGGTTTCGCGGTGCCCGGCTTGCTCCACGCATGTGCAGAGCGACTATCACTTTTGCCCGCAATGCGATTACCGGCTGACGGCGAGCTGCGGCAACTGCTTCCGCACGGTGCGGGCGACGGACCAGTTCTGCACGCAGTGCGGGCATGAGCTGGCCAACGACCACATGCCGGCGCGGCTGAGGGTGCTGGGCGAGTAGGGCGGAGGAGAAGGTCGATTCAGACCTGCTTTGTAACAAGGGCACGGCTTTAGCTGGGCCGATAAAGCCAATCAGATCAACGTCGGGCTTTAGCCCCTGCAAAGGTTCATCCTGACACTCTGCTCTGTCATCCTGAACGAACCGGGGTCCCCAGCGACAGGTCTTCGTCGCAGGGGTGGGGAACGGGGCCCCCAAACGCTTTTGAGTTTGGGGGTGGTGAGTCGAAGGATCTGCGGTTGCTTCTTTAACCTGTAGGCAGACTTTCCCGCGGTACCATTTTCCCCGCCTGAGCTTACGAACGAATCATCTTTTCGAAAACCTATACCAATTCTCGCGCAGGGTTGGCGCTACGCCTCGGCGTCGTCTCCGTTCTCGTGCCAGGCGTCGAGGGTAACGA
>Ga0182030_10024283_pt1 | contig 11150 bp, 4 predicted proteins | sample 812S3MmetaG_FD_121299 | JGI IMG/M metagenome (GOLD analysis project Ga0182030, IMG submission 121299) | Permafrost microbial communities from Stordalen Mire, Sweden - 812S3M metaG (Illumina Assembly) | ecosystem: Environmental > Terrestrial > Soil > Wetlands > Permafrost | place: Sweden...
AGGTCCTCCGTGACCTCAGGAGTCGCAAAACTCTGACCGTGAATCGCAATACGCAACTCCTGGTTCAGTATTGTTTGCGGCTCAGTTGAGCGAAAAACCTTGACGTTCCGAGGCGGGCGAAGTTGTTTAATGAGCTTGCTGGCAGCATCGTGATTTCCATGGATGAGGTAGACATCAATGCCGGCGTCCTTCAGGCGCGCCATTTCCTTATTGAAAAACAGAGCCGATTCAAAGCTCTTGAGCCCTGTATCGTAGAGATCGCCCGCGATGATTATGAAGTCCACTTTCTCTGAAATCGCGGCATTCAGCACCTTCTCGAACGCGCGCCGAGTAGCGTTGCGAATCTCATCTACCGGAGCGCCAGGATAGTGAGCCAAACCTTGGAGCGGCGTATCCAGATGAACGTCCGCGCAGTGTATGAACTTCATTTGAATTCCTCAAAAGCTCCTCAAAAGATCAGTCATTTCCGCAGGTCATCCAGAAACTCTGATGCGGGGGCAACACTGGTCACCAACAGCTGATCTCGGGCTCGCGTACAGGCAACGTAAAGCAATTGTCGTTCAGTGTTGTAAACATCCTCTAGATCGGCGTCATCGACAACTGTTTCGATCCGCTCTTGTAGTGGAATGATCTCGTCGTCACAAGCCATGACCGCAACAGCTCGAAACTCCAAGCCTTTGGCCAGGTGCATCGTGCCGATCGAAATCCTTCCAATCGCTGTCTCCACATTGTCGTCAAGCACCTTCGCAGGAAGCTCTGCATGTTTCGCAGCCGCCTTAGCTCTATCGAGTTCGGCCGAGGATCGAACAAATACTGCCACTTCTTGTGGCTGAACGCCTTCTTTCGTTCTAGCTTTTAGCCACTCGCCAACAGCCTTGCTTTCTTCTTCGGCCGTGTCGAATATCTTGACTGAGGGCAGCGGGCCGTTGAACAGAGAAACCGTCGTCCTACGGTCCTCGATGTTCCCGTCGACGTCCGACACTTCTGGGCCGAGGAGTCGGTCGGCTTGCACTCTGATCTGGTGGGATGTCCGGTAGTTGATTCTCAAAGTTGTTGAGCGACCGCGGACATCGACCCCCAAGGCCTTCCATGAGAACGGCTGCTGAAATATCCGCTGCCCAAGGTCTCCAGCGAAGAAAAGTTTGTTCGGGCGACCGGCACCCAGGGCAGCCAGAAATCTCAGCTGCGCAATACTTACGTCCTGAGCCTCGTCGACAACTACAAAGTCGAATGGCGACCGCGTACTACCCTCGAAGTGGGATGCGAGTTGATTAAACATGCCGGAATACGTGATTACACCTTTGGATCGGAGTCTGGACCTCACATCCTCAAAAATCGACCAGAGCAATGCTCGCTGAGGCTCCTTGAGACGGGTCTTGCGCCCCAGGCGCGACACATCGCGATAAGCCTCCCAAGTATCCAACTGCCATCCATCGACGACCTGCTCCCATTCCGTCCTCAGGAAATGGAGTGAGAAACGGTTCCCCTGTGCGGCGGTGGAGGCATCTCGGATAGTCTCGCGAATCACTTCGCCACTGGCGATCTGAAGCTTGCCCAGATTGACTTCGTGCAATCGCCTGCCGATCGAGTTCATGGCGTGCACTTCAATGCGCTCGCCTAGGCGCGGCTCATTACTGATTAATAGCCTCAGCTTGGATCGAAGAGCGTTCGCCAGCGTCTCGGAGAATGTTGTGAGCAATAACCGAGTCTCCGGGTTAGCGCGAGCCAAATGCACGGCCCGATGCAGAGCTACGATTGTCTTTCCCGTACCTGCCGAGCCGGAAATGCGTGCTGGACCGCTGTAGTCCCGCTCAACCAATTGGCGCTGCGTGGGATGGAGAAAGATCGTCCACTTTTCCCATGGATATTCAAACGCCCGTTCAAGTTCTTCCTGACTACTGATAGTTCGGAACCTGCGCTGTGCATCGGGATGATTGAACGCATCCAGAGTAGGCTCTGACGCCTGTGCGGCGGCGTCCAAGCGTGCACTTGGGGCATAAGCGTGAACGGATGGTGGGACTTGAGGGAGCGTCCGCATCGCTCCGCCTGTGGCCAAGTTGAGTAGAGCTTCCGCAGCTTCAGCAGGCAGATGCCCAGCCAAGTCCAAAACCGAATCTTCGTTGGCGTTCCGTGCGTCGCCCAGCCATTCACGTGGTACGCCGAAGGCGAGCAATTGGTCATCCGATAGAGCGGAAAACAGAGGTGGCTTTGCTTCAGGCTTGGGCTCCACTTCGACATACTTGGGGATGGCAATTTCTTGGACTCTCTCCCGAATTTCTACCAACTGCGCTGCGCCTGTCTTCGGGTGCGTCTCGACTTTGCGACGTTCCGCCCACTGATACGCTTCGTCGTGATGATTGACGTAGCACAACAACAAGCTAGTTCCGGTCTTGTGAACGATCAGACGAACGTCTCGACTCACGCGGATGGACCAGAAGTTCGGATCTTTCGCTTTCGCGAGCTTGTGAAATTGCAGACTCGGTTGACTTGGATTCAACTGGAGATCAAAGGCCGCAGTCTTCACGGCTTTCTGCTCCTCGCCAGTGAGCCTGGCGAGGCTGTCGGTAAACGTGTCCGCAATCCGGAATTCCATCAGTTCACTCGAAATACCTTCATCACTTCGTCGCCAAGATGGTTAATGACTTTTACCGCGATTCGACCGGACTCGGGCTTGTCGAACGGGCGCGAGGTGTCGCTATGGAGCGTGGCCCAAGCTTCTTCGTTGATCTCGGCTTTCAGCGTTGTCTTTAGAGACTTGTAGGGATCGTTTGCTCCGAGGAAATAGGCGTGGCGGACGAAGAAGCTTTCTTCGTTATAGTCCGTATCGATGAACCAGCAGGCGATCCCATCGGCTCCGTCGCTCCGAACTTCACCAGTGTTGGGATGAAATACATCCACGCCGTTGACTTTGACTTGAACTTGCCCATCCTTCGCTTTGACGATGTCGATGTCCGGCTCTCCAAAAATCACGAAGAGGTTGCCCTTGCCAGTATTCTTCAAGTCGTCCGCCATGTGCAGATCCGCATTCATGCGGGCCTTAAGCACAGGAATTCTGCCAAGCTTGTTGAACTCCGCGGAGTGCGCGTCGTAGTTGAAGGCGCAGGTGATCAGAACGTCAAATGCGGCGTCGCCCGCTTCGCGCGCTGCAGCAACCAAATCGGGTCGCGAAACGGTTCCAAACTCGGGACCTATGAAGATGGCGGCCCGTTTCTCTGATTTAGCGTCACCTTCAAAATACTTCCCCTCAGCGCACACGAAATACCCTGGCCACGGCGTCATCGACGAAAACGAAATCTTGTCTTCCTTATGTGCCTGTTGAACTCCTGCGGTCTTGAGGTTGTCCAGAATCATTTGGACGAAGTCGGCTTCATCCTTTCGACTGTTCTTCGATTTCCGTCGACCGTCAATCCATTCGCCATCTTCGTCTATCGAGATCACTTTGTGCGGCGACAGACTCTCGACGGTAAAGGGTCCAGCAACCCGAACCTTCTTATTGTCTGCGTAGGGTTTGTCATAGAGATATTCGGAGTCAGCCTTCGCTGCAATGGAGCTGTCGATTTCCTTTTGGCGTTCGCTGCGCTTCGCCCACCATTCAGCGTGGAGCTCCTTAGACGGGTCAGGCCAGCTATTCGTAACTTCTCTAGGAATTTCCCACTCCTTCCATTGCTTACCGAGTGATTTGTTGAGGTGTTGACGCAACCGTTCAAGAGTCTCTTGGAAATTCTCCCAGATCACATCGATCTCAGTGTTGTTTGCAATGGATTTGAGCGTGACGTGCGGGACGCGCTCATAGACAAAACCCTGTCTAATGTTGCCATGAGTCGCCGCCTCGGATGGCACCTTCTTTGCGACCTCACCTTCCTTAACCTGCCCGTCGCGGCTGTCCGCAAGCAGGTAATAGGGATAGCGAGCACCCATAACGCGGGCACGGGCGAGGGCCAATGCGACTCTGGATGTGTCTATTGTGATCCAGCGCCGTCCCCATTGCTCGGCAACATATGCCGTTGTCCCTGACCCGCAAGTCGGATCGAGGACGAGATCGCCCGCATCTGTTGTCATCAATACGCAGCGTTCGATTACCTTCGAATTGGTCTGAACCACATACAGCTTGTCTGACGCGAATCCCGCTGTCACCGTGTCCTCCCACGAGTTATTGAGAGGATAAACGGGGAAGTCCTCGATGTAGCGGATGTAGCTCAAGGTGCTACCCGCCAAACCGATGCGTTCGGCAGCGCGCAGTCGATTCATTCCAGTCGCAGTGGTTTTCCATCCGCTTTTCCCTACTGGAATGGTTTTACCCTCGAACGGCACATCAAAGAACTGCGGACCGCCTGAGCTTTGACTCGTCAGATTGTCAAAGCGGAAAAGTCGCGAGCCTGCGGGAACCGCCGTCCTCTCCTCTTCAGTGGCTTTTCTTCTCTCGCTTCTGCCGAAGAAATCTAGTTTGTTATATGCCGCCGACCCGCCGGCCAAGTCTCCCTTCGAACGATAGCATTGTCTGTACTTAACGTGCCCCAAGTCTCTTGCATACCACAGAAGGAAGTTATTTACGGAAGCTAATGTTTCTGTTCCACCTGTTGGCGAGCCAGCCCCGCCGGTCGTTTTGAAATTGATTTGACTGACAAAATTATCCTCCCCAAAAACCTCGTCCATCACTGCGCGAACACGGTGAACATTTTCGTTTCCTATCTGTACGAAGAGAGATCCCGTGTCATTCAGAAGATCTCGGGCAACTGTGAGTCGATCGCGCAAATATGTGAGATAAGAATGAATTCCATCTCGCCATGTATCTCGAAACGCCTTGACTTGCTCCGGTTCACGGGTGATGTGGTCGATATTCCCATCCTTCACATCCCGACTCGTAGTTGACCACTGAAAATTCGAATTGAACTTAATGCCATAAGGAGGATCGATGTAAATGCACTGTACTTGTCCTCGAAGTCCCTCTCGCTCAGCCAGCGAGGCCAACACCTGCAAGCTGTCGCCGAGGATCATTCGATTGCTCCAGTGAGCATCGTGTTGATAGAACTCAGTTTTGGCAGCCTCGCTAGGGAGGCCATTGAAATCAGCGAACAGATCAAACTGATTGCCTGTGCTTTTCGCATCCGACTCTGTGCGCCGCAGCAAGTCGTCGATTAGCACCTTTGGCTGAACTTTCTCCTGTATGTACAACGGCGGAGCGTGCACCACGAGATCGGACCAATCCTGTTCGTCCTTGCCTCGCCAAACGAGCTGCGGGTCGAGATCGCGATTTCGCCGTTCATAGGCGACACGAATTGGGCTTTGCTCCTCGACCCGCATCACCGACTGGAACTCAGCCGTTGGAATGTTCCTACGCTTCGCCTTATCGTGTGTCAGCGTCTCAACTTTCTTCTTTTCCTTCTGCTTGGAACCGTTCTTCGCCATAAGGTTCTTTACGCTATCTGCGAGACTGTTACAGACTCGATCATCTTGTTGAATTCCGTTTCAACTTTGGCCGCAAAGTCGGATTCGATCTGGTAGACCTCGGTGAACTCGGCGAATGCCCAACGTCCATACTTGCTGCTGTTGTTTACGCCCGGTACCCAGTAGGTTTCCATCGTTGCTTTCTTCTCTTTCGCGTCCTCACGCCTGTAACCCTTGATCTCTACAATCAAGTGCAACAGGTCATCCTCACCGTGCCCGTCATTTACCAACACAATAAAGTCAGGCCGGTACTTGCGGTTTTCTGACCCAAAGCGATACGGCACTTCCAGGCCCAAATTATGGTTCTTCACATACGCCTTTACGCGAGGGTGTGACTCGGCCACGCGGCAAAACTCAGCTTCCCAATCGCTATCGAGAATTACCCAGTTGATGTGGCAACGACGCGCGTCTGTCTCCCAACGATCAGTCCTCGACGTTGTGAACTTCACGTGGCTAGTAGAACCCGTCGGATTGTAAGGATCTGGGATCGTTTTGATTGGCGATTTTCCGATCGTGTCACGGACAATCGCTGCGGTTATGCGTTCACAAGCCATGTCTGCCAGTTCCTGGTACATGAGCTGCGCCGGGAAAGTGCCTCCTTTGCAGACAAGGCAGGTGTCGAGCCATTCCTTGGTGATCCTTTTGAGCTGCCCGAAGAGGTGCAGCTTGGGTTCTTCTCCAGGATCACGCCACTTCGTGTAGAGCAATCGCTTGGCGACGTGAAAGAGCAACGTTGACCGCCTCATGTCACCGAGGTGCTCAAGACTGAGTTCGACACCTTCACCGATGATTCCGGCGTTCCTCGTAATAGAAGGGCCAACAAGATCGGGAGTTAATTCCAACACCGAGTCATCGTTGAATTGTGCAGTCAGACGCTCTTCGGGCAGTTCAACTCTGTATCCGGCAACACGTGGAAAAGTAATTTCAAGCGCGTCGCGATCAGGCCGGACTGCTCTGACCTGGATCGTCTCGCGAGGCGGCTGTGGCGGAGCGATGACCGGCTTGGCTGCGAAGTCGAACGGGATACCAAGCACGTCTGCGTATTCAACATTGAAAAGACCCTTGTCAGGGCCTTCTTCATTAAGCTCATACGATTGGCGTCGCAACGCCCGTCCAATGACTTGTTCGCAGAGAAGCTGCGTTCCAAAAGCGCGAACACCTAAAACGTGTGTCACCGTGTTGGCATCCCAACCTTCGGTAAGCATCGAAACCGAGACGACACAACGGATTGATCCCCCAAGACGGTCCGGCTTGCCGACAGTATTCATCACTTCGCGGAGCAAATCCTGGTCGGTGATATTTTCCGCCTCTTGGCGGTCGCCGGTACGCTGTATCCTCTCCCGGCGGAAACGGTCGATCTCGTCGGTCGCCATCGAACGGAACTTATCGTCTAAGGCATCTCCGGACTCAAGTTGTTCGCTGTCAATCAGCAACGTCCGCGGACGGGGGATTGGATTCCCGAACTCGTCAAAGTTCCGGAAGAGCGCGAGCCGGCCATTTTCGAGCGTAGTTGACCCGTCCTCGTTTTCGCGGTGAAAGCCTGAGATGAAATCATAAACAAGCTTCGATGTGGAAGTGTTATTGCAGACGACGATGAAACAGGGAGGAACTTTTATCTTTCGTTCTTCCCAAAGAGCAAACGTCTTTGCATAATGGCCGTACAGCGCCTCCAATGCAGTCTGAAGCTCGACGGGCAAACTGAGGGGGTCAAGGGCACCTGACTTTCCTCGCCCTTTCTTCGGCATCTTCCCTCGAATATGTTCCCACAAGTTCCGGAATACCGGCATCTCCTCACCAGGAATATTGTCGGCTACCGGCACACGCGGAAGTTTGACAATTCCACATTCAATCGCGTCCATCAGTGAGAAGTCACTCATCGTCCACGGAAACAGAGTGCCCTCGGCATAACCGGAACCACGAAGAAAAAATGGCGTTGCCGATAGATCAATGACACGCTCAATCCCAAGTTTACGTTTAACTGCTTCAAGACCGGAGATCCAAACCCGTGCGGCCTCGTTGTTCTTCTCAGCCTCTTGCCTGTCTTCTCCAGCCAAATCCGTTTCAGCGGCGTCTCCGGGCTTCTCTCGATAGCAGTGATGCGCCTCATCGTTGAGAACGAGGATATTCTTCAGACCCATGAGATCTGGCATGACCCGCTGGATCATCTGTCCTTCGGTTTCGAGTGTATCCAGCTCCTCGCCCCTGCCTTGAAGAAGTGAGCGACCGCCCTTCGACAGCTCCATACGATCGCGGAGTCTGAAGGCGTGGTAGTTCGTGATCACTATCTTCGCGCGTTCCAGATCGCCAAGCATGTCGCCGGGAACCAGCTCGCGGTCCTCGTAGTAGCTGTCGGGATCGTTCGGTTGCAGGACGCGCAGCCGATCGCGAATCGTCAGCCCAGGCGAGACCACCAAAAAGCCACGAGTGAAGTGAGTACTCCCCGGCCTCCGGACGGCATTGATAGTCTGCCAGGCGATGATCATCGCCATAACAGTCGTCTTGCCCGCGCCGGTCGCCAATTTCAAAGCGAGGCGCAGAAGCTCCGGGTTCGCGTCGCGATTGGCATTCGCGATATGTTCGAGAAATCCCTTGCCGGTTTTTCCTTTGTTCGCCGCAACCTCTGTTAGCCAAATCGCCGTCTCGACAGCCTCAACCTGACAGAAAAATGGGCGGACATCGTTGAACTTGAAAGAGCGCCAATGCTGGAGAAGGCGGGCCGTTTCAGGTGTGACCAGCCAGTCATTCGGACTCGGCAACTTTCGCCATTGATCCACCTGATAGCGAAGTTCATTGATGATCGAGGTCGGGTCATACTGCTGCTTTTCAGTTGAAAGTCCCTTGCCCTCGTCAAAAACTAACGCTTCCTGATTTGCCTTTTGCTTCTGCTTTTTCGGTTTGGGAATTGGAGTGATGAACTCTGCACGACGCCGAGTCTCACCAATTTTCTGCGTCGGCTGACCCTGACCGTCAAGCTCCCAATGCCGACCGGGGTAGTCGTATGGGGAGTTCAGAATCGGGTGCTCGAAGAAGTGGTTATCCATATTTGACCGCCATCACCGTGCACACGCTGGGAAGCTCAGACCATTCTAAGCATTTCAGCCGACCCGGACGACTGCAACGACCGAAACCTATTCCACACCTCATGCGGTTGCGATTGTCAGCTCAGCTTCCACGGTGTCCTCATCGGCCTCAACGTCCTCGCCCTCTTCCTGGACGTTACCGCTATACACGGCCTTTCCGGTTGCTTGCTCGATGAGTCCCAGCAGTCTCTTTTGTCGCTCCGCCATGAACGCATCGAAATCGTCGGCTCTTAAAAGCGATGGGTCGATCAGATGGGATGTGAGGTAGGTATCGAGCCTCGCACGATCAATGGCGGGCGTCGCCTCATTGCCCTTTTCCAACTTTGCCAGGTATTCAGATGGCGCCACCCCGCCGATAATCCTATTTGTCCTGTAGGACAGAGGCGTCTTATTGATAATTGAATCGAAAACATTCGGTTTTAGGCCATGCTTTTTGCACCAGTCTTGCGGGAATATGTGATGAATGTCAACGTTTTCGCCGAAAAACACTGTGTGGTCGAACTTCTGACCCGAACGAAAATCCTGGGCGCCTTCCTTCATCAAGAGGGCGTTGACACCCTTGTAGGCAGCAGACAGACGCATCCGCATGGTCTTCAGTCTGGCGGCGCGGAACAGAGTCTCGCTGACCGTTGATGGCTCGGGACCACCCTTCAGCCAAACCGGCACCTCCATAAAATCCCGAGCTATGCGCGTCTCGACTGCCGAGCCATAAAGCTCACCAAATACGCCGTTCCAATACCACCGCACCAGCATCGCTCGGTTCGCATCGTGCTCCCAAGCGTCGCCAATGTCCGCCAGAATTGCAGCCAACGGCACGATTTGCGATTGATAGGGCAAATCGAAAATACGATAGATATGGAGCAAGTGAAGGAACTTGGCTGCCTGCATAAAGCCGCGCTCTACTTGCGATTCATAGGACTTGTACGCCTCAAGGGGTAGGTTCAACAACGCCTGCCGATTGCCTGAAACCGCGGGCAATTCCTTGCCCCGTTTGCCTGCTGCCTCTGCGTCGCGCCGCCGGTCGCGCGTATGAAAGAGTGAAATCGCCTGCAGAAAATCCGTATTCGAAACCTCAGCAATGATCCCAGTGTCTGCCCCTGCCGGGCGGAGAGCTTCCGCAAGACGTCGATGCCGTCCTTTCGACCCGTCGTCGCCGTACCAGTCTTTTCGCAATTCGTGACCGGAGGCGGCATACATCGCAGTAACGAGCTCGAATGCATCCAACGCTTTTCCACCAGTGTTTACCTTCTCAAAGACGACACATACCGCCTCCTTGGAAGTTGACCGATCTAGGGTGATGACTGGCACATGGTAGGACTTGAAATTTTCGAGAACCTGTTTCTTGAAAGTCCTAAATTCCTTACGAATGCCTTCGTTTTTCTCCCCTCGCCAGTACTCGTCGAAGCCATCCTGCCAATTGTCCCAATCGAACACTTGCGTAAGTGGGTACATCAGAGATGCATATTCTCGTTCCGCAGAAGACAGATCTAAAATCACATCGCGCCCGAAGTCAGTTCGTACCATCCGATCCTCGGGAACTCCAACAATCGCTTCCTCGCGATCTACGGCAGGATCAAGCGACTTGCGGATGTCAATATAAAACCAACGCTTCACTTTCTTCTTTTTTGGGGTGACCGTCTCGACAACTTTTCCTCGCAAGGTAGCCTGATAGAGCGATGTCATCCGTTGCTGACCATCAAGTAGCAGGGAATGAGGAGCTGCGTGTTTCGCTTCATCCGGTGCGCCTTCAACAGGTCTCGGCTTGAAATTTACTGGCCCACCCGTATCCAAGGACATCAGTGCGCCAACGGGGAAAGCTCGCGAAATTGAAGCAATCAAACTCTTGATGCGATCTTCATCCCACACCCAGCTGCGCTGGAAGTCCGGTAACTGAAGGACGCCCCGTTGGCAGTCATCTAGCAGTTTGTTCAGCTCAAAAGGATTGGTCTGGAATGTCGATCCCGCCATTATTCGCTGTCTCCCTTACAGTTACTCGACGAAACGGATTATATAGGGAACATCCCTAGTAGAAAGCGTTGTAACAGAAGGCCACCGTAATCGAACTGCCTGTTCTATCTGGCACGGATCGCACGCTTCGCATCTTTCCTCCACGACGCCTCCTCCGGGTGGACGCCGCTTGGCCGCGGCTCGGACGGGCGCTTCGGACTGCGCCGGTTTCGCGCCAAACTAAACCCAACGGCGTTTGGCACTCACCGCGCTTTCACTCACGCCCTGCCACCCTCCTTCGGCCTCCGTTCTGTCCCTTCACCCGTGTCGCCTTGTTTTTCCTCGCTGTCGCTCTGGTGAAAGAAAAAACAAGCCGACACCGGCAGAAGGGAAAAAACATGAAATTAGAAGAAGTCAACCTCAAGACCAAAGAAGCCGTGGATTACCTGGTGCAGTCACTGGAGTCCGGGCAGAGTGCAGTACTTACGCAGTATCTCGGAGCGATGGCGAAGTTCCGCAACTACAGTTTCGGCAACATCATGCTAATTGCGAGGCAGAAGCCAGACGCTACTCATGTCGCCGGATACCGCACTTGGACTGCGCTTGGCCGCTTCGTCCGGCGTGGCGAAAAAGGCATTTTCATTCTCGCCCCAATGGTCGGCAACAAACGTAACAAAG
>Ga0182030_10024284_pt1 | contig 11149 bp, 6 predicted proteins | sample 812S3MmetaG_FD_121299 | JGI IMG/M metagenome (GOLD analysis project Ga0182030, IMG submission 121299) | Permafrost microbial communities from Stordalen Mire, Sweden - 812S3M metaG (Illumina Assembly) | ecosystem: Environmental > Terrestrial > Soil > Wetlands > Permafrost | place: Sweden...
CAGGAGCGTCGAGAGCACGATCATCAGCGGGTAGCTGATGTTGGCGGTGAGGTGATACCAGGCTTCAATCTTCTCGCGGCGCGCGACCTTTGCCCGCAGCACTTTCGGCAGGTCCTTCTTGGCGCACTGGATCAGGCCTTTTGCCCAGCGCGCCTGCTGCGTCTTGAAGGCGGTCATCTCGATGGGCAACTCAGCTGGACATTCGACATCCTGCAAGTAGCGGAACTTCCAGCCCGCCAATTGCGAACGGTAGCTGAGATCGGTGTCCTCGGTGAGCGTGTCGTGTTCCCAACCGCCAGCGTCGTCGATGGCTTTGCGGCGCCACATTCCCGCGGTGCCGTTGAAGTTGAAGAAGACGCCGGCGCGCGCGCGGCCGCCGTGTTCCAGCACGAAGTGGCCGTCGAGCAGAATGGCTTCCACTTCGGTGAGGAACGAATAGCTGCGGTTCAAGTGCGTCCAGCGAGTTTGCACCATGCCGATCGTGGGATTGGCGAAGTGATGAATCACCTTCATCAGCCAGTCGGACGGAGGCATGAAGTCGGCATCGAAGATGGCGACGAACTCGCCGGTCGCGGTCTTCAGGCCCTCGTCGAGCGCGCCCGCCTTGTAGCCTTCACGATTGGTGCGATGGTGATGGCTGATGTTGTGTCCCATCGCAGCGTAGCGTTCGACCACGCTGCGCGCGACCTCGACAGTCTCGTCGGTGGAGTCGTCGAGCACCTGGATCTGCAGCCGGTCGCGGGGATATTCGATCTTGCAGACGCAGTCGACCAGGCGATCGACGACGTACTGCTCGTTGAAGATCGGCAACTGGATGGTGACGCGCGGCAACTCCGCGAAATGCGACTCGGGTTCCGTGATCTTGTTCTTGCGGTGCTTGTAGTAAAGATAGACAAGCTGGTAGCGATGCATACCGTAAATCGCCAGCAGGATGAGGACAATAAAGTACGGAATCAGCAACAGCATGTCGAAGGCGTTGGCTTGATACAGGCCCTTGAAGGTGGGATCGAGAAAATGGGCCTTCATGTAATGGCGAAACCCGTGAGGTTCCACCAGCACGCAAGCGAGCAGGCTGACGACAGCGTTCAGAAGCGTACTCCTGGAGCAAACGTCGAAGAACGGCCGGAGCGTAGCCCGAGCCGAAGGTCACAAAAGCTCTATCACCGTAGATTGTATCTGACGCGAGGGAAGAACCTCTTGTTCCTCTCGAATTCACTCGTGGCCAGAGGGTGGAGCACCGCTTCAGCGGTGCATCTGCGGCTGGGTAAACTGAACCTGGCTTTAGCCGCTGAGGTAACAGGAAACCTTACCTCAGGCGCTAAAGCGCGGAGCACATTGTGCGCCCCTGAATGCACGCCTGAAGGCGTGCTCCATCCATCGCCGGAGAGCAGGCGAGCCGAGCTTGTTCCGGATTCCATTTACAATAGTGGAAAGAGCCGGCGCGCGAAGGTGATGCGAATCCCAAACAAGCTATGCGGCGCACTATTCTGTTTCGCTCTCAGCGGCATGGTCACGCTGAGGGCGCAGACCTCGCCTGCGGCCTCGCCGGCGAGCGCAACTTCGCAGTCCAGCTATCCCGAGAAGGCTTACCTGTCGGCGACGCGTTACATCAGCCAATATTTCGACTTCAGCTTTGACTTTCCTTCCGGCCTGCCGCTTCAGCCCATCGCGCTGCCGGCGGCGCGCGACGGCAGCATTCCACTCCTGGAGCTTGCCGGCCCGCCTCCCGCTGACGCCGAGATATCGATTTCGGCGATTCCCACCGCCAGCGGCAAAGACCAGGATGCCAAAACCTTCTTGCGCGCGGCGCTCGACCAGGAACTGTATCGCGGCGTGGAAGAACTGCGCGGCTTGTCCAAGTACACCCTTGCCGGACATCAGTTCTATTTTTTCCAGACGCGGCGCGGCATCGAACAACACTTCCTGCTGGCAACCACTTCGGGCGACTACATCCTGCGGGTGTTCCTGGGGGCGCACGACGACCAGACACTCAGGCAACTGGTGACGGCCTTCGAACGTGTAGTATTTTTCGCGCCCGCGGACTTGCGTCAGTACGTGGATGCTGCCGCGCGGCCCTACGATGGACCCGCGATTTCCTTCCATCAGTTGGAGGCGTGGGAAGCGGATCCGCCGGCCAGCCACATCGATCCGGGAAAGATCAACGGCGACTTCTACGAGAACCCGACCCTCGGCTTCAGCTACCGCATCCCGCAAGGGTGGACGCCGGAAGCGGAAGGCGCAGTGCAGCCCGCCGTGGAACGCGACCGCGCCAAGGAAAACTTCGGCCGGCCGCGCGTGGGCCGCAACGAGCACCGGCTCCTGGACGCCTGCCGCAGAACCCTGTTTTCGGTGTGGGCCCAGCGCCCGGCGAAGGACGGCCAGCTCTCCTTCGACGAATTTCAGGAGGTGACGGTTTCCGCAATCGCGCTCGCCTGTTTCCCGCGGATGAAGTTTCCCGACAGTGCCGACGACCAGCAGGCGGCGAAGAATTTTCTGCTGCAATTCGGTTTGACGCATCCCATCATCGACGATATGCGAGACGCGAAAATCTTTAACGACAGCGGCAACGTCTTCCTGATGATGCAGGGCACGGTCGGGTTTCAGGTGCCGAACGACGCCCTTTCGCGGCGTTTGTCGGTGGCCATGGCGATCACGCAGCGGCGCGGATACTTGCTAACCTTGTTTTTCGCGGCGCCGCACAAATCGGAGTTGGAGGCTTTGACCAGGGAAAGTGCAAGTTTTGATCCTGCGCCGCCGGTCAAAGCGGCGGACGCCTCGAAGCCCGGAGGCGGAGCCACGGGAGAAGGTCCTCCGGCGGCAACGACTCCGCAGGGAGCAGCTTCCGGCTCGAGCGGCGCGCCGCAGGCGTCCTCGGCTGCCGGTACAAGCGAATCAGCACCGGCGGATGCTTCGACTTCAACGGCAGCGAGTTCCGATCAATCGCAGCCGGCCAACTCAGCCCGTCCCACGCTTCTGCGTCCGGGGGAAACCATGCAGAGCCAGCAGGGAAAAGGCGCACCCATCTCCCAGCAGAGACTGTCGCAGTAGCATCGGCCAACCAAGGGGCAAGAATCGATTGAAGGGGCGCGGTCGCCGGAGTGACGCTTTGTATCAGAGCACGGCTTTAGCCGTGCCGCAATGGGCCAATACATAAGTTTGGACTTTAGCCCCTGACGCATTTTGTTTTGCAGGGCTAAAGCCCCGAGTTCTTCTTTTGCAAGTCGTTCGGCACGGCTGAAGTCGTGCCCTGATACAAACCGACGCAATCGGCCCGCGATCCACAACTCTCTTTGTAACTTTCCGCCGGTTTGGTGATCTCATCCCTTAAGAGGTAGAGGATGGCAGACGAACAACCAACTTCCGCCGAGGACCGCCGCGAGCCAGCGGACGACCCGAAAGCAAGCGCGACGGAATCCGCGAACCAGGAAGCGCCGAAATCGCGGGAAAGCGATGGCGAGATTCCGCGCGCAGAAGAGCCGCAGCCGGAACAGCCCGCTGCCTTCGCTTCCGCTCGATCAGGTCCCGCAGGCGAAGAAGTTCGCGACGTGACCTCGCGCGAGCGCGGGCGCATCAATCGCCGCGAACTGCTGAAGCTGGTCCCGCTCATCGCCATAGGCGCATTCGCCATCCCGAAATTGCAGGAGCCGTTGTTGATGGACGGAGTCGGTCTCAGCGACTGGGCTTCCGGCAAGCTGTTCGGGCGGCATCGCGAGGCGCAAACCTTCAGCAACAACGACGTCGTTCCGTTCGACCGCTTTCCCTACAACTACTACGACGTCGTCGATCCTGAAGTCGATCTCGGCCGTTGGACGCTGACGGTCGAAGGCCTGGTCAAGCGTCCCGGCGAGTACAAGCTGCAACAGGTACAGGTGTTCCCCAAGGTCGTGCAGAACACGCGGCACGTCTGCGTCGAGGGTTGGGACGTGGTGGGCAACTTTGGCGGCACGCGCGCCTCCGACTTTCTGCGCTCGGTCGGCGCCGACTTGACCGCCCGCTATCTGGAAGTTGAGTGCGCCGACGAGTACTACGAATCCATCGACATGGCGACGGTGCTGCATCCGCAGACGCTTTTCTGCTATGAGATGTACGGCCAGCCGCTGGACCGCGGGCACGGCGCGCCGCTGCGCCTGCAAATGCCCACCAAGCTCGGCTACAAGCAGGCCAAGTATTTGAACACCATTCGCGTGACCAACGTGCTGAAGGGCGGCAAGCGCGGCTATTGGGAAGATCAGGGCTACAGCTGGTACGGAGGACTGTGAACATGGCGACGAGCGCGACCCTGATCGAGAGCGAGAAGCCGGATACCATCACCGTTGCCTACGAGCACCCGTGGACCGTTCGCGTGGCCCATTGGCTGAACGCCGTTGCCGTGTTCGTGCTCATAACCAGCGGGCTGCGCATCTTCCGCGCCTTCCCCAGCTTCGGGCCGAAGATTCCGCAGCAGAACTTCTGGGTCCCGCCGCCCGGAATCACGCTGGGAGGCTGGCTGGGCGGCGCATTGCAATGGCACTTCACTTTCATGTGGATCTTTGCCGGCAGCGGCCTGATGTATGTGATCTATCAGGTCGTGACCGGCCATTGGCGGCAGGTGCTGTTCCTGCCGCGCGACATCCCAGGTGTGTGGCCGATGGCGCGGCATTACTTCCTGTTCGGCAAGAAGCCGGCCATCGAGGCCGCGTACAACCCGCTCCAGAAGCTCGCCTACACCTCCACGATTTTCTTCGGCGCAATGTCTTTCCTCACCGGGCTCGTGCTGTATAAGCCGGCGCAGTTCTGGTGGCTGACGTGGATGCTGGGCGGCTTTCATCTGGCACGCATCTGGCATTTCGCCGCGATGTGCGGATTCGTGGCCTTCATTCCCGGCCATCTCATCATGGTGCTGCTGCACGGCTGGAACAACTTCTACTCCATGATCACGGGCTGGAAGCGCGATCCTGAATATCTAGAATAGAAGGCGCTTTCGCCAATGTGGAAGGCTTCGATTTTCCATCAGTCCTCCGTTATCAATTGGCTCTGTGTCGCTGTGGTGAAAGCGTTCTGATTTTTTTCGTGCGCTCCGTGTCCTCCGTGGTGCAAATGGCCGGTTCGCAGCGGCAAGCGATTCGCCCGCCATCTAAAAAAGAAGCCCCGCTGGTTAGCGGGGCTTCGCGAAACAACAGGTTTCAAGCAGCGTAGATCAGAATCCACTCAGCTTTCTCGGAGCGCCGAGGCCGGTGCACTGGTCCCAACCAAGTTTGGCTGGCGAGCCGTTGTTGCCCACCGTCACGTCGTAGAAAATCTGGCGGTAGAGCCCGGGGTTCTTGTAATAGCTGTAGGTCTTCTGGAGTTCAGAAGCCGTATGGTTGGCGAAGCTGCCGGCCGCGTTGGTGATGCCGGCCATGGTGGGAGAAGAAACGCTGGTGCCACCGACTTGACACCATCCGCCGCATCCCGTGGTGGAATACATCGCGACTCCGCTATTGGGATCGGCGTCAGATCCCCAATCCGGCGTGCCGCGGTGCGCTCCGGTGACGTTGCCGATCAGGAGTTGGTAATTGGGCTTAGGTTCGTACTGGCTGATGCCACCGCCGCTGTCGCTCCAGCAGTGCTCAACTCCCTGGAATTGGCCGCTGCTGCGAATGACGGTCGTGCCGCCGGCAGAGACCACATTCGGCGATACGCTGGGATAGGCCGGTCCCAAGCCCGAGTCGCCAGCCGAAGCGAAGTAGACCACCTTGGACTGCGTCATGTACTGGTCCCAGTCCAATTCGCTGGGATCTTCCGGCGTTCCATAGCTGAAGCTGTTGGAGACTTCTCCGCCGCCCAGTCCGGCCACGGCTACGCCAGCCAGGTATTCGGCAGCGCTCGTCCCGCCCTGAAATGGATCGCTGCAAAACTGCGCCACAATGATTTGCGCGTTGGGCGCCATGGCATGGGAATACTGAGTGTCCAGGGCGGTTTCCACGTCCCAGCCGCTTCCGTCGCTGCTCGGGCAGTCTCCGCAGTCACAGATAAATTGCAGGGTCTGGGTTGGCAATCCGTAATAGGCGTTAAAAGTGTTGAAATCGGACTGCAGGGTGCTGTTGTGACCGTAGTCCACTACCGCGATGGCATTCGTGCCACCCGAGGCCACCGGAGACCCGCTCCGCGGGCATCCATTGGTCGGCGGCGTCACGCCGTAGATGCAGGCGATCGAGCCTGGAGTCTCAGCGTTCGCCGGCGGATTGTTCGGCGTCCAGTTGTCAGGACGGAAAATAAGCAGGTGCGTGCGCACCATACCCGGAGCCAGGCCACGGGTGCTTTGTGGAACGATGATGGTGCCTTTGACCTGCGAGTCCTGGGACTGGGCAAAGCCACTGATTGCCATCGCTAGGATTACCGTTACGGCAAGCACTAGCCAAAAACCTCTCTTCATTTGTTTCTCCTTAAGTGTCATCTGCTGGGATTGTGTTTTAGAAGTCCCGCCATCCCGGATAACTCTGGGGGTGTCGGAACTCGTTTACCTTGGGCCTGGAAGTTTGCGAACTCAAACGCTTTACTCGATGATGTGCCAGGAACGCGAGAGCGGGGATCGGTACCTTCGAGAGTCGATCCGCTGACGTAGGGAGCACAGTATCAGGCGTGACAAGCATCAAATGAGTTCAGAAGTCGAACCGGGATTACGCACCTCAAGCGACATGCGTGGGTTGAAGCCCCAATTTGGACCGAGGGGAAAGAGGATCAACTCAGGTTTGGCTGCTTTGGGTACGGCTCAACATACTCAACATTGCCGCCTAAGTCAACATCAAACAAGCTAGTCCCCATAAAAAGCTGTTCCCATTCCGGTCGCCAACAGCTTACAAACGGGCTGCATACCACCTAAGTCGGACCTTTTTTGCTTTGGATTTGAAGGGATGGTCTCTATTGACGACTACTACCGTCTAAGTATTACTGGATAGTAAATGCACTACGCTCTAAAAGAACGTTATTCGTACTTAGCAGCTAGAGCCCCTAACAAAACCTCAGCCCCGGCAGCTTAGTTCCGCTGTTCCGCTCACTGCAGCTTCGCATACTCCGCCTTGGCACCTTTCAGGATGGGGATGTCGGGGTCGGCGTCTTTCCAGAGCGCCAGGAAATCTTTGTAGGCGGCGAGCGCACGGACGCGCGCGGCGTCGGCATCCGCTCCCTGCGAGGTCCTCTCCTGCAGGGCGTTGGCCCGGGCCGCTCCCAGATGCGCCAGCGCTCCCGTCCAGCAATTCCAGACGATGCCGCTGTGGTCAATGATTTTCTGAAACTCAGCAGCGGCAGCGCCGCCTTGTCCGGCTGCCAGGTATGCTTCTCCGCGCACGTAAACGTGATACAGGCAGGAAAGATTGGCCACGAACTGAATTTGCCCCAACTCAATGGGGGAAGCAGCTTGCAGGGCAGTCAATGCGGCGGCCGGATTCTTTCTGTCCAGCGCCAATTGTGCCTGAATAGCAGGCAGCCAAAGCGATTGCATCTGCGTGTCCAGCGGGAAGCGTTTCCCCAAGTCCTGCGCCAACGATTCGGCTCGTGCCGTGTCGCCCACCATGGCAAACGCAAGCGCAGCTTCGACCTCTGCGCCCTGACTCGTGGGGGCCAGCTTTAAAGCATCTGCTGCTGACTGCCGGCCCTCTGTAGGATTGCCGTAAGCGGCTTGTTGCAGAGCTGCACTCGCCTGCAGGATTGCCGCATATTCCTTGTTGTCGGTCCGGATGGCGGAGTCCACAGCCCGCCTGGTCAGTTCCCGCGCCTTGCCGAGATGACCGCTGTACGCCTCGGTGTCGGATGCGAGCCCCAGTCCATAGCTCTCATATCCCGGCTTCCCCGCAAACCACTGTTGCTGTTCCGCCATCACCGGGGAGTCCGTCCCGAGAAAGGCCAGAGCGTAGCGAGCGACACGGAGTACGAAGTCACTTGGTCTTCCCGCCAGTCCCTTCTGGATCAAATCTTTCGCCTCGTCGAATCGCTGCAAGGCGAGGGCGTAATTGGCCAGATTCTGAAACGCCAATTTAAGTTCCGCTGCATTGGGCGGCTTCTGGCGGTTGATCTCGGCAGCTTTTTCATATTGCCCCTGTTGGGCATAGACAACGCCCAGGTTGACATACGCTTCGCGCGACAGCGGATAGCTCTCGATGATTTCCTGATAGGTTTGGGCCGCCTTATACAGTTCCCCGGTCACATTTCGATAGTAGTCGGCGCTGATCTCCAGCTTCTCGCGTTCGCTGGCATGTTCCCGCAACTGAAACGCTTTGGTGAAGTACTCGCTGGCCCGTCCCACCTCGCCAAGACTGAAGTAGTCCCTGCCCAGTTTGTCGTAGCCAATGGCAAAATTCGGATCGAGCTCGATGGCTCGTTGATGGTAAGGCAGGGCTGCGGCGTAGCCTTTCTCATTGAACGCCTTTCCTGCAAGGCTGTACGCTTTCAGAGCTTCCAGCGAGGAGGTAGTGGCCTGTTGGAGGGGAACATCAAATTTCTGCACCGTAGCCAGCGATTCGCCCAACTCCGTGCGCAGCTTCGATGCCGCGCCGCCTAGCGCGTCCAGTACCGTTTCCTTGGACGCCGCCGTCACCTGTTGTTCGGCAAGCACGTCTTCGTTCTGGCAATTCACCGCCTTTAATTCCAGTACATACTTGCTTCCCAGACTGCCAATCGCTCCGGTGAGGTAGGCCTTGCTGCCCGCACGCAGGCAAAGCTCGCGCGCCAGATCGGGCGTCAGTTTCGTGCCCGCCGGACGGGTCATCAACTGCAAGGTCTTCGCAACTTCACGGTCCGAGAGCACGTTCAGGAAAGGCGATTGCCGCAGGGAGACGTTGAGCGCCGTCTTCAGCGTGTCGTCGAAAATCGCATCGCCCGTGCTGTTGGAAAAATCGGTGAGAACGATGCTGTCTTTCTCGGTGAGGCGGTGCGCAGCCTGGCGCGAGCGGAAGTAGAGTGTTCCCGCGATCGCAATTCCGGCGAGCAGCACGGCGGCGGGAACCAGGACCTTCCAAAGTTTCCTGCCCGCAACCGGGACTTCGGCGGCCTTCACCGCGCTCGCGGACGGAGCGGAAGCCAGCGCAGGGGAAGAGCCCGAAGCTGCCGACGGCCGCTGGGCCGTGACCTGAGCGCCGCTTTCCTGCGCGCCCGCCATCGTGCCGGAACCCGCAGCTATGGCTCGTCCTATCTCTGAATCCCGCTTCATGCGCTGCAACTCGGAGCGCATTTCGGAGGCGTGCTGATAACGGAGTTCGCGGTCCTTTTCCAGCGCACGGTTGATGATGTGCTCCAGTTGGGCGGGGACATCGAGATTCAGCCGCACCGGGGCCACCGGAGCACGGTTCAGGATCGCGTCAAAGATGATGGCGGAACTGTCCCCACGGAAGGGCAACTGCCCGGTGGCCATCTCGTAGAGGACGGCCCCAAACGAGAACAAGTCAGTCCGGGCATCCAGTTCCTTGGCCCGCGCCTGCTCCGGCGACATGTAAGCTACGGTGCCGAGCGTAGAACCGGGACTGGTCAGATGGTCCGAGTCCGCCGCAACGGTCTGACCGCCAAGCGTGGCAACCGTGCTCGAGGAAATGCGCGAAAGGCCGACCTTCGCCAGTCCGAAGTCCAGAATCTTGGCATGGCCGCGCTTGGTGACCAGGATGTTCGCGGGCTTGATGTCCCTGTGGATGATGCCTTCGGCGTGGGCTGCGTCGAGCGCGTCGGCAATCTCAATGGCCAACGAGAGAAGGACCTCGGTTTCCAGCGGCCGGCCGTCGATGCGATGCTTCAGCGTCATGCCATCCAGAAACTCCATGACGATGAAGGGCTGCCCGTCATGTTGTCCGATTTCATGGATCGTGCAAATGTTAGGGTGATTCAGTGCCGACGCGGCCTGGGCTTCCCGCTGAAAGCGGCTTAGTGCCAGGGTGTCTTTGGATACTTCGTCGGGCAGAAACTTCAGGGCGACGAAGCGATGGAGGGTCAAGTCCTCGGCCTTGTAGACTACACCCATGCCGCCGCCGCCGATTTTCTCGACGATGCGGTAGTGCGATATGGTTCGGCCGATCACGGAGTCGCACAATAGTAGGCCGGGGCGCGAGAACGGGTCAATAGTACTGGCATTGCGGGCAAAGCTACCTTCAACCCGCCACCTAATCGACTCGCAGGAAGCGCCGGCAGATCATGGCGGACCGCGTCCTTGACTTGGCTCACGCGGTGCGGGGAACGTCACCTCCGGCTTTCCCGCTTGACCCGCCACGGCTTTTCTGTAAGAGTAAGCCACACGTCTCACGTGGGGACAAGCCATGCCGTCAGGCCTTCCTATCGTGGAGTTCGACCGCTCCAAACTGATGATACGCATTGAGGTCACGCTTAACGCCGATCCCACGGCCATCAGTCCCGTGGTGGAAGGCATCATGGAGATGGCCCGCGGGATGGAGTGCAGCGCCGGCAAGGAGTTCGAGATTGAGACGGCCCTGCGCGAAGCCCTGGCCAACGCTATTGTTCACGGCTGCAAGAACGATCCCACCAAGAAAGTACAGTGCTGCGTGGGCTGCGACGAAGAGCGCGGCATGCTGATCGTAGTCCGCGACCCCGGCTCCGGCTTCGATCCTTTCGCCATTCCCGATCCCTGCAACGGGGAAAACGTTTACTCTAACCACGGGCGCGGCATCTACCTGATCAACCAGCTTATGGACGAAGTGAAGTTCGAGCGCAACGGCACCGAAATCCACATGCGCAAGTACTGAATCGCGCCGCTCACTCCCACGCTTCAATCACCTGCCTGATCCGCTCGAAGGCCCAGTCGATCTCTTTCCGCGTGATGACCAGCGGCGGGGCGATGCGGATCACGTGATCGTGGGTCTCCTTGCAGAGAATGCCCAACTCCTTTAGCGCCTCGCAGTACGGCCGCGCGGGAACGTCCAGCTCGATGCCGATCCACAGGCCCTTGCCGCGGACTTCACGCAGGTGAGGGCTGCGCAGCGTGCGCAGCAGGTTCAGGAAGTACTCGCCAAGTTCAGCGGAGTGCTGGATCAGTTTCTCTTCGATGAGCACATGCAATGCGGCGCGCGCGACAGCGCAGCCCAGCGGATTGCCGCCGAAGGTGCTGCCGTGATCGCCGGGATGGAAGACGCCGAGGATCTCCTTCGACGAAAGCACCGCCGAGACGGGATAGAAGCCGCCGGACAGCGCCTTGCCG
>Ga0182030_10024286_pt1 | contig 11149 bp, 8 predicted proteins | sample 812S3MmetaG_FD_121299 | JGI IMG/M metagenome (GOLD analysis project Ga0182030, IMG submission 121299) | Permafrost microbial communities from Stordalen Mire, Sweden - 812S3M metaG (Illumina Assembly) | ecosystem: Environmental > Terrestrial > Soil > Wetlands > Permafrost | place: Sweden...
CGGGACAGAGGCCTTCAAGTTAGTCGGCATCCCAGCCAGCAGCGCGCTGGCGCTCACGGTCGTGATTCACGCCTGGGTGTTTGTGGCCAATATCGTGATGGGGATTTGCCTGCTCGCCGTCAAGGGTATCAGCCTGGCACAACTCCGGAATCGTTTGGAGGTCGAGCCGGCATCCAGGATTCAGCCGTCGAGGTAATTCACTCAACTTGATAGAATCATGCTTCCAATTATTGCTCGTCTTTCACTCGTTGTGGAGGTAAGTTGAATGCAGAACCAGCGGGTTCTGATCACAGGTGGCGCGGGATTGATCGGCTCTCACATTGCCGATCTGCTGGTAGAACGCGGCGTCCACGAGATCGTGGTGCTCGATAACTTCGTCCGCGGACGCCGGGAGAATCTCTCGCGCGCCTTGGCGGGCGGTCATGTCACGATTGTCGAAGGCGATATCCGTGATCGCAAGCTACTGGCCGAAGTGATGCAGGGCATCAACTTGGTATTTCACCAGGCAGCGATTCGCATCACGCAATGCGCCGAAGAACCGCGGCTGGCGCTCGAGGTCCTGGTGGACGGCACCTTCAACGTGGCGGAGCAGGCGGTGAAGTCGAAGGTGTCGAAAATCGTGGCGGCGTCGTCGGCTTCGGTCTACGGAATGGCCGACGAATTTCCCACCACGGAGCGGCATCACCCCTACCACAACCGAACCTTCTACGGCGCTTCCAAGATTTTCAACGAAGGCATCCTGCGCAGCTTCCATGAGATGTATGGCCTGAACTATGTGATGCTGCGCTACTTCAATGTCTACGGCCCGCGCATGGATATTTTCGGCGTGTATACGGAAGTCCTCATCCGCTGGATGGAGCGCATCGCAGCCGGCAAGGGCCCGCTCATCTTCGGTGATGGCCGGCAGACCATGGATTTCGTTTTCGCCGAAGATATCGCGCGCGCCAACCTGGCGGCGGCCGAGGCTGCGGTCTCCGACGAAGTATTCAACGTCGCCAGCGGCACCGAGACCAGCCTCAACGATCTCGCACACATTCTGTTGCGCGTCATGGGATCAGATGCACCGTTGGAATATGGGCCGGAACGAAAAGTGAACGCCGTCCCACGCCGTCTGGCTGACGTTTCTAAAGCGCGGCAGTTGTTGGAGTTTCAAGCCACCGTCTCGATCGAAGAGGGTCTGCGGCGACTGGTGGCATGGTGGCAGGCGGAACGCATGGCCAACGAGGCCACTCATGTTTGATCCGCAGTCTGCCTCTGACCCATCGCGAATCCTTAGCTGCGAATGGAAGCACGGGGACGCAATCGCTCATGCCTAAAGACTTTGTCCCAGTGGCGCGGCCAAATCTCGGGCAGGAAGAAGTTTCGGCTGCGGAAAGAGCCCTCCTGTCAGGCTGGGTCACGCAGGGCCCGGAGGTGGCTGCGTTTGAGCGCGAGTTCGCCGGCTTCGTGGGCGCGCCGTACGCCTGCGCGGTTTCGAGTGGCACGACCGCTCTGCACCTGGCACTGCTGGCCGTGGGCGTGCGCCCGGGGGATGAAGTCATCACCGTCAGCCATTCCTACATCGCCACCGCCAACAGCATTCGCTACTGCGGGGCCCGGCCGGTTTTTGTGGATATTGATCCGGAAACTTTCAATATTGATCCGCGGCAAATCGAGCCAGCCATCGGCGAGCGCACGCGTGCGATTCTCTGCGTTCACCAGATGGGCATGCCGTGCGACCTGAAAGCGATTCTCGAGATCGCACGCCAGCACACGATCCCCGTCGTAGAAGATGCTGCCTGCGCCGTTGGGAGCGAGATTCAGTGGCAAGGCCAGTGGGAAAAGATCGGCAAGCCGCATGCCGACGTGGCGTGCTTTTCATTTCACCCGCGCAAACTGCTGACCACGGGCGACGGCGGCATGTTGACCACGGCTGACAGGGCAACCGATCGCAAGTTCCGCCTCTGGCGGCAGCACGGCATGAGCCTGCCGGACACGGTACGGCACTCGTCGCCCGAGGTGGTTTTTGAATCGTATCCAGAGCTCGGCTTCAACTACCGCTTGACCGACATTCAGGCGGCCATCGGCCGCGAGCAGCTCAAGCGGATTCCCGAAGCCATCGCCCGCCGGCGGCAACTGGCCGCTGGTTACCGCGATCTGCTCGGGGATATCCCGGGACTAGTTCTTCCCACCGAGCCGGACTGGGCACGCACAAACTGGCAAAGTTTTTGCGTGCGCCTGCCCGCAAACACAGACCAGCGACACGTGATGCAGAAGATGCTCGATGAGGGCATCGCAACCCGCAGAGGAATCATGTGCGCACACCTGGAGCCTGCTTACCAAGATCCTACGACGTGGCGGTGCGCCCAGGTTGGATGTAAACCTGCCGCTGGCTGCCCGAACTTGGCCGAAAGCGAGCGGGCGCAAAGAGAAGGAGTGATCCTGCCGCTGTTTTCCCAGATGACCGAGGAACAGTTGAGCCAGGTCGCATCTGCCCTTCGCGGCGTACTCAGGAAGCAAGGGTGATGGAAGCCACGACCCAACCCCAGCCTGACAGAGTTTTCACCACGCGAAACCTGAAAATCATTCTGTGGATCTTGCTTTTCCTGGCCGCTACCGAGTTTGTCATGCGCGGGCCGGTGAGATTCCTGCGCGAACCGACCAACTGGAATGATCTCTCGCAAAACTACACGGCCTCGAAGCTTTGGCTGAACGGGCAAAGTCCCTCGGATCCCAGAAATTTTTCTGTCCTCTGGAAGCGCGAAGCCGGCAGCCGCCTGGACCTTACGGACATACGGACTCATCTCGCCCCGCCGCTGGGTGGACTGGTCGTATTGGCGCCAATTGCAGCCTTCCCGTGGAAGGCCGCGAAGATTCTTTGGCTCGTGGTCTTGCTGAGTTCGTTCGCGGCGACGGTGTGGGCGCTGGCGCTGGCCGGAGGGTTTCGTTGGCGTGAGGATAACCTTCGAACTGTGGCTTTCATTGCCGCTTGCTTCGCGCTTGCCCCTTTCCAAACCGGAATCGCCAGTGGAAACACTAGCATCCTCGTGATTGGACTATGCGCCGTGGCGATATGGGCGGCACATCGTCACAACGACATCACAGCCGGGATCTTGTTCGGAGTGGCGTGCGGCGTGAAGCCGCAGATCGGGGCATTTCTGGTTCTGTACTATTTGATACAACGCCGCTGGAAACTGTTCTTCACTGCGGTCGCCAGCACGGGCGCGCTGGTCGCGGTAGCGGTTTTGTATCTGTGGATCCGAGGTGCTTCCTGGATGCAGGACTATCTGAACAACGCCAAAGGATTCGTCACGGCCAACAGTATTGACGACTTCTCAGCGGCCAACCCCATTCGCTTTACCCTGATCAACCTGCAAGTCCCGTTTTTCTCGATGACGGGACAGTCGAAAGCGGCAAACCTGCTCGCGCTGGCCGTGGGCGGAATCTTGGTTTGCGCCTGGATTTATCTGGTTGTCCGAAGCCGTGGGCGCGCACCGGAATTGCTGTCGCTGGCAGCCATCTCCATCATCGCCTTATTGCCTGTCTATCATCGGTTCTACGATGCTGGACTTCTGGTGGTGCCGCTGTGCTGGTGCTTGCTTCCTGCACGGCGAACGAAGCGGGTCGCCACGCTCGCGTTGCTCTTGATGATTCCCTTCCTCGCCCCTGGCACGGCATTTCTGCAGCAGATCGCCGCGCACGGCCGAATTCCTGACGCGATCGTACACGCCTGGTGGTGGGATCGCGTACTGATGCCTCACGAGAGCTGGATCCTGTTACTGCTATGTCTGGTGTTGCTCTATGGAATTAATCTGGACAGCGCTGATCAGTCTGAGGAAGGAATTCACTCCAGCGCTTCTAAAGCATGACGATCGCGGCCTGCCCCAGTTCATGCGTGCGGGCGACGATTTTATATTGCCTCATATAGGCCGAGCAGTAGTCCGCCAATCCCCGAAACACGTGCAGCGCGTCGAAAAAGTCGTCGAGCACAATCAGGGTGCCCGGCGCAAGCACCGGATCCAAGGTGGTCAGACAATACAGCGTGGACGAATACAGATCGCAATCCACATGAATCACGAGCTGGCGCTGCGGACGGTATGAGGCCACAAAGCCGCGGAGCGACTGCTGAAACCAGCCAGCCACAAAACTCACGCGAGCGTCCGCAATTTCCGGAAGCTTTCCACCCGTGCTGAATGCTCCGCGGCGTTTTCCCGCGTGCCAGTCTTCGGGCAGTCCCTCGAAAGAATCGAAGCCAAAGAAACGGCTGCCGGCGTTCTGGTTCAGAGCGCACCACTGTCTGATGCTGGCTCCCTCAAACACTCCGAATTCGAGGTAGTCAATTGCCTTGTCGCTCCCGGCGAGCGTTTCGCTAACGTAGCGATACAGGTCTTCTCGCGACCCCAGTTCGACGGCGGACGCGAACTCTCTTACCTTCGAATTCAGGCGGGCTTCCCAATTGAGGCGGTCGAGGAACCACGAGTAGCGAGGAAAGAAAAACCGTGTCGAGCGCTTGGCCAGCGGGCGCAACGGTCCTAAGAAACGCGAAGCTTCTCTGAGCATGAGAATCCTTGATGCTAAATATGATCGCCTAAAATATGATCGACAAAAAGACGGTCGACTAAGACGCCGCCTGGCTTGGCTCGCCGACGCCGCCCAAAGCTGGGCCGTGGGATTTGAACGAGAAATCGGCCGCCGGCGGCAGTTCGAGGCCTTGAGCCACGATCGACACGATGTCGGATGCCGGAGGGGTAACCTCACAATCGAGTTCCAGCAGCGAGCCCGCATCGTTTTTCATCGTCTCCACGAATCCCGCTTCCAGCAAGGCTTTCAGCAGCACTCCGTTGCGCGAAGTCTTTCCATACGGAGCACGAATCTGGCTGTAGCCGGAAGTTCCGGCAACCCCGGCCAGCCATCGAAACCACGCGTTCTCAATTTTTTTCTGCGCCACACGGCAGGACAACACGAAGTCTCTGAGCACCGCGCCCTCTTTCGAGGTGATTAACGAAGCGAACCCCACAATGCCATACTCGCCAAAACGGTCGCGACAGGAAGTGCAGATGCACATCACGTCTTGCCGCTCGAGAAGCTGCAATAGTTCCTCGCGCGTGTAGCGATGAGTTGACAGATTGAGCTGATTCGAGCGATGCAGCAATTCCAGGCAGCGCTCGATGTGCGCGGGCTCGGTGGGCCGGAAAAGTGCCGCTTCCATTTTGCAGGTTTTCAGGAACGCTTCATAGCGGTCACCGTAGTGCACGGCGTGCTGCTTGCGCTCTGCTTCGGCGCGGTAGAACGCCCGTCGCTGTATGCTCTCCTCCGTGACCGGAACATCGAATTCGGGCCGTTCGAGCAGCGCAGAAATGTCGGAGTCGGCTAACACTCGCACTCCCGGCAACTCGTGAGCAACCTCCGCGCGTTCAAAAGGAGAATCGTCGATGAAGGCGCAACTGTCGACTCCAATATTCAGCGCCGACGCAATTCGCTGGATGTTGGCACTCTTTGGTTCCCAGTTGATTTGTGGGTAGAGGAACAAATGCGCCACACCAAGCCGCTCGAGCACACGCCAGGCATGGTCGTAATCGTTCTTGCTGGCGATGCTCTGCAGAATACCCCGCTCGTCCAACCCCTTCATTGTTTGCAACACTTCCGGCCGGAGTGCAACTCTGTCCGCATCTTGTTCCGCGAGGATTCCGTCCCACACGGTCTGGTCTAGATCCCATATGACGCATTTCACTGTGCCGCCAGAGTTGCCTTCTCCGGCCTTGAGTTCCGCGCGGCGCCGGTAGCTTACAAAATCAAGCCAGGAGAAGACCACATGAGCTTCGGCGTCATTGTCGGGATACACTCGGACATCTCCCGGCGCCCCGTAAAGATCGACATTCATCGATGCAGCCGGAATGCGCTGGATGGTTCTGCCAGGTTCGAGCAGGATGGAAGTGCGAAACTTCGGCCCTTGCTGCCAAGTCTCAAGAACCAGCCGGACCGGCTGAGACTGAAGATTCCAGACTTCAATCACGAATTCGTCAAACTGCTCGCTCCGATCTCGCGTAATGGCTTTCAGCAGGCGTTCGCGGTACACGGCGTAGGCGCCATTGATCCTGAGATATGGGCTCATTCCGCGGAACAAAGCAGAAACTGGACGGATGCATCGCAGGAAAGCGCGATCAATCCGGTCCAGCAAACGAGCCTGCAACGGCTTCACGGAACCAAATCCGAAAGTGGATTCAAGTTTGCCCCACCTGCGGAATTCGACTTCGGCACCGTACGGAAGCAATCCCGGATATTTCGGATTGGGGGTAATGCCGTTCTTGAAGCGCGCGCACTTGCGATCGCGCCGGCGAACATAAAGCGGACAGAGCGCATAACAATCTGGGACGGCGCACTCGGTACAGTGCTCGGTCCATGAAAGAAGATAGGCGGAGCTGACGGCCTCTGGCTCCAGGGTGGAAACCTGCGGCGCTTCGAGGTCGGCGGTTTGTCGGGGCCTTTCAGCCCAATCGGTCTGCCACATCTGCCAGTCCTGCTTACGATCAGTTCGGCTTACAAGTTGTTGTAGCTGACCAGAGTCGCCTGGTAGGCGAGCCTGTCCGGCCAATCACTTTCCAGCAGAGTTGCCTCTTCGTCGCGGGGTGTGGATCCGGGATGAGTCATGAGTTCCACGGTCGCCCGTCCCGGCGGACGCACTGCGCATAATTTGATGAAGGTCACCAGGTCGGTGAAAATGCGCGTGGTTCGAAATCCAATCGTCCTTAAGGCCGCATTGAAGAGCCGTTTCTTTGCCAGCAGCAGCCGGCCCGGACGTTCCGAGTCATCGTACATATTTCGACTGATTCTCACCTTGTTGATCTTGTAGCGGCGGCGCAGAGCGGCCAGCACCGGAAGCAACTGTGGAATCGTGTGGATATGATGGTGCGCGTCCAGATGCGAAGGTTCCACACCCAGCCGCATCAAATTTTCGATCTGGAAGCACCACTCCCGAAAAATCGCCCGGAGCATCGGCGCACCAATCCTGACCTCGCGAATCGAATTGCCGTTGAAGCACCGGCTCTGGTCAAGAATGCTGGCCAGGCCGGCGACGCTGCCCGGGCAGAGCGGTTCGAACTCAGTCAGATTCAGGTGCACGCCAAAAGAGCAGTTAGGGAACAAATGCAATTTTTGTGTCGCAGCTTTCACGGCGGGGCCGTTCGAGAGCACGGTTGCCGATGTGATTGTCCCGCGCTGCATCCCCTGGAATATCGCCTCGTTTACCGGTTCGCTGATCCCGAGGTCATCGGCGTTGACAATAATCCTCATGGGCATTGCGGAAAGGAAGGACCATTCGCAGGCCATGCTTCCACAGAAATCTGCAACAATGAAAGCATCTTAGCACATCAGAATCACCGCATCCGCCGCTCAGGTTGCGAGCTCAATCATGGGCGCCGGATGCCTGGAATCGAGCATGGTGCGGGACAATTCAAGGATTTTTTCCACGTGCGTTTTCCAGGAGAACTGACGCGCCCGCGCTATGCCGGCGGCAGCCATGCGTTTCGATGCCTCCGGTGAACGGGCAACGTGCATTACCGTCTCCGCCAGCGCCAGTGCGGAGAATCGTTCAAAATAAAGCGCTGCCTCGGCGGAGATTTCTCGATGCACGGCCAGGTCGGAGGCGACCACCGGGAGCCCGCTGGCCATCGCTTCCACCAGGGGATGCGCGAAGGTTTCAGTGTAGGCCGGCGTCACGTAGACATTAGCTCGCGTATACAACCGATGAAGCTGCCGGTAAGGGATCGCTCCCAGTTCGAGAACCATATCCGAGACGCCGAGCTTTCTTACCAGTGCAGCGGCCGTCTCCGGGCGATACGCGCCCGGATTCTTCCCGGCAGCCAGGTTGCAGGTCAACAGCAGTTTGATCGGCGTGCCTGCCATGCGATTGCGCAGCAGAGGTAGAGCCCGAATCAGGGTCTCGAAATTCCGGTAATAATTGTAGTGACTGACAAAGAGCAGTTTGAAACAATCCTGTGCTGCTTGCAGCTGTTGCTCGACCTCTGACGAAAGTGGGCTGGAGTCGCGGGTGAAAGTCTCCAGATCGAATCCATGATGAATGGCCAGCACCGGCGCTCCGGTCCAGCGGCGTAATTCGGCGGCAAACGCCTCGCTCGGCGCAACCGCGACCCCGGCCCACCGAATCGATTTCCTGGCCAGCGCGGCCCGCAGGCAAGTATCCAGCCACGCACGGTACTCATGGCGAGAGCGCAGGTCGCGATAATAGTCGGGCGAAGTGTAAATCGAATTGCGCGAGAGCAGGATTTGGGGTACCGGCGACTTTCTGAGAGCGAAGTTTCCAGTAGAAAGAAGAACCTCGGCGCGGCACCGCCGAATCACGCCAGCGAGAGCCGACTGCTCGTACCAGAAGCGGCGAGCGGAAGAACACGCCAACTCCACGAAGTCTACCTGGGCAAAGCTGCAAAATTCTTCCTTGAGGCCGGGGGGCAAAGCCAGGGTGATCCGCACTTCTGGCCGGGCTGCCAGATGCGGAAGCACATTGCGAATGTAGGTAAGTCCTCCACCCGCGCTGGCGGCGAGGGAGTTGATGAACAAATGCATTATCGGCTCGGCGCGACGTCGCTCAGACTTGGCCACATCGCCCAGGCCCCCAGAGCTCATTCCTTCTCCAGAGACTTAGAACGGGTATTCTACAATGGTTCTTCGTCGCGTGGATTTCAATCTCAGGCAGGGAGCGCTGGCGCGTCAGAACGGCACATCGGCAGGGAGGGCCTGGCTTCCAATCGCGATCCGCTTCTGCTATTTTGAGGGACGCGATCACCACGGCACAAAGAATGGCGGCGGCGTTGACCCGGCAGGCCCAAACTGAACTGACCATTATTCCTGAGTTGGATGGTATCCGTGGCGTCGCAATCCTGCTCGTCCTCGCGTTCCACTTCGGCCGCATTTTGCCTCATACCGGAAGGGTACTATTGGAGTTGGGCTGGACGGGAGTAGACCTTTTCTTTGTTCTTTCCGGCTACTTGATCACACGGATTCTGTGGGCCACCCGAGAAAACCGAAGCTATTTCGTAAGCTTCTATGGTCGAAGAATTCTCCGAATCTTCCCCTTGGCCTTCGCATTTCTGGCGGTCTACTTCTGGATTGCCCTGCCTCTGGCCCATCATTTTGGCTATGACCTGGACCGAAATGGATATGATCAGCTGTGGTATTGGGCATTTCTTGCCAACTGGCATAATGGGCTCCATGGAAGCCTGACCCACCTCTGGTCATTGTCGATCGAAGAACAGTTTTACTTGATATGGCCGAGCGTGGTCTTCGCGATTTCCCGCAGGAACCTGCAACGCCTATGCATTTTGCTGGTGGTGCTGCCCCTGAGTTTGCGATTCCTTTTGATGGGCGTGTTCCACTACTCCGTGCTAACCCAAGGAATGACAATGTGTAGAACGGAGGCGCTTGCGCTAGGCTGCTTGATTGCCCTGGCTCAAGGGATTCGCGTATTGCCTTGGTTAGCGGTTCCTGCGGCAGTCGGAGTTCTCGCCATCGACGCTAGGGTTGGGGCGCAGGGTCGGATCATGGGGATCTACGGCCTGACGCTGGTAGCGTTGGCTTGCGCGGGGTTTGTGCAGGCAGTCGTGAAGCGCGCAGGAAGTGCTGCGGTCTCGTCGCGTCTGCTCCGGTCCGTTTGGCTTCGACGATTCGGCAAATACAGTTACGCGATCTACGTTCTCCACGCTCCCATCCTGTCTCTGGCCTTCCACGTTTATTCAAGAGCTCCGAGCCCCTTACGGGGATTTGTTGTTTTCTTTGCAGGCATTGCCCTGTCATACATGGCGGGATGGGCTTCGTGGTACTTCTTTGAAAGCAGGATTCTAAGGTTGAAGCGATATTTTGCCTACGATCGTCCCGCAATCCAAACCAACGAAGTTCTTGCCACCGGCTGATTGGATCACGTTTTACGAGCTTCAGACCGCCGACAATCCAAGATGCAACATCCGTTACGACCTGAATGATGCGCAAACTGCAAGGGACGCGCAGATTCCTCGCGAAGCCTAAGCCGTAGGCATCAACCGTTTGCTGATCGCGGCTACATTTGGCGGCCACTGCAACGCCAGTCCGGGAACGCGCGAGGACGGAGCTAAATCCACGAAAATAAATGCCATGCTCCAGTAAAAAACACACAGGTAATAACCTGGAGCAAACAACCAGTCTTCCAGGCCGGCGTGCAACATTCCGGCGAGCAGCACCATGGCCAGAGGAATGGCGGCGTGGTAGGGATTCCCGGTCCGGCGCATCCACAACACGGTTTCAACAATCTTGCGCAACAGAACCAGCAGCAACAGCACGAACGGCAACACTCCGACCACCCCGACCCAGCTAAGGATCGCCAGATAACTGCTGCCGTGCTCGGAGGATGCGGCGACGACGGTCGAAAACTTTCCCAGATTTTCAGTCGCGTCCTGCCCGTTGTCAGAGGTTCCGAAGCCGGCTCCGAACCAGAAGTGTTTGTGAATCGAATCGATCGCATCCTGCCAGGGGGACTGCCGGGATGCCAGCAGACCCGCGCTGGGATCTTTGCCCTTAAATATCACGGAGGAGGTCAACGCGTCAGCCGTCTGGGCAAATTCCTCCGGCTGGAAGATCGCGGCGGCGGCGACGACGATGGCGATCACCACAACGCCATTGATGAGCATCCGGTACTTGCGCAAAGTGACAAGAAGCAATCCGCAAGCGATGAAAGCCGCGGCCATGCTGGCGCGCGCGTGACTTGCGAAGGTCAGGTACAAGGCCACGGCGAACAGCACTGTCCGCCTGCGGCGAGCGAATGCTCCATCGCTGACCAATACGCCCCACAGCAGAATCGGAGCTCCCGCCACGCCCATCACGGCGCCCAGCGAATTGGGGTTGCCCATGACTTCAATACCGACGGCGTAAGCCGCCCCGACCGCTGCCACAAAGATTTCACAGCCGGTTAAGAGCCCAGCGAAGAAGCGGTTCTCCCGTCCCGTGGCCGCCACTCTCGCTCCCGTGCCGGCATATACGAACAAACCCAACAGACTGAGCACCTTCAAAAAAGACAGGCTCGAGTAGCGAGAAACTGCCGCCGACACCAAAGCTGCCAGAGCGGCAAACAACGCCAGGACATGAAACCAGCCGATGCGATGGCCGCGGTCTCTGAGCATGATGACCG
>Ga0182030_10024287_pt1 | contig 11149 bp, 8 predicted proteins | sample 812S3MmetaG_FD_121299 | JGI IMG/M metagenome (GOLD analysis project Ga0182030, IMG submission 121299) | Permafrost microbial communities from Stordalen Mire, Sweden - 812S3M metaG (Illumina Assembly) | ecosystem: Environmental > Terrestrial > Soil > Wetlands > Permafrost | place: Sweden...
ATCAACGACGAGACGCTGCGCCGCGAAATGCGCCAGCTCGAGGGCGGCTGGTTGTCCAATTCGGCCATCGAGCGTTCGAAGGAGCGCCTGCAGCGCCTTCCGTACATCGAAAAGGTCGAGTTCGAGAACAAGCCGGTGCCGGGCAGCGCGGATCTCGTGGACGTCGACTACAACATCAAGGAGGGACTGCCCGGTCAGTTCGGCGGCGGCATCGGCTATTCCGAATCGCAGAAGTTCAGCCTGAACGGCAACTTCGTCCACAGCAACTTCATGGGCACCGGAGACCGCATCGCCGTCGAGATCAACGCGGGCAAGTACAGCAAGACCTACACCTTTGCGCACACCGACCCGTATACGACGATCGACGGAGTGGCGCGCACGACGTCGTTCACCTATCGCGACATCACGCAGTTCGTGGCGGCGTCGTCGGCCTTCTCCACGAAGCAGCTCACCCTCGCGGAGCAGTTCTCCTACCCGATCACCGAGTATCAATATCTGCAGGCGGGCCTGTCCGCCAACAAGAACACGCTGGTGGTCTCGCAGGGATACAGTGCGCAACAGGCCGTCAACTGGGTGAAATCGAACGGCTCGACGTTCCAACGTCAGCTCGAGGATACCAACGGCGACGGCATCATCAATTCGCTGGACAACCCGTACACCGTGTACGGCACGGATTTCTACACCTACGAACTCACCGCGGGGTGGAACTTCGACACCCGCAACAGGGCGCTCTTCGCCGATCGCGGCATGCATCTCGCGATTTCGGGCCGCTACGCCCTGCCGCTCTCCGACGTGCGGTATTACGCCACCAACTTCCAGTTTTTGCAGTACATACCGGTCTGGCGAAAGTGGCTGCTGGCTTACAACGCCACGGTGGACTACGCCTCGCCCGTGGGAAGGACCACTGCGCTGCCCCCGTATTTGAATTATTTCGCCGGGGGACCGGACAGCGTGCGCGGATACCGCGAGAGCCGCCTGGGGCCCCGGGACAACATCGGCATCGGCAATCCGTATGGCGGCAATTTCCGCGTCGTCAGCCGCTGGGAACTGCTGTTTCCCGTCCCCGAAAAATGGAAGAGCGCGGCCCGGGTCAGCTGGTTCTATGACATGGGGAACGTCTTCCAGACCGGCAACAAGGTTCAATTTCTGGGTTATGACGACCTCACGCCGGTCAATTACCACTTCAGTTATGATAATCTGAAGCGATCGACCGGCATCGCGGTGCAGTGGCTTGCGCCGCTCGGGTTGTTCCGTTTCTCGTACGGCATCCCGCTCAATGCATATCCCGGCGATACGGTGAGATTCGGCGACGAAACAGAGCGTTTTCAATTTTCCATTGGTCAGGCGTTCTGACCCACCATCACTCGAGGTCCAAAAGATCAACATGTCGACTTTCAATTGCAGAATTCCGTTCCTTGCCCTTTGCCTGTGCGGCCTCCTCGGCGCGCAAACGGCGAGCGCGGAAGTCAAAATGGGCGTCGTGAATTTCCAAAAACTGCTGGAAGAAGCGCCGCAGACGAAGACGGCGATGCAGTCGCTCGAGAACGAGTTCGCACCGCGCCGGCGCGAGTTGTTGACCATGCAAAACGACCTGAAGTCCAAGGACGAAAAGCTGCAGAAGGAAGGCGCCGTCATGGCGGAGGCCGACCGTGCCAAGGCCGAGAAAAGCCTGCGTGACCAGCAGCGCGAATTCCAGCGCAAGGCCAGCGAATTCCAGGACGATGCCTCGACCCGCCGCAACGAGGAGATTGGCAAGGTCCAGCGCTATCTCGTGACGGAGATCCAAAGTTACGCCAGCGCCCAGGGCTTTGACCTGGTGCTCGGCGACGGCGTGTTCTTCGCCAAGGGCCCTCTCGACATCACCGCCAACGTGCTGGCGGTGCTGGCCACGAAACCGGCCACGTTGCCGCCCTCAACGGCTCCCGCGGCGACCAAGCCGGCTGCTCCGCCCAAGTAATCGCACCGGGGAGCGCTTGCACGGGGAATACAGCCTAGGCGAACTCGCGGTTCGGTTCGGTCTGGAATTGCGCGGCGACCCCGCGCAGCGGGTGTCGCACGTTGCGACACTCGCCCAGGCCGGTCCGGGCTGCATCAGCTTCTTGGCGAATTCCCGGTACCGCCGGCAGCTGCCCGCGACCCGGGCAACGGCGGTGGTCGTCACGGCCGGCATCGCGGACCAGTGTCCCGTGGCGGCGCTGGTCGACCCCAACCCATACCTGGCATACGCGCGCATCGCGAACCTCCTGTATCCTGCCCCGCCGCCGGCGGCAGGCGTCCATCCGAGCGCGGTGGTGGCCGCCGATGCGCAGGTCGCCGCGTCAGCCTCGGTGGGCGCGCTGTGCGTGATCGAGGCGGGTGTGGTGTTGGGCGAGCGGGTGCAGGTCGGGGCGGGCTGCGTCCTGCAAGCCGGCGCGCGGGTCGGTGCCGGCACCGTGCTGATGCCGCGGGTCAGCGTGTACGCGGGTGTCCTGATCGGGGCGCGCTGCATCCTGCATTCGGGCGCGGTCATCGGGTCCGACGGATTCGGTTTCGCGCCCGACGCGGGCGCCTGGGTCAAGGTGCCGCAGGTCGGCAGCGTGCGAATCGGCGACGACGTGGAGATCGGGGCCAACACGACCATCGACCGCGGCGCAATTGAAGACACGATCGTCGAGAATGGCGCAAAATTGGACAATCAGATCCAGGTGGCTCACAACGTGGTCATCGGCGCCCACACGGCGATCGCGGCCTGCACCGGGATCTCGGGCAGCACCACGATCGGCCAGCGCTGCATGATCGGCGGCATGGTGGGGTTTGCCGGGCATTTGACGATTGCGGACGACGTCATCATCACGGGTTGCAGCCTGGTGAGCGCCTCGATCCGGCAGGCGGGCAGCTACTCGAGCGGCATGCCGACGGTCGAAACGAGGGCATGGCGGCGCATGGTGGCCACTTTAAGACGGCTTGGTGAAAAGGAGCGATGATGGCGGAACCCTTCAAGATGGATATCGAAGCGATCATGCGGCAGATCCCGCACCGGTATCCCTTCTTGCTGGTGGATCGCGTGCTCGCCTGTGAACCGGGCAAATACGTGCATGCACTCAAGAACGTGACCTACAACGAGCCGTATTTTCCCGGCCATTTCCCGCATCGTCCCGTCATGCCCGGCGTGATCATCATCGAGGCCCTGGCGCAGGCGGCCGGTATCCTCGCATTCAAGACGGTCAACGTCGTCCCCGACAACGACACGCGCTTCTACTTCGTCGCGATCGACAATGCCCGGTTCCGCAAGCCGGTCGAACCCGGCGATCAGCTGATCCTAAAGGTCGTCCTGAAGCGCGCGCTCAAGGGGATCTGGAAGTTCGCCTGCATCGCCGAGGTCGACAATCACGAGGTGGCGTCGGCGGAGATCATGGTGGCGCCGGAGACCAAGACCGCGGCCCCGACGGGAGAGGCGGGATGATCGACTCGCGCGCGGTGATCTCACCGCAAGCGGACCTGGCGCCGGATGTCGAAGTGGGTCCGTACAGCGTCATCGGAGCCGGTGTCACGATCGGCGCCGGAACGTGGATCGGGCCGCACGTGGTGATCAACGGAATCACCAGCATCGGCAGGGGCAACAAGATTTTCCAATTCGCCTCGATCGGCGACGCGCCCCAGGACAAGAAGTACAAGGGCGAACCGACCCGGCTCGAGATCGGCGATCGCAACGTGATCCGTGAATGCGTCACCGTCAATCGCGGCACCGTGCATGATGAGGGCGTCACGCGCATCGGAAACGACAACCTGCTGATGGCCTATTCGCATGTCGCCCACGACTGCCGCCTCGGCGATCAGATCGTCATGGCCAATTGCTCGACGCTCGGTGGCCACGTGGAGATCGGTGACTGGGTAAACATGGGCGGATTGTCCGCGGTTCACCAGCACACCAAGGTGGGTGCGCACGCCTTCATCGCGCACAACGCGGCCGTGACCCGCGACGTTCCGACCTACGTGATGGCGATTGGGCGGCCGGCGGTGCCGCATAGCGTGAATGCCGAAGGGTTGAAGCGGCGCGGTTTCACACCGGAGCAGATACGCAACATCCGCCGCGCGTACCGGGTGCTATACCGCTCGGGACTGAAGTTGAAGACGGCGCTCGAACAGCTCGACGAGGCGGCGCTCACCCAGGACGAAATCCGACCGTTCGTCGAGTTCGTCAGACGCAGTTCCCGCAGCATCGTTCGTTAGCTGACTCATGCCGCTGCGGGTGGGGCTGGTGGCGGGGGAGGCATCGGGCGACACACTCGGGGCCGGTCTGATCCTCGCGCTCCGGCAACTGGCGCCCGACGCTGAGTTCTACGGAATCGCGGGTCCGAAAATGCAGGCTGCGGGCTGTGAGGTGTGGGAACCGGCCGAATCCCTGGCGGTGATGGGCCTGTTTGAGATATTGCGCGATCTGCCGCGGCTGTTCCGCCTGCGGGCCCGGGTGCGCCGCGCATTCTTCGCGGCGAGACCGGACGTGTTCGTCGGGATCGACGCGCCGGAGTTCAATCTGCGGCTGGCCAGGGATCTGCGCGGAGCCGGCATCCCCACCGTCCAATACGTGAGCCCTCAGGTCTGGGCGTGGCGGCAACATCGGGTGACCACCATTCATGAATCGGTCGACCTCGTGCTGTGCCTGTTGCCGTTCGAAAAGCGGTTTTACGACAGTCAGGGAGTGGGGGCTGAGTTCGTCGGGCATCCACTGGCGGACGCCATACCGCTCGTGGGGGATCGCCTCGGCGCGCGCGTGGCCCTCGGCCTGCCGCCGGAGGCGCAGGTCGTGGCGCTGCTGCCGGGCAGCCGTCGCGGCGAGGTGACCCGGCTTGCCGCGGACTTCGCGGCGACGGCGCGCGTCCTGGTCTCGAAACGTCCCGCACTCCGGCTGATCGCTCCCATGGCGAACGATGCGGCACGCGGGATTTTTTCGGCGGCGCTTGCGCGGCTCGCACCGGGCATCACCGTGGCGCTGCTGGACGGTCTGGCGCACACGGCGCTCACCGCGGCCGACGTGGTGCTGGTTGCGTCCGGCACCGCGAGTCTGGAGGCGGCGTTGTGCAAACGCCCCATGGTCGTCGTCTACCGGCTGGGCGCCTTGACTGCCTGGCTCATCGGGCGCCTGAAACTGGTGAAGTCGAAATTTTTTGCGCAGCCGAATCTGCTTGCGGACAGGCGCGTCGTCGGCGAATACTTTCAGGGAGAGATCGTTCCGGAGTCGATCGCATCGGAGCTCTTGATGTGGATGGACGACACGCCGCGGAGGGAGGAATTGGTGCGTGAGTTTTCCGCGATTCACGCGGAGCTCAAGCGCGACGCGAGTGCCCGGGCCGCGCAGGCGGTGCTCGCGCTCGTCAATCGGCGCCGCCTGCCGCCGCCGCCCGCGGAGGGCGTGCCTTGAGGTTGCGGGTGGCGGGAGTCGACGAGGCGGGGCGCGGGCCGCTGGCGGGTCCCGTGGTGGCCGCCGCGGTGATATTGCGACCGGGTCGGCCGATCGATGGGGTGGCCGACTCGAAGGTCCTCTCCGCCGAGACGCGGATGCGCTTAAGCGCTACCATCCGCCGGCGCGCGCTGTGCTTCGGCATCGGTTGGGCGGATCCGGCGGAGATCGACTCGATCAACATCCTGCAGGCCACGTTCCTGGCGATGCGCCGGGCGGTGCTCGCAATGGCCTGCATGCCGGATGTTCTGCTGGTCGACGGCAATCGGCTGCCGCAGCTCGGCGGGTTTGGCCGGGTGGTGAGTGCGCGTGCCATCATCGGCGGCGACGCCACCGAGGCGGCCATCAGCGCCGCGTCGATACTGGCAAAGACGGCCAGGGATAATTATATGGATCAAATGCATACGATCTATCCTGAATACGCTTTCTCGAGTCACAAGGGCTATGCAACGGCGCTGCATCGACGGCTGCTCGCGCTTCATGGGCCCTGTCCGCTGCACCGGCGCTCCTTCGCACCGGTGGGCGAGCTGCGGTCTGGGGACGGGGACTGGGAACCCCCTTTCGATTGGGACGACGAGACGGGCCTCGATCCCGCCGCCGAACTCGAGTCGATCGCGGCAGTCACGCCCGCCGGGGAGTGCTGAGGAGTTGGCCCAGTTCGTTCATTTGCGGCTGCACACCGAGTATTCTCTGCTCGACGGCATCGTGCGCGTACCGGAGCTGATGACGGCGGTGGCGACCGCCGGCATGCCGGCGGTCGCGCTTACGGACCAGAGCAATCTTTTCGCGATGGTCAAGTTTTACAAGGAGGCGCTGGGAGCCGGCGTGAAGCCGCTGATCGGCGTCGATGCCTGGATCCGAGAGTCCGAGCGAGCTCCGCCGTCCCGGATCGTCTTCCTGTGTCAGAACCTCGTCGGCTACCGGCACCTCACCCAGCTCGTCACCCGCTCGTTCCTCGAAGGGCAGCAGCGGGGCGCGCCGATGCTGGAACGGCACTGGCTGCAGCCGGGCATGCTGCAGGGGTTGATCGTGCTGTCCGGCGGACAGGAAGGCGACATCGGCCAGGCCCTGGGCCGCGGCAAGGACGAGGAGGCGGCACGCTGCCTTGCCCGCTGGCAGGGGCTGTGCGGCGACCGCTTCTATCTCGAGGTGCAGCGCACGGGGCGGGCCGGCGAGCAGGCCTACACCGAGGCGGTGATCGACCTGGCCCAGGAAAAGGGCGTCGCGGCGGTGGCGACCAACGACGTGCGCTTCCTAACGCGGCCCGAGTTCGAGGCGCACGAGGCGCGGGTCTGCATTCATGACGGCGCACTGCTCGCCGACACCAGCCGTACGCGCCGCTACTCGGAGGAGCAATACCTGAAATCTCCGGCCGAGATGGCGGTGCTCTTCGCCGACGCCCCGGAACTGCTCGTCAACACGATCGAAGTGGCGAAGCGTTGCTCGCTCGAGATCAAGCTGGGGTCTTCGATGCTGCCGGCGTATCCGGTGCCCGAAGGCAGCACCATCGAACGGTTCCTCGGCGAGGAGTCTCACCGCGGTCTCGCGCAGCGATTCGAGCAGGCGCGTGCGCTGCACGGCGTCGCGCCCGAGCCTAAAGGCTACACCGAGCGGCTCGAACTCGAACTCGGCGTCATCTGTTCGATGGGTTTCGCGGGATACTTCCTGATCGTCGCGGACTTCATCCGCTGGGCGCGCGACAACGGCGTGCCGGTGGGGCCGGGGCGCGGCTCCGGCGCCGGTTCCCTCGTCGCGTACGTTCTCGGCATCACCGATCTCGACCCCATCGAGCACGACCTGCTGTTCGAACGCTTCTTGAATCCCGAACGCGTCTCCATGCCGGATTTCGACGTCGACTTCTGCATGGAGGGACGCGACCGGGTGATCGAGTACGTGGCGAACAAGTACGGCAGAGAACGCGTCTCGCAGATCATCACCTATGGCACGCTGGCGGCGAAGGCGGTGGTGCGGGACGTCGGTCGGGTGCTCGGCCATAACTACGGCTACGTCGACAAGATCGCGAAGCTCATCCCCTTCGAGATCGGCATCACGCTCGACAAGGCCCTGACCCAGGAGGAGGAACTCAGGCGCCTCTACGACGCCGACCAGGACGTGCACGAACTCATCGATCTGGCGCGAACACTCGAGGGGCTTGCCCGCAATGCGGGGACGCATGCGGGTGGCGTGGTCATCGCGCCCTCCGTGCTCACTGATTTCACGCCGCTCTACTGCGAGGAGGGCAGCACCGCGCCGGTGACCCAGTTCGACAAGGACGACGTGGAGGCCGCAGGTCTCGTCAAGTTCGACTTCCTGGGACTGCGCACGCTCACCATCATCGATTGGGCGGTGCGCGACATCAACGCGGAACGCAGCAGGGCGGGCGAACCGCCGCTCGTGATGACGGCGCTGCCGATGGACGATCCCCCCACGTATCAGCTGCTCAAGAGCTGCAAGACCACCGCCGTATTCCAGCTCGAATCGCGCGGCATGAAGGATCTCATCCGCCGCCTGCAGCCCGATCGCTTCGGCGACATCGTCGCGCTGGTCGCGCTGTTCCGCCCGGGCCCCCTGCAGTCCGGCATGGTCGACGATTTCATCGCCCGAAAGCACGACACCACCGGCGCGACGATCGATTATCTGCATCCGGATTTGAAACCGGTTCTCGAGGCCACATACGGTGTGATCCTCTATCAGGAACAGGTCATGCAAATCGCGCAGATTCTGGCCGGCTATACGCTGGGTGGCGCGGATCTGCTTCGACGGGCCATGGGCAAGAAAAAGCCGGAGGAGATGGCGAAGCAGCGTTCGGTGTTCGTGAGCGGATCGGTGGCGCGCGGTGTGCCCGAGGCGCAGGCGACGATGATCTTCGACCTGATGGAGAAGTTCGCGGGCTACGGCTTCAACAAGTCGCACTCGGCCGCCTACGCCCTCCTGTCCTATCAGACCGCATGGCTCAAGGCGCATCATCCCGCGGCGTTCATGGCGGCAGTGCTGTCGGCCGACATGGACAAGACCGACAAGGTCGTCACCCTCATCGACGAGTGCGCGAGCATGGCGCTGGTCGTCGAGCCGCCCGACGTGAATGCATCGGTGTACGCCTTCAAGGTCTCGGGCACCCAGAGCATCCGCTATGGCTTGGGGGCCATCAAGGGTGTGGGCGCCTCGGCGGTGGAGGCGATCATCGAGGAGCGCGATGCGAACGGCCCCTACCTGAGCCTGCCGGATCTGTGCCGCCGGGTGGATCTGCAGCGGGTGAACCGGCGCGTGTTCGAAGCGCTGATCCGCTCGGGCAGCCTGGATCGCATCGGCGCGAATCGCGCCTCGTTGACCGCCCAGCTGGACCGCGCCGTGCATCTCGGCGAACAGAACTCGCGCGCAATGAGCGTCGGCCAGGTGGATCTGTTCGGCCTCGCGGCCGCGGACGACATGCGCGTGGACGATTGGTCGGAGGCGCAGCGGCTGGCCGGGGAGCGGGAGACACTCGGGCTGTTCCTGACCGGCCACCCGATTACGCCCTACGAGCCGGACCTCAAATTTCTGGTCGGGGCACGCCTCGTCGACGTGGGCGGACCAAAGCCTGCGCAGGCGAAGGGTGGGCCCGCGGGCGAGCGGACCTGGAGCGCCGGCAAACCCGCCACAGTGGCCGGTTTGGTGCTCGAAATTCGCCGGCGCCCAAACCGGGTCACGCTGATTCTCGACGACCGGACCGGGCGGCTCGAGGTGAGCCTGTACGAAGAGACCTTCCAGCAGCACCGGGACATCATCGTCAAGGATGCGATCCTCGTGGTCGACGGGTCGTTGCGCTACGACGACTTCATCGAGGCCTGGCGGCTGCAGGCGAAATCGCTCATGGACATCGACCGGGCGCGCGAGCGATTCGCGCGGCGTCTGTGGTTGCGCTGGCCCGACGCCTTCGACGGACCGCTCGGGCTGAACCGTTTCGAGGAAATGTTGAAACCCTATCTCCGGGGTCCGTGTGGAGTGAGCGTGGTCGTCAATCGACCGGATTACTCCGGCCGGCTCAATCTGGGCAATGCGTGGTCGATCCGGCCAACCCGCGAGCTTCTGGATAAATTGTCCGCGTTGGTCGGACGCGACGGCTGGTATTTGGTGTATGGTCCGCGCAGTGACACTCGCGGCGAGGAAACGTCTTCATGGCGATGAATTTTCTGGAATTTGAACAACCCATTGCCGAGTTGGAGGCAAAGATCGAGGAGCTGAAGTTTCTAGGCAGCGACGCGAGCGTCAACATCTCGGAGGAGATCAAGCGCCTGCAATCGAAGAGCCGGGCGCTCACGAACAGCATCTTCGCAAACCTCTCCCCCTGGCAGATCACGCAACTGGCGCGCCATCCGCAGCGTCCGTACACCCTCGATTACGTTGCCATGATTTTCACCGATTGGCACGAATTGCACGGCGACCGCATGTACAGCGACGACCTCGCGATCGTCGGCGGCCTGGCGCGGCTCGACGGCATGCCGGTCATGGTCATCGGCCAGCAAAAAGGCCGCGACACCAAGGAGCGGGTGCGGCGCAATTACGGGATGCCGAAGCCGGAAGGGTACCGCAAGGCGCTGCGGCTGATGCATATGGCCGAACGGTTCCGTATTCCGGTCGTCACCTTGATCGACACCCCGGGCGCCTATCCCGGGATTGGCTCGGAGGAACGGGGTCAAAGCGAGGCGATTGCCCGGAACCTGTTCGAGATGTCAAACCTCGCCGCGCCCGTGCTTTCCGTGGTCATCGGTGAAGGCGGTTCCGGGGGTGCGCTGGCGATCGGCGTGTGCGACCGGCTGCTCATGCTGCAATTCAGCGTCTACGGTGTGATTTCGCCGGAGAGTTGCGCCTCGATCCTGTGGAAGAGCACGGACCGGAAGGAGATCGCCGCGGACGCCATGGGCGGCACGGCCGAGCGCCTGAAGAAACTGGGCCTCGTCGACGAGGTCCTCAAGGAACCGCATGGGGGTGCGCATCGGGACCCGCAGGCCATGGCGGAGACGCTCAAGGCGAGCATGGTCAAACACTTGGCGGAGCTTTGCAATCAACCCGTCACGACGTTACTGGATGCGCGCCAAGCTCGTGTCCGCGGCTTCGGCGTATTTCGGGACGCCTGAACGCTGCCATGACCTTTTCGGCGGCCTCCCTGCGCTCGTTGCTGACGGCGCTGACGCCGCCGGCGGCAACCGGTCTGTGCGTCGCCCTGAGTGGCGGCGCGGATTCCGCCGCGCTGCTCGCCGCACTCGCCGCCCCGGAATTTGGCCTTTTTCGCGCCCTGCCGCTGCGCGCGCTGCACGTCGATCACGGCCTCTCGGCCGCCGCCACGGCGTTTCGTGCCGCCTGCATCGCCACTTGCGGCCGGTTTGAAGTGCCGCTCGAGATCATCTCCGTGACCGTTGCGCGCGGCGGCGGGGCCTCGCTCGAGGCCGCGGCGCGCGAGGCGCGCTATGACGGCATCGCCGCGGAGCTCAAACCCGGGGAGTGCCTGCTCACGGCGCATCACGCGGGGGATCAGGCGGAAACGGTTTTGTTGCAGCTGTTGCGGGGTGCCGGACTGCCGGGGCTGTCCGCGATGCCCGCGTGCCGGCCACTGGGGTTGGGGTGGCATCTGCGTCCGTTGCTCGACGTCGCACAGCAGGAACTGCGTCGGTTCGCGGCGCGGGCGGGAGTCGAAGGGGTTGCCGATCCGATGAATCTCGATCCCCGCTTCGACCG
>Ga0182030_10024288_pt1 | contig 11148 bp, 17 predicted proteins | sample 812S3MmetaG_FD_121299 | JGI IMG/M metagenome (GOLD analysis project Ga0182030, IMG submission 121299) | Permafrost microbial communities from Stordalen Mire, Sweden - 812S3M metaG (Illumina Assembly) | ecosystem: Environmental > Terrestrial > Soil > Wetlands > Permafrost | place: Sweden...
GTGATGGCCTCGTTGATAGCATTGACTTCGGGTGTCACTTGATCAGGGACCAGATCTAGCGCGGCAGCGAAGAAGAAACATTGGATGTCCTGAGGCGCGGTCGGAACTTGGAGGTCTTGAGGAGCGAAGACACCGTTGACGTTACGCCCGAAAGGCTTTGGTGCGTACAAGTACATCTGTAGAACTTCGACAGCGAGATCAGCGAGTGAGTACGCGTCGGCACGTCGGTACCAGTTCTCGGGGAATGTCTCGTTGAGGAAGAAAGGTGCGATGTTAGCGTAATCTGGTTGATCGGGTGTGGTGCCGTTGGCGAGAGGTCGGTAGGTCAGAACTCGGACTGCGTATCGAACGATGAATTGCTTGACGCCAGAAAAGAACTCTGGGTTGGTAGCCTTAGATTCATCGAATCGAATGGCGGCTTCTTGCTTGAAAGTGTCGAAGCTGAAGAGACCGTTGTCGAATTGGTGGGTGTAGTCGATGAGTTGGTTCCAGCGGGTGAGGTTGAAGTCGTGGTTATCGCCGAAGTAAGTGTCGCCACGGCTGACGGACACGTCCTCCTCGAATCGACCGTGCGAGTCGATTCCGTAGGCGGGGCCCAGGGTGTTGGGAACTCGGTCATCTTGTCCACCGATAGAGTATTTTCCACTGGCCAGGTCACCGCCAGCAAGGAGTCCTAGGAGGGATAAGACGACAGCCAGGTCGTAACTGATGGCGTAGGCGGTCTGAATGGCGTTGGCTGCTTCGGCAAAGGTGGTGATGCCGTTTCTGGCAATGTAACCGTCTGCAGAATCACGAAGTCAGTATTTGTGTCATTAGGAAAAGCTAGTTATAGACTGGGACATACGGTTGGCAAGCGTGTTGAGAGTTGGGCAAAGACCTCGCACATCGGTTGGCCCAGGTGCTTGATAAGGGTGTGCCTCATCCGGAATCTTGACAAGTCCTTGCGATTGAGGCACTGGCACGTCCAGACCAGCCAGTGGACCAGTTAGGGGTTGCAAGATCCCGCCAACAAGGTCTCGCGGTGCGAGACTACCAGCGATAGGGTCGACAATTGGTCCAATGGGATCGAATGGAGCTTCGCCTTGTCCTCCTTGGCCGTCACCCTCATGTTCGACGCCATTGAGAATATCGCCGACAAGGTTGGAATCATTGGGCGGTGCGCTGCCATGTCCGCGTTTGCTGGCGAGGTGGGGAAATGCGAGCGCTGCTCTGAAAAATAAAGGGGCTGTAACGAATCTCATTTTGGCGGGCAGTTTACTGTGTTGTTTTCGGTATCTTTGGTATGTCGGGGGTGATGGGAGTTTTTATAGAAGAAAAGCTCACCATTGCATACTCAACAAAGGTGAGATCATCAACACTAATGCAACGTTGATACTGAACAGAGCAAAAGATCGCAGATCAGATTTCGAAAGTTTTTGGTGAAATCTCGCAATAGGAAATGGCTCATCAGTCTTGAGATGCGAAACCGACAGGTTGATGACGGAGGACTTGGGACTTCTGGCGAATATCCTCTTGGCACCAATTGCAAGAGCCCTTTTCAAAAGAATAAGTGAAGGCGACAGCTTCATTTACTCACAAGCTTTACTCTCGGCATATAGACAGCTAGAAAACGGCACAGAAGTAGCGTGCAATGCGTGATGATGGAAGCCAGTGGACGACCAGAAGATGGTGCCATCAAAGCTTTTCTTCACTTATCGTGAAAGTCTCTATCGGTCCTTGATGCGTGAACCTAAATAGGAACAGCTCAGAAACTTCTGGGACTCGTCGTCCAAGCATTCCTCAATGTGGCTTCACTATGGACTTTCGTTGATTCCAACTTTGGAAAGAAGGGAAGGAGGTGAGGGAAGTATAGGCGGGAAAAGTGCGCCCATTACATCGTTGGCATTATTGAAAGCTGCAAGTATGTCGATCAAACAGATTCGAGATTACATCCAGGGCAGAACAATCCAACGTTCTAAATAATGGTCTTGTTGTTGTTGTCCATGTCTCCATCAGAAAATAAGCTTTAATTGTTAGTGGCATGGTTAGTGAGGGGACAGTTGAAAGCGCCTCATCCGCACTGTAGACACGCCATCGCGGACGAATCATAGCGCCCGAGTTCCTCAGCAGTTCCCATATGGTCCCTTTCTTTTGGGTACTTGGTCATCAAACGGACATAGCCATCAGGTACCGATCGAGATGTTGAATTCCCATGCTCAAGGATGATACTCCGGGTCCGTGATTAGAAATGCACGGACAGGAAATGGATATAGGTGCAGTGGAAGAACTCCCGGACCTATCTCACATGCCCCGGCGAGCCAGCGCTGAGCTTCAGATACGAAGCAAAGGAAACATGTAAGATTATAGTTCCTAAGAATTTCGATGATAGCGAGAATAGAGAGGAGATTAGAAGTGGATTCCTTTTGACGTGTTTGCTTCTGGGCCTAATCAAAATCTCACTTCAAGTAATAATTCGCATCCATCTGCAGAAATTCCCGTTTTAACGACGAACATGATCCTTGAGCGGCTAAGCCTTGTGCCCACAATAGATACTCGTCCTCAGAGGCGCAGCCACCGCGGATCAACCTTAAAATCCTTCCACAACATGCGAATATTCTACGTTCAATCAAAATGTCCGATAAAAATCAAGATCAAGAAAAAACGCAAGCGTCTTAGATAAATCCTATCGAGAACTGCCGCTAGAGAAAATTGATAATTTGCGAGAAAATCGTAAGTTTTCATAAGGGAATCGTAGGACCATTGTGATAACGTCCTGTGGCTAAGCTTTCCTTCCATGTTCCTTCCACTCCTAAAGGAATTAAAGGCCACCACTGCCACGCGAAACCTCGCTATAATGCGGAGACCACGTCTCTATATATGCAGTGATGGCAGCGGTGAATTTCTGTCGCCTTGGCAATTTTATTGCGGTATAAAAGTTTATTACTGCTTTTTTAGACCTACAAATATATAAGTAGCTATACAAATCTCATTTACAGCATCAATTACTCTACCGCCCAGATGCGCGTTATTACCCTCCTTTTTGGGCTTTTAACCCTCCTAGGTCTTGGTCTCACCGGTACTATTCCCCTCCAGGAGCGAGGTACGTGGGGCAACAATGTGGGCAGTGTTTACGGCGTCCAGAACACCGCCACCTGCAAATTCGGAGTGGGGATCCGCAGATTCTCAATTTTGTACAACGATAAGGGCAAAACCAAAGAAACGTGGAAGGCAGCATTTGAAGACAATAAGCTCGACATCAGACGGAACCAGATTTTCGTTGGGAGTAAGACTTGGTCCACATATAAATATAGAGTGTGGGGGGTAATCGAGGAGGATGAATCAGTAACAAAAGAAACAGATAAGAAGCAGAAGACGGAGGCTTTAAAGACGTTCAACCTGGGCGTTAAGACAAAATTGACGAAGATAGTTAAGACGGAACTTGGAATTGAGGATGTGAGTTGCACTCAAGCGATATTTTAAGGTGCAGGTTAAACGGGATACCTCGACGAGAATATGGAGTGTTATGAAACACAACTATGCGTCGCTCCCAATGTCTCCACCACCACCATGTCGATCCCCAAGACCCAAGATTTCCATAGGTAGGGATACTATCGTAGACATCTCTTCTGTCAGAAGCTCGTCGCATAGATTGCCCTTGTCACCCCAAGACGCTGTCTCTCCCCGCCATCCTCCATCCCTGGCATCACCAATCCAGAGGCTATAAAATAGTGTGTGCGACGTCATGCAACATATGGCCCGGCGAAAATATATACTTCTATAGATATAAATATCATATGTCCTTGCTCGAAATAAAAATATCTGATTCGCCCAAATGTCTGACGCTGTTGCCACTTGACACATTTCTCATTTTCTCGAAGTGTTATTAAACGGCTAATGAAATGATCAAATACATAGATAGAGATCAACAAATTATAAGTTATATTTATATTTCCTTCTAATATGACTTGGAAGGACTGAAGAGGATTTCTTGAAAAGCAGAACGCTAACACTTCTGGCCTCAACCCATATTGCGAGGTCTGTTCGGGTTACTTTTGAGACCGCTGCCCAACCTGATACAATCGATTTACAGATAAAACAGACCTACAATACTTAGATATTGACTGTAATGAGAGGGAGAATGTAGAATATATAGATACTGTAAAGCAGCCAATCGAAAGTGATGCTTAGTTGAGTGGGCGATAAAGCTAAGCTTGTGATCCGCTAAGTGAGTGATGGAACTGTCTGTCATGAATGATCTATAGTCTATCCTCCTGTCCCAATTTATATAATTGCCCGTCAACGGAGTTCTTTAGCTCACCGAGATTTGATCGCTACCCAGTCTGGCTCATAGACTTGACTCTGGTGTCGCTGCTGGACTTCTCGTGAACTCGCCCCCTCAAAACCTTAAATCCCTCCCTTCTCAAACCCCTCAAGCACAGCCCTCACATGAGGCAAAATCCCCTTCGGCTTACTAACAGTATCCTTCAAATACACGTCTCCCCACTCCTCACCAAAACCTCCCTCACAATCTCAAGCCTCTTCTGCAGCCCAATCCCCGCACCCATAAACACATGATCGATCCTCTCAACTTGTGCGAAGACGGGCCACACCTCGTCTACGTTTGTGCCGGTATATATTTTGAAGTCTAAGTCCTGCAGTTCGGACTTCGCGTCTGAGAGGACTATGCCTTTGCGGCCGATGAGGAGGATGTTTTTGATCATTATTCTGGTCTGTTGATTTGTGGGGGCTGCAGTTGATTTAACCGATTTTACTCCATATAGGCATCAGAACCAAGTCTTAGTGAGCAACAGGTAGTTGATGTAGAGAGTAGTAAATTTATAGTTAATTACAGTCAGAGGGACGGAACCTGGTTGCTCGACATCTAGAAGAGCTAACCGAGCAATGAGCCACACCTACGAATGTTGTGGTAAAAAGTCCCCAGAAGTTAGTTAGGTAGTAAACAGTCTAAGGACGCTATCTTCCTAGCCAATTTCACAATTCCCCAGCTCCCTATCCCGGGGCCCTAGATAGTTTCCTAGCTATGCATAGCCTCCTCTATGGACTCCCAAGTCAATAATATTCCTTTTATCTATTAGATATTTTTGCTGAGAGGACATACAGGTACCCAATGTATTCAAAGCCAATAAGAAACTTGAAGACTCTTTACTTCTGTTCAATCAGATTGAAGCACCAGGACCTTTTAGATAACAAAGAAAGATCCTTATCTCTGGAGTTGGGAGAAATCCTTGGGATAAATAGGGATGGGGGCTCCTGGTTTTGGAGCTACAAAGACCTCTTTATATGCGGAGCAGGCAATTCCAAAGAGACAAATTTGTCAGGATATACAGATGACCAAGGAACGTGGCAAGATTTTTTGATTTTGCAGAATCGACCAGAAAGAGCTGCACTGATACAGATGCGTCAATGTCTTTCATGCCTCCAGAATGTTATTGAGCTTTGTGAAGATATTTGGTATTAAGGAAATCCAAAATCCCTGGACATCCATCTACTCGATTTAAACCAATCCCACAAATATCAAGAGAGAACGCATAATTCGAAAACAAGTCGGCCAGAAATGTCTATACTCGCCGCACAGCTCCACTGGCTTCGCACATCACCGCACCGAGACTCCATTTTCTGCAGCATGACTCCCTTACATATGCTCCGCCATTCCCACACGGTTGTCCCCCGAAAAATAGTAAACGACAACGAGAGGCTGAGATTCATCTGCCGTATCTCCTACGCGAATCCGGAGGCCGATGCCTTCTCGACTACCGCGAGCGCTGTTGAGGCTCTGGCGAACGCAGAATACATTATTGAAGTCGAGCGCTTACTGTCTACGTTGTCTCGGGAGAAAGCACTCAGCCATCCGCGGACTGAAGATCTCCTTCCGCCCGGGGCAATCACACATTGTCGCTATTTCGTGCCCGTGGAAGAGGATGGGAAGGAGAAATATATTGAGATGCATGTTAAAGACATCTTTGAGCACAATCCTTTTCTAGAGAAAGATGATACTTACTATGAGACCTTCTATTGTTTGGATAGTCGGAATCAACCACCTCGAGGGTGTGAGTTAAAGAGGGTTTGGAAGATGGATAATCCGAAGGAAGGAAAAAGTATTGGGGTGCCGAGACCTGTGGATAGAAAGTGGCGAGTGGGTGGTTTGGTCCTTAACTGGGGAGATCTAGACGATGGAGCATGAAAAATTTCTCCCAGGATTAGCGGGTATGAGGCTGCACTTGCAGGTTATGCCTAGTCGTTGCATCCCTAGAAAGTAATGCATGATTAATCATATGGTTTGGGGGTCGAAGATTAAGAACAAATGCAGAAACTTGGAATGATACACTACCACTGAAGCCCCATATATTATCTCCAACTCTACGACAGTCACAAAGCTAATTTGGTACAATATTGTTAAAAAAAAACATATGGACTCCGATGCGATCCGCCTTATCCTTCATTATGATTCCCAGCTAACCCCACTTTTCTAAGCAATATTCAAGTATATTCAACCTTGGAAAGCTTATTTGTCAATAAAATCTCTCTTACGGGGAGCAGGTGGCGGATTAACGACTGGAGTTCCAATAGACCAGATTGTAATCCTGTTTCCGGCACCGCAGAACTCTGAGCTATTTCCACTGCAAGGCATGTCGCAGTCCGTCGGAGCCGCCAAAGTCCCTCCATTTTGAATGTGGTTGTCACAAAAGCATTGAGAGCTATATTCCGTGCCTGAAATGGTATAATTTCCAGCTGCACAGGTATTGATGCAATTCTCAATAGTATTTGTCGAACTATCCGGTATTTGGTTGGTCAGAATGCGTCCAAATTTCCCGTCTACCCAGCATCCTTGTGAAGCCCAGCCGGTGGGAATAGTCACTGGAGGGGCTGTGGGTGTGGTAGTGGTAGTGGCATTCGCACCGCCGAGCTGATAGACCGAGAGCCGATTGCCTGCGCCGCAGAATTCGGTAGTGTTGCCGGCGCACAGCATATTGCAGTCTGTACTTGGAGCGGCAACTGAGCCGGGCGAGAATGAATTCCCACAGTAGCCTACGGGAGTCAATGGTCAGTGCCAAGGTAGAAAACAGTGCTCATAGCATAACTTACATTCGTCCCCATACTCTGTTCCAAAGTAGGAATATCCTGTGCAGAAATTCTCACAGCTTTGAATTGTCATGGTAGGAGAACTCGTTCCCTTGGCTGCGAGCGCTCTAGCAAAAGTTGCCTCGGTTTGACAACCGTAATAGGTATATGCTCCAGCTGTTGGTATGATCGTTGGTGAGGCGGTAGACGCTGGTCCGGTGGTTGTCGTCGTGGCAGTGGGCGCCGTGGGCGCCGTGAAGGTCCCGTTGAAGTTGTATATATCGAGTCGACTATTGCCACCACAGAACTCCGAGCCGTTACCATTGCAGACCATTCCGCATTCAGCAACGCCTTCGGGTGCCAGTTCGCCGCCATTGGATATCAAATTGCCACACCCTGATCGGATTATCAATATGCGGTGAGGCAATCAAGACACTGAAAACATACAGCATTCCTGGGAGTACTCAGTGCCCGCCAATGTATAGCCAGATGCTTGGCAGGCAGAAGTACAGAGGTCAACAGTCATGAGAGATGGCCCACCATCAGTGGGGACGCCATTGAGAAGGATACGACCAGTCTTTCCTTCACTGGACATAAGTCAGTCCAGTCAACAAGCATTGCGAACAGAAAGCAACGTACGTATAACATCCTATGAATGACCAAAGACCAGAGCCAGGATTGGTCTGCGGCCCAGTTTGTCCACTCCAAAAGAGATTCAGTCTACTGGGTCCTCCACATGCTTCGGTATGATTACCAGCGCATGTCATGGTGCAATCCGCAGGGGCTTGTGTTGCGGTAGTTGCAATACTGTCACCGCAGACTATAAATAAGAAGTATAATTAGCAGATTGCAAGTTGAAGTATCACTAACTTACAACACTGAGAGCCGTATTCGGTTCCGGCATAGGGGAAGCCATGGGTACTGCAATTTCCAATGCACATTTCAATTGTCATGTTGGCAGCGTCATATTCTGGGCCAGTCAAAGTACGGCCCACGTCTCTACGTCCAAAATCAGTCCCAGTAACGGAATAACAGATAGAAAACTTACATATAGCAACCAAGTGATTTCCAGGATCCAGGTAGGGTTGCTGGAACGATACCACCAACGCCTCTTCTCTCGCCAGTCAAAGAAGCCATGGTAGTAGTAAACTAAACCGTGTTACTACTGAGGTATTTGAGTTCCAGAAGAGAACGTACGGATGAAAGTATAGCGAGCGCTTTCAGAGCGCACTCAAGACTTGGAGAGCCCATTTTGAATTGATGCTTTGTGTTGGGTCGAGTTCAGTTTATTGAAATGCTTGATGGCTAGAGATCTGAGGACCTCAAGGGGATACTTATACCCACGAGGACATAGTAATAGTACGATGGCCCGAACCACGTATATTGACTCAATATTGCGAATACGCCACAAAAGTCGGAGAAAAGACAAACCTGAGAAAAAAACGAGAACTTTTCCAGAAGAGACACGCCTCTTAGGCTTTCTTGGTGATACATTTCTACAACTAGGGTCCCATTGACAGGAATTATAGAGGTGAAGAAGCGCTGGAAACTAGAGGTTCCGTCATTGAAATACTTGTATGACTTCGAAAGCGGTATAGCCTGTGTACCCATGAGGGCTGGTCGCTGATACCTGCAGCACATCAATGTTGTACATTGTCTACAGTGATATAACAAGACTCGTATTTTAATGAAGGGTGCAACATCGGAGAACGTTCAATTTTTAGGTCAGCAAATTTGCGTCTCAAGGTAACGCAATAGAACTTTGGCTAGCTTTGAGCCAATTGGTGATAGCTTCCCACTTGGGCATGGAGGAGAAGTTGACAAGCCCCGAGGTGTCGATCCGAGATTTTTGCCTCAAGTCAAACCACGAGGCATGTAACACATTGTGTCTTTATAAAACCCCTATATCCAGCCCAGCCATCTTGTGTTCCTCAAGGGGCAGGTGGTCGAAGACGGCTGGAGCCAGCATTTGCGAGCACCAGTGGAGAACTTGATCTTCTAATGAAGACCAGCCCTTCGAAATATACGTGTCCCAAACTATGTATCTGCTCTATAGACTGGGTTCTAGCCCAATTTTGCTAGATATTGGTCTTTGGTGGTCGAAGTCTCGGAGATGGTCGTCGCGAAATAGGCTTGTCTCTTCCTTCCACGCTAGGAAGTCGAACGCGCCCGCACCTCAGCCTCGACCTCGTAGTTCACGTACGACACAACACCTTTTCCATCCGACGTGAACGCACCAATTTGAAACCGCGATCTATCGACGTGGAAATATGCCTCGCAGCCTCGGTTCTTCCACTAATAATGGAGAAATCGACAAGGGAACGAGCGCTGCCTTTGAGGTCCTCCACCGGCCGGCCTCGTTCTTGATACATGCTGTGTATCCCAATATATCGCTCCTGGCTGCCTGATTCGGCTTTGCACATGCCCCTATAGTGTGTCTATAGTCCCACTCGATCTGCCAACTGGAAGACCAAAGCCTAGCTTTCCAAGCCATTCAATATCCCAACATAATTCTGCAGCGGCGGGGAGCAGCTCATTAGGATGTGTCAGTGCCGGGCTCAACAACCGCAGTATATCCATCGGTATTGAGCAGCGATCCGATTTATTGTACACACGTTACATCTAGGTAGGGCGAAGGCAACATCATTGGGGGTGAAATCTTATGGCAGAGAGTGCCCTGCTCCATCCATACGCCCACCCCTCAGCCGAGGGACTATGCCAGTTGACAATCTCAAACTGCAGGTGAATTCCGCCGAGCTTTAGATATCCTAGTAAGCTCTACCCCGAAACGTCGGAACTTCATGCTAATGTTCAGATAATAGTACCTTCGTCTGCTCTCCATCCAGTATGTATACCGCGAAGACACTCGAGTGTATACCTAGCCTTCTAGAAAACGAACGCAATACACAACAGATCCAACGCATAGAAATATACGAGAAGCAGACTTCGAAAAGTCAATATATGGTTTGAGCTGTGAGTGCTCGTCGCAGCCTCTCTATTTCACCGAACACACAAGTACTGCAAGGAAAATGAGTGCTGGTACATCTATTTGCCTGGAGGACCCGATCTTGACAAGAGTGAATACGGATGTTTTGATCTTAGTATCCCCTTATAGAGAAATAAAGAAGCTTATATTCACTCTATGCATATCGATTTCTACTATACTTATTCGCTTTGGATGGCATATCCGAACCTCTCAACTGTTATAGCCGAACCTTATACCTCCGTACTGAAATATCCATCGTTTTCTACTCTTCTTTCACTTCCTGTTTTCTCTCTTGTTAGCTTTACCTTATGGAGAGCCTTGCAGGCTAGCCAATACACATACGAGAAAGCATTGAACACGGTAGATCTTCTCCTCTGGTAGGAATAGTGTGTCCACCGAACAAGACCAATCCAGTGGAGAGAATTGCAAATGCTACAGCTCTCCTCTCTGTGAGATAGACATTTGATACGGTCAATGTAAAGATCTGATGAGGTGGGATGCGCCTGAGCAGACGCCCCGCATACGCCAAGTGTTGATTGCGGGGTAATTATGTGATTGCTGAATCCCTATCAGTAGTACAGCATGTTATTCTCACTCGAATAATATAATAATAGCATTTGAAGAGGCTTCTGTCATAACTTCATATCATACATTACTTGGTGATTGAGCTACGCATAAATCTACCTTACTATACCCGGTGAATAAACTTCAAAGAGGCACAGTTACCTAATATCCACGAGATCTCCAATCCTCAAGAAAGAAAACAGGAAGTATTAACGCAATTTCACACTCTAGCTACTTATATTCCATAAATCTATCCTGTGGCGGGGTAATCCACATCGGCCACTAGAAGAGTCTTTCTACCTCGCCAAACGTCAGATCCAACGACATCTCAGCAACATGACTTTTGACTTCAACCTACGATCAATTTACAGACGTTATAGATACTTTCCCCCAGTAGATATAAGGGTATATCCCAAGAAACCTTTCCACTTGATCATAGAGAGCAACTCAACCCCTCCCACGAAGTCCATTGCCGTGAGCTTCACTGCTACCTATACCCCTCCACCGACATTAACTTCAACAGCATAACGCCCCATCAC
>Ga0182030_10024290_pt1 | contig 11148 bp, 17 predicted proteins | sample 812S3MmetaG_FD_121299 | JGI IMG/M metagenome (GOLD analysis project Ga0182030, IMG submission 121299) | Permafrost microbial communities from Stordalen Mire, Sweden - 812S3M metaG (Illumina Assembly) | ecosystem: Environmental > Terrestrial > Soil > Wetlands > Permafrost | place: Sweden...
GCAGAACTCTTTAAATTAGATTTTGAAACTAAAGGAACATTATACAGATAAACTGGATCCCAATTAAATCTATCTAACAATAACTCTATATTATTTTTAACTTCTAGATCAGTCATATAAAGCGCACAGCAACTTGAATTCGAATCAAGACTAATAGTTTTGGAGACTATTGTACTATCCAGTTATACTATTGCTGTATTAACTCATTTAAAATCAACCACTTGCTTCATTTGACCTACTACTTTACAACCTACACTGTCAATTATTTCAGTATTATAACACGAAGGCCCCCAAACAAATGAAGTTATTTTATTAGTTCCAACATACTTTCTTTTTGGATTTAATTTACGGGCTTTAATGTGCAACCAATCTGGATATATATCACCTGCACTCATGCCTGTTCCCCCACCTTCCCAATTAACATATTCAACCACATATTCCCCAGTTTTATTAGGGATGATAATCACACTACCTATTTTTGGATATTTCATAAAGTTGGTGTCCCTGGCCGGAATTGAACCGAAAAGCATCCTCGACGTGAAAGGCCGATGTACTAGCCATTATACTACAGGGACCAAATTATCACCGACTATAAAACCAATCTCTAGTTAATTGTTTCTCTTTAACCGCTACTACATCCTCTTCCTCCATAATCGGGAAATAATCCTCAAGTTTACTATTGGCGGTATAAGTTCTACCAGACTTTAAACCAGACCAATCCGCCAAAGCACCCGGATTATAATATCGGCTACCAAATAAAGGAGTTACTTTTCGCTTCTCACTGTATTTAGCCAAAGCGTGACGTTCTTGATCCTGCTTAACCTTCCTTTTAGCTTCCCTCATATTTTCGGCTAGAACTATATAACTAGGGAGCCAGGGTGTATGAGTGATGCCTTCTACTTGATATCTAAAAATGTATTGTTTTTGCATATGTTTATTCTAGTTTCTTTAATTTAAATTTATTTGCAGTTTCATTAATTAATTCGGTTACAGTCATAGGTTTAACAGGCTACTATAGGTTTAAACTCTTCGGGCACAAATTCAGGAACCGCTTTGCCACACTTTACACAATACATGACTGGAAAGCCTTTGATGGTAGTTTTGCCTGATCCGGTTAATATGCCGCTGATCTTTCTTAACATCACTCCTTCAGAAAAGACTTCAGATCCGCAGGGACAGATTACCGCAGAAGTGTCAGCTGGATTGATCTTAATAGTAATCGGTTGGCTTGGAAATTGAGATTGTTGATTCATAAAAAGATGCCAGTTACTCTATTCGCGAACTGGCTAATACGCTTGACCTTAAGTTGGTGATTGGTGGGATTAGCACGCAACCGGCTCTATAGTGTCTTTCTCTATTATGCCTCTACTATGTACACTAAAACTGAAAACCTCCTAGATTTTTCTAGGAGGTGTTTATCTCTAAATTCAAACTTATTAAAACACCTGCCTAGCCTTTACCTTCACGATTAAACGCAAGGTCATGGGCGCAGTATACCCAAGCCCCAGGTAATTGGGACTGTGATATGCTTGATGTTCTAATCTGTTTCATTAACTAAGAATAATTTTAACTTAGATTAAAGATATGTCAACTATTTATTTTAAAGATCATGTATTACTGATCTAATTTCTCTCAAGTCGCTTATTATATCTTTAGTCACATCTTCTTTATTTGATATTCTAGCCTGTATCTTAGCCATCAATTCATCTAGTTTAATCAAAGCAGTAGCCCGATGATTATTAAGAATATGAGTATAGTTGACTAAATCCAAGACTTCTTCTCTAATATTCTTTACCGTAGGCTTCAATGCAAAATCTCCGCCGTGTTCGTGTTGTCCCTTGATGAATTTAGCCTGCATCTCTATCGAAGAGGTGTCGGCAATTACTCTGGCAAGGTCTTTAGGTTCCATGTTTTCTAGCATAATAATTATAGTTTTAAAGTAGTGTCTTTAATCATTTTAAAATAAATCATAATATATTTTTAAGTTCATTTTCCCAACTACAAAATTGATAGCCGCAAATCAAACATTCTACGTGATAAGCAGTTCTACCTTCTATATTAGGTTCGTGTTTCCATGAGATCCTCCAAGTAAGCCTGTTATTACGATTAGGACAAGGAGGATTAGGTCTGGGGCATCTTAAATTCTTTAGATTAGGTTCAAAAGTCATGTTCTATTGTTCTCAAGCTAAATAACAGCCCTAAAGCTGATTTAGTTATTATTTAGCTTGAAAATATTTTAATCACTTCTTAAACTCAAACACAAAGGTCCAATATTTAGAATTTTCCTGCTTCTGGATATTATCGAACCATATATTCCTAATAATAAACGGCGATACTTTTCTAGCCCAACAAGTCTTTACCCAATGATCCTCTAACCTGCGATAGGTGGATAAATTGGGTGATTCTTTAGTTTTAGCTCCATATAATTGTAGCGCATGGGTATCTAGACAAGTTACTCCTACTTCTAACGGATAACACATTTCTATGGCAAAAGCAGTCTTAGCTAGTCCTAATCCATGTATACCGTTCATCAATCGCTTTCTATAGTCTACCCAGGATTCAGTTGGTTGCTTCTTATAGCTATCAGGGTTATTGTAAAAATTCTGCTTAAACTCCCACATCCCTTTAGTACGCATATTAGTCAAACCTACTCCAGAGTTAGTGATTAATCTTCTAAGCTGTCGGCGATCTTTAAATGGATCTGATTCGATTAATTGATAGGCCTTAAGGTTAGACTGCCAGCTAGTGTGTACGGATAATTGTGAGAATGAAAATCTCTTGTAAAAATCATCGTTAGTCTTGGGTATTAAGGTAGCCCAATAGTTAGTATAGTTTAATATAGTAGTTTCAGGTATGGTATTAATGTAAGTTTCAATTTCAGTTAAGGTCATAAGCGAAAAAACCCTCTTTTTACAGAGGGTTAGGTTAGTTAAAGATTTTTCATAAAGATTTTTTAGTTTTAGGTTTAATAGTTGTTAGAGCAGCTTTGTTCTTCCAATAATACGCAATTAAAAGAGGGTCACTATCTCGTTTTAGCTTAAATTGCGGGAACATCTTTTTACCTAGTTCCAATGAAGCTTTTTTAAGCTCTTCACTACCTTCAATACCAGGTAATAATACAGACTGCCAATTTTTTGAATCCACGAATATATTAGAGAATCCAAACTCCTCAATTACAATAAGTTCCGCTTCCAAACAACGGACTGCGCTGATACTAGCTTTGAATCTAGTGGGATTCACCATAGGTCTTTCCATTACCACTACTGTCTCATTTTTAGGCAGATTCCAATTAGTCAATAATAGTCTAAGCCCAGGCACATCTATCCTAGTAATGCCTTGCTCAGCTTTTTGATAGTTAATCTCTTTTCTTATAGGCAGTTTCTCGTACTTGATTAAATTGTCTGGGCCTAGTAAAGCGATACCATTACTAGATACGCCATTATCCAAGCCAATTATATATGAAAAAGGATGGTTTATTTCAATCATGCGTTGAATATAAACCATCCTTTTTCCAAGTCAACTTAATTCTTTGGTTTATCTGTCAAGCCATCAGTAGGTTTAACAATAAAGGTAGATTCACTTACTGCGTCTGTTACCGTAGTTTTGGTAATGAATTGCAGAGGATTAAACACCGCATCTATCTGTTCCTTTAAAGGCAGATGATCAATCCTCTTAACTCCTTCAAAACTAGCGCCTTTTACTACAGAGGGAACCCCAGCTTCTTGTTCTTTAGTCATGGGTGCATTCAATTTAACCTGTTCCTTCTTATCCATAGGTTTAGCCATTACTTCCATAATCTTCTTATCAGCTTTGGCCATCACATCCTCTACCTTAGCTAGAACTGCTTTATTGACCGCTGGGCTCGTTTTTACCTTAGACCTGGGTATTTTGACCTTTAGCTTCTTAACAACCTTCTTAACAGTTTTATTCATAAATCTTTCTCCTCCTTCTCTTTCTTCTTCTTGCGTTTGTTTAACCTTTCCTTTTCCACTTCCTCAATCTCTTCGGTGCTCGGCAAAGGAGGAATTTCAAAGGCAGTTCTAATGGTTTCTTTGGCTTGGACGCTGTTGGCTAGAATATAACCCAGTTCCTTTTCACTCATAGCTGCCTCAACATCAATAGGCTGTTCATTGCCTTCCTTATCTATATAAGTCATGTTAGGCAAAAGCCAGCTATACCTGGATCCTTCTTTTTTAACCAAAGTATCGTATTCTTTCCCTAGTTTCCTGGCTAAAGGAGAATACCAATCAATTCCACCTTTAATATACAGATCAAACTCAATCTCTTGGCTAGAGCCTTCCCTGCCTAGTTTATTTCGAGTACAGACTATTTTATGCTTGGAGCCATATTTGCGGTCAGCCCCATGCTCGTTTTTCTTCTCCAAAGCCCCCATAAAGTTCATCTTCCATTGATAGGTAGAGCTGAACATGGGAGCTTCACCACCCATCATGCTAATCTGCTCACCAAATCCAAATCCGCCAATCTTATGCTTCTGTTGATTTAAGGCTAAAAAGACACAACGTTCATTAGCTAAAGGCTGCTCCATTTCCCTGTAAAACCTGCTTAATAACCTAGCATGAGTTCCAGGTACCATGCTAGTCATATTATTAGAGCTGTCTTGTTCGTATTCGGTAACTGATCCTGCTATGCTATCCAAGCATATTAGAATAGGCATCTGTCCTTCTGGATCCATTTTACTCAAGTTCCGAATATACATTTCACTAAGATTAATGGCTGCTTCTAAACTAGGTGGATGGACTAGAAATACACTGCTTAAATCTACCCCTTGATTCTTGGCATAGTCCAAATCAATTGCGTTCTCAGTTTCCAGCCAGATTACTTTGCCATTATTACGCTGAAACATCTTGGCAAAGTCATAGAATAGACTGGTTTTGCATGAGCCTTTATGCCCATATAACAAGTAAAATCTACCATAAGCCATATACCTGCGATCCAATACAAACTCTAATAAAGGATTATCCACTATTAATCCGGTAGGTGGTTTCTCATCACAGGCATAGGCAAATTTTACCTCGGTGTCCTTGTGTTTCTTGGTAAACTGCTTTTCAGTAGTTTCAACCAATTTCTTAAAAATATCGTCGTTTGAAGACATATTATAATAAGAAAAAAGTACAACTATCTTTTATTCATTGATAGCTGTACTTTTTTCTGATTGAATTACTTCTTATTATTGCGCAGGAAGCTTTGGGCTGCTGCTAAAGCTGCATTTCCGCTGCTTGAACCTGGTGTAAATACGGACGCTTCCGGTAAACCTTCTCCGGTATGCTGAACATTTTCTGGCGGCTTAGGTATATTTATAGTAGGAGCAATCGTAGCTTTAGGAATAGCTGTTTTCGGAATGTTCGGTTTGGTGACCGGATTTTCGAAAACCATCGGAATTTCATCCTTTACTGTAGTAGACATACTAACTGTAGTTGTCCCAGTTTCGTAACCATCCAAACCCTTTCTAAACACATCAGTTGGTACTACACTTTTAAGCTTTTCCATTAATTCATCTACTTCTGGATATTTAATTACCTCATCCAGATTATATAGATAATCCGTATCCGCCAATTCCACCGGCAAGGCAGTAGGCTTGGTAGCATTTATTTGAATCTTCCAAGGTTGTCCTTTAGCTTTAAGATCTAATTTAATATTGATCGGAATGGCATTTTCATAATCAGTCAATGAAGGATTGTCTTCCCCATTAGCCTGCTTGCCTCTCACATGCTCATCAATCACGTTTCCACCACCGTTCATAGGCAAATCCAATACATGCACGCCAGCTCCAAACTCACCATAGATAGCTGCGTTATACAAAACCCTCCAAGCAGTTCTGCCCCAAGCAGGATAAATCCAGCGATCTTTACCGGTTTCAGGATCAGTTACTTTGGAAGACTTGGCCATGTCCGGGGCGAAAGTCATGACCTTATTAGAGAAATAGTCTATTGGGCAATTAGGCCTGACTGCAAATTTCTCTTTATACATTCCGACCCCAAAGTTATCCCTGATCTTAATCGGCTTATACCAGACACCATTTCCATTTGTATCTTGTTTATAAGCACCGAGTAAGAACAAATATACCCCATTGTCCTTGTTTTTAAAGTCCACCAGCTTAATGCCTGGTTTAATATAGGTGTTCGCTTTCTGCGACATTTCTCCACCTTCGAAGTTCTTAGAAGCACGAATTATTGACATAATTTATTATAGTAATGTTAGTTGTTATAGTTATTGTTGTTAAAGTTTGTTTTGTTTAAGGAGCTGGAGTTGCTAGAACCCCAGCTCCGGTTTATGTTTTAGTAAAGATTAGATTACAGCATCAGCACAGTGGCGTCAAGCTGTATATCTCCTCTAATATAATTCAAGAAAGTCTGCATCATCATCCCGGCAATAATCTGGGGAGTGACGTGAGAAGTCTTGTTTTTCTTATCATAAGCTAATAGGCATCCACCTCGTTCTTTAGTATCAGAGGTGGCGTTCTCCAATACTTTGCGGCTTAGCTTAGAATGATAAAGTCCTATCTGCCTAGAACTGCATCGGCCATCTATCCAGGTAAGTTCAGGGTGTTCATATCCATACTCATACAATTCTTTCCTAAATGAAGCTGAATCTACGCAACTGAAAATAACATCGTAGCTAGAAAAGTCCTTCTTGGTCATAAATCTCTTGATAGGATTTATCAAATTAAGGCATTTTTCTGCCACAATATCAGCTTTATACTTGCCAATTTCCTCTTCGGAAAAGTCTTGATGAAGAAGATTACTGGCATCAACCACGTCACTATCATACGCATCAATTGTGCAACCGCTAAAATCAAACTGTCCGCGTTTAGCTCCGTAATCAAACAGGTTTCTACAAAGGAAACTCACTTAATCAAATAATTTCTTATTTGCGTGGAATACATTTTCAACTTAAATATAAGTTGCCGGTCTCTTCGAATGCTATTTTATTCTGTAATAAACAGGTTCAAGCAATACTCTCTACGCTTCTTATTCTATTTTAATCAAACAAGTTAGCACGGTATTACCATAAGATTATTATAATCCTTTAGGTTTCACCGTATTAGACCGATACTATATAAATATTACTATTTATATGGGCAGTACTTGACTTCTTTTTTTACAATCTTTACAGAATAGAAGTCAATAATTATCTACCAATTCCTCCAACACCTGCAATCCCAATCCTATCTATCTTTGGTTTTTCTTTATTCTCACTCATGTTCTTTTTCTTTAGGTTGCTCATTTTCTATCAGATTTTATATAACCTCTAAGATCCACTATTTGATCTAATTCCACAGTATCTAAAGTCATGGTAGCTAAAAGATATACTTTAAGATAGCAAATGCAAGAGGTTGTTCCACAAGATCCATTAAAAGAAACAATAACTCCATCCATATATCCACTGTCTAAAAATTTGACAGTACAGTATCTACCTATTGACGACTCATTAATTTTAAATTTGTTTTTCATTCAATTCTTGTTCATTCACTAGTTTATTATGCTCAATTATTATTTGGGTTGTAACTTCCGGCTTAAATTTAACGCTAGAAACCCCATCCTGTTCTTCCACAAACCAATAATCTTCATGTAATTTCTTTTCTTTAGCTAACACATGATCAATTGCTTTTTGCCAAATTTCTTTATCTTGTTTGCTGGTTATCATAAATTTTCAGATTCAATCCAGCTATCTAATGCATCTATCTTTACCTTTGGCTTTCGACTATGTTTATAAGGATCAAAACCATCAAAAACCAGTACATTATGCATTTCCCATTCACCATCATTATAAGTAAACCGGTTCAACTCCCTAAAAGGAGCATAAATATAGTTAATTGGAAAACTAGTGAATAATTCAGATAGATCAGTGCTGCTAGGTAAAGCCCGCATACCTACTGGATGGGTGTGAAAACTGGCGTGGATCTTAAAACCATCTATAGTTTTGGCTAGTATTTTATTACCAAATTCCTCAGTATTAGCCACATATAACCCTACAGCACCTGGATTACTGTGCATATCACTGGTTACTGGAATAAACTCATAATCCTCCTTGTCAGGTGATTTAAGAATAAAACCACCCTGTTCCTCCACTAGATTTTCATCATAGTTTAACAGTGACTTCAGCAAACACTGGGGTAATGATACGATTGATTTCTTTTTCATAGTCTGAGATCCGGGATATAATTTCTTTCTTTAAGGTATCTGAATTTTCTGTCTCCCAACCATCACTGTGCTTCATTACTACTTTAAGATTATTAGTAATACTCTTATAAGTCATTAATAGATTGGCTATCCGTATAGATTCTGGTTCTCTGTCCAACGGCATCATTCTTATTGGATTGGTGATAAAGTCTGGGCCTATATGCAACTCACCTGGTTCATCAAACAATCTCAAACAAGCCAAAGCTTCACTTACCTCTTTAGTCTGGTTTTCCCAGTCTTCGGAGATAAGTGAAGCTAGTTGATTACACGTCGCAAAGACAATATCTTCGCGATTGATTAACATATTATTCAATTACGTTAACTTGAATCTGGACCGGCAATACTTCATCCAATTCCATGTTATCTTCAGCAGTTAATAGCACATGGCGCAGGGTATGAAACTCTTCACTAGTTTTATACTGCCGTTCTACTTCCGGTTTCACTCCATAATCTTCATAAGCTAGTTTAGTAATAGCTTTGGCTAATGATTTTTGTTCATTTAACTCAAGATCAGTGACGTCCAAAGTAATCTTGGTATTTTCCAGGATTTCATCGGCCAAAGGATGATCATCTCCTAGCAAATCAAAGATTTCTTCCGTATGTTCTTGATCATGAATTACATATGCATTTACAAAGTTAAATTGGAGCTGCTGACCAACGTCAAATGTATGCTCGACCCATTCTTCATCAACTTCTTCATTATGTGTGAAGTAAGCAGGTTTAAGCAGATCCTTTAGCATTTGCTTAAGCCTCTGTTCAGATTCCTCACTCTCTCTACGGATGGCAATGAATTCGGCTAGAATCTTTACCGCTTGATTAACTTTCTTACTATCCTTGCTTTTAAGCAAATAGTCTAACGACAGGTTATTGGTATTAGTTATTTGTGACATAAATGTTATTATTGTTATTACGTTTGTTTAAGTGTATGAATCTGCTTGGCCATCATTTCGTCGTTGAATACTGCGAACATGCGGGCAACCAGTTCGTCTTTGCCTACTCCTTGTTCTCCCTGGCTTACAATACAAACATAGGCATTTGCACCGGTTTTAGGATTGTTGTCCCATACTTTAAACGGAGGTTCTTCTTCAATAAAATACGTCCTCAGTTTTCCAGGAATAACAAATCCTTTCTTTCCCTCCCTTTCACCATTTTTAGCCTTGGTTAGGGAACAAGCTTCTTTAAGCAGTTCTTCACTGCGTTTTTCTGCTTCACTCAATTCATAATTGATTACTCCAACTATGCTCTTTCGGTCTTCTGCTGTAATTCCAGCAGCATAAATCCCAAGCAGTTCATTAAGCTTGGTTGACATTGGATTTGCCGTGCCATTATTTGGGACATAAAATCCTTCGGCAGTTTGGACATAATTTCCAGAATAACCATACATATAACTACTACGGTTAGCCTGGTCAACTTTCTTTACAAATTCGGCAAATTTACTGATATGATATTCATTTTTGCTTAAAACTTTATTAGTCTTGGCTTCCAGCTGTGGAACTTGCAGGTAAAATCCCCGTTCACCTTTTTTATCCTTCAATATAAACCTGAGCTTTGGATGTTTTAAAGTGGCAGGTTTTTCCCAGCTACTTCGATCACTCTCCAAGAATACAGTTTTAACCGGCAAACCATTGGCCCAGACATCCCGAATCTTCAAGGAATATCGGGAAACATTGGAGATAAACTTGTCAAATGACTTGATATGCTCGTCTGGTTTACCCTCATCAACTGGCTGGTAACAACTGGCTCGACGAAGAACCTGGCTTAACTCATCTACATTAATCAAATGTCCATTGATGGTCCTTCTAGTATTTTCAGTTGAACAGCCTACCTTCAAAGGAATATTATTAATCTTGAATTCAAACTCCTTGGCTGCTTGGAAACCAGTTTCTTCAGCATTCAAAGGCAGATTCTTAAACTGATCGTTAACCCAGTCAGTATAAATATGAATTAACGTGAAGATATCCCATTCAGTTTCATTAGGATTTAACCTGGTAAATACCACTTCAGCTAGATTGGGTGCTTCAATACTAACCCTGCCAGCCACGTAATCAGCCTTCTTATTAGTAATCTTTATATTATTAAGCTCAATGACTGGACTCTCTTTCCTAGTCAGTTTACCAATCATTACACTAGCGGTATTCTTGCTATAATCATCAGTTATCTGTTGTTTAAGCTTAAGATAATCCGGCCTTAGTTTAGCTGGAATGACTTTCTCCATCCTCAACAATTGCATCCGACAGTCTTTGCTAGGCAGCCAGGATTTATGCTGCCAAACTTCTTCAATTGCTGGTGGATAAACCGAGGCGGCAGCTACGATATAATTCATGTCCAGAGTAAGGTTATCCGTAATGAACATCCGGCTGCCGTTGTCTGAATTTTCACCAGTGGAAACATATACGATAACATGCCCTTTATCCACGTAATTGTAACCAGATGAATTAGGATCACCACAATAAATCAAATCACCTGAATTATAGACTCCCAAAGTAGTGCAAACCCGATAAGTATGGTTGTCATGCACAATTTCAGGCACAGGTTTGTCCAATAAATAAATCCTAACTTTCAAGTTATTATTGTCAAATACTGAACCGGCATAAAACTTGATGGCTGAATTGTCCTTACGGTATAAACTCTCAGTAACTTTAATAGCGCAAGTGGCATCTCTAACTGCAGCATACCCAGTAAATGAATTAAATGAATCTAAAGTTAAAGTAGTAGGGGAAGTAGCCCAAACAGTTGACAAATCTTTAATATCCTTAAGATTTTTGAATCTGGCGATAAATCCCAGTTGATGGTATGAACCGACTGGATATGATACATATTTTTCAGTTTTTTCAATATCAAAAGTAAGCCCGGCTTTTTTAAGCTTGTTAAAATAGTTTATGTAATAGTTTAAATTTTCGAGAGATATAGCTTGCATAGAGTAGTTGACAATTTTCTATAATTACAA
>Ga0182030_10024291_pt1 | contig 11147 bp, 7 predicted proteins | sample 812S3MmetaG_FD_121299 | JGI IMG/M metagenome (GOLD analysis project Ga0182030, IMG submission 121299) | Permafrost microbial communities from Stordalen Mire, Sweden - 812S3M metaG (Illumina Assembly) | ecosystem: Environmental > Terrestrial > Soil > Wetlands > Permafrost | place: Sweden...
CGATCGCTGCGTCCACCAGCAGCGTCTCGGCCGCGTTACAGACGCTGGGTCGTCGGGTCTTGGAGTTCAGCAGGATTCGTTCGGCCACGTCCAAGTCGGCGCTTTCATCGACGTACACGTGACAGTTGCCGACACCGGTCTCGATGGTGGGCACCCGCGCGTCACGGACCACCGCATCGATCAGGCTCGCTCCCCCACGCGGAATCACCACGTCGACAAGGCCGCGGGCCTGGATCAGGTGCGTGACGGTGGACCGATCCGAGGCCGAAAGCAGCTGGACCGCGTCGGCGGGCAAGTCCTCGCTGGCCAACGAGGCGCGCAACACGTCGACGAGCGCCTGGTTGGACTTCGCGGCCGACGAACTCCCGCGCAGCAGCACGGCGTTACCGGACTTGAGTCCCAAACCGAAAGCATCAACCGTGACGTTGGGCCTGCCCTCGTAGATGATTCCGACCACGCCGAGCGGGACTCGTTGCTCGCGCAATTGCAGCCCGTTGGGCAGGGTATATCCGCGCAGCACCTCCCCAACCGGATCGGGCAGCCCCGCGACCTGACGCAGACCGGCCGCGATTCCTTCCACGCGCTCGGAATCCAGCGCCAACCGGTCCAGCATCGAGGGCATTGTGCCGGCTGCGCGGGCAGCCTCGAGGTCTTCGGCGTTGGCCGCCAGTATCTGCCCGACGTTGGCCACGATCGCCGTCGCCGCGGACTGCAGGGCCTGGTCCTTGGCGACCGTCGGCAGTAGCGCGAGGACGCGGGAAGCCACCCGAGCGCGGCGCGCGGCGTCGTGGACCTCCCGGCACAAGTCCGGACGCGCTGCTGCTTGCAGACTCATTGATCCAGGGTAGCGGGCTTTAGCTGGCCGAAAAATGCGACCCGGTTTTGACGGTGGCCTCGCCCCCGACCCGCTCCCGGCGAGTTGCCCGCGTCGCCTTGCTTTGCCGATCGTCGATGATGCGGCCCAAGTGCTGAGCCAGCGCCGGCTTACGCGCGATGATCTCTTCGAGGTGTTCGCGATCGAGTTCCAGCGCGGTGACCTCTTCCAGCGCGTATGCGCCCGCGGGGCTGGGCTGGCGGGTCAGTGTGGTCACCCCCAGGAACGCGCCCCTGCTGAGCGTCATTATGGGTACGACCGCACCGTCGTCGCTCAATGTAGTCAGGCGAACGCTGCCGGACATCAGAAACGTCATCCCCTTGGGCACAACGCCTTCTCGCTGGACGACTTCCTCGGTCCCGTACCGCACCACCTTTGCGTACGGACCCAACGATTGCTGATCGCTGAGGCTCAGCCGCAATTCGGGACCGACCACGGAGCGCAACGCGGCCTGTATGCGCTCCGTCGTCGAGAAGTCATCGTCGGCACCATCGAGGTGTAGTTCTTCTCGTCGGGAGGCGTACCAGACCCATCGCACGAATGTCGACCGCGTAACACCGTCGTCGGCCGGCGAATTCAGCCTGACTGTGGTGCGGTATTCGGCGTTGCCAAGGTGAACCGTGGTCGGCACGGTTTCCGGCGTGAGCAAGGGCAGACCGCCGGCGACCCGCGTCAGCATCGCGCACACCTTGTCCGGGGCGTCTGCGGCGGAAAATGTCGTCACGATCGCACATTTGTGCGCGCCGGGCGGGCGGCTGAGATTGGTGAAGGACGTTGCGGCCAGAACCGAGTTCGGCGTGATCCGCATTCCATCGCCGGTATCGATATGCACTGCCCGCCAGTTCACTTCGACAACACGACCCCGCCCATTGGGGGTGTCCAGCCAATCGTTCAGCCGGAACGGTTGCTCGAAAAGCATGAACAAGCCCGACACGACCTGGCCGACGGAATTCTGCAGCATCAGGCCGATGACGACGGAGGTCACACCCAGCGCGGTGAACAGGCCGCCCACCCGGACGCCCCAGACGAAAGACAAGATCACGGCCAGACCCACCCCGATCGTCGCGAAGCGTCCGACGTCGAGAAATATGGTGGGTATCTTTCTGCGCCAACTGTCTTCGGGCGCGCCTTCGAACACGGTGGCGTTGAAACCAGACAGCAACAGCTCCAGCACCACGAAGCCGAATACCGTGGTGAGGAGCCGCACCGGAGCTTCGCCGGCCGGGATCTGCGAGGCCTTGACAAGCAGCAGCAAAAGCACGCCGAGCGGCAGCAGGAAGTTGCGGACCAGGCTTACCTGCCTGGCGAGGCGGTGATTCCTGCGGAGAAGTGCGTGATGCAGCTCGGTGAGAATGACCACCGCAACGGGAAATCCGATCGCAATAGCAAGTGCCCAGTAGAACCACGACGAGTCGAATACGTTCATCATCGCTCCGAGAGCCGATAGATCGTCTGATCGGTGCCGGCAACCGAAATCGTGCCGGCCGGCGTGAACTGCCGCACGTCGCGCATCGCTTCGTATACCTCCGACGAGACATAGATGCCGGGCTGCGGTGCACCACTGTGCATTTGATAGGCCAGGCTTACCGCGGCACCCCACATGTCGTAGACGAGGCTTGATCGACCTACCAGACCGCTGACGACATTGCCGGTGTTGATGCCAACCCGAAGGCGCAGCTCGCGATCCTTCTGGGTATTGAAACGCTCGATGATGCGCTGCATTTCGATGGCGAAGTCAATGCTGCGGTGTGTGCTGTCAAGTCGCGGGATGATTACCCCGCAGCTGGCGAGGTAGCCGTTGTGGAACGTGCGAATCCGTTCGACGCCAAGGGCTTCGGCCGCCGAGTCAAACTGCCGGAATAGTTCGTCGACAGACCCGACCAACTCGTCGCCCGATAGATCGCTGGAGATGTCGTCGAGCCCAACGATGTCGGCAAAGATTATGGCAACGTCCTGATGCTTTTGGGCGATGGTCTCCTCGCCGCCGCGATACCGCTGCACGACCGACTCGGGCATTAGCGCCAGCAGTAGACGATTATTTTCGTTCCGCTGCTCGTTAAGCAGCTCTTCCTTGATTCCGAGATTCCTGCTCATCTCATTGAAAGACGCAGTAAGGTCACCTATTTCGTCTCGTGTCTTCACCGGAATATTGACATCGTAGTCGCCAGAGCTGACCTTGCGGGTACCGGCCTCGAGGCGGCGGACCGGCCGCACTGCCGACTGGGCGATGATCATCGAGGCCACGCAGATGACGAATACTACTGTGGTGACTGCGATCACGAGCGTTTTGCTGAACTTTCCCAATCGCGCAAATGCATCGGAGTCGTCCCGCGTCGCCAAGATCGACCAGTGCAGGTCGGAGTCCGCAATGGTCAACGGGGCATAGGCTTCCATTTCTTTATTGCCCGTGTAATCGGTACCGGTGACGGTCCCGGTCTCGCCGCGTTGAGCGGCGGCAAGACCTGAGCTCGGAACCGGTTGCACCAGCGTCGTCCCACCCAACCGGATCGCTTTATCCGCGACATCGGGCGGAGTGCCGGCAGCGATGGCCTCACGCCGGTACTCCTTGGGGTCTTCCAAGAAAAGCCTTGAATCAGAACGCATCAGATCGTCGGGGCCGGCCAGATACGTCTCGGTCGCTGCGCCCATGCCGGCGGATTGCCAGTGTTTGTTGGCGGTCATGATCTGGTTGATCTTCGCGATCGGAACCGGCAGCGCCAAAACGCCTACGAACTTTCCGTTCATGCCGATCGGCGAAACCACCCAGGCCGTGGGGGCGTCGAGTTCTGGCTGATAAGGCTGGAAGTCGGTGATCCAGACGAAGTCTACGTCGTTGGAGCGCAGAGCTTTTTGGTATGCATCACGCAGATGGGATTCGCGATACGGACCGGTGAGAATATTGGTTCCGAGGTCGGGTCCCTTCTTGACGGTGTAGACGATATTGCCCTGCATGTCCAGCAGCAGCGCGTCCCGATAGTCGAAGCGGGTGACGACATCGCGAAGGTAGAAGTCGTAGCGGGCATTGGCCGCTGACCATGGGCTGCCATCCCCGGCGTCGACAACGGGCAGCGAGCCGGCTGGCGCCGAGACGGATGGTGCGGTGTAGTTCGCCTGAAGATACTTCTGCGCGTTGGAACTGGGCAGAATCGCGTTGATATCGAGTTCGTTGCCGGTCGCTCGTTTGATCGGTTTGATCATGTCATTTTCGTAGTAGTTGACGAGCGCCTGCTGTTGGGCGGGGGTAATGGTCGCGTTGCCCAATTGGTCGAAGCCCGCGGCGAGCGACGTCGTTGCCTCGTTGATGCTGAACGAATCGCTCCAGACGATCATCGAATTGGTCACCTCGCCGAACAGCGCCTCCACCTGGCGCTTCTGCGACTCGCGCAACTCGATCAAGCGCTCGGCCTCCACTTGTCGCAACGCGGAGCGCCCGGACATGGCCCCGATCAGGCCAATCACCGCGACGCCCAGGATGCCCGAGAGCACCATGACGATCAGAATTTTGGACTGGATGCCGAAACGGAAACGCCTCCGTAGCAGAGGGCGACGCGTCTTCGTTTGAGTCGCTTGAGCTGGAGTTGTTTCGACCTCCGGGTCCGATTCTGTTAGTGCGCTCGACGTCAAACGCGATCCCCTCTCTGACAGGATTCAGCACCGACTACCGCAGCAGAGTACGCGCGGGAATTTGAGATAGCCCGCATTTGCCGCATTGCAGCCGGTACCAAAATGCGGTGTCGACCACTACCGTCAGCGAAATGGCGGCGCGTGTCTGTGTGGTGGGCAGCGTGAACATGGACCTCACGCTCGACGTCGACGGCCTGCCACGTCCGGGCCAGACAGTGCTGGCATCGTCATCGAGCTACGCCCCCGGCGGGAAGGGGGCTAATCAAGCCGTGGCCGCGGCGCGGGCGGGCGCGCAGGTGCAATTCGTCGGCGCGCTCGGCGATGACCCTGCCGCCGAACAGTTGCGGGCTCACCTGGTGACCAACGGCGTTGGGTTGGACGGGACCGTCAGCCTGCCCGGACCGTCTGGCACCGCGATCATCGTGGTCGATTCCGCCGCCGAGAACACCATCGTGGTGGCGCCGGGCGCCAACGGACGTCTGACGCTGGCCGCCGCGGCAGCACGTGCGGTCGTCGCCGACTGTGATGTGTTGTTGACCCAGTTGGAGATTCCGCTGGCGACGGCGACGGCAGCGGCACGGGAGGCCCGGTCGACCGGAGCGGTCGTGATCGTCAATGCCTCCCCGGCCGGCCAGAATCACAGCGCACTAGCCGAACTGGCGGCTGTCGCGGACGTGGTGATCGCCAATGAAGCGGAGGCCGACGAATGGGAATGGCAGTCAACTCACCTCGTGGTTACCCGGGGAGCCCGAGGCGCCCGCTACGTCGGCACCGACGGTGAGTTCGAGGTGGCCGCCCCGGCAGTCGCAGCGGTGGACACCACCGGCGCCGGAGACGTGTTCGCCGGCGTGCTTGCCGCGAACTGGCCGCCCAACCCAGGTGCAAATCCATCCTTGAAGGCCCAGCGACTGCGCGCGTTGCAGCGCGCCTGCGCCGCGGGCGCGCTGGCCACCCTGGTCCCCGGCGCCGGTAACTGCGCACCGGACTCCTCGGCGATCGACGCGGCGCTGGCCGATGCCGACATCAGCGCTTTGCGGGAATGGTCGTAGACATGGTGCGCTCCTCGATCGACGTGTCTTAGAGTCTGGCACTGTCGCACGCCGCGCGCGCTACTCCTTTGGAACCTCGCGCTCGATCTCGTCCAGCCACACCCGCGCGGACATATCCGACGGCGCCCGCCAATCCCCGCGCGGCGACAGCGAACCCCCGTGGGACACCTTGGGTCCGTTGGGCATTGCAGAGCGCTTGAACTGGCTGAACGAGTAGAAACGCTGCACGAAGACCTGCAGCCAATGCCGGATCTCCTTGAGCGAGTAAGACGGTCGCTTATCCTGGGGGAATCCCGGCGGCCAGTTGCCCCGGTCTGGGTCACTCCAGGCGTGCCAGGCCAGGAATGCGATCTTGGAGGGCCGGAACCCATAGCGCAGCACGTGGAACAACGAGAAGTCCTGCAGCGCGTACGGCCCGACCTTGGCCTCACTGCTCTGCAGCTCGTCACGCGCATCGCCAGGAACCAGTTCCGGGGTGATCTCGGTGGCGAGCACCGACTTCAGCACCTCGCCCACCTGCAGCTCGAACTCCCCAGAAGAGATGACCCAGCGGATCAGATGCTGGATCAGTGTCTTGGGCACGCCGGCGTTGACGTTATAGTGCGACATCTGGTCGCCGACACCGTATGTCGACCAGCCCAGTCCGAGCTCGGAGAGGTCGCCGGTGCCCAGCACGATGCCGCCCCGCTGATTGGCCAGCCGGAAGAGGTAGTCGGTGCGCAGCCCAGCTTGGACGTTCTCGAAGGTGACGTCGTAGACCTTCTCGCCCCGGGAGAACGGATGATCGATCTCCTTCAACATCAGCCTGGCGGTGTCGGTGATGTCGATTTCGGAGAAGGTGACGCCAAGTGCGCGGCAGAGCTCGACCGCGTTTCGCTTGGTGTGCTCTCCGGTCGCGAAACCGGGCAGCGTGAACGCCAGAATGTCGCTGCGCGGCCGGTTTTCCCGGTCCATCGCGCGGGCGGCGACGATCAGCGCATGGGTCGAGTCCAGCCCGCCGGAAACACCGATGACCACCTTCGGGTAGTTCAGGGCGCGCAACCGCTGCTCCAGTCCGGCGACCTGGATGTTGTAGGCCTCGTAGCAGTCGTGTTCCAGCCGGGCGGGGTCGGCCGGCACGAAGGGGAACCGCTCGATCTGGCGCAACAGCCCGATGTCGCCGGCCGGCGGATCCAGCCGGAACTCGATGCGCCGAAACGACTCCACCGACTCCCGGTGGTGCCGGCGGTTGTCGTCAAACGTGCCCATCCGCAACCGCTCCGAACGGAGCAGCCCGGTGTCCACGTCGGCGACGGATCGTCGCTCGCCGGTGGGGAAACGCTCTGATTCGGCGAGCAGCAGCCCGTTCTCCCAGATCATGGTCTGGCCGTCCCAGGCCAGGTCCGTGGTCGATTCGCCCTGCCCCGCGGCGGCATAGACATAGGCGGCCAGGCACCGCGACGACGCCGAGCGGGCCAGCAGGCGACGGTCTTCGGCGCGGCCGATGGTAATGGGGCTGCCGGACAGATTGGCCAGCACCGTCGCACCCGCCAGGGCCGCCTGCGCGCTGGGCGGAATCGGCACGAACATGTCCTCGCAGATTTCGACATGCAGAACGAAGTCGGGCAGATCCGACGCGGCGAAAAGCAGGTCAGGCCCGAACGGGGCTTCGATGTCTCGGATGCGGATGGTCCCGCGCTCGTCATCGCCAGGCGCCATCTGCCGGCGTTCGTAAAACTCCCGGTAGGTGGGCAGATATGACTTGGGCGCCACCCCGAGCAGCACACCGCGGTGGATTACCGCCGCGGTGTTGTAGACGCGATTCCGGTAACGCACTGGGGCGCCGACCACCAGCACCGGCAACAGGTCGACCGAGGAGGCGACGATATCGAGCAGGGCGTCCTCGACGGTGTCGAGCAACGCGTCTTGCAGCAGGATGTCCTCGATGGAGTAGCCCGACAGCGTCAACTCGGGGAAGACAGCCAGAGCGACACCGTCCTCGTGGCACTCGCGGGCCAGCCGCAAGACCGAATCGCCATTAGCCGCGGGATCGCCGATCGCGGCGTGATGCGTACACGCGGCGACGCGGACAAACCCGTGGTCATAAGCCGAATAGAAGTTCATCGCCCCCCTATTCTCGCCCAGCCGGCCGTTAACACCCCAATCAGCTGGCAAAACCGGCTTCCGGGCGGGCCGTGTCTAGGCTCGAGTAGGTGAACTCCGCCGAATCCCCGGAACTCGTCGCGCTGCTTGCCGGCCGCCGGATCGCGGCGCTCACCGGTGCGGGGATGTCCACCGACTCGGGCATTCCCGACTACCGGGGCCCGGATTCGCCGCCGAGCAATCCCATGACCATCCGCCAGTTCACCTCGGACCCGGTGTTCCGGCAGCGGTACTGGGCGCGCAACCACGTCGGCTGGCGGCACATGGACGACACGGCGCCCAACGCCGGACACCGGGCCCTGGCGGCGCTGGAGAACGCCGGAGTGCTGACCGGTGTGATCACCCAGAACGTCGACCTGCTGCACACCAAGGCCGGTAGCCGAAAGGTGGTGAATCTACACGGCAGCTATGCACAGGTGGTCTGTTTGAGCTGCGGCCACACCATCGGCCGCGCCGCGCTGGCCGAACAGCTCGAGGCGCTCAACCCGGGATTCATCGAGCGCGCCGCGGCGGTCGGTGGGCTGGCGGTGGCTCCGGACGCCGACGCGGTGGTCGCCGATACCGCGTCGTTCCGCTATCTCGACTGCCCGCGCTGTGGCGGAATGCTCAAACCCGACATCGTCTACTTCGGCGAAAGTGTGCCTAAAGAAGTTGTGGACCAGGCATATTCACTGGTCGACGAAGCCGAGGCGGTGCTGGTCGCGGGCTCGTCGCTGACGGTGTTCTCTGGCTACCGTTTCGTGCGGCACGCCGCGGCGCGCGGGATCCCGGTCGCCATCGTCAACCGCGGACACACCCGCGGCGACGAGCTGGCCACTGTAAAGGTCGACGGCGGGTGTTCCGAATTGTTGACGCTGCTGGTGAACGAGCTGGCGCCGGTGGCTTTACGCTAGAAAGTGCAGGGCATGCTGCGGATGGCGTGAATGAAATTGCCTGGCACATATGCCGGATCGCCGGCCTGGATATCCGGCACCTGAAGAAGTAACTCGCCGAAAATAGCGCGCAGTTGCGCCCTGGCCACGTGAGCGCCGAGACAAAAATGCAGTCCGCCACCGCCGAAGCCGACGTGCGGGTTGGGATTGCGGCTCAGGTCCAAACGCTCCGGGTGGTCGAATACTTCGGTATCCCAGTTGCCGGACGAATAGAACATCACCACCTTCTCCCCCGCCATGATGGGCTGACCGCTCAGCTCGAAATCCGTTGCGGCCGTGCGGCGAAAAGTCATCACCGGAGTCGCCCAGCGAATGAACTCCTCGACGGCCGGGCCGACGCGGTTCTCGAAATCGGCTAGCAGCCAGTCCCTTTCAGCGGGGAAGTCGGTGAGAGCCTTGATCGCGTGGCTGGTGGTCTGACGGGTGGTGTCGTTGGCGGCCACCGCAAGCAACACGAAGAACGCGGCCACATCCGCGTCGGCCAATCGTTCGCCGTCCACCTCGGCGTGCACCAAGCTGCTGATCAGGTCGTCACCGGGATGCGCGCGGCGCTCCGCGGCCAGCGTGCCGGCGACTTGGTGCAGGTACATCTGATTCTCGACCAGAACCTCCAGAGGGTTGCGGCCGTTCAGGAAAGCCGTGTCGGCCCACGACACCGCCGCATCGGTGGCCTCCGCCACGCGTTCCCGCTCGGATTCCGGAATTCCCACCATGTCCGACAGTGTGCGGATGGGCAGTTCCTTGGCGCAGTGCTGGACGAAATCGGCACCGCTGCCGGCGGCGCGCAGCTCTTCGACGATCGTTTTGGCGTTCGCCTTGATCGAATCCTCGATGCGGCGAACCTGCCGGGGCGTGAAAGCGGCGCTGACCAGCTTGCGGAGCGTGGTGTGCCGCGGCGGGTCCATCGCCAGGAAAGACTGCGAGGCTTCGAGCAGTTCCACGGGAACGGTCTCGAAGAGGACGCCCTTGCCGGACAGGAACACGTCGTTGTTGCGGCTGATCGTTGCGATGTCAGAGCGCCGGGTGATCGCCCAATAGCCGCGGTCCAAGGGATCGTCCATCAAGGCGTCTTCGACTGGCGGATGCCAGCTCACCGGCCGCTCGCCCCGCAGCACGGCGAACGAGCGTTCCCGCTCCGCTGCCGTGGCGGACCAGAACTCGCGCGACGACAGATCGATCGCGTCGTAGGCACGGGAAATCCCAGGCATCCCTGTCGTAGCGCGCATAAAACTCCTCCACCAAACCGGAATCGAGCATGACACTATTCCTAGACATAGTGTCTAGTCAATATGTCAACGACCCGCTATGCTCAGCAACATCCTAATCAGGAGGCCCAGAGACACAGATGCCGTCGGTCACCCGTAAGCCGCAGGCCAATCGCGAGCAGGACCGCCAGCAGCGGCGGGAGCAGCTGGAACACCGGCTGCTGGACGCCACCGAACGGCTCATGCGCGACGGGGCCACTTTCACCGAGCTCAGCGTGGACCGGCTGGCGACCGAAGCGGGCATTTCGCGGGCCAGCTTCTACATTTACTTCGAAGACAAAGGACACCTACTGCGCCGCCTCGCCGGCCAGGTATTCGGCGAGCTCGCCACCAGCGCCGAACGGTGGTGGGGGGCCGCGGGGCAACACAATCCGGACGATCTGCGGGCCGCGCTGGCCGGCATCGTTGAAATCTATCGGCGCCATCAAGCCGTTCTCGCCGCACTCAACGAGATGGCTGCCTATGACCCCACGATGGCGCAGTCCTACCGCGACCTACTGGCCGGCATCACACGGCAACTGATCCGGGTCATCGAGGACGGTCAGACCGACGGCTCAGTTCGTAGTGAGCTGCCGGCGGCCACCACCGCCAGCGCCCTGACCTGGATGGTGGAACGGGTTTGTCAGCAGAACTTACCCGCGGAGCCGCCCGGATACGATACCGAGCTGGTGGCGGCGTTAACCGAAATTGTCTGGAGCACACTGTATCTCAAGACAGCGTCAGTGCCCTGAGATGCCCTGAGGTGCCGTGGCCGGCGCTAAACGGCCACCAGGTCGTCGGCGTGCACCGCGGGCCGGCGCAGCTCGTCGGGCAGCTCGGAGGTCGACCGGCCGATCATGGTGGCAAGCTCGGCCGCGTCGTAGGCGACCACGCCACGGGCCACCATCATCGAGTCCGGTCCGCGCAAATCGACGACATCTCCGCCGTGGAACCGCCCCGTCACCGCGGTGATACCCGCGGCCAGCAGCGAGCGGCGTTGCCGCACCACCGCACGCACCGCACCCTCGTCGAGCGTCAGGGAGCCGGCCGAATCGGCGGCATAACGCACCCAGAACCGGCGCGCCGACATCCGATCCGGCCGCGCGGCAAACACGGTGCCGACTGAGGCATCGGTGAGCGCGGGCGCGGCGTCGGCCGCGGCGGCCAGCAGCACCGGCACCCCGGCGTCGGCGGCCAGCAGGGCCGAGGACATCTTCGACGCCATTCCCCCGGTGCCCAGAGCGCTGCCCGGGCCGGCGACCACGCCGTCCAGATCCGCCGA
>Ga0182030_10024292_pt1 | contig 11146 bp, 9 predicted proteins | sample 812S3MmetaG_FD_121299 | JGI IMG/M metagenome (GOLD analysis project Ga0182030, IMG submission 121299) | Permafrost microbial communities from Stordalen Mire, Sweden - 812S3M metaG (Illumina Assembly) | ecosystem: Environmental > Terrestrial > Soil > Wetlands > Permafrost | place: Sweden...
AGATCCCTCGGGTTCTCGAAGCGTTGTTGGGTCTGTGAGGTCCCGAGCGCCATGTACAAATTCTGTCAGCTGGGCAGGTGGATCTCGGGGATCCCCTGGCGACTAATTCAGCAGACTCCTAGAACGGCATTACCGACGTGGGCTCGACGGCGAGCTTTCTTCGAGGAGCGATTCGGGGCTCGGCGGAGGTACCGTTTGGTCGACCACGCGTCCGTCTCGAAGGAAGACCACACGGTCTGCCCAGGACGCGAGCTGCGCGTCGTGGGTGACGACAACGGCAGCTACTCCCCGCTTGCATGCTGCGAGCATCAGGCGCATCACCGCCTCTCCGTTCGTCGAGTCGAGCGCACCAGAGGGCTCGTCGGCAAGGAGCAAGTGCCGTTCTCCGACAACAGCTCGCGCAATTGCAACGCGCTGGCGTTCACCGCCGGAGAGCTCGTCAGGGTAATGGGTAGCTCGGTCGGCGAGGCCAAGTTCCTCAAGCACCGACATCCCCACGACACGGGCCTTTTTCGCCGACAGCCCGTCAAGCTCGAGCGGTAACGACACGTTCTCGACCGCGGTAAGGCCTGCGAGCAGATTGAACTCCTGGAAGACGTAGCCGATCGTCCGCCGACGAAGCCGGGCCCTGTCGTTGCGCGACATCGCTTGGATTGAGGCACCGTCGATGAACACCTCGCCGCTCGTCGGCTCCTCAAGGCTCCCAGCGATGGTGAGCAGGGTCGACTTGCCTGACCCGCTCGGTCCCATGACCGCGATGAGCGACCCGCGCTCGACGGCGAGATCCACGTCCTTTACCGCGTGGACCTCGTTCGGACCCGAGCCGTAGGACTTGGAGACCCGGCGTAGCTCGAGAAAGCTCACCGACGGACCACGAGCCTCCGCGCGAAGCGTGGACCGCTCGACACAGTGGCTGGTTGGGCTGCCGCCCGCTTGAGACGTCCATCTGCAGTGTCGAGCCACCGAACGACGGCATCGAGACGGAACAACTCTGCGTCGACGACGAGGGCAAAGCAGAGGTCAAAATCGGACTCGTCCTCTTTGAGGCGCGTCCACTGTTGCATGAGCTCGACTAGGTAGCGGCGATGGACCTGGATCACGTCGTGAACTGAGACTCCGGGCACTCGAAGAGCCGAGAGGACCTTGATGACAAGCTCGTCTCGCGGTGGCGAGGTCATGTCCGGTGGCGTGTTCAGCCAAGAAGAGAGCTCCTCGACGCCGGCCTCAGTGATGCGGAAGCCCTTCTGCGGGCCTTCGCTTTCCGCCTCGTCGGACTCGACGAGCCCGTCGCGCTCGAGGCGCTGGAGGGTCGTATATACCTGGCCTATGTTGAGCGGCCAGATCTCGCCGGTGCTCGACTCGAACTCCTTTTGGAGCTGGAGCCCGTACTTCGGTCCCTCACTGAGAAGGGCGAGTATGGCGTGCCGGACGCTCATCGTCCTGCCTGATCATTGATCATACCCAGTATGGTACAGGCCGCTCTTCCTAGGTCAAGCGTCCCTGGTCGCAGAGGTGGAGTCGATAGGCGTGCCATCCGCCAAGCAACCGAGCGACCGCACGGATCTTGACCTAGTCGTTCGGGCTCCCACCGAACGCATCTCCTCAACGCGATCCGTGGCTGGCGAGTTGAACAGGTGGCTCGTCTCAAGCCCTCGGCGAGAGTTCGTCATCAGGCGTCAGCAGCGCATCCGCTCATCCCAGTTCGCGGCGAACAGCGCGAGTTCGAACGACCCGGGTGCTAGTTCTGGAACATCACGGCGAAGTCGCGGTCTTTGGTCGAGACCTCGTTGATAGCCCGCCCAGACGAGCCCAAAGATGCACAAGATCCCGTCGCTGATGTCCTCGAGTCCCGCGGCCATGCGCAGGGCCGTCGTCTTCCTGGATCCCGAAGGGACGACGAGGACCATGAACTCACCATCGGCCACGTCCAAGTTGAAGTCGTCGACTGCAGGCATCAAGAGGGACCCGCGGTTTAAACCTCAGCCTAGGTGCCCCGTACAGGGGCTGCCGAAGCGCGACGTCGACAGGTTGTGTCGGTCAGTCTCCAAGAAGTTGACCGTGGCTAGCGGACTGCGTTCCCACCCACTTATCGCGGGACGTCGCCGCCGAGCCGGTAGAGGGCAACCTCGCTCTGCAGCGGCTCGCCAGAACGCAGGCCCGTCGCGCTGATGTCGCGCGCTCGTCCGTCGTCGATGAAACATCGATGGCGACACCCGGCGTACGGTCCTCCCTCGTTTGGACATCGCCATCCACGACAAGCGCACTTATCGATCTCCGCCGTATTGAGGCCGTAGCGGAAGTGCAGTTGTTGGACATGGGTTCCCTTCGCCACCATGGCATTGGACGAGGCGACATGACGGGGCCATCGGGTTCGATTGTCCTGGTGGTTTGCCAGTTGACACGGTTCTCGGAAAGGTTTAAACATCCAAACATGTCACTGGACTTCGTTGGAACTCGTTCCAGCGAGGGGCGCACTTTGTACAGCCGAGTCGCCGAGCAAGTAGAAGCGCTCGCGTTGGCAGGGCCGCTCGGTGAGGAAACGATGTTGCCGTCCGAATGGGAGCTCGTCGAGCTACTCGGAGTGAGCAGAGGCACACTCAGAAGGGCGATCGGCGATCTTGAGCGAAGCGGCCTGTTGCGGCGGGAGGCGGGGCGAGGAACATTCGTCAACCCGGCAGCCCGCCTCCGTCGCGTCGTCTGGGGCAAGTTAGCCCAGGTGGCCAAACCAGATTCGCGCTTCCACTTCGATTTCACGAGTTTCATTCCCGACTTCGAAGGAAGCCCCAAATGTGTGAAGGCGATTTGCCAAACACCTGAATACCGCCGCGCCGTCACGGTGGTGGCCATGCCGGACAACAACCTTGAAGGCTTCCGTTACCGGGCATTGGCCGATGGCAAGACGCTTCTCGTGTTCACATACGGGATGCTGCGCGGCATCGTCGCGCTGGAGGGGAATCAGATACGCGCCGAGGATCGTAACCTCGCGGCGACCCTGGACGGCATGGAGCGCGTCGGCGCCAAACTGTCCTTCTCACAGCTTCGCTCCATCGGGGCGATCGACCTGCTCGTGACTGGCGCCGCCGCGGTCAGCCGAGACGGTGTGCACTTCGGCAAGGGCCACGGCTACCTAGACCTCGAGTGGGGCCTGCTCTCCGAGATGGGTCTTGTCAACCAGAAGACACCTGTGATCGTTTCTGTTCACGAGTGTCAGGTCGTAGACGAACAGGTGCCTTATGCCGCGCACGACGTCACCGTGGACATAGTCGTTACCCCGAGCGAGGTTGTGCGCTGCCGTCCGCTGCCGAAGCCCGCCGGCCTCGTCTGGGACCGGATGCCGCGTGAGTTCGCCGCCACTCGCCCGTACATCAAAGAGGTGAGAAAGATGCGCAAGGCGCGAGGAGAGGTGGCGTGAGCTGATCTGTGGCAGCTCACCATCCAGTCCGATCCGGATTCATCTGAAGGAGAGTTTCGTGGGACAAGCACATGGCGAGGGGTCCAAGGCACTCATAGAAAGGGCGGGCATTTGCGAGGCCGTCTGGGAACGGCTCCTCCCTGTAGCTCGTCCTGACACGCGGTTTGTTTACGACCTCACCTCGTTCATACCCGACTTCCCCGGAAGTGAACACCTTTACCCTCGTCTCCGGGAGTTGCCTTGTTACCCAGGCGATGGTCCGGTGTTTGTCACGCCGGACAACTGCCTGCCGGACACCAAGCGCGCGCTTATCAGCGCCGGGCGACCGCTCCTTCAGACGATCGCGGTGGCGATGGGATTCCACTTCTTTGCACCAGGAAGCGTGCCCGAGTCCGACGCGCGTTTCGCGGGAACCCTTGACGGCGCCCAGCTGCTGGCAGAGCAGGTTGACCTGGATTTCGTTCGCAGTCTCGGTCGGCTCGACTTCGTAGTCACCGGTGCCTGCGCCGTCGATCCGCGCACGGGTGTCCGATTCGGTAAAGGACACGGGTTCTTCGACCTCGAGTGGGGCATCCTGACTGAGCTCGGAGTGGCCGACGAGCAAACGCCAGTCGTTATTTGTGTCCATGATTGCCAGGTAGTCGAAACTGGGCTTACGCCCTCGAGCCACGACACGGCCGGCGACTGGATACTCACGCCAACTCGATCCATCCGCGTTGACGAGCGCCACCCCAACCCCTCGGGAATTCGGTGGGGGCTCGTAGACGAAGCCCGGCTCGCCGAGATCGCACCGTTGCGTCAGCTGAGCTCACGACGGACCTTGGATGCCGGTTCCGCAGTCGAAAAGGCTGAGATTCCCGCTTCCGACGCGCAACGTTTTGTCCGCGAGAAGGTCTGGACGGCGCTCCGTAGCGTTGCTCGCCCCGACTCGCGCTTTCACTGGGACTTCGGCTCCTTCATTGCCGACTTCGAGGGAAGTGACATCTGCAGCGACCGTTTGCGGGCGTTCAACTCGTGGGCCGGTTCGGACCTCGTCTTCATCACTCCTGACAACAGCACCGAGGCAGTCCGGAGAGCAGCCGTTTCTGACGGCAAAACGTGCTTGATGACGACTTATGGAATTCGCCGCGGCTTTCTGGTCCTCGACCCCGGAGACGTGCCGGCGAACGAGCTGGCCTATGCCGCCACTTTGGACGGCATGGACCACTTCGGTCGGCCAGTCGACCTGGAGGAGGTCGCCAAGCTCGGACACATCGGCCTGCTCGTCACCGGCGGCTCTGCTGTCAACTACGAGGGCCTTCGGATAGGAAAGGGCCACGGTTATTTCGACCTCGAGTGGGCGCTCCTGTCCGAAGTGGGCTCGACAGACGAGTCAACTGAGATCGTTGACATCGTGCACGACTGCCAGGTCGTCGACTTCGACGTCGCGGCGTTAGAACACGATGTTCGCGTCGACTGGATCGTGACCCCGACGCGGACGATTCAGGTAAAGGGCCCGGCCCGTACGCCTGGCCGAGTTCGTTGGGAGCTGATCGGCGGGACGGAGTTCGAACTCATTCCCCCAGTCATCGACCTGGCGGCCAGCAAGGGAATAGACGTGACCAGATATCCGACCGTGAGGGAATCAAACAGATAACGGAGGCACCTATGGACCAGGAAGTGCAGTCCGCAACTGGCTCAGAGTCTGATGACGCGCTGTTCTCGGTCGAACAGAGGGGCATCGACCTTGTAGGGGCCGAGGCGCGCCACGGCAGACCAATCGATCTGTTCTGGATGTGGATGGGGTCGAACCTGAACATCTTCTATCCCGTGAACGGTGCCCTCGTTATCTACTTCGGCCTTTCCTTCTCCCAAGCGATCCTCGTCATAGTTCTCGGAAACCTCATTTTCTTCGGCGTAGGCCTAACCAGCCTCCAGGGGCCGAGGACAGGAACGTCCACCTTCACCATCAGCCGAGCGGCTTACGGCCAGAACGGTGGTAGGGGCCTTTCCCTGTTCAACTGGGCGACTTGCGTTGGCTTCGAGGCCTCTGGACTGGCCTTGATAGTTCTCGCAGGCTTGGCGCTATTTGCCCAGGCTGGTGTGCATGCAACCACGGGACTGAAGATCGTCTTGTTGCTGGTGGCGATGGTCCTGCAAGCATTTCTCCCCGTGCTCGGTCATCAGACGATCGTGACAGTCCAGCGCTATCTCGCTTATCTCCTGATCCCTCTCTTCGTGGTCATGGCGATCGCCGTTGCAGGACGTGTTCACATTTCCTCGTTGAACCACGGTGGTGGCTGGGCAACGGTGATGGTCACACTTGCATTGGTCATCTCCGCCGGTGGCCTTTCCTGGGCGAACACTGGAAGCGACTACTCGAGATACCTTCCAGCCGATGCTGACCCCAAAGGGGTGTTCTGGTGGTCGTCGTTCGGTGGCATGATCCCGGCCGTCCTCCTCGAGATCCTGGGAGCGGCCATCGCGTCGATCGTCTCAACCGCCAGCGATCCCATCTCGGGCTTGCCAAAGGCCCTGCCGGGGTGGGTTGTCACCCCCTATCTATTTGTTGCGATCATCACTCTGTTTGCGGTCAACACCATCGACCTCTACTCCTCGGGGCTCACGCTTCAGGCGATCGGACTCAAGTTGAAGAGGTGGCAGTGCGTGATCGTCGACATGATCATCGCCACTGTCGTAGGCGGGATAACGATCTTCAACTCCGACTTTAACCGTCTGTACTCAGAGTTCCTGAGCCTACTGATCGTCTGGCTCTCACCTTGGCTCGCGATCTACCTGGTTGACTGGGTGCTCCGGAGGGGCCGATACGAGCCGGCAGACCTTCTCAAGAGCCGCGGGGGAAGGTACTGGCGCAACAACGGGTTCAATATCCCAGGCATCGTCGCCCAGATCGCTGGCATGGTCGCCTCGTGTCTGTGGATCGACTCGTCAGCCTTCGTGGGCCCGCTCTCCAGTCGTACCTCCGGCTCAGACTTCAGCTTTTTCACCGGACTGCTGGTGGGCGGCCTCGTGTACTTGTTGCTGGCCCGCCGATCGGTAAGGGCCGAAACTGCCGCGATTTCAGCCGAGACCGCGGTGCCGTTGAGTGGCGTGGCTACCGACTGAAAAGAAGGCGCATTAGCTTCAGTCCTTTAACCGTGGGCACGACAGAGTGTCGACGTCAGAGTTGAGATGTCGAGACATTGCCGGAGGGAGCCGGGAGAGCAGGGCGGGACGCTCGGCCGCCGCCCTGAGCACATGGAGTTGCTCGCGTTCGTCACTCGACGACTTCAGGCACGATCATTTCGGCTGGCGTCGACGAGCGCCTGATCCTTCCAGCGATGGAGCGTTGCCGCCGCAACGTCGAACTCCACCGCGAGCACCTCGACGCGTACGCCACCGGGCGATCGCCGACACGCGTCATCTCGGAACTGCGTTGGATAGCTGAACCCCATCTCCACTCCAGGCGAATCGGGCCCAGACTCTCATGTGCGTGGATCAGATTCTGGGACTCAGGCCAGGTCGATCGGTTCACGCGGATCCGGCCACTGTCTCATTCGATCCTAGGAGTGATAGCCGAGCAAGGCACGCGCCACAGGCCCGCCCCCCGCGTCAAGACGTGCACCGGATTGGAAGAGAAAAGCACGCCGCGATCGCCTCTGAAGGTTTCCTCGCATGCTCGCCTTAGGCAGATAGTGTGTCCACAAGAAACTCGCGAAAACTAGAAAAGTCGGCATCGTAGGCAGCATTGATGCGCGGCAGATCAGTCCACGCGTGATGTACCCGCCGTTCGACAACCGTCATACCGAGAGTCAAGGGGCTTACCGTTTCGACGTCGACGCCCACCTCCCGCGTCGAGAACATCGTTGGATTCAAAAGTAGCGCCACGGCAGTTGCATCGATATAAGCGCAATAGCGTCCGTACCCCCGACGCTCCACAAAGCCAACAAACCCGGCAATCGCCTGGGCTTCGGGCCGCTCGGAACGTACGAGCCGCTCGAGCTCAGCCTCGCTGAAGTTCATTTCCTCTCGCGTCCAGACGTCAACCCCGATCGCGGTGAGCGGAATGCCCGAACAAAATACTAGCCGTGTGGCTTCTGGGTCAACTAGTACGTTCCATTCGCTCTGTGGGGTAGTCCCAGTACCGTATAGCTGCGAGCACTCGTTGAATCCGTAATTGCCACCAATAAAGTAAATATGGCCAATCATGTCCACCAAATCTGGGGCCTTCATCAGCGCTAAAGCCAGGTTCGTCAGCGGCGCGGTTGCGAGCACGGTTATACCTGGATACTGCCTAGCGACTTCAATGATCGCATCGGGAGCAAAGCGCGGATCAAGTGGCCTGCGCGAAGCAGGTATCCCAATTTCGCCCAGACCGTCACTCCCATGGGAGAAGGGGTCGACTGCGTATTGCCGAACGAGCGGTTGAAGTGCGCCAGCCGACACAGGGATCTCTTCGGCGCGAAGTACGTCCAGTACTCGACAGGCATTCTGTGCACAACGGTCCGCAAGCAGATTGCCGGTGGCGCACGTGATCGCCCGTACATTCAGAGCACCACTGCGAACGGCCAGCATAAGGGCGGAGGCGTCGTCGATACCTGGATCACAGTCAATGATCACATCGCTCACGTGGCTCATCTCTGAACACCTCTCTCGGGAGCTCCAGCTACATTCCTGCCATAGGCCGCAAGCTACGACGGTGACTCGTCTAGAACTAACTGACCATAACGTACGGACCTCAATATATCCGTATATCATAAGCCTATGACGGACTTTGAGTCGCGGGCGCAAGCCGAAAGCTCACCGACGCAGGTCGTTCGTACTTCGCCAATGCCCGCCTGGGCTCAGGTTGCGCAACACTTCAAGCGGACGATCGACGATGGGACGCTCCCTAGCGGCCACCGGCTGCCGTCGGAAACTGAGCTTGCCGATGACTTCGGGGTAAGTCGGATGACCGTACGTCAAGCGTTTGGCCACTTGTCTGCCGAGGGCTACGTGGATCGCCGTCAAGGCATTGGCACGTTCGTGGCACCGCGTCGACTGCCCATTCAGCACGATCTCAGCATGAGCGACCCCTGGCGTGACCGCTTAAGCCTGCAGGGTTACAAGCCCGTTTCGGAGGTCATCGAGTCCGGGCTTAGAGAGGTGCTGGTCCCCGATCCAAAGGCGCGCCTTGCGGACCTTGATGTGGAGCCACCTTTTGCTTATTTCAAACGCCTTCATCGAGTCGACGATGAACCTATCGGTATGACGGAGTCTTGGGTGCCGATATCGGTCGCTCCGGGTCTTGAGAAACAAAAGCTCGTCGACGGGTCGCTCTCGCGAACCCTGAGCGAGCGATACGGCATTGAGTCGTCTCTCGTCGACAATGTCGTTGAGGCCGTTCTTGCGACACCGGCCGACGCTCAACTGCTGGAAACCTTTGTCGACACTCCGCTCTTCGTCGTGACAGCAGCCGGACGGCGAGGGGACGGTGACCTCGTCCATATCTCTCGCACCGCGTGGGTCGCGGGTCGCGTGCGCTTCCATTATCTGCACAAGGACTCCGGGCGTACATCCAAGCGCTGATCGCTTGGTGATCGTCGTCAACTGCTGTTCGTTTCTTACCGGCCTACGTGGGAGGACCATGAGCCGGTGGGCGTGGCAACTGGCATTCGCCGCTTAGACGGCGAGCAGACCCCTCACAGCAGCCTCGTCATCGAGACGATGAACCGCGAATCCGTCTGCATAGACCGTTCCACCCTCGACGATGAGGCCAGCAGCGCCACCCAGGTACGGCGTATCGCTGTCGCGAGCCGCGATGACCTCGACGCTGTCGACGACGACCGTGATCTCTCTGCCAACGCATCGCGCTGTCACAAGGTGGTTTTCGTCGATCTCGTAGGGAAACTCCACGGTTGCTAGAACAGTCCTGGTCCTGTCGCGATGCTTGACGATTGTGAGCCGCTTGCCTTCTTCGAAGAGCGCGGCGTAAAACCTCCGGTGCCCCACGCTCCTCAGGACAAGTCCGCAGGAGGCGTGCACACTGAAGGCCAGGTCCGACGTAACCGAGTAGTCGGTCCAGTCTCTGGCTCCTATCGTCGCCAGGCCCAGATCGTGCGAATGTGAAATCGCATACGTAAATCGAGAGTCGGCCTCGAAGTTCTCAGCCGAGCTAACCCATCCCCGCAGGCCGATCGGGTGCGTTTCCCAGATCGACGTCATGAGACTTCCGGAGACCTCGAACTCAGACGGTGCCCCTCGCCAATCAACCTCCTCGATGATCACGCGACCATCGAACCTGCTGTCGGCCTCCAGAAGAAGGCCAAGGCGAACAAGGGGCACGGCACCAATCTGAGGAATCTTCCACTCGAGCAGGGAAGGCTGCTTTCCTAGCGTCACCGGTCCACTGAATTCTCTTCTCGGCGTCCCGTCCTCCTCTAGGTAGAGCACGTACAGGCTCGCCCTCGGGGACCCTTCGCTGTCAGAGCGGACCTGGCAAACGACCGTTTGACCCGGATACAGAGTGGGACTCGCTACGGTCGAGAAATTCCGAGCGTCGTCCAGGGGATCGAGGAACACTGCCACCGAAACGGCGGCCGGCCCGTCGGGTCCAATGCCCTCGCACTCCGCCACAAGTCCGTTTCGCCCATCTCCCCCAACGACTACCACTCGCGACGGCTGCAATCCCAGGTATGGGCACGACTGGAAACCCTGGGTGGAGCCTCGATATGAAAACGTAAACCGCGCACCCTGATCCGTGGGCCGATCGCCGCGCGCCCGCGTCATCGCTCGGACGATCAGCTTGGCCTCCGACTCCGCATTCGAGACGCACGACCCCCCGTCCGCGGTCACGACAAGCAACCGGTCCGCCACGGGCTTCCGCAGATCCACACCCTCACTGATCGCGTCGAGTCCTAGACGAATCCCGTTCAAACATCCCACTGTCCCCGCATTGCTGTCCGTGTCCATCCCAGCGGACGCGGCGATCATCACCGATCGCTGAAAATTGTCGCCCCCCAGTAACAGAGCTCCGAGCGTCATCGCGTGATTTGGCACTATATGGCATGGCCCGGGGTACTTGGCATAGCCATATCCTTCATCGATCCTGTCCCGTGCGTCCCGCCACGACGTCGAAGCAGAACATATTTCCATCACTCCATCGATGACCTCATTGATCGTACGGGTTCTCACATATTGGCGGCAGTCGGCAATGAGAGTCGGCAGCGAAACCACCTCGAATGCCAGGGCCCGCATCGCGCCGAGAAAGCTAGCGGCATCAACCGCAGCGCCGTCGTGACTCACAGAAGCCGCCTGTTGAACAGCGTATGCCGCTCGCTCGGGGTCGCCCGGGTAAATCATGGCAAACGCGTCATAGAAGATCTGAGCACCAACCTGTTCCGGGAGTACGGGGCCATTCAGCTTCCTTGACCCGCTGTCTGGAGCATCTACTCCTCTACTCAGATGAAAAAAGGCGGTGTGTTCCGTAGACCGGCCTACGCCGCCCCACCACAAGATCGTGCGTTTGTCGATGATGTAGTTGAGCCAAGTGTGGCCAACCTGCTGCGCGGTCGGTGGGATGGCGTCATTGTCCGTTACTGCTCTGAAGAACGCGAAGGTACCGGAAATGTCGTCGTCAGCAACGATTAGTGGCTCATTCAGCTCACTATGGACGAAGTTGTCGACTTCACCGAACCGATCCTTAATTTCCTCGTACGGCCAGCCTTCGACGGGTCGCCCGAGATAGACCCCTATGATCTTTCCCAGCACTCCCGC
>Ga0182030_10024294_pt1 | contig 11146 bp, 4 predicted proteins | sample 812S3MmetaG_FD_121299 | JGI IMG/M metagenome (GOLD analysis project Ga0182030, IMG submission 121299) | Permafrost microbial communities from Stordalen Mire, Sweden - 812S3M metaG (Illumina Assembly) | ecosystem: Environmental > Terrestrial > Soil > Wetlands > Permafrost | place: Sweden...
CCCGCTGACGTCATCGTTACTCCCCCATCAGAATTCTACCGTCCCTGTTGTGCGCGGACGTAACGGAGTATAAGCGACGGGATGCGCGGGCAAAAGGTTGGAATGGGTTCACCGGACGGTTACGCTCACGGAACCTCGATGGTAAGGGTCAAATCGGAAGGCCGGGGGTAAGTCCAAACCCCGGCCCTACTTGCTTGGCTTGCGAGTTGCTCAGGCACGGGGCGATTTCTAGTTTGGCATCTCGTTCCCGTGAAGTTTGAGGAGTGCCTTCACGGGTTGGAATGCCTGATGGGCCTGCGACAGATCGTTGTCCACGAAAAGGCGTTCACCCGTCACGCCCAAGAGCGATAAAAATACTCCCGTCCCCTTGGCCGCACGGCTGTCGCGGATCGAGACGTCGCTGCCGCGACGCAGGGCGATGGCTGCGGTTGCAGAAGAGCCAAAGGCCTGGCGGCCATCGAGGTCGGCCACTCTGAGGTCGTGAAAATCCTCACACTCGAGGGCATTCGAGAAGTAATCGGGAAGGTCATTATCCCAGATGACTTTTAAGCCTTGGATCTTCAAGCCATCGGTATAGCGGCAATAGATCGCCGGGATTCCGTGCTTGAAGACCGCACCAGCCAGGCTCGTGGCCGTCCAGCGCAAATCGAAGTTGCCGCCCACGGATTGGGCGGCGGAGGGCTTGGGGGCGCGGATCTCCAGCCTCATCTGGTCAAAAGTAATGTCACGAATGATGCTGCCGGGGCTGCCGTAAATCACGATACCGCCTTCCGCCTCCGCCGTGATGTTGGTGAAGCGTACGTCACGGACAATTCCCTTCCCGGTCTGGCCCGCGCTGGCGACAATGTAGACCGGTTCAGCCTTACCCCACCAGTGCCCAGTGATCAGAGTGGTTTCGATGATAATGTTGGAAAAGAGCACGTGGGCGGTTTCCCCTCCGCCGCGATCGCAGATCAGGAGACCACGATTGGAGTGAATGGTGAGATTATCGAAGGTGGCGTAGTGCGTGTTTTCCAGCCGGACGCCGGCTGAGTGCGAGACCATGGAACAATTAGTGACGTTGACGTTCTCGCTCGACATGAAGGCGAAGTCGTCATCCCCAGCCTGGATGTCGCAATTGGAGAAATGAACGTTGCGGCTGCCAATGCAATCGATCCCGTCGTTGTTGGGAAGCAGCAAGTTGTTTTCAATATGGATTCCCGTGACCACGGCATCCTCGACATTGGCGAGGTGGAGCGTCCAGTTCGGGGCGTTGCGCAGGGTCACGTCGCGAAGCAGCACATTTTTCGCGTTCAAAAGGATGATCATGGTGCCGGGCCGGCCCTCGGGTTTCGGTTCCACAGGGCCAAATTCGGTGCCGTACTTCGGATTCATAAAGTCCTGTCCTTGACGGGTGTACCGGGCGTCATAATCGTGGCTGTTATGCGGAACCGAGAAGTCAAAGAAATCGTCGCCGTTGCCATCAATTGCGCCGCGGCCGACGATCGAGATGTTCTTGGCGTCCCTCGCCACGATCAGGCCAACTTTAAGGCTTTCGCCGGAGTAATTCACGCCGTAAACCCTGCCGAGGCCGTAGTTGTAGATGGAATCGTAGTCGGCGAGGTTTTTGCTGCCTTCGATCACCGCTCCCGCTTCCAAATCGAGTGTGACGTTGCTGAGCAACTCGAAGGTGCCCGTAACATATGTCCCTGGCGGAAAGAGCACGGTGCCTCCACCCTTGGCAGCCGCCAACTTCACCGCCTTCCTGATGGCCGCCGTATCCAGACTCTTACCGTCACCGGTAGCGCCAAAGTCTCTCACGTTAAGAACCCGCGGAGCTTCGGCGGCAGGCGATACGGGTTTCTGGGAGCCAACCTCCTGACTAGCCGCCCCTGTGGCCCCCAAAATATAAATTAGGGGAGCCCAGATGAATACTAAGGTTTGCCAGCGATTGCGTCTTCGGTGCGGCATGATCCCTCCGTAGAAAGTGTGCCCCCCGCAAAGCGGGTGGCTTGATGAGTGAGGCCGCCTCGAAGGCGGTTTCCCGAACCGTTCCATTTGCTTCCATGCCGTCCGATTTCGGAACCCCGCAGGGGTTGAAATTGAATCAAGGCTATTCAAATTACACTCAATCGGTCACGGCACAAACCGCGGCTCCGCCGCTCGCTGTGCGGAAAGGCTTCGCCTTTCCGTCGCGCCTCTCCCTTGACCAAACCTCCTCCGTGCCGTCTGCCCCGATGAATCGGGGCAGACGGCACGGAGGAGGAGAAATGGGGCGGACTTGGCCGGAAAGCCAGAGGCTTTCCGCACAGCGGGGCGGCAGAGCCGCTCTAGCCACTCGAAGCATCCGCTAATTTGGACGGCCTTGACACTGAATAGCCGTGGGCAAGGGCACGCTTTTTGTGCCCGCCGCCCACGGATCGCATCGCTACTCGTGCCAAATCGGGGATCCCGGGGGACAACCAGTTCGACTTGGAAGCCGTTGCGAACTATAAGGAGCAGGGTGTCGTCCATGAGTTGTTAGAGGCGGAACCTCCCCCTCTGGACACAACCTTACCATCGGGGTTACGAACCCGACGGCAGCGGCATTGCCCGACGGCACGACCGTTTGTCTGTATGAATGTCATTGGAATTCTGAAATAGCTGAAGTGGCAAGCTCTGGGGAGAGTCCGTTGGTTGTTGACCCTTGCGGCCGCAGGGCGTGAGCTGCGAGAACCGTGAGGTCGAGAGGGAGTAGCCTGATCGAAATTCGCGAGACGACGCACGAAGGGCTCGTTGCATTCTGATCCTCGTCCTCATCTGATTGAAAGCGAAAATAGCGGAGCGTACCATGGTCAAGCCTCGCATTTAATCGAACGAGAACCCGGAAACTGGTGTTTTGATACCGGTTTCCGTCTTCGTGTCATGCACTCACCGAAAATCGCCAGACACCCCCTCTACTCGATCCGAATCAGAACTGATAACGAAGAGCGAACTCAAAAACTCGAGGATCAAGGGCGCTCGTGATGGTCCCGGCTCCTCCTCCCCCGATTCCGGTGGACACGCCACTAAAGTTCGTGTGATTGAAAATATTGAAAGCCTCAGCACGAAATTCCAGTGTGTGATGCTCGTAGATTTTGAAGTCCTTGTAGAAGGCCATATCGTTGTTAATGGAGCCAGGTCCCCGTATGGAGCCAGGCGCGGCGTTTCCGAAATACCCCGGCAGGGGCTGGCTAAATGCCGCCGTGTTAAACCACTCCGTTATGGACTTGGGACCGACAACGCTAACGCCCGAAACCCGGTCCGGACGGGATGCCAACCCTGACCATGAATAGGATTCGCCAGGATCGATCCCGAATCCACTCTGAATATCGGTGATATCAGAGTACCGCCATCCCCCAAGTACTAAGCGCTTTGCCCCATGGGCATTGGCAAACCAGGGAAGATTCCAAATGGCGCTGACCGCAAACACATGGGGAACATCGATGTTCGCGGTTCCATAATCGTTCATTTCGTGGTGGGCATCTTGTACCCCGGATCCATTCAGGCCCCTAAAGAATGAAGTCCCTCTGGTATCAGACAGGGTGTGTGAGTACGTGTAAGCGGCGGTGAAGAAAAGGTTGTGGCCCGCCGGATGGCGCACGCTTACTTCGAGGGCGGAATATTTAGCGTTGCCATTGCTTACGATATTAGAGATGCTGCCGTACCCAAGGTAGGGAACATAGGGAGCGCTATTTGGGGCAGCCGTTGGACCTACGCTACAACCCGTCGCCGCCACCCAGTTTCCACAGTTAAAGATAGGGTTATAGTCATAGTTAACCGCGTTGGCCGAATAGGCAGGGACCTGGTTAAGGTTAGATTGAAGGGCCATATGCCGGGCTTCATCACCCGCGCCAGCGATCGAGACCACCCAGTCGTGTGCAACTTGACGCTCAATGCTCAAGCTGTAGCTTTCCACCTCGCCGGGCTGCCAGTTTGGCGACATGGCATCCAAGCTGGATGCTCCGGTCGGTGCTACAACACCCGAGAGCGCCCCGACGTTGTAAGCGGGAAAGTTTAGACTACTCAGGCTAATACTTGTGGTTCCGGGCGGGTTGCCGGCACAGTCATACCCGCAATCCGCTGAAAACGGGGCTCGGGTATAGGTGATGCCATATCCTCCGCGCACAGAAGTTTTCCCATTTCCGAATACGTCCCACGCCAGGCCGATCATCGGTCCCCAATTCCACTGATGGGAGTCGGCGAAGCCGCGCGGCACCCCGTTGAGGCCGCTGAAGCCCAAACCGTTAAGGGGATTGTAGCTGGCGTTGGCGTTGGGAATTGCGATGATCCCGTTGGCACTAACCACGGGGGCATTCGTTGGGTTGAAAAGTGACGGGATAAAATCGGTCGTCGCACCATTGGGAGAATAGGTAGGGGGAAAGTACGTGGTGCGGAGACCGAGCGTAGCTGTCAGGCGATGAGTGATCTTCCACTGATCTTGGATGTAGGGAGAGATCATGGTGTAATGCCCATACGCTCTTCCGTACCTGACCTCTGATTCGGCGAGAGAGCCGGCGTACCCGGTCAGAAAATCAGCTATGGCGTTGTTTGTGAAGTCGCTGTTGAAACCCCACGTTCCGTTCGTGTCCACAAATATCTTCTGGGACTTTCCACCGCGCAGGACATTGATTCCAAAGTCGAAGTAATGATTGGCATGAAGCCAACTCAAATCATCCGAGTAGGTCATTTCCCAATCGGTTGCGGGCGCGAGAGCGCTGCCAGTAAGTGACATCGAGGAGGCGGGACCCGCAGCGGACCACCCACCGCTAGGACTTATCACGGGCAGCATCTCCGTGCCAGGGGTACCATCGAAAGGAAGCACTTCACTGAAGCCGGAGAGCTGACTTCTTGCGGCAATCCCTGTCGCGAACGTCGAATTGATTAAATCGTTCAGGGATACACTGGCGGTGTTGACCATATTCGGGGTTATGCTCATAGTAAGCTCAATTTGCGCCAGCTTATCGGGTGCAACAGCGCGTTGGCCAACCGTATTAAAGGGCGAATAGGTCCAAGCCTGGTAGGGGTAGCTGTACGTCTCATGCTCATCCAGATACTCCCCCATGAGCCGTATTTTGTCGTTAAAGTTGTGATCTATTTTGATCTCGTCATCTCTCTGCCGGTTCACAATGGGAGACGTATTAATGTAATTATTGAATCCGCCTGTCGAGTAGTTAGGCATGGGATAAAAAGCATTCATCAATGCCAGGGATTGCGGCTGAATCGACCCGGGGCCGCTCGCCGGAAGGGAATATTCCGGGGAGGATGCCGTACCAGTGTTCGGAATAGCCATCCCCGTCGCGGGATTGATGAGCGGGTTGGCATTAGGCATGACAGCCTCGCTAAAATCCCCCTGCCGCATCGCAGCCGTGGGAGTAGCTCCGAGAACAGTGGAGCCAAAATTCCGGTAAATCCACTGCTGGCTCCAGAAAAAGAACGTTTTGTCCTTTTTCGTGTTGTAGTGGTTAGGAATATAGACTGGACCGCCTAAGGTGTAGCCGAAAATATTTTGTTGAAGTACGGGGCGAGGTTGGCCGCCAAGGTTAGTAAAAAAGTTATTGGCGTCAAGATCCGTGTTGCGCACATACTCGAAAGCGCTGCCGTGAAACTTAGCCATCCCGCTTTTCGTCGTCACGATCACCACATTCGCGCCCATGAGACTGTCTCGGACGCTGAAGTTGTTCTGAAGAACGCGAACCTCAGAGATCGTGTCAGGATTGGGGGTTACGGTCATCTCTTCCATGTTGCCCGAGTTTTCGTTCCAAATCCCGTCCAGCGTTGTCAAGTTTCCGCTGGAGCTCATGCCATTTATTGACATAGCGTTGGTTTCGCTTAAGGACCCGTCCATTTGTGCTGTGCCCGGACTCATGTTGACCACTCCGGGCATTATAGCGGCCAAGCTCTCAAAATTCCGTCCGTTTAAAGGAAGAGTTTGAGCTTGGATACCAGATACATCACTGGAGATTTCTGACGTGGAGGTTCGCACTTCGGCTGCTGCGGCCACGTCCCCAACCACGTTGACATTGGTGGCAACCTGTCCGAGTTGCAGGGTAGGGTTGACTGTTGCAACCTGCGTTGGGTGAAGAATGATCCCAGATTCAGAATAGGTCTGGAATCCAGTCTTGGTGACAGTGATGGAATACGTTCCGGCAACAAGTTGCGGCACGACGAAGATACCGCTTCCGTCGGTCTTCTTTACCGTCTGGACGTTTGTGTCCTGATTTTTGATGGTTATTTCTGCATCGGGAATGACGGCACCGGTTGTGTCAGAGACTGTCCCGTTGATCATCCCTGTCGTTGAAACCTGCCCGAATCCGTTGAGGGCGAAAACACAAATCGCGAGAAATATCCCATAGATCAGCTTATTAGTTCTACGAACGTCAAAATGTTGCATGACTCTCTCCTCGATACTAAGTTCCCGAGACCCTAACACAAAAGACGGAGAGTGCGGCTAAGTGCTGGGCCACGCTGCCGTTCAAAGCCTGTGACTTTTTTGATATACAAGCCCTTAAGCCTTATGTTTGAGTAAAGCTTTGCGGGCATATTCAAAAAGCCACAACCTCTCATCGACATGAAAACCAGCAGTATTGCCTGCACATCTGGCATGACTGCTCCGTCATCGAATTTTCAATTGGGTTGCAAAACATCCTGCATCAGACCCTGTGACTTGCGGACAATTGATCCGGGGTTGTAAATTTTTGGTTCCACTCTATCTGGCAGTGGAACCTTCGAGCGATTTCGCAGATGCACCCCGTGTGGGGAATAAGATTTCTTCGACCTTTGCGCGCCATTCTCATCAACCCGCCACGCGTCCTGCTTATGGCTCCCGCGCGCCTACTTTCGAGACCCGTACACGAGCACGTATTATCTAATAACACCACACCGCTATGCGTGTCAAGAGAATTATTTATGAGAACCATTCAAAAATTCTATTCACTTTCAATGTTGATGTAATTCGCCCGCCATATTCAAGGGGCCAGATTGGGGGGAGAACACACCCGCCGTCGTTCCCGTAGTAAATGTCATGATCGCCGTTCAGAAGTTTCGGAGGAATGCGTTGGAGAAGTTAGTTTGACCAAGGTGGGAAGGCGGCCCGACCGTGGGTCCTCAAGCTAGGGGTTAGCTCAAAGCATCTACGAAAACAATTCGTCAGCCGGCGTCTGCGCACCAGCCTTTTGGGGTGTTTCACCTTCCTCTTCCCAGCTATGATTGCCTAATCCCTAATGCGCACGGATCACTGGGTCCCAGCTTTGGAGTCCAAGGTCAAATCCGTTACGCCCTCATACGATAGTAGCCGACCGCTGGTGGCGCGCGCACCCGTCACCGTCGCGCCGACTCCGTTATGAAGCCATATGGCGGGTGTTCCGTCGCTTGGACCGCTCCCGGCGAATCCATCGATGGTGGCATCCCGGAATCCCGCTATTTCGATTCCCGCGCGGAAAAAGGCGGGCATTGCAGACTTCCAACGGAGACTAAAATTGCGCAGGGTTAGGCCCTCCACGTTCTCCGCCTTCACGCCGGCTACATCATAGCGGGTGATTCCGCGCTCCATAGGGGAAACAGGCCTGAGATCCAGATTGCCGCCAAACAACGGAGTTAAGGGGCCGGATGAAATGTTCAGGTTAAAATCATCAAACAACACATCGCGGATCAGACCGGGGCGCTCGGCATAAAGAAGTACAGGACCCTGGCTGGTTGCCGTAACATTGACGAAGCGAAGGTTGGTTACCGACCCCAACTCTCCCCGTACATTCCATGGCGCCACAGAGACGTGCACCGGTTCGCCCATACCCCACCACGACCCATCAATCAAGCGTGTTTCGAGAATGATATTCGACATCAGAACGTTTTCGATCTTTTCTTTGCCTCGAACGAAAATCGCGATACCTCGATTGCTATCGCGAATGATGATGTTAGTGAAGACCAAATTCCGAATGTCATTGCTGGACCAGCCTATGCGAATTCCCGCTGATCGGCTAACGATCACAGCGTTCGAAACGGTTATGTTCTCCGCCGTCTGCGAACAATAGCCGATGGCGCAGGGGCTTATAGCTATGCCGTCGTCCCCTGCCTCGAGATAAACGTCGGAAATGTGAACATCCCGGCTGTTCGCGAGATCGATAGCGTCGGCGTTAGGAACCAAGAGGCTGTTTCGTACATTCAGCCCGCTGATGACAGCGTGTCGGCAGCAGGCAAGGTGGATGCACCAGTTGGGCGCATCAACAACATTGAATCCGTGTAGATCGACATTCTCGCATTCGATAAAGAGTACCAGAACCCCGGGGCGTGGGAGCATTCCGACCGGTCCCTCGCGGTTTTGTTCATAACGTGAAAACACCTCTGCGCCCTGACGCGTCAGCTTCGGGTCGTAGAACTGTGCGCCGCCGTGCGGCTTTGTCTCGGAGATGAAGGCGCGCCCGTTGCCATCGATGACGCCCGGACCCGTAATCCCGACGTTCTGGGCGCTAATGGCCCAGACCAGAGCAGTCGATCTGTTCTCGGCGGCGCGGCCTATGGAAGTGTAAAGTCCCACATCGTTGCTGCCGAGCACGTGAGCGCCTTGTTCAAGCCGCAGAGTGATATTACTCTCGAGCTGAATAGAACCGGAAAGGTAGGTACCCGTTACAAACCGAACGATCCCGCCGCCCCGATTAGCGCATGCTCGGATTGCACTTTGAATGGAGGCAGTATCTACGTGCGCACCGTCTCCCTTGGCCCCGAACGCCCGGACGTCACAAACGTTCGAACTCGTAACCTCCGGTCCAATCTTGTCCGGTCTGACTTCAATCCCGGCATTCTCTTGGCGCGCGTTCCCGCTGTCCAAGAGCGTGCCGGAGAGAATGTGGCCGACCTTGGCGGCAACCGAGGTGTGCTTAGGAGAAGGCTGCCGATTGGGAGGCGTTATCCCGGGAGCCGCGAACGCAAACATCGCGATTAGTCCTGTAGTAGCGACCCCAAGCTTATTACACTGTTTCGAGATCATCTTTTCCCCCTCTCGATCCGGCCGGATCTTTGTCCTATCCGGGTTGGGAACCGCCAATGCCGCAGTCCCGTTCGCCTGAGTGGAAAAGGGAGGACGCAAGCAATCGGAGAAGCTGCGTTCAACATGTCCCAACATCCTACGGACTCAAAAACGGCGACGCTCCATCCAGGCCGCTCCAGCAATAGCGCCGTTCGTCCGCTGCACGGGAACCTGCAGCCGCACGCCATCGCTCGGGGGCGCTTGTCTCCATCCAGTCGACCGGTTTCGCTGCGACGCCGCCAGCCGCCGCGACCTCAAATGCCGCCCTCAGCGCCGCCCGCTGCTCCTGCCCACGCGCCGCTGGCGCCGCAGAGACCAGCGTTGCGGTTCCGCTACGCGCCAACAGGTCGAGCCATTGCCGATTGAACTCCCAGGGGACCGACTCGGTAATGCCAACGAGATCCGCGTCCAACGTAAAGAAGGTTCCGTGCTGGGGAAGCCGGAACGCGGCCGTGTTCACCCCCATGCGCCGCGTGCGCTCCCATTGGCGACCGCTCGTGTCGTCGCCCGTACGCTGGAGGTCAAAGACGCCCTGCCCCAAGTGCCCCATCGTGTTGCACCCATCCAGCAGCACCCGCTCTCCGACGACCTCGCGCAGTAACGCGTAAAGCTCCGCGATCACCTCCGCGTTCGTCCGGCTTCGGTCGTGGAGCGACCATTCCGGTAGTGTTGGCTGCGGCCCCATCTCGAATCCCCACTGCCCAAGCAGGTCGTAGGTAGTGAAGTCGTGCTTCACCATCTCGTAGCCCCATTCGGTCGCTTGGCGCAGCTTGGCGCTGATCTTTTCGCGCGCCTCGGCCATCGTCGGGTCATAGGCAAGCTCGCGCGCCCGCTCCTTCTTCTCCCCGAATCGGGCATCCTGCAACAGCAGCTCTCGCTCAGTACCCTGCGGCGCCTCGAGCGGCCGAACCCAGATCCCAGGTCGCGCGGTGCGCTGCTTGATCTCGCCCGCCAACTTCTCCATATCCGGCCATGCTGCCGTACCGTTGCTCCAGCCGCCGTCGATCACCGAGAAGGGCCGGATGCCTCCTGTCGGTGACACTTCGACGATGAATTCCGTGTCTCGCAAGATTGTCTCCGCGGAACTTTGCCCATAGCTATAACCCCAATCGTTCGCACCGTAGATCGGCGTCGTTGGCCGCGATTTGCGCCCACACATCGCCCTGCACAACGCCGCCACCCCGTCGATTGCACTCACGCCATCGGTCCCGCGGTGGCTTACAATTGTCGCCATTGTCAATTGTCGCTCGTCCAGTTCAACCCCATCGCCGCCGTTCGTAACGTTCAGCCAGAGCGACACGCCTTGCGCATCGAGCTGCCAGAAGCACAGCGCTCGCGCATCCGTCCTCACACCGTAGCCATTGCACGTCACACCATCATAGGTCGTGAAGTACCAAGGCATGACGCGCTCTGGAATCACATTGCGCCAACCCAGGTCTCCATAGCTGCGCTCCCAGGCATCGCCCAGCACCTGTAGATCCTGCGTCACGTTTGCCTGCCAGCGCACGTGTACCGCAGCGATCGGCGTTGACGGCGCGGTCAACGTCAACAAGAGCGCAGCTTTCTCCAATCTACTTTCTACAACGACCTGCCTGTCAACCCACTGCTCACCGCGCTGCCTCAACGGGATCATGCCCGCCGGCAGCGTCTTTTCGAAACGTCCGTAAGCCGCCACTCCATCAGGCACACGAAGCAAGTCCAGAAACGATGAGGGTTTTGGCGACCGTCTGCCGGGTTGGTGGCCACGGCGCTGTTCTGTGCCGGATCTGTTTTGCGCCTCTGCGGTGGAACGGGTGCCTCGCGTTACCACGGCCGTGCCGCCGATTGCTGCCGCTCCTGTTCGCAGAAATAACCGGCGCGTCACCTTAACTGCTGCCTTCTCTGTGACCGGCTCAGACGCTGCCCTTTCCTCTTCTTCTTCGTGTTTCATTCGTTCCTCCTTGCAAGCATGCGTCCGCGCCTCTAACCCGGATTTCTCACCAGACTGAAGCGCTTTTGGGGGCCACCGGAAGGGCGGGGCTTCAGCCCCGCCGAAATCGCGGCTCCAACCCTTGTCCGTCCCGCGCCCCTCGCAGCTTGCAGCCGCAAGCTGCGAGGGGCGCGGGACACGGGAATAATCAGAAAGGC
>Ga0182030_10024297_pt1 | contig 11144 bp, 11 predicted proteins | sample 812S3MmetaG_FD_121299 | JGI IMG/M metagenome (GOLD analysis project Ga0182030, IMG submission 121299) | Permafrost microbial communities from Stordalen Mire, Sweden - 812S3M metaG (Illumina Assembly) | ecosystem: Environmental > Terrestrial > Soil > Wetlands > Permafrost | place: Sweden...
GATAAATCCGATGTCTCCAAAGCCAGGGAGCTAAGAGAACTCTACCAACATATCGGCACCCTGCCTGACGACCAGCGGGCGGCTTTCGGCCGGGAAGTCAACCGGCTGCGCGATGAATTAGTCGAGAAAGTAAACTCCGTTTTAGATGCCAACCAGGATTTGCCACCGGTAGACTTAAGCGCGCCGTTTGATGTCAATCTGCCCCTTGATCAGCAGCCAAAATTACTAACTGCCGACCGTGGCAGCATCCATCCGCTGATGAGTGAACTGGCAATCATCCTGGATATCTTTTACCGGATGGGTTTTACGGCCGTCGAATCCAGGCAAATTGATGATGATTACCATATGTTTGGTTCGCTGAATTTTCCGGCTGGTCATCCGGCCAGGGATGACTACGATACCTTTATTACCAAGGAGGGGCTGATCGCTCCGGCGCATACCAGTACCATGCAGAACCGGGTGCTTAAACGGTACCGGGCTGATTTGGAAGCTGGTTCGCCGATCGCCGTGGTAATACCCGGCCGGGTATTTAGAAACGAGGATCTCGATGCCCGACACGAGCATACCTTCTATCAGCTGGAGGGTGTCTATGTTGATAGGTCGGTCCATGCCGGGAATTTGTTGGCTACCTTAAAAATGTTTTTTCAGGAATACTATGCCAAGGAGTTGGATATCAAAATCCAACCATTTTATTTTCCTTTCACCGAACCGAGCTTTGAACTAGTAATGTCCTGTCCGTTCTGCGTTAAAAAAGGCTGTCCAATTTGTTCACAAACTGGCTGGATAGAGATGTTGGGCTGCGGCATGATACACCCCAACGTGCTCTCAGCAGCCGATATTGATCCAGCCAAGTACAGCGGCTTTGCCTGGGGAGGCGGTATCGAACGCCTGGTGATGATGAAATATAACATTGAAGATATCCGGCATTTTGAATCCGGTAAGCTGGAATTTTTGAGGCAATTCTCATGAAAGTAAGTCTTAATTGGCTAAAAGAGTTTGCTGATATTAATCTGCCGGTTGGTGACTTGACCCAGAAGATTACCACCCAACTCGGCGCCGTCGAACAGGTAACTGATCTTGGCAAACAATACGAGGGAATTATAATTGCTAAAGTCATTGACAGCCAGCCTCACCCGAATGCCGATAAATTGCATATCTGCAAGATTGATGATGGTAATAAAATTCAAACCATTGAGCGTGATGACAATGGTTATATCCAAGTTGTCTGCGGTGCGTCCAACGTTCGGAAAGATTTACTATCAGTCTTCTTGCCGCCCGGCACGGTAGTGCCGGATACCGCCGCCCATGATCCGTTGACAGTCGAAGTCCGTGAAATTAGGGGGGAAAAAAGCCACGGCATGCTGGCCAGCTACCGGGAACTAGCCATCAGCAATGATCATAACGGTATTGTGGAGCTAAGCCCTGAAGACGGGAAGCCTGGTGACAATTTTGCCGACACATTCAAACTAAACGATCATATTATCGATCTGGAAAATAAAATGTTTACTCACCGCCCGGACTGTTTTGGCCATCTTGGTATTGCCCGGGAAATTGCCGGTATTTGCCACCAGCCGTTTTCATCGCCCGAATGGTATGCACAGCCAGCACAGTTATCGGCTGAAAAAGACGCCGAATTACCGCTGGCCGTTGAGAATCAATTACCGGAACTAGTGCCACGTTTTATGGCTGTTGCCCTGACCGTCAAGGAAAACGGACCCAGTCCTATCTGGCTGCAATCATATTTGAGCCGGGTTGGTATTCGGCCAGTCAATACCATTGTCGATATTACTAACTATATGATGCTTGTTTCTGCCCAACCGCTGCATGCTTACGATTATGACAAGCTAAAAAGCCAGGACGGCGATAAAGCCGGTGTGGCCAGCCTGATTGTCCGTTCGCCAAAATCTGAGGAGAAAATAACGGCCCTTAATGGTAAGACCTATACGCCGCGGGAGTCGGCCATTGGCATCGCCTCGGCCACCAAACTGGTTGGCATCGGCGGCGTAATCGGCGGGGCAGAAACTGAAGTGGATAATTCAACCAAGCATATTGTTCTGGAGTGTGCCAACTTCGATATGTATTCTATCCGTCGGACTGCCATGGAAAACGGAATCTTTACCGATGCCGTAGTCCGCTATGCCAAAGGCCAATCACCTTTGCAGAACAGCCGGGTGTTAAATGAAACGATTATTATGCTGGGGCGCTTAGTGGAGGCGAAAGTCAGCTCCAAAATTATCGATCTGGCTTCACCGGGCGTGCCGCTGGAGGCCGATACCATGCATCCGCCGTTAACTATAACCATTGAGGCCGTTAAAAGGCTGCTTGGCTTGGAATTAGGCGAAGCTGACATCGTCTCGCTGCTAAAGAATGTGGAATTTAAAGTCATTAAAGAGGGCGATAATAATATCCGGGTAACCGCGCCTTTCTGGCGGACAGATATTGAAATTGCCGAAGATGTTATTGAGGAAATCGGCCGGTTGTGGAGTTATGACGCCCTGCCGCTAGTTTTGCCTAAACGGGATTTGAAGCCGGCGATGGTTGACCCGCTGTTGGACACTAAATCGACAATCCGCAAGTTATTGTCGGCTGCTGGCGCCAATGAGCTTTTAACCTATAGTTTTGTCCATGGCAAGTTGATGGAAAAAATCGGCCAGGACAGCGGAAGAGCTTATCAGCTGCAGAATGCCCTCAGTCCTGAGCTGCAATATTACCGGCTTAGTTTGCTCCCAAGTTTGCTGGAAAAAGTGTATCCGAATATCCGTGCCGGCCATAAGGAATTTGCTATCTTTGAGATTAACCCGGTCCATACCACCAGTCAAACTGATAGTGCGACCAATCTGCCGGTTGAGAACCAGCGCCTAGGCCTGGTCTTTGCCGCCGATAATAAGTTTGCTAAAGATAATTATCGCGGTGCGGCTTATTACCAAGCTAAAAAATATCTGGAATATCTGTTTGATGCCTATCGCCTAAAAGCAACTTTTGAAAAATTTCCATCTGACTGTGCTGATTTTGGTGTTTTTAGTGACGCTTCTGCGGTATTCGAACCAACGCGGTCGGCTGTCATCCGGGTGGACGATGCCATTACCGGCTTAGTGGGCGAGTTTAAGAGCAGTGCCAGGATGAACTTAAAGCTGCCTAAATTTATAGCCGGTTTTGAAATCGACATTCTGGCTTTAAGCAAAATACAGGCCCGCCAAACAGCCTATCAAACGCTGTCGCGATTTCCATCGGTTCAGCAGGACATCTGCCTCAGAGTGGCCTTTGCGGTAGCCTATAGCGATCTTTACTCGGTCATTACCAAAACCCTGGCCGACAATCCGGACGATTCGCTGTGGTATGAAGTTCTGCCGGTCGATATTTATCAGGCTGAGAGCAACAAAGATACCAAGCAAATCACATTTCACATCACGATCGGCAGCTACCAGCGGACTTTGACGGATAGTGTGGCTGAAAGCCTGCTGGGAGATATTACCGCTGCGGCGGCCTCGGCTTGCGGCGCTGCCCAAGTCTGAAAAATAAATTATCATATTCAAAAAGCCTTGGTGATGCGTTATAGTTTAAGGGCGTAAAAGAGTTAAAGAAACAAATGTCAACAACACCCGTATCGCACCGGATATTTACCTTAACGATGGCCATATTGTTCTTCGTCACGGCCCTGTCGTTTAGTTTTCTGGTTATCTGGGAGATGCATTCCAGCAACAACACTAATAGCACTACCAATACGACTGCCAGCAACTCAAAACTACCTAAATTAGAAGGTACCCCGTTATCTAAATTCACGCCGGTAGCAACGGTAAGCAGCCTCCAGGTTGATGACCAGACTGTTGGCCACGGTACAGAGTTGACATCAGCTAAGCAAACAGTTCAATTTGAATATACCGGCGCGCTGGCGACGACTGGTATTATTTTCCAGAGTTCACTGCAGACCGGCCAGGCCGCAAGCGGACCGCTAAACAAGCTTATCACGGGTATGCAGAAGGGGATGATCGGCATGCGGGTCGGCGGTACCCGGCGTATTCTGATGCCGGCCAATGAGGCCTATGGCAGTAATCCACCGTCCGGCATACCGGCCAATGCCCCGTTAGTCTTTGACGTCACTCTCTTAAAAGTTTCATAGCAGCAAATGTCATAAAAAACACAATATATAGTGTATTGCCATTATGGTAAACGCTATATATAATCTTAAGCATTGATTAAAAATTAAACAAGCGGGGATCAAAATGGTCAAAAAAATAACAATTTATACTACAAAAACCTGTGCATCTTGTGTGACAGTTAAGCGTTGGTTGGGGTCAAAAGGTCACAATTTTGAAGAGATCGACCTTGACCGTAACCCAGAACGCCGGGTTGAGGCAATGGCTGTCAGTGGAGCCTCAACCGTACCAATCACCATTGTGACAAAACATGACGATAGCCAAGAAGTCGTCGTTGGCTGCAATATATCAAAACTGGCACCAGCCCTGCATTAGTTTTTTGTTTCGTTAGTCCAATTGGTACAATAAGAAAGATTATGAACAAACCCGAGCATGTGGTTCTGTATGGTGCTGACTGGTGCGCGGATTGTCGCCGCCTGAAATACATCATGGACAAACATAATGTTGCCTATGACTACAAAAATACCGATGAAGAGTCCAATAAAACCAAAATGCTGGCCTTAAACGGAAACGAAACGATTATCCCGACAATCGTGGTCGGCGGCAAGGTTTTAAAAAATCCCGACAATGACAAATTGATAAAAGTCCTGGGTATTGATAAAACTGAAATTTCCACACATACCGTGATTATGATTGGCGCTGGGCCGGCCTCGCTGACAGCGGCGATTTATACCACTAGGGAAGATATTGAAACGCTGCTTTTTGAGCGCGGCGTGGTCGGCGGACTGGCGGCCATAACCGACCAGATCGACAACTATCCCGGTTTCGTGGATGGCATACCGGGCTTAGTGTTGGCCGAAGAAATGCGCAAACAAGCCGAACGCTTCGGGGCGGTTATTGAACTGGGTGAAGTAAATAAAATTCATGACGAGGGCATGTATAAGCGGCTGGAAACAACCAGCGGCGACATGTACGCCAAGGCAGTCCTGATTGCTACCGGAACCGATTATAAGAAAATCGGTGTGCCGGGCGAGAAAGAATACTATGCCCGGGGCGTCCATTATTGCGCTACCTGTGACGGCGCTTTTTACCGCGACAAACGGCTAGTGGTGGTTGGCGGCGGTAATTCGGCGGTTCAGGAATCAATGTTCCTGACAAAATTTGCCAGCCATATCGATCTGCTAGTCCGCGGTAATGCGCTGAGGGCTTCGGAAATTTTGCAAAAAGAGCTTATGGGTAAGTATCATGATAAAATAACTGTTCATTTCAATACCTCGACCGATGAAATCGTTGGCGAAAACAGTGAGGTCACAAAAGTTATCGGCACCGATAGTGCCAATGGGCGGAAAGTTGAATTTCCGACTGATGGAGTTTTTGTATTTGTCGGATTATTGCCAAACACCCAGTTTCTAGAAGGTAGTGACATCGAACTTGATCAAGTCGGCTTTATTAAGACTAATGACCGTCTGGAGACAAAAATACCGGGAGTCTTCGCGGCCGGTGATGTGCGTTCCGGCGCCACCATGCAGATTGCCAGCGCCAGCGGCGAAGGGGCCACGGCTGCCTTGCATATCCGGGAATACCTGGTCGACCAATCAAAAACTGTCACTCCCTAAATTACTCATGGTTGCATTGGCTGATTGGCGAGGCTATTGTAAATAAATGGCAAGGATCGAAACGATTGAAGCAATACAAGATCTCAAGGATCTAGATTGTGGTTTACAAACCTGGTATGCGGCCAAAGATTCGGATAGTGTGAGGGTTCAACGGATCAGAGGTTTTGAAATGATGCGTAGCTCAGAGATTATGAGGCGTCTGTTGTATGATGTCCAACCTGAGCGCCGAGTGCGCTTGACCGTCGGCCTGACGGCCATCCGGGGGAGTGACTTTCAAAAACGTGAATATGATATGTATACCGAGGTTCCCAGAACCCTGGGACCAGGCTACGAACTGATTTTAGAAAGAACGGAAAATGTTAACGTCCGTGAATTCAGGAGAGAGCCGCCGCATATGGAACTTTATGTCGGTGACTATGTCGTATTGGTGGGGCTGAGTAAGGTTGGCAAAACCCTGTCTGAGGGTGGCCAATTATCAATTATTGAGGCTCCCCAACGAGCTTAGACTTAATTATTTATAACCCGGAAAATGATCAGTTATAATCTGTTGACTGGTAATATTCTGGGTCTCTAAATCGGTGCGCAGTTGTTCGACCATTGGTTCCGGTCCGGCCAGGTAAATGAGATCGTCCGGCGCCGGTCTGGCAAACTGGATTAGCCGCTGGCCGTTTAGTAATCCGCTTTCGCCGGACCATTTTCCTAGCGGCTGAGCCACAACCGTAATTCTTTTCATGCCATAGCAGCTTAATTCAGGCTGGAAAACCATATCATTCTCGTTCGCTACAGCGTAGATAAAAGTAATGTCCCTTGATTCTTTTTTGGCTAGCAGCCAGCGGATGATGCTGGCGTAGGGCGTAATACCGATACCGCCGGCGACAAAGATTAGCCGGCGTTTAACGTCTTTGGGCAGGACAAAATCGCCCATCGGTTCGGACATAACTGCCTTAGCGTCCGGCTTAAGGTTTTGTAAAGCCCGCTTAAAGCTGCTGCCATGATCTTTAGCCAACCGGGTTGTAATTGAAATCAGTGGTAAGTCGGTCGGCGGGCTGGATAGTGTGAAGCAACGCTTTGGTCCGCGGTTATCAGGGTTGGGGTGGGGAAGTGTCAACTCGACAAATTGGCCGGCCATAAATGAAGTCAGCTTTTCCGACCGGAACCAAAACGAAACAATACTTTCATTTTCGCGGTGCTGATGGTCAAAGATTGCTTTCATAAAATGACCTCATTTACTATACATAGTGTACAATTTAAACCGTTATAGTTATAGTTTTTAAAAAGGAATAACACTTTATGGCTGATTTTAACCAAGTACTTGATCCGGGCGATTTCCAGAATGGCCTAGTTAATACCGTGATTGAAATTCCCGAAGGGTCAATTCTTAAAATCGAATGGGACAGACAAAGAGCCGCTTTCAAACTTGACCGGGTGGAGCCGTCAATCTTCGCCAAACCGGTAAATTACGGCTTTATACCGGGTACTATTGATGAAGACGGTGATGAACTTGATACGCTGGTTATCTGCAGCCAACCGATTCCCACCGGCACCTGGTTGACCGGCCGGATAATCGGATCTCTAAATTTTGAAGACGGCGGCAACCAGGACCACAAAATTGTTGTCGTACCGCTGGCCGACCGTGATAAAGGTGAAAAGATTCAAAGTTTAGATGATCTAGGCGAAAGCTGGAAACTACAGATAGAACATCATTTCCAGCACTATAAAGACCTTAAGGCTCTGGGAACTACAAAAGTGATGGGGTGGGGTAGTATTAACGAAGCCCAGCAAATAATCACCCAATCAGTCGAACGCTTCCATCAGGCGGCCGACAATAATCAGCCCGATCCTTTAAGCTAAACGACACTTGCCTGAAATTTAAATAATCACTATCCCCTGTTGCATCTAAAAGTATATCCTCCTACAATATAAAAAGCATAAGAATGATCAGGCAAATAATAGCTATAAAAGGGGGCTACTTTGAAAACAAGGGTGGGAATAAATGGTTTTGGCCGTATTGGCCGTAACGCTTTTAAAATAGCCTTTGAGCGTGACGATATCGAAATCGTCGCGATAAATGATTTAACAGATACTAAAACACTAGCTCATCTTTTAAAGCATGATTCGTCATACGGGACATATCACTACGACGTCGGTTATGATGACCAGAATATTATTGTTAAGGGGCAACCTATTAAGGTGCTGGCCGAAAAAGACCCAAGCGCCCTGCCTTGGGGTTTCGATAACGTTGAGGTTGTTATAGAATCAACCGGTTTGTTTGTTGATCCGGCTAAAGCTCGGGCCCACATCGATGCCGGCGCTAAGCGGGTAGTTATCAGTGCTCCAGCCAAGGGCGAAGGTGCTACTACGATAGTTCTTGGCGTTAACGAAGATAAACTGGAAACCGCCGGTGAAATTATCTCTACGGCCAGCTGCACAACGAATTGCATCACGCCGGTAGCGGCGGTTATTGATTCAAACTTCGGGATTGAGAAGGCAATGATGACAACTGTTCACAGCTATACCGCCAGCCAGCGGCTGCAAGATGCCCCTGCTAAAGATTTGCGCGAAGCCCGGGCAGCGGCTCAGAATATCGTCCCGACCACAACTGGCGCCTCAATTGCGGCGGCCCAAGCCCTACCTGCCTTGGAGGGCATATTCGGCGGTTTAAGTGTCCGCGTACCAACTCCGGTGGTGTCGCTGTCTGATTTTTGCATTGTCACTAAACGGACTGTGACTGTTGATGAAGTTAATGAAGCTTTTAAAAAAGCCGCCAAAGAACCGTATTATCAGGGCATATTGGCAGTCACTGAAGAGGAACTGGTTAGTAGCGATTTTATCGGCAACAGCCATTCATGTATTGTCGATTTGAAATTAACCGCCGTCGTCGACGGTGATCTGGTTAAGGTTGTGGCTTGGTACGATAACGAATGGGGCTATAGCAACCGTATGGTGGAAGTAGTTGCCGATATCGGAAAGCTATTGCATAAACCAGCCGATCAGCAGCCTGACAACCAGGAACATGCTGAGTCTGAGCAGGATAATCAGGAACCAGCCGAGCAGCAGCAAGATAACCAAGAAAACAACTAAAATGAGAATTTATATAGGTGCTGATCATAACGGTTTTGCCATGAAAGCAGCACTTATCAGCTATCTTAAGGATTTAGGTTACGATGTTGTTGATGAAGGCAATAAGGCTGTTGATGCCGATGATGATTTTCCGCGCTTTGCCGGCAAAGTTGTCGGCGGAGTGCTTACCAGCCAGGATTCCGAACCGCGCGGTATATTAATCTGCGGTTCCGGGCAAGGGGTTTGTATGGCCGCTAACCGGTTCAAAGGCATCAGGGCCAGCATTGTTTGGGATTTATATGAAGCCCGGGTTTCGCGCAATGATGATGACAGCAACGTTTTATGTTTACCGGCGCGGGTTCTAAAGAATAGTCAAGCTAAAGCCCTGGTCCACACTTGGTTAATAACGCCGTTTGCCGACGCTCCGCGATTCAAGCGCCGGCTCGCCGAAATGGATGAATTAACTTAAGGAACCTGCATGATAGATATTTGTCCAACTGTTACAGTTAACGATAGCGAAGATTATCGTCAGTATATGGAGCGGATTGCTTCATTTGCCGTCCGTATCCATATTGATTTGGCCGACGGTACGTTAACCGAGAACAAACTAATTAGTCCTGACCAAATCTGGTGGCCGGGCGGTGTTCGGGCGGACATTCATGTCATGAGCAAACAACCAATTATGCATCTGCCGTTATTATTGGACTTAAGACCGCAGCTGATAATTATCCATGCCGAAGCGGATGGCGATTTTAGCTGGCTGGCCGGGACTCTTCATAACAAAGATATTGAAATAGGTGTGGCGCTTTTGGCCGCTACGCCGGCCGAGATCTTGTTTAAATCGCTCCACTTGATTGATCATGTATTGATTTTTTCAGGATATCTGGGCCGTTACGGCGGCCAGGCCGACCTCTCATTGTTAAACAAAGCACGCAGTTTGAAAGCAATGAAGCCGCAGCTAGAAATAAGCTGGGACGGTGGTATTAATGACAGCAATGCTGCCCAGTTAATTGCCGGCGGAGTTGAAGTGCTTAATGTCGGTAGCTATCTGGAAAAGGCGGCATCCATCGGAGAAGCTTACGCTAGAATGGAGATAGCCGTGAAGGGTAGTGGCGGGGTACCCAATGACAATTGAAGAATTAGAACTAAAAGCCGACACCATCAGGCAGGATATTATCAAGATGCTGGAGCATGCCGGCAGCGGCCATTCGGCCGGACCGTTGGGTTTAGCCGACATCTTCACTGCCCTTTACTTTGATGTTTTGAAGCACAATCCGAAGCAACCGGATTGGAGTGGAAGGGACATACTCGTTTTAAGTAGCGGACACAACGCGCCGGTCCGTTATGCCGCCATGGCCCGGGCTGGCTATTTCCCGGTTGAGGAACTTAATACTCTCCGTAAATTCGGTACCCGACTGCAGGGTCATCCGGAGCGGGTCCGTTTGCCCGGTCTGGAGACGACCAGTGGCCCTTTGGGCTGTGGCTTAAGCCAGGCTTGCGGCATGGCGCTGGCCATGCGGATGGATGCCGTTATCCGACGCTGGATTTACGTGGTTATGGGCGACGGTGAACTCGATGAAGGCAATGTCTGGGAAGCTGCCATGCTGGCGTCTAAGTATAAACTCGGTAATATTATCGTCATCGTTGACCGCAATAACATTCAGTTGGACGGGCTGACCGAAAATGTTATGCCGCTTGAGGACTTAAAAGCAAAATGGGAGAGTTTCGGCTGGCACGTTATTGAGATTGACGGCAATAATATGTCTCAGATAATCAATGCCTGTGCTCTTGGCCGGGCGGTCGTTGACCAGCCGGTCGTTATTATTGCCCATACCGTCCCCGGTAAAGGCGTAGATTTTATGGAATATGACTACCGCTGGCACGGCATCCCCCCAGGCGTAGAAAATTTCGAGGGGGAACCGCCTAAAGCCAAGCAGGCAGAGGTTGCTTTGCATGAACTGCGTACCCTGCGCGGAAAAATCAGAAGCGAGGCAGACTAAGATGAAGGAGTTGATAGTTAATATTTCCAGCAGCAACTTAAAGGCCGAATCTATCCGCAGCGGCTTTGGCCGGGGCTTGCTGGAAGCCGGCCGGCGCGACCAGAATGTCGTGGCTGTTACTGCCGATCTGATGGGTTCAACGGATATCGGTGATTTTGCCAAAGATTATCCAGAGCGTTTTATTGAGGTCGGCGTAGCCGAACAGAATCTGGTTACCGTCGGTTCCGGGTTAGCGGCCCAGGGCAAAATTCCGTTCGTTTCCAGCTATGCCGCTTTCAGTCCGGGCCGGAACTGGGAACAAATCAGGACGACAATTTGCCTAAATGACCGGGCCGTTAAAATTATCGGTTCGCATGCTGGTATTAGCGTTGGCC
>Ga0182030_10024298_pt1 | contig 11144 bp, 9 predicted proteins | sample 812S3MmetaG_FD_121299 | JGI IMG/M metagenome (GOLD analysis project Ga0182030, IMG submission 121299) | Permafrost microbial communities from Stordalen Mire, Sweden - 812S3M metaG (Illumina Assembly) | ecosystem: Environmental > Terrestrial > Soil > Wetlands > Permafrost | place: Sweden...
AGGTTGGGTTGCGCGCTCGCGGTCGGCTGCAAATCTGATCAGATCGACCATACGCTGCAGGTCCGCGCTTGCTGTCTTGACGCTGTGAAGCGCGGCGATGGTCAGCTTGATCGTCGACTGTTCGCCGTATCCGCCAGAGGCGATTACGGTGCCGGCCGGCATAGTGGCGAGCACTAGGTCAATGTCCAAGCCCTGCTCGCTATCGAGCTTCCAGTCCACAAATGCAGTGGTTGGCCAGTCACCCGCCTCGATGAATCCAGCGTAGACAGTCTCCAGCAGACGGACTTGGTCCTCGGTGAACTTGGGGATACGCATACCCCCTTTTAGTCGCTGGGGCGGACGCGCTAACGGGGGCCGTCACGCCGATGCTGCCGTGCGAACGACTCAGCGTGTCCAGGTGTACCTAATCGGGTTGGCTGCGCCCTTCTTGCGGTATTCGTCCGGGACTCGCTTGCCGACGTACTGATCGCGCAGTTCCGCGGGCGCCTCCTGGCCGATGAAGGCCAACCGTCCGGGCGCATCCTCGTGGCCCGGGAAGTCTTGCGCTGTAGCGGGGAGCCAGTCCTCCGCGACGAACGCGCCGACGATGAGTCCGCGCTGCGTGGGGAGTATGACCTCCGCCTGCATCGCCTTCTTGCGGCTGATCTTCCAGGCGTACCGCGTGGCCTCATAGAGCGATGTCTCGGCGGCGCTGCGATTGACGCTGATGAGGATGGCGTTGTGCCGGAAGTCGGCGGGCGGAGCGGAGTAGCGGCGGATGATCTCGTTGGCGTGCATGGCTCCGTATTCGCTTGACCCGGTGCCACCTGCGAGGTTGGAGATGCCGGGATAGGCGTCCATCAGGGCTGCCTCGACCTCGAACGCCGTCGTGTCGTCCATGCCGTGTCGGTGGATGACGTGGGCGACCTCGAAGCCGGCTAGACGTACTTCGCGGATGCGCTTGAGCTTGTCGCTCAGCTCGTCGCCGTCATGGCTCAGCTCGTCGCGGATGTGCGCAAAGACCCTGTTGCCTTGGCCCTTACCGACGTAGAAGGTTTCGCCGTTTCGTGGGTCGATTAGGCGGTAGACGTAGGTCTTGAGCTTCGGGATGACATCGGGAGGAAAAGCGTCCATCTGAGTCACGGACGCTCACGGTAGCCAGCGGCTCGGATGCGCGGCCGTGATCGAGTGAGTCTGATGGCGCGCGCGTGCTTTGCCGACGGCGCTTCGCCGTCGCGCAGCAGCGTCGCTGGCGATCCTCTCCGCGTTTCCCGCATCAGCGTCCCCGAGGGGGCACGCAGCCTGTGGTATTGGCGGCGAAATTGGGACCGCAAAACGACCGCAGAGGCCCCGAAAACCGCATGGGAAAGCCAAACTGTACCTATCTCCCCGATAGGTTCATGTTCCGCAAAAGGCGGCGAATATGGGCGAAAATCCCTGTAAGCCACGGAACGCTGAGGCTCCTCAAGCCGCAGACAACCATCGGAAGACGTTTGTCTGTGTACATCGCATTTGGTTGACGCGACGCTTGCGCTGTGGCGGGAGGAGTGGATACGCATGACGGGCGTGGGCTGCTCTCGGGCCTGGTCGGTCGGCCCATTCAGACCATTAGTGGCGCGACGAATGAAATCCTCGAGGTGCGCAACGATGATGTGGTTGTTGCCACCGGTCGATCGCCGACTGGCCAGCCGGTCCCTATTGCATGGGTTCAGGATGCGCTTGACCGTCTCCACGCGGCCGAGGAATTGCGAATCGACCCTGCAACCGTTGGCTATCGGAGCGCCTTCATCGGCGCCGTGCTGCGCACCCTGCCGAACGCCCGCGTCAAGCATGGCCCGCAGCGGATCGTGCTGGACTCATCGTCCGTTGAATGGGACCTGCCCGTCGGTGCGCTTCTCAGCCGTGCCGAGCGGAAAGTGCGCTTTGGCGGAGCCATGTTTGGTGGGATCGAGCCTTCGCGACGCTCTGCCAACGTCTTCCTATATAGCGACCCTTCGAAAGGCGAGGCATACGGTTACAACTACGACGGCTGGACTGACAACGGCCGCATGTTCCTCTACACGGGCGAGGGGCGGGAGGGCGACCAGCCAATGAGCCACGGCAACCGCGCAATCCTCGAGCACCGAGACCGAGGTAGATCGCTCCGGCTCTTTGTCGCCGATGGCTGGGTCGAAGGAACCGGGCAACGTAGTCAGCGCTACATCGGCGAGTTCGAGATCGACCACGCCAATCCGTACTCGCTCCAGGAGGCTCCGGATGCCAATGGCGAGAATCGGACGGTCTTCGTCTTTCGGCTCCAGCCGATCGGCGAGGCGCTGCGCCGCGATAGCGACGCATCCACCGTTTCGGATGCGGAGCCTGAGGAGTTCGCTGCTCTGGTCGCCGTAGAGGAGAACATTGGAACCTCCTTTGAGGTCGCTCCGCGAGAAGGCACGACGGCTACCCGCCGGGAGGGCGAACTCGTCGACCGGTATACGAATTGGACGGGACCGGGCCACGTATTCGGCCGTTGGAAGCTCCGGACGCCGGACGAGCTCCGTCCGCTTCTAACAGACATCTACGACGAGACCGAGAACATCCTGTACGAGGCGAAGGGGACGGCGACACGTGTTGCGATCCGAATGGCGATCGGTCAACTCCTCGACTACCGGCGCCATATCGATCGCCCAGGAGTGCGCCTCGCGATCCTCCTACCTCATCGTCCGAGCGAGGATCTCGTCGCGCTCGTTACCGGTCTAGGGATTGCTGTGGTCGCTGAGGAAGACCGGGGCGGTTTCGAATCGATCGAGCCTCAATAACGACCAGGCACAACCTCCAAAGGCCTTTGTGTGCCGGTCTGCCGAGGACTCGTGACTGACAGCTCGCCCACCTCCTCCAAGAGCCAAAGGCGGCCGGTGAGGAGTTGGACTTGTGGGATCAGGCGTTGTGCGCAGGCGAGGCAGTCGTGGTGGTCGTGTGCTTGGCATCGATCTTGCGCTTGCCCGTGTCTCTACGGCGTCGAAGTGTCGCTGCTTGTCCCAGGGTCAGTGCCACTGTCTCCTCCCATCCGGCGCGGTGTGGCATATGCCCCTTGGGCTGGGGCTCACTGCCAGCCAGCGCCGCGCGGGGCGTCACGCGCGGCACGATCTTCAGACTGGGAAGTGCAAGGCAGGAGCTTCTGCGGGTGTATTGCGCAGGCGCATGCCGAGGCGCTGCATGAGCAACTCTGCTGCGGCCTGGTGCTCGTATCCGCCCAGGTCACGAGCAAGGCTGTGGACGTCTTCGACGAATTCGTGGTTTGTGAGCTTGTCTGCGAGGTTGGCGTGCAGTTGGCGGTAGCTGTAGATGCGTGACCCCATGTAGTGCGCGAGCCCGTCGATGACGAGCTGGTGATCGACTGTCAGCTCTGTCAGTGCGAGCCAAAGGTCGTAGAGGTCGCGTCCCTTGCGGCGGGCGTATAGGGCTCTGAGCTTGGTGGCGAGGATCTCCTCGACCTGGAAGGTGCGTACTCTGGCGCGTCCGCTCCACCAATCGGACTCGACCTCGTGGGTTACGAGCGTGTGGGCTCGGTAGGGAGTGCTCTCGCGGACGTTGATCTCGATCTTGATGGAGATCTGCGTGTTCTCGTCTCCCTCCGAGGTTGCGTGAAACCAGATGCAGGCCATGTCGGAGTCATGGCTTGGGAACTTTCGTCTTCGCTCGTGCAGCCCGATGCCCGCGGCGATGCGTCGCAGCGCTGTCAGACACTCACCGATCTTGGGCGCGTCAGAGGTGCGGGTGTAGTCGAGATCCTCGGAGTAACGCGCTGCGCGCGGCAGGTGCAGCTTGTGCAGGCACGTGCCTCCGCGGAACGCCAACTCGTCGGCGAGCAGCTCGTCGTTTGCGATCTCCACGATCAGCCGCGAGAGGATCAGATCCTGCTCTATCTGGCTCTCGGCTGGCCAGCCAGCCTGCTCGGACCACCTGGTGATGTAGGGCTGAGGGATCATAGGTCGGGTTCGACGTCGATGTTGACCCGCAGGCCCCACGTGCGGTCTAGCGGGCCGCGCGGCGGACTGCTGGCGCTCAGCGGGGTTGGTTTGCCACGTTGCGGCTCAGCGATGGCGCGCAGCCGTTCGAGGCTGACGTCCGGGCGGTGGTGTTCGAGCATCCACCCAAGCCTTCGCGCAACCGCCTTCCCCCGTGGCGCGGCGATGCGTTCCAATACCCCGCCGTCGAGCTCTCCGAGCTCGATCAGGACAGTCGCGACATTGTTCAGCCCGCCACTCCGGAGTGGATGCTGGACCAAGTCCACAGCCGTCGTCTCGCGGGTGGCGAGCTGCAGATACCCGGACGGGCCATTACGGCGCTCGGTTTTGGCGTCGGGCAGATAGCGGCTGGTGTAGAAACGCAGACGATTGCGCCCAAGGGACCGGTCGGGAACGTCCTTGTCGGTGACCACTTGGAAGATCTGGGGCGCCTGATGCGCGGCGCCGTGCATGGATGCGGCCGTGAGGAAAGCGATGTAGTAGCGGCGACCCAGGTGCGCCATCATCGCGTCGACGAACCAGTCGGCAGGCGGTGCGCCCCAGGAGCGGTACTGCGCTGGAACGACGGCATAGAGCCCGCGGGCGGGGGAGACGAGGGACCCGGCCTGGCGCAGCCGGTGCAGTCCGGCGTGCAGAGAAGCACGGTCCAGGCCGGTGAGCTCTAGGAGCTCATGAGTGCTCGCGGCGTGACGGCCCTGCGCGATCATGACATCGGGCAATTCGGCAATCTTCATGACCTAAGACTAGGGCAAAATGACGCTTTTCGTAAGTTTGCCCTAGCTAAAGGTCGCTAGCCGCGACGGCCGCGTCTGCGTGCCCCGACTCGGCGGCCAACCCGACCTCGTGCGGTTGGTGGCGCATGCGACGCGCGGGGCTGTTCGGAGAATTGACGGGTGGTGGACAGGCCTACAGCTCGGCGATCTTCTTCTTGAGGTAACGGCGCTCGGGCTCTCCACGCGCGAGCGCGAGTGCGCGGCCGTAAGCGGCGCGTGCTTCGGCGCTACGCCCGAGGCGCTGCAGGAGCCCGGCACGGGTCGAGTGAAGGTACTGATACTGGTCTAGATCGAGGCGCTCGACGAGGTCGAGAGCCTCCTGTGCGCCACGGTGCTCGGCGACAGCCACCGCTCGGTTGAGTTCGACGATGGGCGAGCCTGTCACGCGCGCGAGTTCCGCATAGAGAGCCTCGATCTGCGCCCAGTCGGGCGGGCGATCGAGCTGAAGGGAGGCGATCGCGGCCTGCAGGACGTAGCTGCCGCGTCCATACAGCGCGAGTGCCCGATCCAGCGCCTGCCTGCCCTGGGAGATCTCCTCAGAATCCCAGAGCGCTTCGTCCTGTTCGGCCAGCAGCACGAGCTCGCCGTCTCGAAGCCGAGCGTCGCGGCGGGAATGGTGCAGCAGCATCAGGGCCAGCAGCCCCTGCACCTCGGGCTCGTCCGGCATCAGCGTCGCGAGCATCCGGCCGAGGCGAATCGCCTCGGCCGCGAGCTCGAATCTTCCCCCGTAGCCCTCGTTGAAGATCAGATAGACGACTGCCAACACGGCGTCCAAGCGCGCGGGCAGCAGGTGATCCTCGGGGACGGCAAACGGAATTGCCGTCGCCCGGATCTTCGTCTTGGCGCGGGATAGGCGGCGCTTCATCGTCTCAGGCGCAACCACGAACGCGCGAGCGATCTCCTCCGTCGTCAGGCCGCCCAACGCGCGGAGCGTCAGCGCGACCTGCGCCTCGGTTGCGAGGGCCGGGTGGCAGCAGGCAAAGATGAGCTCGAGGCGCTCATCGGGGACTCTGGTGTCCTCCATCTCCTCCTCCACGCTCTCCTCCTCGACCAGCAGGTGCGCCTTCGCCTGGATCGTGCGGGCACGTCGCAGGCGATCGATCGCGTGGTTGCGTGCCGCCGTGATCAGCCACGCAGTCGGATTGCTCGGCTCACCGTTACGCGGCCAGCGTTCTGCGGCCACCGCGAATGCATGCTGCGCAGCTTCCTCGGCGAGGTCGAAGTCGCCGAGGAAGCCGACCAGGTGAGCCAGGACGCGGCCCCACTGCTCTTGGAAGATCTGCTCGATCAGCTCGGCAGTTCCCACACCGGACGGACCTCCACGGCGCCGCCGAAGCGGACGGCTGGGATCTTGCCGGCGATCTCGAGCACCAGATCGAGGTTGTCCGATTCGAACATGAAGTAGCCGGCAAACACCTCCTTCGTGTTCGCGAACGGGCCGTCCGTGACAAGCGTCTCGCCGCCATCTACGCGGACCGTCGTCGCGGTGTCGATCGACTGCAACGCCGCGCCGCCGCGGCAGGCCGGGTGCTGGGCGATCTCCATGTACTCCGCGGTGATCGCGCGACGCTCATCCTCGCTGAAGTCCGCGTTGTATCCGGGGCGCTCGTAGGTCAGGACTGCGTACTGCATCGTTCTCCTCCTAGTTTCGATTGATGTTCTCAAAGGAGAGACGTGCGGCGTCAGGCTGAGGGGACAGCACGACGAAATTAGGCGCTCTTACGGAGGACCCAATCAGCCGGTTCATGATCAACACGCTGACCCCACGCATCTGGGCGGGCATCGAGGATGCAGCGGGGGGCGTCGAGATCTGGGAGCGGCCTGATGCGTTGGTCGATCAGCGGCAGCTCAGGCGCATAGAGCGATATGGCCTCACGTCGCTCGAGGTAGCTCCGCCCGTAGACGAAGGTGGCTTCCCCGCCTGCCTCCTCCAGACGGCCAGCCACCATCGGCTCTGACGCGCCCGGCAGCCAGATCCAAGCGTATCGCCTGGCCGTTCAGAACTCATTGTCCAGATCTCGCCTGGGGTGGCGCACTGCTCGTACCAGCAGCGTCGGGCGCCGCACGCGCGCGGCCTCGTCCGCCAGGCGTGAGCGGTCGGTGTAGAAGAGCGGCACCCCAACGAGTGTCGCTACGTCGAACGCCGTCCCTCCGTCCCCAATAGCATTTAAGGGCTTTGAGATCATTTCATTGGCACGGACGGATGGTGGCTGGAGTTCTGCAGGCCCGTGCCCGGCTCTCCGGCGTTGCTGGATACATAAGCCTCTCTGGCCTCATGAGGTTGGCCGCTCCGGCGCGGCGTGGCTGCGAGTCAGAGCTGCACGACGGTGCCCTCAGCGGCAACCGTGACAGCCGGCGACCCGTCCTCGCCGGGCGCCTCGCGCCCAAGCCGCCGCGCGAGCTCATCGAGCGCCTCGTCGCTGCGGTCGGGGCGGTGATGGAAGAGGGCGACGGCGCGCGCGTGGGCGCGCTTGGCAAGCTCGACGGGGTAGTCGGCGACGGAGTGCCCGAAGTTCGCTTCAGCAGCGAGCTCGTGGGGGAACAGCTGGGCGTCGTGTACGAGCAGGTCGGCCTCCTGGGCGAGTTCCAGGGCGGCGGGGTGGTACTCGCCAAAGCCGTGCTCGCCCGGTCCAAGCATGGTGGGGCAGTGATCGGGCATGTAGGTGAGCGTGGAGTGCTCGTCGCTGATGCGATAGCCAAACGTGCGCCCACCCTTGTGCGGGATCTCGCGCACGAGCACGGTGAAGCCCTCGATGGAGTGCTCTCCCGGTGCGACGTTCTCGAAGGTCCATTCGCCTCGCAGCTGGGTGGGCCGGATGGGGAAGTAGGGCGGGGACATGATGTGCTCGAGCACGCTGACGGCGTCGCGGCCGTCCTCCTGCTCGGGCAGCAGCACAGTGGGCTTGGCGTCGGGACGGTCGCCCGCGGCGAAGAACGGCAGCTCGAGCAGGTGGTCCCAGTGAAGGTGCGTCAGCAGGACGGTGCCGGTGAAGGGCTGGCCGTCGAGCGCATGCGTCACGGCCCTCAGCCCGATGCCGGCGTCGAGCACGAGCGTGGGCGTGTCGTTGTTGTCATGTGACAGCGCCAAGCAGCAGGTGTGCCCGCCGTAGCGCACATACTTGATGCCAGGCGCCGGGGTCGAGCCCCGCACACCGCAGAAGCGAACCTGCATGCGGGAGCATTATTACGCCTGCCTGAGCGCCACGTCCGCGAGCTATGACGTGCTGGTCGTGGGCTCAGGCGGAGCTGGTGCTCGGGCCGTGATCGTCCACACTGGCACCGGCTCGACGCGTCCGCGCACCTCCAGCTGACCGACCAGCACCAGCTCCTCAGACGGGTTGCGCATACGCTCGCGGGTGGTGTCGGCCACGAACAGCATGTGCCCGCTGCCCTTCGTCATTCCCTCCAGGCGCGAGGCCGTGTTGGTGGTGTCGCCGAGCGCGGTGTACTCGACGCGCTGTTCGGAGCCGATGTTGCCTGCCATCACGGTGCCGCTGTTGATGCCGATGCCCATCGCGAACCGGTGGTCGTGTCCATGCTCCGCAATCCAGGCGTTGAACGCATCCAGCCGCGGCCCGATCATCTCTGCGGCCGCCGCCAGCGCGCGATCGGCGTGGTCGGGCTGCTCGAGCGGTGCGCCAAACACGGCCATGATGCCGTCGCCCATGTAGGCGATCAGCGTGCCGCCGGCGGCGTGGATCGCTTCGGTCATCTCGTTGAGGTAGCAGTTCACAACCTCGATTACGCGCGTGGCAGGGAGCTTCTCGGAGAAGCTCGTGAACCCGCGCAGGTCGCTGAACAGCACTGTGCAATCGCGTTCCACAGCGCCCAGACGCAGGTTCTCGCCGGCGCTGGCCACCACCTGGTCGACCACGTCGGCGGGCACGAAGCGCGAGAACAGGTCGTGCACGCGCGCGCGTTCGATCGTCTCGTTCATGTACAGCACGGCGAGCGTGCCAAGCGTTCCGAGCGCGAGCGCGAGCAGGGGATACACGAACGTGACGATCAAGCCGCTGTCGAAGGCGACCTGCACGACGATCGTGAAGAGGACCGCCAGCGCGAGCGCGTCCACCAGCGAACGCCACTGGCGCACGCGCAGACTGCCGAGCGGCACCCCGACCCCCAGCAGCAGAACCGCCAGGATGTTCAACCACCCCGGTGCGTTGCGCAGCGGCACCCCACGGAGCAGGGTGGAGATCGCGTTGGCCCAGATTTCAGGCCCGGGCATTCCGCTGCTGGTCGCCGCCGGGTGGATGTCCTGCAGGATCGGCGCCGTGGCGCCGACGATCACGGTCTTGCCGCGGACGGCGCTCGGCGAGAACTCGCCCAGCAGCACCTTGTAATAAGGGATCGATCTGATCGTTTCGGCCGGCCCGACATAGTCGATCGGCAGCACCCCGTGTTCGAAGCGCGAGGCCGGAATCGCTCGCCCGGTGGCCGCTTCCGCGGCGACCACGGCGAAGCTGTGCAGGTCGTTGTATGAATATTCAAAGCGGCGTATCGAGCCGTCGGTATCTTCTGGGAGCCTCACATCCGCCGCCCGCGCACCGGTTTCATGCAGGTGCCCTCCGAATATTTCGGTGCGTCCGCCCTTTTCGACTTCGACGGTGCCGAGCACGGCCTTCCCACTCGCTCGTCCGACCGCTTCAAACAGGTCGATGGTTTCCTGTTCGTTGGCCACCGGGTGAGTGAATTCGAGGTCAACGGCAATCACGCGCGCGCCGGCAACGAGCAGGTGATCGATGACCCTGGCGTCATAGCTGCGGGGCAGCGGGGGCTCCGAGCTCATATGGCGGTTCCTCAGTTCGGCGAGGGTGGCCGGATCGATCGCCACGAGAACCACATCGGACGGAGGCGCCTGCCTGCCCCGGATCGAGAAGCGCGCGTCGATCGTCTGCAGTTCTGAGCGACGCAGCAAGTGGGTGGAGTAGGCGAGCGTCCCGATGCCGGCAGCGAGCGCAGCAACCGCCAGCAGCATGATCGTCTTGCGTCGCTGTCTGCGCATCCCGCCCATGTCGAAGGCTGAGACTACGGGCTTGCCAGGCCAGAAGCGCTTGCGCGAGCAGGAGCGTCGCACACGCTGCTTCTGCTACGTTCCCGCGCACCGTGCCCGGTGCTCGCGCCTTCACTCGCTGTATGCACACCCGCATCGCGCCGGCCCTGGCGATCGCAGCATTCGGCTTGATCGGCTCGTGCGCGCTGCCGGTTGTGAGCCTCGCGGCCGAAAACGTGAACTTCATCGGGACGTGGGTGGCCGAACCGGGTCAGAACTGGACGATCGCCTCGGAGAACCTTGCCACCGGCGAATGCGCGGGAACCTCCGCGGCCACCCAGTTCGTCATGACGGGCTGCAAGGTCACCGGCGAGGAATATCAATTCGTGCTCGAAGAGCCGGGATACAAATCCTTCGACGCAGGCACCATCGAAGGAAACAAGGTGAATGGCTCGTTTCATGACACAAACGGCAACGAACAGACCTACGCCGCCACGCGCGCCCCCAACCTCACCGGCACCTGGTCGGCCGTCTATCACTGCGAAGTGGGATGCGCAGGGTCGGAATTCCCAGCAACCGACACGTTGAGCGAGACCGAAGGGTCGAGCAAGTTGACGGGTTCAAACAACGGAGGGGAAACGATCTCCGGCACGTTGACCGGCGACGCGCTCGAATTTCACAGCTCAACTGCCAACTACGAAGCCAACGCCACGCTCACCGTGTCCGCCGACGGCCGCTCGTGGACGGGTCCCCTTCGAGATAGCCACGGGACCAGCGGAACGTACACCGCGACCAAGGAGGCCGTGGGGGCTCGGCTCGGCGCGCTCGAACTCAACAACTACTGCACCGACCTCGGCGACCCCGGCGTTCCGGGTGCACAACAACCGTCGACGCTCAGGAAAGAAGCCGAAGGGCCGGAATACGCGTTCAACAACTGGGCGTGCGTGAGCGGCGAAAGCGCGCTCGTGCCGATCGCCACCGCCGGGGGTCCACCCAGCATGAACAACGCCTGTGTGTTCGCGTTCCCCGCCGCCGGCCCTTCGCATGCAATGCCGGAAAACCCCAACAACGCCACCAGCTGGTACTGCTTCGAAGGCGCGCCCGCCACCGAAGAACCGGTTGTGAGCGGCGGTGGTGGCAGTGGCGCAGGTGGCGGTGGTGGCGGCTCGACGGCGACGCCGACGGTGGTGCCGGCGCCGGTCCTGGCGCACACCGGCAACGTCTCGCCCGTATCAGGCACTGTGCTGGTGCGCCTGCCCGGCAGCGCTTCGTTCGTCGCGCTGTCCTCCCTACGGCAGATCCCGTTCGGCACAATCATCGACGCGACGCACGGCAGTGTCAGCGTCACGACCGCCGCGCCGCAAGGTGGCACGCAGACGGGCGAGTTCTTCG
>Ga0182030_10024300_pt1 | contig 11144 bp, 13 predicted proteins | sample 812S3MmetaG_FD_121299 | JGI IMG/M metagenome (GOLD analysis project Ga0182030, IMG submission 121299) | Permafrost microbial communities from Stordalen Mire, Sweden - 812S3M metaG (Illumina Assembly) | ecosystem: Environmental > Terrestrial > Soil > Wetlands > Permafrost | place: Sweden...
AGCCCGTTGAATAGCACAACATCGCTCCCGGGCGATGCAAACGTACCGCGTAAGTTCTTGACTATGCTGGCTTAAATGGTGGGCCGTGTAGGGATCGAACCTACGACCAATTGATTAAGAGTCACTGCTCCCACCCTTTCATCACCTAACGTCGCCCCACAAGTCTCCTGCTCTCGGTCAGTTTGGAAGCTTTTACAAACGGCATTTTCTCTGTTTTGTTAGACACTGTTGGCAACGCTGGGTAACATGGCATAACAGCCATCATTTGTTACCCGGGTGTTACCCAAGGAGCAGGAGACATGCCAACCCTCGCAATGACCGATGCCGCGGTCCAGCGCGTCAGAGCAGCGCCCGGCGAGCGCACGGACTACTTCGACTGCCACCCTCGCGATCGCCAACGCGGTCTCGTGCTGCGCGTCTCGGCGGGCGCTGAGGGCAGGATCAGCCGAACCTGGGCCGCGCTCTACAGGATCAAGGGAAGCAACAAGCTCCGCCGCGCAACGATCGGAGACTATCCCACCTATACGCTCGCCGAGGCCCGCGAGGAGGCCGCCCATTACGTGCAAAGCGCCAGGAAGGGCATTGATCTCGCCCAGGAGCGCCAGGCCGCCGCACGCGCCCAGGCTGCCAAGGATCGTGACACGGTCGCTGCCGTGGTCGAGGCTTTCCTGGACGACTGGCAGAAGCGACCGAAGCGCAGAGGCGGCATGCGGGCCGACTCCTACGTCGAGACGCTGCGCCAGCATTTCGACAATCGGGTGCTGCCACGCTGGCGCGGCCGGCACATCGGCGATATCACGCGAAGCGACGTGAACGAGCTCGTGACCGAAGTCGCCAAGGAGGCACCGGTACTCGCGAACCGCGTGCTCGCGGCCATCAAGGCAATGTTTGGCTGGGCCCTGCGCCAAGACCCCCCGCTCGTCACGGCCAACCCCGCGGCCCTCGTTGAGCGGCCAGGCGTTGAGACCGCGCGCGATCGCGTGCTCTCGGCCGAGGAGTTGCGATTCATCTGGCCGGCCTTCGGAGGCCTGGGGTATCCATTCGGCCCATGCCTGAAACTCACCCTCTTGACCGCCCAGCGCCGCGACGAGATCGCCGGGATGTGCTGGTCAGAGATCAATGAGGAGGCCGCGACCTGGACGATTCCCGCACATCGCAACAAGGCGCGCCGCGTCCACGTGGTGCCGCTCTCCAAGGAGGCTCTCGAGGTCATCAAGGAATTGAAGGCATTGAAGCGCAAGGACGTGGATTTCATCTTCTCGACCACAGGCAAGACCGCCATCTCGGGATTCTCGCGCGCGAAGCGGCTGCTCGACGCGGCGATCACGAAAGCTCGAAAAGAAAAGGATCTCGGCCCTCTCGCTCGCTGGACGATCCATGACCTTCGCCGCTCCGCGGCCACGGAAATGTCTCGCCTCAAAGTTTCTCGCTTCGTCGTGGGTCGGGTGCTGAATCACAAAGACTCTGGAATCACAGGGATTTACGATCGGAATGAATTCCTCGCGGAAAAACAAGCCGCGCTCGCGCAGTGGTCAAGCTATCTGCTGAGCATCGTTACTCCAAACTCCAACAAGGTCGCGTCAATCGCGGCGCGGCGGCGCGCGAAGGCAGCTGCCCGTGCGTAGCGAAGAACAGAACAAAGATTTCCGCGCCTTTTGCCCAGCGCTGTATCAAAGGTTTGAGGGGGACCAGGACAAGAAGACACCATCATTAGACGAAGCGCTTCGAAGCCTGTACGTGCTCTTCATCCATTGTGCGCGGCGACAGGAGCACGTAAATCCTGATTGGCTCCGTGAATTCGCGGGCGATAAACCGCCCCGGAACCCATATCGCACGCCTGAAGAGGTGCGGCACGCTCTACATACCCACCCGATTTATAGATGGCTGAGGCGTGAATTGAAGGGAATCATGGAGCACATGCCTGCAGAACTCATGAAAGAATTTAGACTGGTGTTCGAGTTGCTTGATCACCTCGTTGTTGCGTCTGCCAAGGTGCAGGAACCTGAAGGGCGGCCCGATAAGCGGCGCTCGTCAGCGAAAAGGAGGATAGATGATCTCCTCAGCGACATCGAAGACGGCACTGTTACCCTGCCTCGTGCTGAGCGCGCCCTACTGCGATCGCTCCTCGGCAAAGCCTCACGCGCGCTGCGTAAACAGCAACCAAAGTCGATACGCGATCCGATTCTTCAGTCGCTCGCTCGGACTTTCGTGCTCTTCGACATCACGGCCGGCAACGCGTCTCTGCTCACCGAGGCTGCGCATTTTCTCGGAATCGAGTGCAACCCAAGCACCGCTCTTCGGTACACCAAGCGCGCGGAAAGGGTATGGTCCGGAAGGTCGAGCGAGGTCAAACTCGACTTCCATCTTTTGGAAGTCCTCCGCGATGACTATCGCAAACAGAAGCGCGCTATAGCCCACTAGCCTTGCCTGCATATCACGTCGGAATCTGGACGTGATATGCATCGAATCCCCTTTTGGCGCATGCCATCGTTCTCGTCACTGTTTGACGACGTTAGGAACGACCCATGCCCCCCAAGCTTCAAGCGCCCGCCGTTCGGCGGACTCCGCCCCTCCCGGATCCTCTTGTGATCGGCCGGCTGCGCTATTGGCGCCGCGGCGCTATCCGCCAATACCTCGCCCAGGTCGCGGGTGAGCCTGCACCAGCAGCTCAGCCCGACGATGAGCACTTGATCCAAGCCAAGGAACTGCGGCGCCTGTTGGGCGGCGTATCAGACATGTGGATCCATAGGCATTCGCGCCGCCCGGACCGCGAGCAACGCGAACTCAGCGCGCACGGCGCAGCGTGATTTACCCCAGCGCAGAAATAAAAACGCCGAATCGGGACACGACCCCCGATCCGGCGCAGATCTCTACACGCTCTTTGGAACCGATCAACCCACCCGCGAGAGGATCAATCGATGAAACGCACGATAGCACAACCCTCACCCGCTGAAAAATCCACGAAGCCCACCCGCGCGGAATCGGCCGTGGCCGCATTCGCGTACCGCCGCCCGCGAAGCACCTACCGAAATTGGGCATGGCAACCAAATCGGCCGGAGGGGAATCCGTGAGCGCGGTTGTGCCGCAGATGGCAGCGAGCGAGCGAAAGGAGCTTTGTCTCATCGTCCGGCGCCGCGAGAAGTACGAGAGGAGCATAGCGGAGCAGCGGTCCGCCGAATTGCTCGCGGACTTCGAGCAGCAGCTCGCCACCATTTATGAGTTTGACACTGATGCTACATGGAAGGCTGCGCACGACGAAGCCGATAAGGTCATCGAAGAGGCTGAGGCCAAGATCGCGCTACGCTGCGCCGAATTGGGCATTCCGAAAGAGTGCCGCCCGGGTTTGTCGTTTGGATGGCATGGGCGAGGACAAAATGCATTTAAGGATCGGCGCAATGAGCTGCGTCGGGTCGCCGAGTCGCGCATTGAGGCGATTGAGCGAGCCGCCCGAACACAGATAGAGCGCCGATCGATCGAGATGCAAGAAAAGATCATGTCCGATGCACTCACTTCGGACGCCGCCAGGGACATGCTGACGCAACTTCCGACGATTGCCTCGCTGATGCCGCCGATTGATGCAGCGGCGCTAATAGATAAAGTCCCGCTCCGGGAGTCCTATCATGACCGATAACGAAAGCTATCGGCTGCACGCCCGGCAACACGAGCCGAGAACCATTGCTGAGCTACGGGCTGCAGCACAGGACATGCTGCGCGCCGGTCACACCGAACGTGTGATTGCAGAAAGCCTGAACCTTGATCTTGACGGCCTCCGCCGCCTGATCGGCCAGTGCGAGAACTGCGACGAATGACCGTCGCGGCCAATACTGTTCGAATAATCGTCGCGCTACCGCCAGCGGGTAAGTCGCCATCGAAGTTTCGCCGATATTTCCTCAAAGCGATCCGCGATGCCATCGCCCATGCCCATTTGGAAGGCCGATTTGATGCGGCAAGAGCGGAGGAGTGCTACCGAGCGCTTCCCCTAGAAGAACCGAGAAAATGATCGAGCATTTCCCGCGATTGCGCCGCAAGGCGCTTGATGCGTTCCAAGCCCATCGGCACGCCAGCATGGTGAATGACTATGCCGCAAGGTTTTTGGAGTCCCCCAACACTCGCTCATTTCTTTTGCCGGAAGGAGGCGAGATCATCGATAAGAACACGCCGTGTTCGCTGTCACTCGATTCGCTGCACCTGCCGTTCCCCGAGGTCGCCCTCGAGTATTCATGGTCACCGGCGTCTGCATCACGAATTGGCATGCCCTCGCCGGCGTCGACGATCATTCTCGCGATCGAACAGTCGAGCGCGCTCTACATAAACGTCCTTTTCGGAGCGGCCGACAGATGGCTGGCGTGGCCCGTTGGCGCCGTGTTGGACCAGCAGACGACCATCGAAATGCGCGATGGATTGGCCACGGTGAGCAATTACGGAACTACCTACGGCAAAGATGACGATCACCGTGAGAGCCATGTTGAAGAGCTACAGCCCGCACTGGTCGTGCTCGCTCACTTCGCGCTGCTCTGCAATTGCGGCAACGTGAGGGCAGTAAAGGCCTTCGAGCCATCTGCAGCGCTGGTCAAGCGCGCCAAGCAACGCGGAAATCGGCCGCCGGATGAATATTACGTCCTCGACTGCTTCCTGGGTGAGCACCAGGAGCGCGGCGACGCTTCCGGTGGTTCACATTCCCCGCCACGGTTCCACGTCCGCCGCGGCCATATCCGCCGATTGCCCGATGGCCTGCACACCTGGGTCAAACAATGCACGGTCGGCGATGCAGCGCTCGGACAGATCATGAAAGATTACCGGGTGCGGAACCGTCAGATGGAGGGCGCATGAGCGCCGACTTCGCCGCTCTTGGCATCACCGTGAAACATGGTCCGGTAGAGCAGCGCGTCGCATGCCCTCAATGCGCGAAAAGTCAGCGGGATGATGCGCTCGGCGTCAACATCGAGACCGGCGCGTTCCACTGCTTCCGATGTGGCTGGAAAGGTCGCGCCGGCGGCGAGTCGAGCGAGTATCGACCGATCGCAAGGATCGACGATCCCGCCATGGTCGAGCGGAAGCGGGAGCGGCTCCGCCGAACGTGGCGCGAGTCAGTCCCCCTATCCGACCCCAAAGCGTATGCCGTCCGGGCGTACCTCGAGGCGCGAGCGCTCGGCGCCGTCCTCAAGGATCCGCCATCATCAATACGCGCGCACCCCCGCCTGAGCTATTGGGACGGCCACGGCGAGCTCGGTGCATTTCCGGCGATGATTGCGGTCTTCTGCGCAGCGGATGGCCGACCAGTCACTTTGCACGCGACGTACTTGAGCAGCGGCGGGTGCGCGAAGGCCCCTGTCCCATCGCCGAAGAAAATCCTCGGTACCCCGATCCGTGGCGCTACCAAGGGCGGCGCTGTCCGATTGCATCAACCGCGATATGCGGTCCTAGGAGTCGCCGAGGGCATCGAAAGTGCGCTGTCGCTCTGCCTGCTGAAACAAGTCCCGGTGTGGGCCGCCTTTTGTGCCGACAACCTGGCGCGCATTCAGATCCCAGGACACGTGCGAAAGCTCTACATCGGCGTGGACATCGACGAATCAGGCAAAGGGCAAACGGTGGCCCGATCGCTGGCCGATCGGGCGATGCGCCTCCCGCAGCGGCCCGAGGTGCATCTGGTCGAACCGGAGGGCACCGGATCGCGGGACCTGAACGACCAGCTGCGACGGAGTCGTGCTTCATGACCACTACGCCGAAGGATATCGACGATGAGTTTTTCGCAACGCCGCCTTGGGAAGGGCCGTCTTTGAGTGCTTTCGATGAGGAGTCACCTCACGTCGGCGGCAATGGCAAGGCGTCTGATCTGCCCGCCGAGCCGTCGCGGATCCAGCTTCTCAGCCTGCAGGACTTCGTACAGCGGCCGTCCATTTCGAGCCAGGTCCGCGGAGTTATTCCGAAGGGCTCTCTGGTGGTGGTCTTCGGGCCTCCCAAGGGTGGCAAAACCTTCAGCGTGTGCGATCTCACGATGCACGCCGCCCACGGCCTGGACTGGCACGGGTGCGCGATCCCCCGGCGCATGCGAGTGGTCTATCTCTGCGGCGAAGGTGTCAACGGCCTGCGGGTGCGCCTGAAGGCCTGGCTCGAGCATCACGACAGCATCAGCGAGCCCGGGGACTTCCATATCCTGCCGCAAGCGCTCTCCCTTCCCGATTGCGTTACGAGCCTCACCGCGACCTTGCGGGCACTGAAGCCCGATATCTTGGTCACCGACACCCTGAACGCTTATTTCGGCGGCGGCGACGAAAACAGCACCCAGGACATGAAGCACTTTTGCGACGCGATCCGACATCTGCGCGATGAACTCGGCACTTCCATCGTCGTGATCCACCACACCGGGCACGGTGACTCAGGCCGAGAGCGCGGCTCTATCGTGCTCCGTGCAAGCGCCGATGTGCTAATCCAGGTGGCGAAAGACGAATCCGGCGGCCAACTCGTCGGGTTCCAGGTCATCGCCGCCCGAGATCTCGAGCCCATGGAATCGCCCATTGCCCTGAATCTGGTGCGCCACGAAACCGAATGGCTCGATGAGGATGGCGAGCCCCTGGTCACTTGCATCGTCGAGGGCGCCGGCCGGCCCGTGACGCTCCCAGGACGCGGCGGCAAGCCCTTGGGCGAATCTCAGGCGACCGTCCTGCAGGCCGCGCGCGAGCTTGCCAAGACCAAAGCCCCCGAACCCTCCGGAGAGGTCCTCCTCGCCCGCCACGATATCGCCAAGCTCGCCAGGGATCGCGGCGTCGGCAAAACCGCCATCTCGAATACCTGGGAGCGTCTTGAATCCCGCGGGTACTGGCGACGCGTCGAACCCGGCTCCATCGCCCTGCGAATGCGCCGATGAGTCAGCCGGACGCCAGGGTCACGGTACACAGTCCACACCCTAAAGGGTGTGTGGACCTGTGAACCGGTCCCGTTCCCTCGGTGTACACGGCGTTCACAGTCGCTGCTGTGGACCTGTGAACCGAAGCGCTGAGCCTTGTTTTCCAGCGATTCAATCACTGTGGACCACCACGCCCACGAGCAATGAAAGAGGCACTGTGAACCTCACTGTGAACCTCGATCGTGAGGAGCCTGAAAAAAGCTGCTGTGAACCAGGGGAAGGGCGACGAAACCGCTCTCCGCGCTCGGCTTGGAAGTTTGGCCGCATCACGATCTGCCGGAAGAGCAGGTGACTATCGATCACGTGCCTATGCCTATAATTAAGCTACTATTGGGGCGCTTATTGTTCCTGGGTGACACCTGGGTAACACTGTCACTTATTTCGACGATTCCGAGGTCCTCATGAGCCGTTTGTCGAGCTTCCTGTTTTTCGTGTGGTTTCTGGCGGCGGATGGGCTGGTTGCGGGCCTCGTGGTGGCCATACTGGCGCATTCGCACCCATGAGCCGCGCGAACGCCAAATGTAAGATCTGCCCTCACCCGGAGAGGGTCAGAGCCGAATTGCTACTAGCTGGGGGCGCCTCCATCCGATCGGTCGCTACGAAGCTCCACCTTCCCTATCCACCGCTGCGACGCCATTGGATCAATCATGTCAGCGACGAGCGCCGAGCCACGTTGACTCTCGGCCCGGTACGGCGCGAGCAACTGGCGAGCCGCGTGGGCGAGGAATCCGAAGCCATCATCGACCACCTGAAGGCCGCCAGAGCGGCGATCTACCAGGTGCTAGACGCCGCGCTCGAGGCGGGCGACAGGAACGGCGTGGCGCTCCTCACGGGCCGCCTGCATGAGAATTTGAGGGAACTCGCGAAGCTCACCGGGCAGATCGCGGCCAGCCCTCTGATCAGCAATCAGACGAACGTGCAGAACAACATCTTTGTCTCGCCGGCATTCGCCCAGCTTCAGTGCGCGCTGCTCGAGGCGCTGAGGCCACATAGCGCCGCCAGGGCCGACGTGGTCCGGGCGCTGCGCAATCTTGAGTCTCGGTCCGCCATGCCATCGCTCCCGCACGCCGGCCAGGTAATCGAAGGGGACAGGGATGTCTGAGTTTCAATCTCTCGCGAACTCGCTGGCCGATTCCCTCGAAGCGGACTGGCGATCGCACGCAAGGCCCTCTCAGTTGCCGCCACCGGGCGACTGGTCCATATGGCTGCTACTCGCCGGCCGAGGCTTCGGGAAGACCCGTGTGTTGTCCGAATGGGTGCTTGACCAGGTGCAGTCCGGTGCGCGCCGCATCGCCCTGGTCGCTGCGACCTCCGCGGATGCGCGTGACGTGGTGATCGAGGGCGACTCCGGCATCCTTTCCTGCGCGCCGAGGTGGAATCGGCCGGAGTATGAACCGACGAAGCGCCGCCTGACATGGCCGAATGGTGCCATTGCAACCGCCTACAGCGCGGATGAGCCGGAGCGATTGAGAGGCCCGCAGTTCGATGCGGCGGTGTGCGACGAGCTCGGCGCGTGGCGGTATCCGGAGGCCTGGGACATGCTGATGCTCGGCCTTCGCCTGGGCAAGAACCCTCGGTGCGTGGTCGCGACGACACCGAAGCCGACGCGGCTGATCCGCGACCTGGTCTCCCGTGAGGGCAAGGACACCGTCATCACGCGCGGGCGTACCAAGGACAACGAGGCGAACCTTGCGCCGCAGTTCTTGAAGACCATCGTGGCGCGCTTTGCGGGCACGCGGCTGGGGCGGCAGGAACTCGACGGCGAACTGCTGACGGACACACCAGGCGCATTGTGGTCCGCGCAGAACCTCGAGGAGACGCGTGTACCGCAGGCGCCTCCCCTCTCCCGGATCGTGATCGGCATTGATCCATCGGGCGGCGACAGCGAGGGAGCGGATGAATGCGGGATCGTCGTCGCGGGCTTGGGACTCACGGATGGGCACGGGTATGTGCTGAGTGATCTGAGCGGGCGTTATGCGCCTCCGGAATGGGCGCGCCGAGCGGTGGATGCCTATCGGGTGCACCGCGCGGACAAGATCGTCGCGGAGGTGAACTACGGCGGCCAGATGGTGCTGGCGACGATCGCGGCGATTGATCCGAACGTACCTTGCAAGGCGATCAGTAGCTCGCGCGGCAAGGTGCTGCGCGCCGAACCGATCTCGACCTTAAGCGAGCAGGGCCGGGTGCATCTGGTCGGCACGCATCCGGAACTCGAAGACACGATGACGAGCTTCACGGCCGACTGGAGCCGCGCACGCGATGGCTCGCCAGATCGGGTGGATGCGCTCGTATTTGCGCTCACCGAGTTGATGTGTGATCAGCCCGCGAGCGGGTATTTCCCTCTCTCTTCGCTTCTCTCGAACGGTGCACCCGTGGAGACTCCAGAGCATTGCTCCTACGTGATTGCGGTCGCGGCGACGCCCGGCAAATCGGGGGAACAGTTGGGCACGGTGTATCTGGCGATTGATGAGCACCGGGTCACCCCGTGGCCGGCAACCATCGTCGACTGGGATTTACGGACGGTCGATGATGCGCTGTTCGAGAAGTATCTGCCCTCGGTTTACAAGCGACTCGATTCTCTGGCGCTGGAATGTTCGACGCAGAGTGCGGGGTTATGGCTTCACGGCACCTCCGGCGTGAGCGCTGCGCTCCTGCAGCAAGCCACCGAGCGCGGCTTCAACGTGAACGATATCGACGACAAGGTGGAATGGGCTGCGGCGCCTCTGGCCGATCGGGCCGCCGCTGCCTCCCGGCATCTGCACACCGGCCGACGCGTGAAGATCGCCAAGGAGGCCTTCGACAAGCTCATTGAGTTTCGCGGCTTCACTCGCAATCATTTGCTTGCCGAGTACTCCGCCTTCCGTATCGACCAGGAGATGGCATCGGATGGGCTATTGCGCGCCCTCCTCTCGAGCGTACTGATCTCGCTTGATGATTCAAGGGTCGCCTTCGACGTTGAGATCGAGGAGGCGCCCGCCGCCCCTCCGCCGCCCATCCCACTGCCGCCCCCGCACATTCTGCTGAAACCGGGCGCGCACAACATCAACGGCGCGATGGTCGATGTGCCTCCTGACGGCGACAAGGACCTGGTCGCGTATCCCCTGCCCCCCGGTCGGCACATTATCGACAGCAAAATCACTTATGTGCACGCCATCGAAGGCGGTTTCCGGGTCTTCTGAGTCGCGCGCACATCACGTCCAAAAGCGGACACAATGTGCATCGATTCGCGACGGCGTAGCCGTTATTAATACGGCTATGAGCATTCAGACATCTCCGACCTCTCAAACCCCGCACGCCCGTCTCGGTGTTTCCCTCCCGCGCGATCTGCTGGAGCGGATCCGAGCTGAGGCTGAAGCCGCGAACCGGCCTATTTCTTGGCAGGTGGCGTTGATTGCACGCGATTACTACCAGCGCCAGGAGCAGCGCAAGTGATGGATGCCCTCAAACAGGCGACGGATCACCGCACCGCCTGGGCCGTGAAGCATGCGATAGCCGCCCCCGCACGCTATGCAGTCGCGCGAGCAATACGTGACGGCAAGTTGCCGAGGCTCAACGGCTCCATCCAATGCGTGGATTGCGGCGCACCTGCAGAGGACTACGACCATCGCGAATACGCCCGACCGCTCGACGTTCAACCAGTGTGTCGTTCATGCAATCTCAGGCGCGGCCCCGCTTCTGATGTGATGCACCTCTGTTACCACTATTCGCCGCTTTTGGCGCCGCGCCAGCCACCCCGGCGTTTTCTCGCCCGATTGGCAGCACTTCAGACCATCGAGGCCACCAAAGTGAGCGCCGTGCTCGACGTGGAGGCGCCTTCGATCACCGGCGAGAGCCGTCTCGATGCACCCCAGACAATCGACATCCACATTCTCAACCAGGAAATCGCCATGAACCCAATGAGCTCCGGCGGCAATCGCCCTCTCGCAGATACGGTGCTGCCCCCGGCGGTCCCTCTCACCGTCGGCGCCGATCGCGAACGTGACCTCCAAGCAGTCCGCGCTGCGAAGCGGGCTGCCGATACCGCGGATTTGTCGAAAAACGCGTTCGACCGATTCAACAAAAAATGAGCGCCTCGGCCCACATGCTGTTCGCCGCGGCGCGGACGGTGCGGTTCATGGCGCCACCATACGACCGGCCGGGAAAGCCGGATGTGTTGCTGGTGCGCTGGGATCCGGACGGTGCGGAGCCGGGCAGCGAGGCGACACGCTGGCGGTTGCCACTCGTGGGCGAGCTCGAGGCC
>Ga0182030_10024301_pt1 | contig 11144 bp, 10 predicted proteins | sample 812S3MmetaG_FD_121299 | JGI IMG/M metagenome (GOLD analysis project Ga0182030, IMG submission 121299) | Permafrost microbial communities from Stordalen Mire, Sweden - 812S3M metaG (Illumina Assembly) | ecosystem: Environmental > Terrestrial > Soil > Wetlands > Permafrost | place: Sweden...
CAACCGTGAAACCGCCGCAAACTTAAACTCTCGCGATATCCGCCGTCGTCGCGCCATCACACTCACCCTCCTTCAGGATCAGTGTGCCTTAGAAAATCTGTCTCACCCTAGGGGGGCATTCCAGCCGGTGAAGGTCGAAGATTGAGACAGCCTCGGATAGCTCAATCCCACCTATTTTATTTTAAATCGCCTCCTAAGCCGCCACCGACTTTGCCGGTTGACGGACCAGGGCTTCGTAATCGTCGCGCAGCTGCTTGGTGATTGGGCCGACGGTGTAGTGCATATCGGAGATTTGGCCGATGGCGGTGACTTCGGCAGCTGAGCCGGTAATGAAGATTTCATCCGCCGTCTTCAACTCCTCAGGGAACATCGCGCGCTCCACGACTTTGAATCCACGCTTGGCGGCCAGGCCCATCACAGTCTGGCGGGTGATGCCGTTCAGGAAACAGTCCGGCGTCGGCGTATTGATGATGCCGTCTTTGACCAGGAACAGATTGGCCCCGGTCGCCTCAGCCAGCTGGCCGCGATAATCCATCATCAGAGCATCGTGCCAGCCCTCGGCCTCGGCCGCGTGCTTGGACAGGGTGCAGATCATGTAAAGGCCCGCCGCCTTCGACGCGGTCGGCGCCGTGTCGGGCGCGGGACGCCGCCATTTCGAAATAGTCAGCTTGATGCCCTTATCGCGCAGTTCGGGCGAGAAATAGCTGGGCCATTCCCAGCTGGCGATGGCAATGTGAATCTTGCTGTGCTGCGCCGACACGCCCATCTGCTCAGACCCGCGATAGGCGACGGGGCGGACATAGGCGTCCATGAAACCATTTGCCGCGACGACATCGTTGCAGGCCTTGTCGAGCTCAGCGGTGGTAAAAGGCAGGGAAAAACCCAGCAGACTGGCGGAATTGGCCAGACGCTCGTTATGGCGGGTCAATTCGAATATGTTGCCGCCATAGGCGCGCATACCCTCGAAGACCGAGCTGGCATAATGCAGGCCATGGGTCAGTACATGCGTTTTTGCCTCGCGCCACGGCACCAATTTGCCGTCAAACCAGATCGAACCGTCGCGATCGTCCATCGGAACCATCTTGAAAACCTCCCACAACGCCCTCACAAAAGGGCGGGACGGAACCCGCGCCCTACCGATAAGGGCTGGCGCAGCCCGCCGTTCCATGTCAAAGTTGGGTCATGATGGCTGACCTAAAGACCGCGGTCAATCCGATATTCCTCTCAGAGGAGGATCTGCGTCGGGGTATCGAGTTGCTCTTTTTCGCCTATCGCGACTTCACCGGCGAGCCGGATCGGCAATTGGCGGAGCTTGGGCTTGGCCGTGCACATCACCGCGCGATCTATTTTATCGGCCGCAATCCATCCCTGACCGTCAGCCAGCTATTGTCCATTTTGAAAATCACGAAGCAAAGCCTTTCGCGCGTGTTGCAGGAGTTGATGGCGGAAGATTACGTCGTTCAGACCCCCGGGCAGACCGACCGGCGGGAGCGGCGCCTGAAGCTGACGGCGCGCGGCGAGTCGCTGGAACAGCTTTTGACCGAGGGGCAGCGCCGGCGGCTAGGGCGGGCCTATGCCCAGGCCGGGCCGCAGGCGGTTGAAGCTTTTCATCAGGTGCTGCTCAGTGTGATCGACGACGCCGACCGTCCCCGCCTGCCGGAAGAAGAGGCATCGCCAGCCCCCCGCCGGAACGGCCTGCGCGCTACCGGCTGATCGGAATTCCACAATCATGGCTGGCTTGGCCGAACTGCCGCATCTTCTGGTCGTCGACGATGACACGCGCCTTCGGGCGCTGCTCGCGCGCTATCTGGGCGAGGAGGGCCATGTCGTGACCACCGCTGAATCGGCCGCGGTCGCGCGGGCCTGCATGCGCGCGCTGGCTTTCGACATGCTGGTGCTGGATGTGATGATGCCTGGGCAGAACGGGCTGGATTTCGCCAAAGCGCTGCGCGCCGAGGGCTGTGCGCTGCCGATTCTGATGCTGACCGCGCGCGGCGAAGCGGAAGAACGGATCGCCGGGCTTGAGGCCGGGGCCGACGATTATCTGCCCAAACCGTTCGAGCCGCGCGAATTGCTGTTGCGGATCACAGCCATCATGCGCCGCGCCGCGCGTCCGCCCGAGGGGCCTGTGCCGATCAGGCTGGGTCGCTGGCGCTTCGACCCGGACCGGTCGGAACTGTCGTCCGGCGCCGAGACGGTCAGGCTGACCGACGTCGAAACCAGCCTTCTGAGAGTCCTGGCCGAGACGCCGGGCGGGATCGTCAGCCGGGACGAGCTGGCCGACCGCAGCCGCGCTACGGTCAATGTCCGCAGCATCGATGTTCAGGTCAATCGACTGCGCCGCAAGATTGAGGCCGACCCCAGGACGCCGCGCTATCTCCAGACCGTTCGCGGATCGGGCTATGTCCTCAGACCGGATTGACGCTCCCGCCGCTGCGCCGATACTGCCGCCCGCCTCGATCGGCATCGGCGCGCGGATTAAGCAGTTTTTGCCGCGCACGCTTGAGGGCAGAACCTTTCTGATCATCGTCCTGCCGGTCGTCCTCGCACAGTTCATCACGGTCTATATTTTCTTCGAACGACATTTCAGTGCGCTGTCGGTCGAACTCTCGCGCAGCGTCGCGGGTGAGGTCGCCATGCTGATCGACGAGACGGAACGCGATCCGGCCGGTCGCTCTCAGGTCTTTGCATCGGCCGCCGACACGCTGGATCTCGAAGTCGAATTCGAACCCGACGAGCACCTTGTTCCTGACGTTCGGGCCCATTGGAACCCGCTGATCGAGCCGATCCTGGCAACCGCGTTGGAGGAACGGGTCGCCCGTCCATTCACGATCGGCGCCTATGGCGACGATAATTGGGCTGAGATCCGGGTCCAGCTTGCCGATGGGGTGCTGGATGTCCGCTCTCCGCAGCGCAGGCTGTTCAGCTATACGGCATTCGTCTTCATCGGCTGGGTTATCGGCGCCTCGCTGCTGTTGACCTGGATCGCCGTGCTTTTCATGCGCAACCAGGTGCGGCCGATTCGCCGTCTGGCGCTGGCCGCCGAGAATTTCGGCAAGGGCCGCGATTCGATGCGGCTGCGGCCCTCCGGCGCGCTGGAGGTCAGGCAGGCGGCCGCCGCCTTTATTGTGATGCGCGACCGTATCAGGCGACAGATCGGACAGCGCACGGAGATGCTGGCCGGAGTTTCGCATGACTTGCGTACCCCGCTGACGCGGATGAAGCTGCAACTGGCCTTGCTGAGGAAGAGCGAGGAAACTGAAGGGCTGCAGGCAGATGTCGTTGAAATGGAGACGATGATCGATGCCTATCTGGCTTTCGCGCGGGGCGAGGGCGGTGAGACGCCGGTCAGGACCGACCTGGCGCAGAGCCTGCGCGACGTCGTGGGTGGCTTGCCAGGGGGAGACGCAGTAACGCTCGAAATCGCCGGGCCGATCGAAATCCAGGTGCGGCCGATGGCGATGAAACGCTGTCTGGGCAATCTGGTCGGGAATGCGCTGCGCTATGCGAAGCAGGTTCGAGTCAGCGCGTCCTGGCATCATCATGCCGTTTCCATTGTCATTGATGATGATGGTCCCGGCATTCCCGAGGAAAGCCGCGAAGATGTGTTTCGGCCGTTTTTCAGGCTGGACCCTTCGCGCAATGTTGCGACCGGCGGGGTGGGGCTGGGCCTGTCGATCGCTCGCGATATCGCCCACGTGCACGGCGGCGAAATCAACCTCGAAGACAGCCCGATGGGCGGCCTGCGCGTCGTGCTGATATTGCCTGGTTAGGCGCGATTTTCGCGGGTCTTACGCTTCGACGGTGGCTGCCATTTTCGTTACGCTGGGCATCTGGTCGATATTGGGGATCAGCTGATCGATCGACCCCATATAGCCCAGGATTTCTCTGCCGCGTGGATTGACCCAGCGGGTATAGATGGTGCGGCGGCGATGCGTGCCGGTCGGCTTAGGCGCCGCATGCAGCATACAGCCCAGATGGACCGTGACATCGCCCGGCTCAGTTTCGTAGGTGACGATGGGCTTGTCCCCCCACTGATCCTCGGGGAAGCGATCATGGGCAATTCGGCCGGCGCTACCTGACAGGAAGAAAAGCTGAGAGCTGTCGGGTGTCGCTGCGTCGAGCTGAATGCCGACATGCACCCGCGGGCACGTGACCGGACAGCCGCCGATGCCGCAATCGCGATGCCAATCCAGCATGTAGTTGGAGCCGACGTCGGTCGCCTTGGTGAATTCGCGCAGGATGGCGTGGGTGCCATTGTCGCGATCAACGGAAGGCACGACATTTTCCTTGGCTAGGCCGGTCAGATACTTGACCATGGCGTGCGCGTCGAGATCTTTCATCATCGGCGATTGCAGAGCCATATATTGAAGATCCCAGACTTTCTTTTCGCCCTTGCTATCGGACGCCCAACGCGAGAAGCGGGTGCCCTCGACCGCGCGGTCGCGCAGGCGATCGACCTCGTCGGATAGCCGGGCGATCTCGTCCCGCCCGAAGGCGCCACGCATATGGACATAGCCCGCCGTGCGCAAGAAATGAGAGATGAGCCGCGGGTCGTCGTCGCGATCGAACGACTTGCGGATGTCGAGCGGCGATTCGTCGAGATCGCGTAAATCCAGGGTCCTGGGGTCATAGATCGGCGTGCCGCTGTAGAGGCAGCGCAAGGCGGGTTCCCACACGTCCCAAAGGGCGAAGCCGCCACGGATGAAGCGCACGACCTGGGAATAGAGCAGGCCGAATCTCGACCTCAGCTCGTAGAAATAGTCTGTCCAGCTGTCGGCCGGAATCTCGATGACCAGCGTTGCCTCTTCGAGAACGCCGGGTACGATCCGGACCCTGCCGTCTTCGCAAAGGTAACTGAAGGCGACCCCTTCGGGCGTTTGAAAGGTGATCGGGGGAGCGCCGGCGACATCCCAAGCTATCCGGTCGCTGACGCCGCGGCGCAACCGCTGTGGCAGGACTATCTCATGCATCGCCTTGAAGTCGAGAGGCGGCATGCCCAGGCTTCTGGCGGTGCCGACCAGCACATTGTGCTGCCCGAATTTTGTTTCGGTCATTCCCCGTCCCCGAAAATTCCGCGGCACAGCTCTTTGCCAGCGCTTCAGGCCGCCCTTGGGCAAGTCTAGCGTTCAAGCAGCGCGCCGACCAGCGCCATATTGCACTGAGGCGAGGTGCGTCAGGTCGGGATTGGAGGGAGACGGTTGGCGGCTTTCAGCGAGCAGCTTCCCGCCGCCACCAGGGGGAATGCCGATCGTCCTGATCTCGAAGATAGCCCGCCGGGCAATCTTCGAGTCAGTCTCGTCAGGCCGGTTTAGATTTCCCGGCCTTATTTTGTGCGCTGAAGCGCGCCTTTAAGCTCGGTCAGGCTCTCACCTACGCGCTTGGCCAGAACATCGGCCGCTTCGGTGTTCGACTTCGCGACCATTTCGGTCAGTTCGCGAAGATTGGCGAGCGCCTTTTCAAAGGCAGTCTTAACCAGTTCGGTCTGCTGAGCGATCTTCTGCTCGGGCGCGCCCTGGGCCAATAATTCCTTCAGGACGGTCGAGCTTTCTTCGACCATCGACTTCATGATTTCGCTCTGCCGCCGCAATACGGCCTGAACGCCTTCGATCGCCAACTGGTTGGCGTTTTGCACCGCTTCGATGTTGCGGCGCTGGGTTGAGATCAGCGCCTGAAAGTCGAAGCCGGGGATTTTGAATTCCGAAAACATCTTGGTGAAGTCGTTTTCGAGAAATGGGTTGCTCGTCGGGTTGGCCATATGAGGTTTCCTCCGTTTATGTTGCAGTGCAACAAAGATGGTGTGGTATAGCTCTGCCAGCTGATGGAAGTCAATGTCCGTTCAGTTTATTTTGTCGGCGGAGATTTGGGCTTGGCGCGGGCTTTGGGCGCGCGCGCCTTCGGTTGCTTGGCGGCGGGCGCTTGCGGCTCGGGTTCGACTAGGTCCGGCGGCCCTTGAGGCGTAAGGGGCTTTCCCGGCTGACTTTGCCCGTTATTCCCGCCCAGCAGGGACATCGCCCGGTCCAGGTGGCGGTCCAGAGCGGCCATAGTCTTGCCCAGATCCTGGGCGTCGTCCTTCAGCCAGACGCGGAATGTCGAAAGATAGACCCCGCCCATCACAGCCAGCTTAAGCGGCATGGCAGGCCAGTCGATCGACATGCGCGCGCCGGCGAACATCCAGGCCACGGTCCGCGGCATCGCCGCTGCCAGCACGAATGCGCTCGCCGGGTCGAAGGCCAATTCACGCGTGATGCGCCGCACGCCGTCGCGATAAGGCAATAGCGCGTCGAACCGCTCCATCACGATATCGAACAGTCGGTCGCGCGGGGTATCGTCGATATCGCCCGCCGCCGCGCCGGCCAGCATGCGGCGGTCGATCATGCGCTCGAAGCCGTCGAGTATCTCGGGGCGGCAAACATAAGACCGCGCCAAGGCCGACAGCGAAATGCCGGCCTCTGCGGCGACATCGCCCAGCGCCAGATTTCTCCAGCCGCGCTCCCCCGCGAGCCGCACTGCCGCCGCCGCGATCGAATCGGCTTCGCTAGGCACGTGGATGCCAGACGTTCCGTTTGCTGCGATCATTCGATGCTCCTTATGAATCCCGACGGAGCAGAGCCCCGGCAGAAAGCGTCAACCAACCGAGAATAAAAGCTGTTCCGCCGATCGGTGCGACCGCGCCCAACAGGCGGGGTCCATGTAACACTAAACCATAGAGCGCGGCAGGAAAGAGAATGCTGCCGGTCAGAAACAGCCACTGTGACGCAACCGCGCATTTCGCGTTCAGCCGGTCGATTCCCGCAAGAGCCGCGACGCCAAGCATTGCAAGTGCGTGCAGAGCCTCATAAAGGCTACCCGTGCGCAGCCAGCCGATTTCCGTCGCCTGGGTGTCGGCATTCAATCCGTGGGCGGCGAATGCCCCGGCGATTACCGACACCGCGCCGCTGAGCGCCGCGAAGGCGATGAAGCCGCCGCGGGCGGCAGTTGGCCGATGCGATCCGAAGTGGTTCAAAATGGGTGCCCCGTTGTTTTCGCTTTGCGTCGTCGGCTATGGAGCCTAAGAGTGCCTTCGCCTAAAGTTACCCGAACCTTTAATCACTTATACGCGAACGCCCCAGATTGACCGACGTTCCTTCCCATCAGCCAGCCTCAGGTGATGCCGGCATTATCGTGCTGACCGTCATCGTGCCGGTTAAGAATGAAGCTGACAATGTTTTGCCGTTGATCGGCGAAATCCGCGCGGCGTTGTCCGGTGGACCGGCCTATGAAATTCTTTATATCGACGACGGCAGCACGGACGATACGCGCGAGCGTCTGGACGACGCGGCCAAGAGCGCCCCGGAACTGCGGGTGCTTTACCACGCCGCCAGTTGCGGACAGAGCGCGGCATTGCGCACCGGGGTCATGGGCGCGAGGGGCAGCGTCATTGCGACATTGGACGGCGACGGACAGAACGACCCGGCCGATCTCCCCCGTCTGGTCTCGGCCTTCCTCAACCCTGCCTCGGCTGCGGAACTCGGCATGATTGCGGGGCAGCGGGTCAAGCGCCGCGACAGCACGGTCAAGCGTTGGTCATCGCGGATCGCCAATCGGGTGCGCTCGGCCATGCTGGGCGACGATACGCCCGACACCGGCTGCGGCCTCAAGGTCTTTTCGCGTGAGGCGTTTGTGCGCCTACCGTATTTCGATCATGTGCATCGGTTCCTGCCGGCTTTGATGCGGCGGGAGGGATTCGCGGTAGGGTTGGAGCCGGTCAATCACCGGCACCGGGTCCACGGCAGTTCGAAATACGGCATCAACAATCGCCTGTGGGTCGGCATTGTCGACCTGTTCGGCGTGTTCTGGCTGCAGCGCCGGATGCGCCGGCCGACCCTCGTGTCGCGTAGTGAAATCGGAGTTAAAAGTTGAGCAAGCCTGCCACTATCGACGTCCTGGGCGTCGGCAATGCGATCGTCGATGTTTTGGCTGAGGCCGGCGATGCATTCCTGACGGCCGAAGGAATCGCCAAGGGCGGCATGACGCTGATCGATACCGATCGCGCCCACGCACTCTATTCGCGCATGCCCCCGGGTATCGAGATGTCAGGAGGGTCGGCCGCCAATACGATGGCTGGCATCGCCTCACTGGGCGGCAGCTGCGCCTATATCGGCAAGGTCGCGGACGACCAACTGGGCGAGGTCTTCGCCCATGACATTCGTGCGATCGGGGTCGGCTTCGACACCAGACCGCTGGCCGGCGGCGAGCCGACCGCGCGTTGTCTGATCCTGATCACGCCGGACGCGCAGCGGTCTATGAACACGTTTCTGGGCGCCAGCTCATATCTGAGCGCCGACGATATCGACGCCGATCTGATCCGCTCGGCCCATATTACCTATCTGGAAGGCTATCTGTTCGACCGGCCTGAGGCGAAGGAAGCGTTCTTTTCCGCCGCCAAAATCGCCCACGATGCCGGCCGCAAGGTGGCGCTGACTCTTTCGGACACCTTCTGCGTCGCGCGCCACCACGCCGAGTTCACCGCACTGATCAATCATGTCGATATTCTGTTCGCCAACGAGAGCGAGGCTGCGGCATTGACCGGCGAGACTGCGTTCGACGCGGCAGTGAGTGCGCTCTCGGCCAAATGCCCGATCGTCTGTGTGACCCACGGCGCCGAAGGTTCGGTCATCGCCTCCGTAGGCCGCACCCATAAGATCGCCGCTGCATCGGTCGCGCATGTCGTCGATACGACGGGCGCCGGCGATCTCTATGCCGCTGGCGTACTTTACGGCATCACCGCCGGGCTCGATCTTTCCGCCGCCGGGCGTATCGGCTCGGTTGCGGCCGCCGAGGCGATCAGCCATGTCGGCCCCCGACCCCAGCGCAGCCTTCGGGCGCTGATCGGCTGAGGACTTTCGAAGCGCCTCGGTCCGAACGGAAAGACTCACAATGAACCGCCCGCGCCTCAATCGCATATTGCTGGTCAATGACGACGGCATCGACGCCGAGGGGCTGCAGGTCTCGTACGAGATCGCCAGCGAATTCGCCGACGAGGTCTGGGTCGTCGCGCCGCAGGCCGACCAAAGCGGCATGTCTCATGCCTTGTCGCTGCAGTTGCCAATCCGCGTCGTGCCCTATGGGCCGCGCCGCTTTGCCGTCGTGGGAACACCTAGCGACTGCATCGTCATGGCGGTCAGGCTGATCATGAAGGACAATCTGCCCGACCTGGTGATTTCGGGGGTCAATCGCGGGGCCAATCTGGCCGACGACATTGCCTATTCCGGCACTGTCTCCGGCGCGATGACCGCAATCCTTTGCGGCATTCCTGCGGTGGCGCTGAGCCAGGCCTATCGCAAGAATGCCGACACGCCCTGGGATACGGCACGCATGCACGCCGGCGCCCTGCTGAACAAATTGTTGGCCGCCCCCTTGCCGCCCGACCTCTGCCTCAATGTCAATTTCCCGGCCATCGATGCCGCCGAAGTGACAGGAATCCGCCCGACCCGTCAGGGGCGTCGGTCGATCCGCGCTATCGGCATCGACCCCAGGGACGATCTGCGCGGCAAACCCTATTACTGGCTGAATTTCGACCGGGCCGGCGGCGAGCAGGATGAGGACAGCGACATCGCGGCGCTGCGCGCCGGCGCCGTGTCCGTCACGCCGCTGCGCGCCGACCGCACCAACGACGCGGCGATGCCGTTGGTGGCCGAGAGGCTTGGCTAATGAAAATGCCGGAGCCCGATCGTGCAGTGATGGGGCGGCGCGAGGCCATCATTGCCGGGTTGAGGGCGATCGTGCCGGGCGAGGGCGTGGTTTGGGCGCAGGATGCGCTGCGCGCCTATGAAAGCGATGCGCTGACCGCCTATCGCCAGCGGCCGCTGGCCGTGGTTCTGCCGCGCAACACGGCAGAGGTCGTGGCGGTACTTCAGCTGTGCGCCCGATATCAGGTCAAGGTGGTGCCACGCGGATCGGGGACGTCGCTGTCGGGCGGGGCATTGCCTCTGGCCGATTCGGTGGTGGTGGCGATGGGGCGGTTCAATCGGATTCTCGATATCGATATCGCCAACCGCACTGTCACGGCCCAACCGGGCGTAACCAATCTGGGCATCACCGCCGCAGTGGCTGACGCCGGCTTTTATTACGCGCCGGATCCCTCCAGCCAGATCGCCTGTTCGATCGGGGGCAATGTGGCGGAAAATTCGGGCGGCGTGCATTGCCTGAAATACGGCCTCACCACCAACAATGTGCTTGGCGTCGAAATGGTCTTGATGTCAGGCGAGATCGTGCGCCTGGGCGGCAAATATCTCGACCCCGAAGGCTATGACCTGCTGGGAATCGTTATCGGCTCAGAGGGAATGTTGGGCATCGTGACCGAGGTGACGGTACGCATTCTGCCCAAACCGCCGGGTGCACGAGCGGCGCTGATCGGCTTTGCCTCGGACGAGGCAGCGGGCGATTGCGTGGCCAAGATCATCGCGGCGGGCATCATTCCGGCGGGTATGGAGATGATGGACCGGCTGGCGGTGCAGGCGACGGAAGATTTCGTCCATGCAGGCTATCCGCTGGATTGCGAGGCCCTGCTGATCGTCGAGCTGGACGGGCCGGTGGCCGAGGTGGACCATCTTCTGGGTCTGGTCGAAGGAGTGGCAGAGCGATGTGGGGCGATCAGCATACGGGTCAGCAATTCCGAGGCGGAACGGCTGCTGTTCTGGGCAGGCCGCAAGGCCGCTTTCCCCGCCACATCGCGGCTGGCGCCCGATTATTACTGCATGGACGGCACGATCCCGCGCCATCAGCTGTCGCATGTGCTGGGGGAAATCCGCCGCCTGTCAGGGCACCATGGGCTGGGTGTGGTCAATGTCTTTCATGCTGGTGACGGCAATCTCCATCCGCTGATCCTCTATGACGCCAACCGCGAGGGTGAGATCGAGAAGGCCGAAGCCTTCGGTGCGGACATTTTGCGGCTGTGCGTCGATGTCGGCGGCGTTCTGACCGGCGAGCACGGCGTGGGCGTCGAGAAGCGGGACCTGATGGAATATCAGTTCAGCGACGCCGATCTGGAACGCCAACAGCAGCTGAAATGCGCCTTCGACCCGGATGGGTTGCTGAACCCCGGCAAGGTGTTCCCGAAGCTGCACCGCTGTGCTGAGATGGGGCGAATGCATGTGCATGGC
>Ga0182030_10024302_pt1 | contig 11144 bp, 10 predicted proteins | sample 812S3MmetaG_FD_121299 | JGI IMG/M metagenome (GOLD analysis project Ga0182030, IMG submission 121299) | Permafrost microbial communities from Stordalen Mire, Sweden - 812S3M metaG (Illumina Assembly) | ecosystem: Environmental > Terrestrial > Soil > Wetlands > Permafrost | place: Sweden...
AGACTCTTGATATTTGTGACTGAACAAGCTATCAAGGTGCTAACACTATGACTGGTACAAGCGCTCAAATTTTTCAAAGGTCATCTTCTGACTTGGCGGCTGACTAAAAAGTCTCTCTGTATCTTGATTCCATGATTTTGGGCTCTTAATTCTTCCCGTATATTTGCGCCCAGGCCGCGCTGGGTGACGATCTTCGACTCCTTGGCTGGCGGGAGCTCGAATTACTTCAATCTTTCGTAATCATCTGTCCCACTCAATCTTGAAGGCTTCGAAGCCTTGAATGTTCGCATCGAGCTCTTAAAAATCCTTGTCGGGCTGGGCTCTTGCAAAACTGGAAGAAAAACGGGACCGCAACCGATTGCCCAAGCCGCCATTTCGACAAATATATTGACCTGATTTCCACAATTTCCACCAGAAATAGTCTTGTCTCAATTGTAATTAAATGGGCGACTTACAGGGGATGCAGTTGCTAGCACGAAGATACACCACATAATATTGAGGGCAAGAACCAGATATACTATGTCACAAATTAGCACAGGTTGTGTGCGGCGCATTTCAAAATATGAGACAATCCTAACCAATGTATCTAAAAGTCCTTAGGTAAAATGCAGGTTATGAGCATGCATATGGACCAACGGACCAACGTCATTGTCACCGCATATGGATATCGTACGATTATGATGAGCCAGTTGCCCAAAGTGAGCTAGAAACTGTGAAAGCATTGCGTTCCTGCACCTTCTTGACCTAAGTGTAGGAGATTAGTTGGAGTTGAGGAGGCCATGTGGTATCAAACCCTCCTGGGGTCGTCACTATTAAGTCACTAATTAGCGTACGGATTGGGTGTAACAAAGAAACGCTTTACACACAATGCTTGTTGATGCCTGGCCAATAGTAACTGATCTGAATATCATTAGCACCCAAAGTCGATTATCTTGAAGTTCTCTTCGCTGAAGCAAGACCTTAATAAGCTAGCTAACATTAGCTAGTCGTCCAGCCCATGCGCCTCTCATCTATCAAGATGTAAATCTACCAACAACAGCCAGCGAAGATGATATCAAGCAAAAGATGTTGAGAACAACGCTAGGTCGAGCCTCTACGGTCCCGAAAGCCGGCCCTCGAGATTCTAAAGACATTGCCATGGGCTGTTGATTTGAACCACCGTAAAATTCGAATATAAAAAACACTGAAAGTGGATGCTGATAAAAAGTTTGTTCGATTCAAAGAACCCGTAAGTTTACGCCTCTCCCGAAATCTTGTCTCGTGCAGGTTACCCTCTCTACGCTGGCAACCTAGGGGCTGGTTAACGTAAGTTATAATTAAAAAAAGGGGGTCGATGAAATTTTATGGAACTCCAATTGTGTTGAAACTACCCTCGCTAAGTACGCTACCATTGCAGTTGAATAAAAAAGATAACGCTACATAAAAGACGCAGAAATAACAAATGGGGAAATGAGAGAAAGTTGACTACGCCATTCCCAATTTCAACCGGTAATCTACCCATGCTGCCAATATTGCGCTCGTACCATATGCTTGTTGCGAGTGCCGCATGATAGAGCGATTCGTAACCAGCGCCTCCAACGCGCAGAAACTCGTTGGCGACCTAATTACGCCTGTACTGCAGTACATATATGCACTTGCGTGGCGTCTTAGATACGAGGTTTTATCAATATGTGTGTTGAGAAAACTCTACTGTAGGTGAAGCACAGGGGTTGAGGGGACTGGGCGGGGTGGACTACACGCTTCGAGTCCCAAGCGGTAGTTATAGATATCGTCATCTTTATGATCAACGTGCACAGGTGCCCGTCAGGAAATAATTTCCTCTAGATTTGAAGCAATTTTCTTCCGAAGTGTTCACCATGGGCTCGCCATCTGGATTCGGAAGAGAGCAACTACTGCTCGCCGTCAAAGGCCAAAAGGTGGTGATACCTAATTTGCAAGACATCTTCCGCAAATGGCCCCAAAGTGTAAATAATGAACTCGAAAACAATCAACTCGCCGTTGATCAGTATCTAGACAGGTAATCCAACAAAATCTACTCAATTTGAGGAGGTAGCCATTGACATACATAGCCTCTTACCAGAAGATGACAAAAGGCTTGCCAAGCTGAAGGCATCAGACTTTGGATTCTTTGGTGCAACATGGTGGCCTGAAGCTCCAAAAGAAAATTTGCGAATTGCAACAATCTTGTCAATATGGGTATTTCTTCTTCTCAGTACTATTCTAAAAATCAGCTGCTGATTGGCAAAAGCTTTTCGTTTGGGATGGGCACAAGTGCTGTTAGAGTCGGCCTTGCTGTTAATGAGTAGGCTTTCAGCCTCTTTTAAAGTTTGCAGCGAACTGGAGTAATAGGTCTCATAGATATTCAAGGGAGTTCGTAGCTCCACAGTCGATCTTCTTGCATACTAGCATGAGAAAGCTCTGGGACAAAGCTAACGAGCTTATTTGGATGTAAGTTGATCTAAATCTAAAGTGGATGCCAAATACTCAATAGATTAAGTGTCAATGACATAATGTCGATGAAGAAGGAGTTAGTATGTACCGATAAAATTCTCATCGCTTTATGTTCCACGAACTTACGACATGTAGAGCCAAGGAAGTGTTGAAAGCTTGATTCCGCTGCTTTTTATCGAGTCCGGAAGTGTCCAGATGGCCGTTACATCTGCAATTGAGATGCTGCGTATTGCAGTTGAGGAATTCGATGAATGTGCTGCTAAGCTTACAACAACATACATAGACGACAAAAATGCATCGATCCCATTACAATATTTCATTGAGGCATGCCGATTCAATTGCACAGGTAATTTAAATTGGAGGTGAGTGAGAACTTGTGAAACTCTTTGGGCAGAATATCTGTATAACGGTGTTCTAGTCTTATTACAAAGCGATACGGAGTATGCGTAGATCCCTCCCAGAAAGAAATCCTCATAACTTTGTGAGGAATGTTGGCGACTGTTTTTGATAGTTCTACTACCATGATACATTCTCTTCTTTTCGGACAGTATAAGATGCCGTGAATACTCATTTCGAAGTGCCAAAATCTTAAAAATGCTATTCCTAGCGCTTGAGACACATTTATAATAGATCAAGACTGACTATGACGCATTAAGAAGATGTGAAGTCTCATTTTTCTACCTTGAGAGGACCGTACTGGGGAATGCTGAGAATAAACTTGTCAGAGTGTCCGCATGTCTGAGTGCTGCTGCCAATGAGCAATGAGACCTGCTTGTGCTAATAATCTCTAATATATAAGATGTACGATAGCGGTGTAATTATTATGAATTAAACGTGTAATAATATTAGTTGAAATTGAAGGTGTCGCCTGCTGGGCGTTACCGTAGGAGAGGAATGTACTGTACTCCGGCTAATTATGAATGAGCCCTGCTTATTGCCAGCATTCGCGTACATGCTACATATGCGATCGCTTTTTCATTAGGCATTGACCGTGCACCAAACGCCGTGACAGCTCGATCTACTACTGCAAGATCAGGTTAAGAACGTTGCAATCTTCGGGCTGTGCTCCATATATGGTACGCAACCGTTTATCTGAGGCACAGTTGTGTCACTGCGTCAAAACTAGTCCCTGCACTTGAAGTCTTATCATTTTTGAGGGATAATCGTGGGCCACTGAGAGCCCTCCCTTAGACCCACTCACTACACCACCCCGCTAAGGTAATAGGAGTTTTTAATTAGAGGATTGGATCCAAAACCGAACTCCTTCCTTGCTCTATACAAACTCGTGCCACCTCTCGACCCCCACATCCAGTTGCCGATTAAAGGAAGCAGTTCGAAGCCGCAGAAAGTTTCAACCGTCCTTCTCATACGCCGCATCAGATACTCGAGCGATTTGGTGACTTCCTCGGCTTAGCAGTCACCTCCAGTCATATCATGGAGCTTATCTTAAGTCTTGTACTTTTTGCTGGTGCTTCCGTGGTATACGGCCTAAGTCTGATCATTTACCGTCTGTTTTTTCACCCGCTAGCCTCGTTCCCGGGGCCGAAGATCGTGGCTGCGACTCGATGGTGGGAGTTTTACACAGACGTTGTGAGAGACGGAGGGGGCAAGTTTGCGTTTGAGGTTGAACTTATGCATAGGAAATATGGTGAGTTGAAATCAAACTGAAGTAAACAACATCTCTAAATTTCATCCTTTTACAGGAATGATCATACGAGTCAGTCCCGATGAACTGCATGTCAAAGATCCAGAATGGCTTGATGTGTTGTATAATGCTCCGGGCAAAGTTTGTTGCATACATTGATAACCAAGTGAAAGAGCTGATTGAAAAAGATAAGGGACAAATACGCTCCTGCAGCGCATATGGTTGGTACACCACTTGGATGTAAGCAAATTCTAAGTAGGCCCTTCTAACTCAAGGTGCAGAACTGACGAAACCTTTAGCGTTCGGAACGGTATCTCATGAAATACACCGTAGACGGCGCGGAGCCAACAGTGTATTCTTTTCCACTCGATCTCTCGTTCTTTGTGGGCCGGTTTTCCGCAAAAATGTTGAACTACTCTGTGAGCGTCTTCGCAGCTACAAAAACAAGAAACAGGCTGTAAATATACGAGTTGAATATCTAGCATACTCAACAGAGTGCGTGTGTAACTCGGCATTTCGAACTTCCTTGGGAATGCTGCAACTGGATGCTTACGAAAAATCAAAAAACTGGACGAAAACAATGGACGCGGTAGGAAATATTACGCCACTTGCCAAACAATTTCCCTGGATTGTTCCCATGGCTCTGAACCTGCCAATAAGCGTCATACAAGTTCTCAACACAGATTTGGCACATTTAGTTGAGCTTCATAAGGTGAGACTCCGAAAACTTGTTTCGAATCATCTGATGCCATTAGGACATGCATATTCGAGCGGAGAAAGCCATAGTTCAAAATGAAAGAGAAGGATCTGACCTCGATCCTGAGTCTACGCCGATAGTTTTTGAAAGTATCCTATCGAGTAAGCTACCGTTGAAAGAGAAAGATCGAGATCGAATGGGACAAGAAGCTTTTGATGTTATCACTGCGGGAAGTGATACTATCTCTAGAGTACTGAGTATAGCAACCTTCCACCTCTTGGATAACCCAGAATCACTTTTGCGCCTGAGGGAAGAGCTTATAATGGCCATGCCCAATGCTTATATACATATCGAAGTCGCTACTCTGAAAAATCTGCCTTGGCTAGTGAGTCAAACTCAATAGCGATTAGTCAACTTGGATCTATACTAACAATTGACTAACAGACTGCGGTAGTCAAGGAATCACTTCGTATCACAGCATTAGTGACTTCTCGGTTACCAGTTGTACATCCATACGATTCTCTATGCTATCAAGATTGGAAGATTCCGGCTGGGGTAAGACCTTCTTAGCTCATCTCACCTATGATGTATCTTTCTCCTAACATAAGATTGCCACCGCTACTAGACACCAATTAGCATGACCCTCAGTAACATTCTCATGGATCCAAATGCTTACTCCAATCCATATAAATTCTCCCCGGAGCGTTGGCTCGAAGACAACCCCGAAGCCGAGCGAGCTCATCGATTCTTTGTTCCATTCAATCGAGGAGGTCGGTCGTGCCTTGGAATTGAGTAAGCTGTCCCAGTACTCCGTAGCACTTTCCTAAGGGAACCTCTATCTCACATCTCGTAGCTTTGCGTACGCCGAGTTGTATATTGTTCTTGCAACCGTCTTTCGCAGATTTGAACTCGAGCTATATGAGACAAATCGCAAGAGAGATGTTGAATATAGCCATGATTATTTTCTTGGGAACCCTGCAGCTGAAAGTTTAGGAATTCGAGTTAAAATCGTCGGCGAATTGAAATGATAAAATAACTTTTCGTAACTTCAAGGTTAATTTGTCGCATTGACTTATCTTCTCTCTAACTTGGGAGTTATTTCACTAGATTTATTTCAAGCTTTTGCTTTCAATCACACCCTCTGTTGAAATAATGTAGTAAACTTGCGAAACTTCGTCTATGTTAGACAAGAAATCTGGTGGCATCTTATGAGAAACAATATTATTAATAAACTTCAAGAATAGTTCTGTATATAAATTAGGGCAAGTAGAGGAGCAGGGGAGGTAGATTCCCGTTATTAGAGGAAATCCCCTTTTATGTTTCTTAGAGTTTTAAAAAGACACTTGATAGTGGACTCTTAGATGGACAGACCCTTGGTGCAATTTCTCAGACCAGATTCACTATCAGCCTTACCAATGACTAAACTAATAGCAATGGCCACCGAGATATAACTATCGACACCATAGTCAATAAATTTCGGATTTCCTTGAAAGCATTCACCCTCGTCTTAAAGGCTACAGCATATCCTAGCAACCACGAGTTCCCAGGAGAGTTGCCCTAGGATCTTCAGATATTTTGGAACTCCTTCTTGGGACAACATTCTAAGAACTCACAGCCCTTGGGTCAAGTGTCAACTAGTAGACGGCTTTTAGGATAGCACAGCTCTAGGGGAAACGCTCCTATCAGTTCACAGCTCTCGGGTCACTCGGCCTATTGGGGGGGGGAATTATACTACAAATCATTCTGCCACGGATTTTGATCCATTAAATCGGCATACTCGGGGTCCGTATACTTCAAGTCGTAATACTACAGCCGGGAGTAGTTCCGGTTGTGGAACCCAATCTCGCTATATTTTGGGCTGAAGTAGTAAAGCGGCCTCAAAATCGGTCTTAGTAGGGATTATTATACGTTCAATAAGGGAGCAAGGAAGGATGTCTTCCTCGATCACCTTGATACGTTGAAAGAAATAGCTGTGTTCCAGACAACAGACATCAGCAAAATGATATTTAGACAACAAGGAAACTATAACCGATTCTCAAGGGAGCCAGAAGAGGATTCCTTCTACAGACTCAGGGCTTGGCTGAGGTTAGGGCAGTGACTGCTCACATCTAAATACGGAAATGGAATTAGATGAGATCAGTTTTCGTGCCAGATTGTGGTGGTAAGGGCTTCCTCTTTCGGAAGGCGAAATTGGATGTTCGCGGCACCATTGTATCGGGGAGCTCTCTTTACTTGAAAAGAGACCACTAAGTCAAGCGCGGATACAATTTTGGGTGCCCGCGCTGATATACCAAAATCCAAAGCAAAATCGGATTAGGGATGAAATGTCAACTCGTCGCTGGAGCGTTTATTTATGCTTAAGGGGGAGAAGCCTCACGTCACAGGATGCTAGGAGTCGTAAGAGCAATTAAGTTTGGAGGAGAGTCGGTATTCCTACACTGACAGACTTCTGTAAATTTTGCTAAAAAGAAAACCGAAACGGGTAATGGATCCCGCTCTAACCTCGGAGAGGAATGACACGTGATGTGACGCTAGCCCTAGCTCAGCGCACACACCAGAATTCGAAAACTTTCATTTCGCGACCCAAGATTTCTCGATCAACTCAACCACGACCACAACGACAACGATTGCACTGGTGAACCTTCAGATCATCAGGTTAGTACCTCCTCATCGAGATTACCCTGGAAAATTCCATCTTTTGATAAATATAATCATTCTACAACGGATCAGAAGACGTTGAAGACTGAGCACGATTTGCGACGAATAGCACAAAATTGCGGTCGGCGCAGAGCTGGTTCAATGTTACTCTGAGCACTTTGTCTTTGTACAAAACTTTGCAGATCTCTTGCTTTTGGAATGATTGCGATCTTGAATACTCCTGCATCGCACTTTTGCTAACGTCTCTTCATACTTAGAAACCGCAATCATGGGTATCTCTCGTGATTCTCGACACAAGCGCTCCGCCTCTGGTGCAAAGCGAGCATATTACCGTGCGTAGTAGAAAGCCCATATGTCATCGACATATGTTCCAACCTGAAAACTAAGAATTTTACAGGGAAGAAGCGCGCTTTCGAAGCCGGCCGACAAGAATCCAACACTCGTATCGGAACCAAGAGAATCCATCTCGTCCGTACTCGTGGTGGTAACCGAAAGTTCCGTGCCCTCCGTCTCGAAGCTGGTAACTTTTCATGGGCCTCTGAGGGTATTGCCCGTAAGGTCCGTGTTATTGTTGTCGCTTTCCATCCTTCCAACAACGAGCTGGTCCGAACCAACACCCTCACCAAGTCGGCTGTCGTCCAAGTCGATGCTGCTCCCTTTAGACAATGGTACGAAGCACACTACGGTCAAAAATTGGGTCGAAGACGTCAGCAGAAGGCTGGTGCGGAAGACGCCGAGGAGAAGAAGAAGAGCAAGGGTGTAGAGAACAAGCAGGCTGATCGATTTGCCAAACAAGGAAAGGTCGAGTCAGCATTGGAGAAGCAGTTCGAGGCTGGTCGTCTATTCGCTGTGGTTTCATCGCGCCCTGGACAGAGTGGACGTGTTGATGGTTACATCTTGGAGGGTGAGGAATTGGCTTTCTACCAACGCCAACTGCGCAAGTAGAGAAATTCTTGAGGGCTTGGCATGGGCGTGTATTTCTGTGGATATCATGGCATGGAGTTGCATTTGCAGAATCCTTCTGGGATGATTCTTCATAAAATGCTATGATAAATCAAAAGCAATACCAATCGTTCTTGGACTCTCGTAATTTCAATGTTTTCAATGCGGTAGGTTGATCTGATTGGTTTGTGAAATTAGAACTGCTACTTTTCCATGACCCCGCATCACAAGCTCCAGCCCCTCGCAAAATCGCAGAATCAACAAGCACAACTCCACCACCGCAAATGCCACTATATAGCTTATACCGTTAATTAAAATTCTATTGCTTGCACTTCTAGAATCCTCACCTATATCCCTCACCATGTCCACTTCAGCGTCCGCTTCCGCATCAACCAGCACCAATCCCCCCTCCACCACACCTTCAATCCCCTCTCCCACCAACCCTCCTCCAACCCACCATGGCCCCTCCCAAGCTCCCTCTCACTCAGTCTCGTCGACTTCCCCGTCCACTCTGCCCCATTCCCCGGAAACCCTCCGCCAAATCGCCGAAGCCCGCACCGCACTCGAAGCCTCCATGACCAATATCGGCACCACCCTCTCCTCCCAACTCTCCGCCCGCGCCGTAAACCTCCACTCCAACTCCGCAGCCTTAGAAAAACAAGAAAAAGACCTGGTAAAAGCGACCGCAGGGTTGAGGAAAGAAGGGGATAAATTGGAAAAGATGGCGGGCGAGGGACAGAGGAAGGTGAAGGAGTTGGGAAATGTGCAGAATTGGGCAGAGATGTTGGAGAGGGATTTTTTGGTGTTGGAGGAGACGTTGAGATTAGTTAATAGGAGGGGAGAAGGGGAGGAGAGTGACGGGAGTGGGAGTTGGAGCGGGAGTAGTTGGAGTGGGAGTGAGGTGGGGGATGGGGAGAGGGATGCTGAGAGTATTAGGGGGGATATGAGGAGGGGGCAGGTAAAGGGCGATGGGGTTGCGGAGGGCGTCGAAAGCAGGACTGTGGATGGAGAGGGCGATACTGCTATGGAGGGAATGGAAGAGAGGCATGGCGACAAAGGAAAGGGGAAGGTGGAGGTCACTGGGGCTGATCAACCCAGCGAAGGACATCGGGAACCACAAGCTGAGACACAAAGTGAGCAGACAGAGGTTATCGGGGGCTCTTCTACAACTACGATAGGTTCTAGCTCAGAACCATCCTCAAGTTCCGTTCACACATCAGCTTCAGTGGCTAGTTAAGCTGGGTTTTAAGAACCGCCCTCAATCACGATATACTTCTAGATGCAGTCATGCGGTGCCATCAGTATTCGAGTCTGTCAAATAACAGATCAATCTACACTCCTCGGAGACTCAGCACAGGCGGGAGCATCTTTCGAGGAAGACTATAAAACAGTTCCAGGCCACCCCACGAACAGGATCCCACTCGATGGCCAGTCAACTCAGTACCGGCGCAAATACCATTTGATTTTGGCGGCAAATTATGAACAGCATCCAATTGTTAAGCGCCTAGGCATTGTGAACACGCCGCTGCTAAGCTCGAAATATGGGATGCTGATCACTCGCCCAGTTGCCAAACCATTATCAAATTTCTTGGAGCCTCGTGCCGTTTGCGAATTGTGAATGGTTACACCGACTGCGATTCACACAAAATCGATTGGGCGTGAGATAAGGCTGGGTGAAGCTGGCGATCTATAGGCTCGTTGCTAAAATTTTAGCTACAACACCAAATTCCCAGTGCTCCACCAGCGTCGTCATTTTTCTATCTAAGATCTGCATACTGCTCAACAACTTCAAGATGATTTTCGAAATCTCTCTTCTCTGTTTGTTCTTCGTCTGGTTTCTCCTTGCCATTCGATACTTGTCACCAACGAGCTTCATGGTTTCCTTATTTTACTCATATATATTCGCTTTTTACTTCCTCAACTCCAACTCGTGGAGATCCGGCAGTATACAATCACGAGCCGAAGGTTTAATTAAGCAAGCAACGAGTAACAACTTGCTTCTTGACTGGTGATCTTGTACCCATCATGGAAGATCCTCCTAATCCCCTGCGATCCCATCCGACAACGCCCACAGCCAGTACCCGCTCTAACCGGGATTCCTGGATTCGAGATGCGGTCCCTGCACACAGCGATCAAAGCTTGCATCATACCAACAACAGACATCATGGATCCTCCCCTCTTCATTCCGGTTCCTCGACTTCAGACTCTGACGATAAACCGACGTTCTCGCCTGGGGATCCGGCAAACCCGCGAAACTGGCCAGAATGGCGGAAGTGGACTATTATGATACCAATCACGTTAGTTGATCTGACTGTCAGTTGGGGTGCGTCGGGCTATTCGCCTGCAGAGACGGAGATGGAAAAGCTTTTTGGTGTGAGCGCTGAAGTAGGAATTTTGTGAGTGTTTCTCCAGGGTTGATTTGGACCGTGGACTGATTATTCTAGGGGCTTGAGTCTTTTTATCTTGGGTCTTGCTCTTGGCCCTATGACTTTAGCTCCTTTATCTGAGGTAAGATATGTTCAAATTTTGGCAGAGGGCAATGCTGACGCAAAGCAGTATTACGGCCGAAGTCCGATTTATATCATTTCATATGGAATATCCCTGCTATTCATTGTGGGAACAGCCCTGGTGAAAAATGTCGGAGGATTTCTGGTCTTGCGGTTTCTAACAGGACTCTTTGCCGCTATCACCATCGGTGCGATCACAATTTTTTTTCAGCAATTTTCGAGCAGGAAACTAATCGAGCGCAAT
>Ga0182030_10024303_pt1 | contig 11144 bp, 13 predicted proteins | sample 812S3MmetaG_FD_121299 | JGI IMG/M metagenome (GOLD analysis project Ga0182030, IMG submission 121299) | Permafrost microbial communities from Stordalen Mire, Sweden - 812S3M metaG (Illumina Assembly) | ecosystem: Environmental > Terrestrial > Soil > Wetlands > Permafrost | place: Sweden...
AGCGCGACAGCCTTTCTCTCCATCCGTATCCATCCGTCGAGGTGGCGGAAGGGGTTGTGGGGGTTGGTGGGTGGGCGAGCCCGTCCATCCGCGGTTCAATTTTCCCCTCTCCTAAAACAGCGCCACAATCCTCATATCCCTCTTCACCGGCGTCCGATTCTGTAACGCCCCCTCCATCGCCGCCAGCTTCCTCTGCTGTTCCGCGCTCAGGTCCGGCGCGATCGTCGCCCCTATCTCATCCATCAGCGCCAGCCGCTCCGCCCGCTTCTCCTCCGATACCATCCGCAAATTAGCGCAAGCCGCCGCGATCACCGGCCCTATCCGCTCCGTCTGCCCCGGTGTCAGCCCCAGCTCCCTCTTCAACTTCCCCATCACCGCCGCATCGATCGGCATCTCAGCCCCCATCCAATGCCTCGGCCCCGGCCACCCCGTCGTCGCAAAGTGCCCCACCACGATTCCCCCGCCAAACACACATACCGTTCCTGCCACCAGCAGCGCCTGCTTCATCATGCACGCAAAGAACGGATACGCCATCTTCCCGCCGCCGCGCCGCACCGCCTCCGGGTCCCATTCATTCATCATTGGAGCCCGCTGGTTCATGGTGTCGAAGGGCTCGGTTCAGGCGTCTCATGCGGCGCCCCATCCCGTCTCGGTCCACCCCCCGGTCCACCCTGCCCTCCCGCCCGCCAACGGTTCAATTGCCAATGCCTCTGCATCATCGCCCACCGCTCCTTCTGCATCTGGTTCAGCGTCGTCCGCTGCTCCGGCGTCAGAATCGCCGACACCTGCGCATACGAATCGTCAAAAACCTTATTAATCCGCTGCGCCGTCTCCGCCCGTATCGAGTGCAAATCCTTCGCCGAGCCTTCGATGATCGGCCTGATCTTCGCCAACTGCTCCGGGCTCAAATCCAGATTCGTCCGCAACCGGTTCAGAATCCGCAGCGCCATCTCCTGTTCAGGCGGCGGCGCAAACAAGTGCGACTTCGTCTCGTACACCCCCAGCGCCCCTCCCGAGATCCCTCCCGCCACGAAGATCGCCACCGCGTACCCGATCGTTTTCCATTTCGAAAACTGGGTCATGGAAGGTCCGCGCTCGCGTCGTAACTCGCGATCGCCATTTCTTCATTCGGCGCCGTCGTATCCGTCTTGAAACTCCACCCCACGGTTGCCGCCATCACCGCCAGCGCGCACAGGAACACCCGCCGGAACCACAGCGTCTGCAGCCTCGCCTCCGCCCCAGCCCCCGCCAGCCACCCCGCCACCGCCCGTGTTGCAAATCCATACGGCGCCTCCTCCTCCGCTCCCGCGGCGTGGCCGCGGCCCGCCGCGCCATACAACCCCGCCGTGCGCAACAGCCGGTCCAGCGATTTCTCGGTGCTCTTCATAGTTTCCCTTCGCGTGTCAGTTCGTAAAAAATTTCCTTCAGCTTCTGGCGGGCCCGGAACGCCCGCACCTTGATGGCCGCGATATTCCAGCCCGTCCTCTCCCTTATATCATCCATGGAATACCCCTCCAGGTGAAGCATGGTAATGACCAGCCGGTCCCGCGCATTGAGCTGCCCCAGCATCCTCTCCACCAGGTCCCGCGAAGCCGCCCCCTCCGCAGGGTCCAGCTCATCCGGATTCGAAGCCACCGCCTCCAGCAAAGCAGCCTGGTCCACACTGAGGTCGCTCCACCGCAATTCCGGCCGCGCCCCCTCCGCCTTGAGCGCATTGAGGCACGTATTGATCGCGATCCGCGACACCCAATGCTCGATCGGCGCCTTCCCGGAGTACTGCCCGATATTCGAAAGGATCTTAATGAAAACCATCTGGCACAGATCCTCCTCGCTCGCCCTTCGCGGCAGATGCGAGCGCACCAGCCTGAGCACCAGCGGATAAAGCTCTCGCACAAAATCCGCCGCCGCCCGTTCCTCCTGCCGGCGCACCCCGGCCAGGCAGGCCTCCATATCGAAGCCGGCATCACCCATGGTCGCATAAACTCGGAGTCCACACAGTTCTAAGACAATCGAATCTGCCGGAAGGTTACACCGCCATTATTAGCCCCCAAACCCCAAATCCAAGCCAATCCTCCCGTTTTCCCCTTCGCCTCCTTTGCGCCCTTTGCGTGAGGCCCTCTTTCTCCCCATCCTCCCAAGCGTGAATCGCGATCTCTTCAATTAGCAATCTGACTTTGGCAATTGGCAATTCCCCCTCCCCGTAACCTTTTCCTCCCCCCCACTGTCACTACCTCCAGAAGCCGCCCCCCTTTTGTTGGTGGCCGGCTCAAACCTCAAGCCCAGTACAAAAAAATGAAACGAACCTCTATCATCAACCTTCTTGCCTGCGCCGCCGTCCTCATGCTCGGCGCCACCGCGCAAGCTCAAACCGCCGCGCCCGACGTCTCCTCCACCTCCGCGCCCACGGCCTCCGCCTGCCCCTCCTGCAGCCCCGGTCCATGGGCTGGCCACCGCCACGGCAAAGGCGGCAAAGGCGGCCAAGGCGGCCAAGGCGGCCAAGGCGGCGGCATACTCCAGCACCTGACCGCCGCCCTGGCCCTTTCCGGCAGCCAGCAAGCTGAGATCGCCCCCATCCTCCAGGCCGCCAAGCCCCAGATGAAAGCCATCCACGACCAGGCCATGGCCGCCCGCAAGACCTTGATCGAGTCCACCGCCTCCCAGATCAGCCCCCTGCTCACCCCCGATCAGCAGGCCAAATTCTCCGAGATGGTCCAGAAAGCCGAAGCCGGCCCCGGCCCCAGGCGTTTCGGCCACCGCCACGGCCCAAATGCCCCGGACGGCGCCAACGCTGCCGATGCCGCCAACGCCTCCGCCAGCCCCGGCGCCCACGGCAACATGCTCCAGCATCTCACCGCACAGCTTGGCCTCACTGCCGACCAGCAGGCCCAGATCAAGCCCATCCTCGATGCCGCCCACACCCAGCTCCAGGCCATCCATAACGACACCACCATCCCGCGGGATCAGAAATTCGCCAAAATCAAGGAAACCATGGACGCCGCCCACAGCCAGATCAACGGCATCCTCACCCCGGCCCAGCAGCGGCAACTAGCCGCCATGAGAGGCAATTTCCGTCACCCTCACCGTGCCCCGTCCCCCTCCGCCACTCCCGAGGCCACCCCCACCCCCGCCGCCAACTAACCTGCTTTCAGCCCGAAGTGGAAGGCGCTGCCGCGGTAACCCCGTCGGCAGCGCCTTTTTTCATCCCCCTTCCTTTCCTTCGTTTCCTTCTGTTCAAAATTCCCCTTCTCTGTTCCCCCTTTGCGTCCTTTGCGACCTTCTGTTCAAACCTCCCCTTTCCCCTCCGTAAAGACTTTTGACCCCCTCTCCCTCCGCCTACATTCTTCCTTTCCCGTTTTTATCCCAATTTTATGCCCGCCAGCCCCGACGACGCCCAGGAGCGCAAAGACCACCTCTCCCCCACCCCAGACATCCCCCTCGAGCTCTACGACGCCTCGAAAATTGACAAACTCGAAGGCCTCGCCGGCGTCCGCCAGCGCCCGGGCATGTACATCGGCCCCACCGATGAGCGCGGCCTCCACCATTGCGTCTTCGAAGTCCTCGACAACTCCATCGACGAGCACCTCGCCGGCTACTGCGACCGCATCGAGATCACCATCCACGTCGATGGCTCCTGCTCCATCCGCGACAACGGCCGCGGCATCCCCGTCGACATCCACCCCAAATTCAAAATCCCCGCCATCGAGCTCGTCCTCACCAACCTCCATGCCGGCGGCAAATTCGGCCAGGGCGCCTACAAATACTCCGGCGGCCTCCACGGCGTCGGCGCCAAGTGCGTCAACGCCCTCTCAGACTGGTTCAAAGTCGAAGTCACTCGCGATGGCAAAGTCTACACCATGGAGTTCGAGCGCGGTGTCACCACCAAAAAACTCACCGTAATCGGCGAGATCAAAAACAAGAAGCACACCGGCACCTTCGTCACCTTCCTGCCAGACCCCACCATCTTCAACATCACCACGGACTTCCAGTTCCCCCGCCTTGCCGCCCGTCTTCGCGAACTCGCCTTCCTCAACCCCGGCCTCGAGATCCGCCTCGCCGACGAGCGCGGCGACTCCCTCAAACGCGAAACCTACCTCTACAAGCTGGGCATCGAGGAATTTGTCCGCCAGCTCGGCGAAAACAAGCAACTCCTCCACCCAAAGGCCATCATCCTCGCGGGCCGCCGCAAAGTCAGCTTCAAGAGCAAGGACGGCGTCGAAGTCGAGGACGACATGATTGTCGACTGCGTCCTCCAGTACAACGACAGCTACAACGACCAGCTCCTCTTCTTCACAAACGCCATCGCCAACCCCGACGGCGGCACCCACTCCACAGGCTTCCGCACCGCCCTCACCCGCGCCATCAACCAGTACGCCAAGCAGAATAACCTCGTTAAGGAAAAAGACGCCTCCATTAGCGGCGACGACGTCCGCGAGGGACTCATTGCCGTCGTCTCCGTCAAGCACCCCAACCCCAGCTTCGAGTCCCAGACCAAAGTCAAACTCGTCACCCCCGAAGTCGAAGGCATCGTCTCCTCCATCGTCTACGAGGGCCTCATGAACCACTTCGACCAGAACCCGCCCGTAGCAAAGCGCGTCGTCGAAAAAAGCCTCAACGCCGCGCGCGCCCGCGAAGCCGCCCGCAAAGCCCGCGAGACCGTCCGCAAGAGCGGCCTCACCGGCGGCGGCCTCCCAGGCAAGCTCGCCGACTGCTCGGAGCGCGACCCCGAGCTCACCGAACTCTACATCGTCGAGGGCGACTCCGCCGGCGGCTCCGCCAAGCAGGGACGCGACCGCCGTTTCCAGGCCATCCTCCCCATCCGCGGCAAGCTCATCAACGTCGAGAAAGCCCGCCTCGACAAGGTCCTCAACAACACCGAGATCCAGACCATGATCACCGCCATCGGCACCGGCATCGGCGGCGGCGACATGGAGGGCTCCTTCGACATCAAGCGCCTCCGTTACGGCCGCATCATCATCATGACCGATGCCGACGTCGACGGCTCTCACATCCGCACTCTCCTCCTCACCTTCTTCTACCGCCAGATGCCCGAGCTCGTCCGCGCCGGACGCATCCTCATCGCACAGCCCCCCCTCTACCAGATCAAGCGCAAGAAGCGCGAAGAGTACGTCGACGACGACGTCGCCCTCAACCGCATCCTCATCGGCCTCGGCGCAGACGAAGTCCGCCTCAAGAACCTCGCCGATGGCCACGAGCTCACCGCCGCCCAGCTCAAGGACATCCTCGATCTCCTCGAAAAACTCGCCAAATACTCCGAGTCCATCCGCCGTCACGGCGGCGACTTCGAAGCCTACCTCAACCATCGCACCACAGCTTCCAACGGCGGCGGCAACCTCCCCACCTACATCGTCAAAGTCCGCGACGGCAACGAAGAATTCGTCCACTACTTCTGCGCCGAGGAAGACGTCCGCAAATTCGACGAGGCTAACGTCGACCTCAACCTCTTCGACGATGGCGACGACACCCCCGCCGCCCCCGTCCCCGCCGCCGCCCGGGCCGACAGAAACCGCCGCCGCGGCACGCTCGTAGAGATCCACGAGCACGGCGCCATCCAGAAGCTCATCGCCGAGCTAGCCCGCAAAGGCCTCAAAATCGAGCACTACTCCGACAGCGACAAACCCATCTTCGAACTCATCGAAGGCGATGGCGACAACGCCCGCGTCAACCCCATCTTCTCCATCCCCCGCATCCTCGAGATGATCAAAGAGATCGGCCGTCGCGGCGTCCAGATCAAGCGCTTCAAAGGCCTTGGCGAAATGAACGCCAAGGAACTCTTCGAGACCACCATGAACCCCGAGCACCGCAAATTCCTGCGTGTCGAACTCAACGAGCAAAACGTCGTCGAAGCCGACCGCATGTTCACCATCCTCATGGGCGACGTCGTAGAGCCCCGCCGTCAATTCATCGAAGACAACGCCCTAAACGTCCGCAACCTCGACGTCTGACGGTTCGCCCGAGGGCGATCGGTCCCACTTCCACCTACACTTTAACTTGAACCCTCCGTCCGTCTCCCACTAACCCTCCCCAACTTGCCTAAGGGCCAAAGGCCCGTCCCAAGCCAGCCCAGCGAGGAGGAGGAAGGGCCTCGCGGGGGTTGGTTGGTGGGCGAGCCGGCAACGCCCTGGGTTAACCGGCCGGAGCAGGCCAAGCCCCAAAGGGGCGCGACAACCCCCCGCCCCGCACCAGGCCCATGCGAGTCCTCATCGTCGATGGCCACAGCGTAATCTTCGCCTGGCCCCAGCTCCGCGCCACGCACGCCCGCCGCACCTCTCTTGCGCGCGAGGCCTTGATCAAATCCCTCACCGAATACCAGGACGCCACCGGCGTCCACGTCGTTGCCGTCTTCGACGGAAAAGGCCCTCGCGCCAACGAAGCCACCGAGCCCGGCGGCATCCAGATCTTCTACTCCGGCGCCGACCAGACCGCCGACGACATCATCGAGCGTCTGGCCGCAAAATACGCCCACCGCCACGATATAACCGTCGTCACCTCAGATCATCTCGAGCAAATGACCGTAAACACCTTCGGCGCCTCGTGGCTCTCCGCCGAGACCCTCCCCGCCCTCCTCGAAGACGCCCGCCGCACCCTCGACTACGAACTCAAAAAACTAAAGAAGCGCTGACCATACGCCTTGGCAGCGGGCAGTAATATGCTAAAATGCCTCCATGAGAACAACCGTCGAACTGCCCGATGACCTTTTCCGGAAGGTTAAGGCACGCGCTGCCCTCCAGGGGCGGGCTCTAAAGGACCTCGTCGCCGACGGCCTCACGCTTCTGCTGCAAAATTCAATCGATCCGTCCCCTCCTGCTCCTCCTCGCGCACCCACTCGAAAAAGAGGAAGCGCTGGCGCGTGGGCGAAGCGATTCGCCGGCACCGCCACTCTCGCTCCCGGTGAAACCATCGACGATGTCCGTATGGACCACTACCGGGAGAAATACGGAGTCTAGATGGGTGGCAGTACGCCGCCCGACTGGCGCGCTATTGCGGTATTGAACTCAGGGCGGTTATTGAATGGCGTATCGGCAAAAAAACGGCACCTAACCCCACATGCGCCTCTTCCTCGATACAAACATCCTCATCGATGTCACTAACGAGCGCCTTCCATTTCTCGCCGCCAGCGCCGCTGTGCTCGAGCGTTGCGACCTTCTCGGAATCGACCTTTTCCTCGCCGCTCACGGCCTGGCCACTGTTTTCTACGTGACCAAGCGAAAATCCGGCAACGCCATTGCTCTTGCGAGCGTCCACCAAATCCTGAGTTTCGCTGAGGTTGCCCCACTCGGAGACGCGGAAGCTCGCGCCGCTCTTGGCTATGGAATCGCCGATTATGAAGATGCCCTTCAGGCAGCCGCCGCCGCAGCCTGCGCGGCAGACTGGCTGATCACTCGCGACGCCACCGGCTTCGCCGGCAGCCCCGTCCCAATCCTCTCCCCCGAGGAATTCCTTCAACGCTTCCCGCCCCCGCATCCCCTTGGGCGGCCGTAGCACGGCGAAGCCCCCCCTTTCATCCTTCATAATTCATCCTTCATCCTTCATACTTCCCCCCCAATGGCCAAAGTCTCCGTCCAGCACGTCTCAAAAACCTACCCCGCTGAAAAAGGCCGCGAAATCCCCGCCGTCCAGGACTTCAACCTCGAAGTCAACGACCGCGAATTCGTCGTCTTCGTCGGCCCCTCCGGCTGCGGCAAATCCACCACCCTCCGCATGATCGCCGGCCTCGAGGAAATCTCCAAAGGCGACATCTACATCGGCGACCGCCGCGTCAACGACACCCCCCCCAAGGACCGCGACATCGCCATGGTCTTTCAGAACTACGCCCTCTACCCCCACATGACCGTCTACGAGAACCTCGCCTTCGGTCTCAAACTCCGCAAATTCCCCAAAGCCGAAATCAAAAAGCGCGTCAGCGAAGCCGCCGGCATCCTCGGCATCGAAAAATACCTCGACAGCAAACCCAAGGCCCTCTCCGGCGGCGAGCGCCAGCGCGTCGCCGTCGGCCGCGCCATCGTCCGCCAGCCCAAGGTCTTCCTCTTCGACGAGCCCCTCTCAAACCTCGACGCCAAAATGCGCGTCCAGATGCGCACAGAGATCATCAAACTCCACCAGCGCCTCCAGGCCACGATGATCTACGTCACCCACGACCAGGTCGAAGCCATGACCATGGGCGACCGCATCGTCGTCATGAAAGACGGCATCATCCAGCAGACCGACTCCCCACTCGCCCTCTACCGCCAGCCCGATAACCTCTTCGTCGCCGGCTTCCTCGGCAGCCCCCCCATGAACTTCATCCATGGCAATCTCCGCGCCTCCGGCGACAAACTCCTCTTCAAGGAACTCCACGGCGGCGTCATCGAGTTCAACCTCGCCTCCCGTCCCGAAGCCGCCTCATTCGCCGGCCGCGAGATCATCGCCGGCATTCGTCCGGAGGATATCGAGATCGTCACCGGCACAGGTCGTCCCAGCGGCCTCCGTTTCCAATCCCTCGTAGACATCGTCGAGCACATGGGCGCCGAAGCAAACGTCTACCTCCAGACCGGCGCCCACACCCTCGTCTGCCGCACAGAGGCCCCCATCGGCCCCGACGACGTAGGCCACCGCACCCAATTCGAGATCGACCCCGCCAAAATCCACCTCTTCGACCCCGAGACCACCCGCCGCATAGGCTCTCTCGCGTGAATTGAAATGTTGAGGACCATCATCCTCATTACCCGCGGCATCCTCCTTGACCCGCGCACCCGCCGTTGGGCCATGTTCTTCCTTTTGCTCGCCGCCCTCCTCATGCTCTTTGCCGGCGCCACCTTCCTTTCAGATAACCTCAGCCCCTCCACCACCCCCTGGACCTTCATCACCTACTGGGGCATCTGCGCCTGGCTCACCGTTGCCGCCCTCCTTCTCGCCTTCTGGGACCTCCTCCTCCTGCGCTCCGCCGCCCGCCGCGAGCGCCATCGGCTCCGGAAACAGATCCTCAATCGTCCTCCCGATGACGAACCCTGATTCTCCCTTCATCCGCACCCGCCAGCAGCTCGAAGCCCAGGAGCTGGCCACCCTCGCCCCTTACGCCCAACTCTCCTCCCAGAGCGCCGGCCGCCAGCACCGCGAGCCCCACCATCCCCATCGCACCGAGTACCAGCGCGACCGCTCCCGCATCATCCACTCCCGCGCCTTCCGCCGCCTCGAGCACAAAACCCAGGTCTTCCTCAGCGGCACCGGCGACCACCTTCGCACCCGCCTCACCCACACCATCGAAGTCGTCTCCATCTCCCGTTCCATCGCCCGCGCCCTCGCCCTCAACGAGGACCTCGCAGAGGCCATCGCCCTCGCCCACGATCTTGGCCACGCCCCATTCGGTCATTCCGGCGAGTCCGAGCTCAACCGCCTCATGCGCGCCCACGGCGGCTTCAATCACAACCACCAGAGCCTCCGCATCGTCCAGTCCATCGAGACCAAATACCCCCGCTTCCCCGGCCTCAACCTCTCCTTCGAAGTCCTCGAAGGCCTCCACAAACACGCCCTCCCTCCCACCCCTCCCAAAGGCCGCCACCCCGCCCCCGCCATCTACCGCCCCTCCCTCGAAGCCCAGATCGCCAACCTTGCCGACGAGATCACCTACTACTCCCACGACCTCGACGACGGCCTCGACTCCGGCCTCATCCAGCCCGCCCAGCTTGCCGGCCTCGACGTCTGGCGCCACAGCTTCGATGAGGTCCGCCACGACTTCCCCCGCCTCGCCGGCGCCGCCCTCAACGGCTACGTCATCCGCTGCATCATCGACCGCCAGGTCCAGGACGTCATCTCCACAAGCGCCCGCGCCATCGCCGCAAGCCGTGTCCGGAGCGCAGACGACGTCCGCCGCCACCGCCGCTCCTTGATCTCCTACAGCCCCCCCCTGCGCGCCGCAAACCACGCCCTGCGCAAGTTCCTCTACGCCAGCCTCTACCACCATCCCGGCGTCGCCGGCGTCAACCACAACGCCTGCCTCATGTTGCGCGGCGTCTTCAAAGCCTATCTCCGCGCCCCCTCCCTCCTCGGACGCCACGCCGCCCTTCGCATCCGCCGCGAGGGCCTACACCGCGTCGTCTGCGACTACCTCTCCGGCATGACCGACCCCTACCTCCTCGAAGAACACGCCCGCATCTGCGTTCCCTAGCGCCGCTGAGACAGCAATACCTCGGAGTGCCCCCTTCAAAACCAGCGCGCCGCAGGCGCCAAAGTAGCGCCCCAAAGGGGCAGCCTCAAGCCAGCCCAGCGAGGAGGAGGAAGGGATTAGCGGGAGTTGGAGGGAGGGCGAGCCGGCAACGCCCTGGGTTTACAGCCCAACGGGATAAGCCCTGAAGGGACGTATCAACCGCCCCATCGTTTTCACCGTCTCCCTACTCAAAATTCCGCGCCGCCAGATCCGCCAGCACCCTCGCCGGCACATCCACCCCCAGATCCTCAAACGCCTTCGCCGCGCACTCCGGGCAATACCCATGGCTGAACAACGCATTCGCCCGATCGTGCAGGTACGTATCGATCTGCCTCCAATACCCCGTCTCATCGCACACCCGTTTGCACGACGTGCAGATCGGCAGCAGCCCCTCCAGACTCGTCACATGCGCCGCCGCCGCCTTCAGCGCCGCCTCCGTCCGCGTGATCTCCTTCCCCTGGTGGTAACACCGGTGCGCATAATAACCCAGCGCCCCCAGCAGCAGCGCCCCCAGCCCCAGGTCCGTATGCAAAAGATACTTCCCATACGCCAGCCCTCCCGCCGCCGCCACCATCCCTCCCACGATATTCCTCACCCGCCCACCGTCCCGTCCAGGCATCACCAGTCCGCCAACCCCGCCGGCATTAATGGAACCAACATTTTGAGACAACACGCGCATCCGTCCCATACCAGCACCCCCAGTGCCCCCTCCCGCAAAGGCCGCCCCCTATTTTCCATTGCGGCAATCCCTCACCCCCTCCACCTACTCTCCCGGGAACAACTCCGGGTCCGCCCGCGTTCCCGGCGCCTTCAACCCCAGCTTCTCATACGCCCGCGGCATCGCCACCCGTCCCTGCGTCGTCCGCTTCACATACCCCTGCATGATCAAATACGGCTCATGCACATCCTCCAGCGTCCCCGCATCCTCCCCCACCGCCACCGC
>Ga0182030_10024304_pt1 | contig 11143 bp, 9 predicted proteins | sample 812S3MmetaG_FD_121299 | JGI IMG/M metagenome (GOLD analysis project Ga0182030, IMG submission 121299) | Permafrost microbial communities from Stordalen Mire, Sweden - 812S3M metaG (Illumina Assembly) | ecosystem: Environmental > Terrestrial > Soil > Wetlands > Permafrost | place: Sweden...
ACGTGGCGCAGACACTCGTGTCTGCGGCGCCGAGACTCTTCTCGGCGCTCCGGGACGGTGGATGCCGCTCGCGAAGAGGGTCGAGATGAGTCTCGACCCAGCAGGCAGGAGTGCCTGCGCCACATCGCCACCACAGACAATGTGAAGTTATTGTAGCGTCGTTCCTTAGAGAGTGGCACGGCAGGCCTGTTCGATCTGTTCCGCCAACCGCCGCGCTTCGCGGTTGCCCTCGATGCGCAAGGCGCGCGCCACTACCAGGGCATCCTCCGGCGTTGGCGCGCCAAGTACGCGCTTGTTCCAGAGGGCTTGCGTTCCGTATTCCGCAAAGGCCCGGCGGTATAGCCTCACGAAGTCCTGCGGTTCGGCGGTCTGGTCGTTCATCATGCCTGACGTTACGGGCGCCTTGTCCAATGCGTTCCGTTTGTAGCATGGCAGCCGCCACTTCTGCAATGGACGGACATTTGCAGCGTGCCAGGCCCTTTATTTGCAGGTCTTCACGCCAGTTGGTGCAGCGAATGCCCCGCTCCGCATCGGGACGTGGAGTCGGGTGCGCCGTTTCGCCGAAGTCCCAGGACTCCTTATAATGGAATCACGAACCGATACACGTGCATGCCGTAAAGGGAGAGGCGGAGTGCAAATATTGGTTGCAGCCGGACCGCTTCGATATCGTCGAGGATTTTGAGTACAACTGCACACCGCGTTTGCGACGCGAGGTGCGGCAGATAGTTTTTCAGCATTTCGATCAGATCCTTGCCGCATGGCGGGAACATTTCGGAGGGAATCTTGCACAGTAAGACGAAGCCGGTTTTGGCAAAGGCGATCGAAACCACGCCCGACGCGCTGATTCTGATTATGGAAAGCATCCGTGATCGAACGAAATCGAGCGGTGCTTTCGCCGGCCGGCTACGGCATCCACTGGCCTTTGATTGACGAGGATTTGGCGGTCGGCCCTCTCCTTTCCGCGGCTGCCTGAGATCGGTCGCCGGCCGCGTTCGCCCGGCCATTCGCCCGCAAGAAACTTGGAGTTTAATTTGCTTATGCGCCTGCACACCGCATTTACGATCCTCGCCGCCGCCACCGCGCTCGGCGCCCAGACTTTCGACCCCGCGATGCCCGCGTCCGTCCCCGCCGTCTCCGGCCGGGTGGTGGAGTTTTTCGGCCTGCGCTACATCGACGTGAAGAGCGGCGACGGCGCACCCGCCGCACCAGGGCAGGAATATACGGTCCACTACACCGGTTGGCTGCGTGACGGCAGCAAGTTCGATTCGTCGGTGGACCGGGGGACGCCGTTGAAATTCGTGCAGGGGCGGCGCGCCGTGATTGCCGGATGGGACGCCGGTTTCGAGGGCATGAAAGTAGGCGGCAAACGGCGCCTGTTCCTCCCCTACCAGCTTGCCTATGGCGAACTGGGACGTCCTCCGGCGATTCCGGCCAAAGCCGAACTGGTCTTCGACGTGGAACTGCTGGGCGTGAAAGAAGCCGCGCCGCAACCGCCTGCCGGAGCCGATCTCAGCCTGGCGCTTCACGATCTGGAAGCGCACATATTGGCACTGGCGAAAGCCGTGCCCGAGGAAAAATACTCCTGGAGGCCCGCTGACGGCGTGCGCAGCTTTCAGCAGGTCTTCCTGCACATCGCGTACGGCAACCGGTTGCTGCTGAATATCGCCCTGAATTCTCCCGATGGTGACGCCCTGAAGAAGCAGATAGAGGAACAGGACAGGAACGAAGAGGCGCCGGCGACGAAAGACAAAGTGCTGGAAGTCCTGGCCGATAGCTTCGCCGCGATCCATGAGGCCCTCGACCGCGCCCGCCCCGCCACGCTCACCCGCAGCGTGGACTTCTTCGGGACGCCGGCCACTGCCAACCGCGTGCTGATCGACCTGGAAACACACATGGCCGAGCACCTGGGCCAAGCCATCGCTTACTCGCGCATGAACGGCATCGTACCGCCGTGGTCGCAGTAGCGCTCGCACTCCGGATGTCGCGGATGCTTAAACAGTTTCGGGATTTTGGCCAATAACCGCTTGCTTGCGCGCGCGGCTCAGAACGGCGTTTCAGTGTTTGTAGGTGTTTACAGAGCCGGGCCCAGAGGGCACACCGCGAGGGAGCGGTCGTTCAGAGACGTCGCGCTGCAATTCCCGCATGGCGGGGCAAATCCATTCGCCGCTCCATGCCGAAAGCGTCTGAGGTGCCGCCGGCGGTGCCGCCTGCCCGGCTAATCGAGGGCAGGCGAGCACCGCCTGCCCCACCTGCGGCCTCACCACAAATTCCGCTACTTCTTCGGTGCTCCGATGGGCCGCCGGTACACGGTCTCAAAGTCCGGCTTCGACCCGATACTGACGTTGGTGGAAGTCGAAGAGCCCGGCGCCTCCGGGCCCGCTGCCGTTCTGGGGTCGGGCGGCGCCTCCTTCGTGGCCGTCTCTTTCGTCACGCGGCTGCCGCCGGTGGGCCGCGCGTCGATGCGGTCGATCTGGTCCTTCGGAATGGCCGTCTGCGTCTTCTTCACCAGAACGACCAGGTTCTCATCGGTGAGCTCATCCATCTGTGCCATTACAGGCTGCATCGAGCCTTTCTTGAACACGCGGATCTCGGCGCCCGTCTTGAGGGCTTTCACCTTGGCCCACTCATCCTCGGCGCCGAAAGCCACCGCCCCGGCCAAAACCAAAAGAAGAAGTCCGCGCACCACAAAAACTCCTTTTCAGCCGTGAGTCTATCAAATCCGAGGTTGACACGCGACCCTGGAAAGCGATATCACTCTTAAATCCCCTGAAAGGACCCAGTCAATGAGATGCCGCGTGAATACCGTCAGTCGAACTCTGCTGGCGCTGTCCCTGATTTCCGGAACCATGGTCGCTCAGACCAGGAAGGCCAAGCCGAATACCACCCCGGCGGCCGCCACCACGCCCGCCGAACCGCAGAAAATCGACGAGGAGTACACCAAACTCATCAAGCAATATCTGCAGGACCCGCGCATCTCCACCGAACTGGTGGACCACATGCCAGCCTCGGATACCGTCCCCTCTCCGCTGAAATTCTTCGGGCGAATTCCCGGAACGCCGGGCGAACTCACCTATGCCAAGGACATCAACCGCTATTACGAAGCCCTCGCGAAAGCCTCCAAACGCGCCAAATTCTGGTCCATCGGCACAACCGAGGAAGGCCGCGACCAGGTGATCCTGGCCATCGCCGACGAAGCCACCATCGCATCCCTCGACAAGTACAAAGACATGCTGGCTCAGCTCGGCGACCCGCGCAAAATCACCGAGGCCCAGGCCAAGGATCTCTTCCATACCGCCAAGCCCATCTACTACGCCAATAGCGGCATCCACTCGCCCGAAACCGGCGGTCCCGAGATGCTCATCGAGCTGGCCTACCGGCTCATCGTGGAAGAAACGCCCTTCATTCAGACCATCCGCAACAATTCCATCGTCATGATCACTCCGGTGATCGAGGTGGATGGCCGCGAAAAAGTGGTGGACGCTTACTATGCCAGCAAGAAAACCGGCGCGCCGCGCAACAACCTCATGATGTACTGGGGCAAGTACGTGCAGCACGACAACAACCGCGACGGCATGGGCCAGTTCCTCAAGTGCACGCAGAATTTCACCAGGGCGATGCTGGACTGGCATCCCACCGTGGTGCATGACCTGCACGAAGCGCAGTCGTACCTCTACGTTTCCACCGGCACCGGCCCGTACAACACTTCCCTCGACCCCATCGCGATCGACGAGTGGTGGCTGCTGGGCGAAACCGAAGTCATGGAAATGGCCAAACGCGGCGTGCCCGGCGTGTTTACCTACGGTTATTACGATGGCTGGGTCCCCAACTACCTTTTCTGGATCGCGCTGACCCACAACTCCTTCGGCCGCTTCTATGAAGTGCAGAGCTACGGCCCGGACGTCAATCCGAACCTCACTCTGCCCGCCACCACCACCAGCCGGGAATGGTACCGGCCCAATCCTCCGCTGCCCTCCATTGCGTGGGGTCCGCGCAACAATACCAACATTCAGGAATCGGCGCTGTTGATCGCCATGAATCAGGTGGCCAAGAGCAAAGAGCTCTACCTGGAAAACTACTATCTGAAAAATAAGCGGGCCATCGACAAGGGCAGGAACGGCCCCACCTACGCGTGGCTGATCCCCGCCGGACAGCGGCGTAAGTCCGACGCCGCCGACATGGTGAACGACCTCCGCACCCAGGGCGTGGAGATTCAGCGCGCCGACGCCGCTTTCAAAGCCGGCAGCGTGGATGTGGCGGCGGGCGACTACATCGTCCGCGGCGACCAGCCCTACCGCACCCTGGCCGACATGTATTTCAGCATTCAGAACTATCCCGTGGGCAATCCCAATCCATACGACGACACCGGTTGGACGATGCAATACATGCGCGACGTGAAGCTGGTCCCGCTCACCGACGCGTCGGTGCTGCAGCGGCCCATGACCATGATCGAAGGCGAAGCGCAAGCCGCGGGCGGCATCGAAGGTACCGGCTCCGTGCTACTGGTGGAGCACACTGGCGACAACAATCTCACCGCCTTTCGTTTCCGCAATCGCGATCTCCGCATGATGGCCGCCGAGGAGGATTTCGAAGCTGCCGGCCACAAATTCCGCGCCGGCGCTTTCATCGTTCCGAACGCCGACCGCGGCCTGGAGCCGCAACTGAAGGAACTCGGCCTTTCCGCCTGGGCGGTCCCGGCCGAACCGCCGGTGAAGAGCCACGCACTCACCACGCCGCGCATCGGCTACGTACACTCCTGGTCCAGGACGCAGGACGAAGGCTGGACGCGCGCCGCTCTGGATTACTATAAGATCCCCTACACTTACTTCGCCGATAAGAACCTGCGCGAAGGTAAACTGCGGGAGAAGTACGACGTGATTATCTTCCCGCACGTCGGCGGCACCTCGCAGTCCATGCTGGCGGGAGTCGGCGGCAACGTGCCCATCCCCTACAAGAAGTCCGAGCTTACTCCCAATCTCGGGGTCCTGGATTCCTCCGACGATATCCGCGGCGGCATGGGTTTTGAAGGCCTGATGGAACTCTCCAAATTCGTGCAGGAGGGGGGCACGCTGATCACCGAAGGCTCTACCGCTTCCATGATGGCGGAGTATGACCTGGGCGCCGGTATCACCGTGGAGCATCCCCCCGATCTGTTCGCGCGCGGCTCCATTCTACGCGGCGTTTTCGCCGATCTGAAGAGCCCCATCGCCTACGGTTACGACGGCAAGGATCTGCCGGTGTACTTCAGTCAGGATCCGGTGTTCAATGTCGGCGGCGGGGGTAGCGGAGGGCGCGGCGGCGGCGGACGCGGCGGGTCGGCCCGTGTCACCGCTACCGGCGAGATCATCGGCCAGAACGTGACGCCTAACGCGATTCCCATCCACGTGTCGCCCCTGGAGCCGTCCGACGCAACCGCCGTAGCCGCCCCGGCGGCCGGTGGGGGACGCGGCGGGCGCGGCGGACGCGGACGCGGCGCAGAGGCTGCCCCCGATGCCGCGGCTGCCGGTGGTTTCGGCGGACGCGGCGGACGGGGTGGCGCCACGGTGGACGCCGCCCGCGTGATTCTGCGCTTCCCCACCAACCCCAACGACATGCTGCTTTCCGGCACGCTGGCGGGCGGCGAAGCCCTCGATAATCGCGCCCTGGCGGTCGATGCACCGCTGGGCAAGGGTCACATCGTGATGTTCGCGCTCCGACCCTTCTGGCGCTGGCAGACTCAGGGCACCTATTCCCTGGCCTTCAATGCCATCGTGAACTGGGATCATTTGGACGCCGGCAAGGCCCCTGCCTCCGGCGGCGGCGCCACTGCTCCTGCCGGCCAGTAAGTCGTTCCCGCCCCCCACGGCCGCGGCGCCTCTTCCAGGCTCGCGACCGTCAGAACTCCTGATGTCGTGGAATTTGCAGTGAGCCCGCAGGTGGGGCAGGCGGTGCTCGCCTTCGCTCGATCCTATTCGAGCAGCGGGCCTACGCTAATTCAGCGCGAGCGGGCAGGCGAGCACCGCCTGCCCCACCGAGCAAGAAACGGCTCGACCCAGGCGAGATCGGGAGTTCGGAGTCCCGGTGCTATCCGGGCTGAGAGTCCAATGTCACTTACTTTGCCTCGCGGCTGGTATTCTGCATTTGTTGTGGGGCAGCCAATCCTGGCTGCAGCCGCCTTTCCAGGCGGCTTTTCGGGCCATCTACGAGTGCTCGTGGTCCGAAAGAGCCGGCTAAAAGCCGGCTGCAGCCACGATTGGCTGCCCCACGAATTATGCAGAACTCGGTCTCTGCCAAAGTAAGTGACATTGGACTGAGAGTCTGCGCCACGATGCTTTGCTGCGAAGTTATTCTTGCGCGCTTTTTTAGGACACCGTTGCACACACAGGGCGAACATGCAGCCTCGCTCCGAGCCGGGCCCAGAGGGCACCCCGTGAGGGAGCGATCAGGCAGCAATAGACACCCCGCGGAGGCACCGCACAAACCGGGAATGATACGATGTTCGCGTGTACCGGTCACCACTCCTTGCGCTCCTTGCCCTCCTGACGATTTCGCCAGCCGCCGCCCAGGTGACCGCCACCATCTCGGGGAGAGTCGAAGATCCATCCGGCGCCGGCATGAAGGGCGTGGCCGTAACCGTCAGGAACCTGGAAACCGGCGCCACGCGAGCCGTTGTCTCCGATGACTCGGGCGATTTCAGAGCCCTTTCCCTGCCAATTGGCCCCTACCAGGTGAGGGCCGAAAAGCCTGGCTTCAAGACGCAGATCCGCAAGGGCGTGAACCTCGCGGTGGGGCAGGAAGCAGTGGTCAACCTGCGGCTCGAAATCGGCGACCTCTCTCAGGAAGTCAACGTCTCCGAAGAGAGTTCCGTGGTCAACACCACTACGTCCTCGGTGGCGGGCCTGGTGGGGGAGCGCGAAGTGAAGGACTTGCCGCTCAATGGGCGCAGCTTCGATAATCTGATGACCCTCAATCCCGGCGTGATCAACTACGGTTTGAAAAGCGCCAATACCAGCACTAGCAATGGAAATACGTTTTCGGCGGCGGGGCGGCGGCCGGCCGACAATCTGGTGCTGCTCAACGGCATCGAGTACACCGGATCCAGCCAGCTTGCCATCACCCCCGGCGGCGTGAGCGGCTATCTGCTGGGGATCGACGCTGTCCGCGAGTTCAACGTGCAGACCGACACTTATGGCGCCGCGTATGGGAAGAGAGCCGGAGCGCAGGTCAGCGTGGTGACCCAGTCCGGAACCAACCTGCCGCATGGCTCGCTGTTCGAGTTTCTGCGCAATAGCGCCGTCGATTCGCGCAGCCTTTTCGCCCAGACGTCCTTCGTTCCTCCGTTCCGCCAAAACCAGTTCGGAGGCGCGCTGGGAGGGCCGCTTAAGAAGAACCGGCTCTTTCTTTTCGGCAACTATGAGGGTTTCCGGCAGGTGGAAACGCTGAGCAGCGTCAGCGTGGTCCCGGACGCCAAGGTGCGCCTGGGATCGTTCCCCAACTCCGGAGGGACATATGTGCCGGTGGCGAATCTGAATCAGTCGATGCTGCCCTACTTCTCATTCTGGCCGCAGCCCAACGGCCCGGAGTTAACGGTGAACGGCTTGGCCAGCGGTACGGCGTTCGCGTACAACACCCCCAAGCAGGCCATCCGCGAGGATTTCGGCACTCTGCGGCTGGATTACGCCATCCGCGACAGCGACTCGCTCTCGGCGTCCTACACCATCGACGATGGCGACAGCCTGGCGCCGCTGGCCGACCCGCTATTCGCGTCGTCGAGCGCGCTCCGCATGCAGGTGGCGAGTCTTCAGGAAACGCATATCTTCTCGCCCCACATGCTGAACACGGTCCGCGCCGGATTTTCGCGCGCGGGATTCAATCTGGATTCCACCCTGCTGGCGCAGTTCCCGGCCAGCCTCGATTTTGTCGCCGGCGCCGGGCCGGGCGGGATTGTGGTCAACGGCGGCGTCACCACCACGGGACTCACCGGCATCACCTCGGCCGGTCCTAACAACGCCGCGGGTGTTTGGAACCGCCGCAATCTCTTCACCTTTATGGACGACCTGCAGATCTCGCGGGGAATCCACCAGATCGGCGCCGGCGTGTGGTTTCAGCGGGTCCAGGACAATGAAGACGCCGCTTCGCGCCAGCTTGGGCAGGCCACGTTTACCAGCCTGACCACCTTTCTGCAAGGAACCGTGAGCAGTTTTCAGGTGGTTCCCACAGCCAATGAACTGGGATGGAGGAGCCTGTTCGGAGCGTGGTATTTCGAAGATGCCATCAAGGTGCGGCACAATCTCACCATCCGGGCGGGCATCCGGCACGAATTCACCAGCGGTTGGAACGAGGCTTTCGGACGAGCCGCCAATTACATCGCCGATGCCAACGGCGTGCTCGAAACCGCTCCGCGCGTGGGCAGTTCCGCTTTCACCGCGAACAACGCCACCAAGCTGTTCAGCGCCCGCGTGGGCCTGGCTTGGGATCCGTTCGGCAATGGCAAAATGGCGGTCCGCACGGGATTCGGAACGTATTATTCGCTGATTGACGACCTCAGCTTCCTGCTGAATTCCCTGCCCCCTTACAACGGGTCGATTTCCTCTTCGGGCTCGCTATTCTCGATTACGCCGGTGGTTCCCGGAGCTTCGGTTCCACCGTCCTGCGGCCCGGGGGTTCCCACGCCCTGCACCACGTATGCGCCGCAAGGGGTCGAGGCCAATGCGAAAACTCCCACGGTGGAGGAGTGGAACTTCTCCGTAGAGCGGGAACTCGATTCGAGCACCGTCCTTCGCGTGGCGTACGTGGGATCGTTCGGCTACCATGGCCTGCTGAGCGTGGATCCGAACGATATTCCGGCTCAGGTGTGCGGTGCGGCGGCCGGCTGCCAGGCTGGCGGCGTGACGACCGGCGGGGCTCCTGCCGCGGCCGCAAACCAGAGCCATGTGGCGGAGGGCGCAGTACATCCCCGTGAGAACGCGGCCCAATCCGTACCTGGGCGCGGGCTTTTTCTGGTACACCGAGGGCAACAGCAGTTATAACGCGCTCCAAACCGAGGTGGCGCATCGCTTGAATCGCGGCCTGCAGATTCGCGCCAGCTACACGTGGTCGAAGAACCTGGACATGAACTCCGGACTGACCGGCGCGCAGTCGCAGAACCAGTCGCAGATGATTCTGGACCGTAACGATCTGCGACGGGACTGGGGCCCCTCCGCGCTGAATGCGGCCTCGCAGGCGAGCATCACGGGCCGCTATGAGCTGCCGTTCGGCCCCGGCAGGCATTGGATGAAGAACGCTCGCGGGGTGGGGAGCAAGATCGTTGGCGGCTGGCAGTTGAACGGGATTGTCACGGTGCTGAGCGGTTTTCCCTTCACGCCCGTGATCGGCACGAACCGGTCGGGCGACGGCGATACCAGAAATCCCGACCGGCCTTCGTTGAACCCCTCATTCTCGGGTCCCGTGGTGCTGGGGCAGCCGGGGCAATGGTTCAATCCCAACGCCTTCGTTCTGCCCGCCTTCGGTACGTATGGAAATTTGGGACGGGGAACATTCAGTGGTCCGGGCCTGGCCGATATGGACCTCTCGTTATTCAAGAACACGGTGGTATCGGAAAGAGCCAGCGTGGAGTTTCGAGCGGAGTTTTTCAATGTCCTCAATCATCCCAACCTGGGGACACCCAACGCGACGGTCTTCTCGAGCGGGGCCGTCAATGCGTCGGCGGGATTGATTACCACCCTGGCCACCGCGCCGCGGCAGATTCAATTCGGGTTGAAACTGATTTTTTGAGGAGCGCCAAGGAGCTGTTAAGAAATAAACTTGCCTAGGTGGATTTCGCGCCTTCCCCAGGGGCCAGAAACTGCTCCAGAACCGCCTGAAGCTCAGGTATGCGGGAGGAGGCCACGTTCCAGACCTCGTCCAAGTCCACGCCGATATAGTCGTGGATCAGCACGTCGCGCATACCGCAGATAGCTCTCCAGTCCAGCGAGGCCAGGAGGCCTCGTGTGTCAGCCGAGACCCGCTTGGCCGCCTCGCCGATCACTTCCACGTTGCGGATCACAGCGTCCTGCAACTCGTCGGATGCCATGAAGGCGTCTCTTCCCGGCCGGGCAAAGCGGGTGATCCGTTGGCATCGCTCCAGCATGTGATGCAGGTAGAGCCGGTCATCTTTCACAATGGCGTGGCCTCGCGCAGGATTCTGTCGCGCACGTACCAGTGCAGTGATTTTTCGGTTCCAACATGAACCTTCATCCCAAGTAATTCCTGGAGATCTTGAACTAGTCCGGCATGGTCCAGCAAGCTTCGGTTCGGTCCCCACTCCACTAGCAGGTCGAGATCGCTGCCCTCTTTGGCTTCGCCGCGTGCCACTGAACCGAACACGCGCAGGTTGTGCGCACCGCGCCGCTCGGCGAGACGGAGGATCTCTTCTCGGCGATCGGAGCGCAGCGCCGTCAGCGTGACCATACGTCCATTGTGCGACAATTTCGGGGAGACTTCACGGGTGTCAGCTTTGGGCCGTGCCTTACACCGTGGCTTTCTTTGGCCCGCCATTGAAGCCAGTGAGGCGAATCGCCGAAAGCACGTCTACCCACCGCGCGGCGTCTCGCGCTGCTCGAAGCAGTTGCACGCACGCCCATCAATGCGCGATACTTAAGTTTCCTAATGGCTGTGGAGGTTGACAGCCGTGGATTGTCCGTAGTCGCTTGGCGCGTGCCCGTGGGCGATAGCCACAGAAGCAGACGCAAAATCTGCGGACATTGACGAGAATTGCTTGTAAGTATTTAATTTTAAGGGTTTGGACGGGTGGCCGAGCGGTTAATGGCAACAGGCTGTAAACCTGTCGCTCCTTGGAGCTACGGAGGTTCGAATCCTCCCCCGTCCACCAGTTTTTTCGTACACTGTTAGAGAGGCCGTTGTAGCTCAGTTGGTAGAGCGCGTCCTTGGTAAGGACGAGGTCACCGGTTCAAACCCGGTCAACGGCTCCAGATTTTTGTGGAAGGCCTCCGCAATTCAGGTCCTCCTTGGTTGTCCTGTTTCCAATCCTGACAGGTAAAAAGAAATGGCAAAGGAAAAATTCGATCGCAGCAAGCCGCACGTAAATATCGGGACGATCGGGCACATCGATCACGGCAAGACCACCCTGACGGCGGCGATCACCAAAGTGCTGGGCAAGAACAACCCG
>Ga0182030_10024305_pt1 | contig 11142 bp, 10 predicted proteins | sample 812S3MmetaG_FD_121299 | JGI IMG/M metagenome (GOLD analysis project Ga0182030, IMG submission 121299) | Permafrost microbial communities from Stordalen Mire, Sweden - 812S3M metaG (Illumina Assembly) | ecosystem: Environmental > Terrestrial > Soil > Wetlands > Permafrost | place: Sweden...
ACCGCGAATGCCGTAGTCGACAATGCGCACGCTGTCCGGGAGCTTCGTATGGGTGAGTGCCCGCGCGACCTCGACGCCGAAGCCGTCATCGCCGAAGAAGATGTTGCCGATGCAGGCGACGAGAATGCGATCTGTCACAAGACCTCCTGCGCCAGCGGCTCAACCTCATCGGGATGGAAGAAGAAGCGGTGACCGGGTTGGCGAAGCATACCCATGTCGCGGCCCGGATCGTCGTCCAGCACGACGGCGAATTGAATATTGTCTTCAAAGTCCTGCTCAATGGCTTCGACAATGGCGATCTTTCCTTCCAACGCCATGTCCATAATGTCAGCCTTTTTCTGCGGCCAGATGCGAACGCGGTCTCCGCTGCGGATGTCAACTCCAAACACACGGACCGCTTCCAGCGGAGGGCGCTCGTCAAAGGGATTCCATGGTTGAATGGCGTTAAACTGTCCGTCAACACTGGCGTCTTCGCGTGTCGCTGGACCCACGGGCCTCAGGTCTCGAACAGCGCCGTGCAGTTTGAGCAGATGATCGGCAGGCAGCGATTCCGTGCGAGCAAGAATCTTTTGCGCATGCAGGTCGCCACGCCGGATCTCGGCTTTTTCTTCGTCGGTAAGCGTGAGCACGCGCAGTGCGAGCATTTCGTCCATCTCGCATCCGTCAAAGTAATCGCCCGCGCTTTCCGGCGCGACTTGCGGATAGTCGTAAAGGATGATGGGCGAGCAAAGCGCAAATGCGCGGCTCTGTTTGTCGCCGGCAAGCACTGGAAATACGCCTCTGTTCACGCAGTTCTGCGCTTCGCGCTCACTCTCCGGCGGTGGCTCCAGCAGCGATATAAATGAACCGCCTTCGACATGAAGTAGAAGGTGCGCGGACGTGAGCGCATACGCCTGCGCACCTTGACGGTCGTGCTTGAAGCGGTGCGGCGCGGTGACGTTGGCAATCGTTGCGCTAATGCGATAGAGTCCTTCGCGCAACAACGAAGCTTCGATGGAGAGGCTGCCCTCAATCGCGATTCTCGCGCAGGCGGAGGGAACGCGCTCCCTCTCTTCGTCGGCGAGTTCAGAAAAGTTATAGCTGGCCTGCACCCCATTCATCAGCTGACCCAGGCGCATGCCTTCAGCACACCGGGAGCGCACCACACCTTCATTCCAGCCCTTGCTTTCATACGCGTCCGGATTGACGAGTTGCAGGAAGCGCAGGCGCGCATCGAGAACTGTATTTGCAGATCCTTCGATCAGGATCTCCGCGTGAAACGACCATGCCTCCTGCGGCAATTGCGCCTCAGCAAAGGCTTGCGGATACAACGTACCGAAGTTCCAGCGCTGCCGGTTCTTGATGGCCGAAGCGCGATAAGGATAGAGCATGTAGCCCTCAAACAGGACGGCGTCAGCGATCTTTTCGATTGAAGCGAAATTCATTGCTTCGCTCCCGTGGGTTCTGCCAGCCATGCGGCAGCAGACCGGCTTTCAGTATGGTCGAGCATTTGACCGATCAGGCGGTCCCAGGTAGGGATGCCGCGCGCAACTTTCATGCGATAGAGTCGATCGAATGTTTCCTTGTCCAGGCGTAGCCATTCCATGTCTGCATAGTGCGCATCGATCGCGGTTCGCCACACGTCGCGAGGAAGCTGGAACCTGGCTTCGCGATCCCACGGGATCTGCATTGCCTGCAGGAAGCCGTTGTTGTCGGTATAAAAAGCGGTACCGCTGAAGAGCACGGAGATGGGAATTACTCCCGCCTCAATGCCGTAAAAAAACTTTGTGGCTGCAACGTCGAAATCCATGGTGCATGGGAGCAGAAGGTCGATGGTAGCCTCTTCAGCGAACGCTGGCACCTTGAGCACTTGGATGGTCCAGAGCATGGCCTTCATGGTGCGCGCCCAGCGGCTTCTCTCGCCGAAGAGGTCGAGCAGGCGCGCTTCTTCCTGGGCGCTATAGGCGCGGCCGAGCGGCTCAATCTGCACCTGGCAGTTGAGCAGAATCGACTGGATGGGCATGCTCGATACATTGGTGATGTGCAAAGGCGCGGCGATGGTCGGGATGGCCGCGTAGGGCATGGCTGCAGCCTCGCCGATAGTGAAGCGGAGGTCAGGCATGCTGCACCTGCGGTTTGATTTCTACAGCGTGTGCTTCGAGGTGCTCGAAGAACTCGTGAATGCCGGCCCATACATCCGCACCGCCGGAGAGGCCGCGCCATTTTGTTTTAACGATGCCGACCAGACGATAGCACTCATCGAGCGGTGAGATGAAGGAGAGATTCTCGTCGCCGATGCGATTGACGATGAGCGCCTCGACCTCGGGCTCCAGGGTTTGAAGACGCGCCCGGATGGCGTGATCCGAATTGAGAGCGTCAAGATCGATCTGCGATTCGATGGCTCCGGCAGGGCTGGGATACATGGCAGTCATTCTTCCCTTGGCATCCCGAAGAAAGAAGGCGAGGTTGATGGGCAACGTCATGGCTTCCCATTCGAGATCGGTAAATGTCTGCGCATCCACCCGGCGAATACGGCGCGGGATGCGGAGAAACTTTGCGCCTTGCTGGCCGCAGAAGACGATGGCGCACCCATCGCACGAGCAAGCGATCTGGCGTGACTTGCGATCGAGGAGATGCTGGTGCATTTCATCCAGAGCAGCGCCGCACAGCTCGCAACGCTCCACCTGCGGCCGCGCCTGCGCAAAACGGCGGAGTGCTGAAAACTCCTCCGCCTGCTGCCCAGCGCTCTGCGTGAACTTCATTTCTTGATTTTCGACGTTCATTTGGCCCGGACTTTCGATTGTTAGGCAGGAGGTAGATGGGGCATGCGAGGGTCGATGGGGCCGCGCTGCGTTGCGTTGATGCCGGTGGAACTGCGGGCGGTAGCGGTCTTGCCGGCACGGCCTTGTTCGGTGTGGGTCTGCGACCACTCTTCGCCTTTGTGTGTGCCGGGCGTGTGGGATGGGGCGTCGGGCGTGGTTTGTTGCTTTGCCATTTTGAAGACCTCTTCGTTTGCGGCGGGTTAAGCCGAGCGGGTTTAGCTTGTCTGCAGAATCACAAACTCGGAATGCGTGACTAAGGGCATTGAATCCGAAGTCACGCTCGCGATCTCCGGCGCCATGTCGTAAATTTCTTTTTCCACTCTGCTCTTCAACGTTTCTGAGGATGAATTACAACTCCCGCATGTGCCTTGCAGATGGAGGTGGACTGTGTCGTTGTCAATCGAGGCGATCTCGACGTTGCCGCCATGGGATTGCAGATAGGGGCGCGTATTTTCCAAGGCAGCAGCGACGCGCAATGCAACGGGGACTGGATGAATTCCATGCAGTGACAGGACGCCGGAGACGAGCTTGTCTTCGGCAATCTTCCCCAGAGCTTCCTGGCCATGCGGCAATTCCGCGACGGCTTCCATGATGTGGTCGAGAGCCACGCCATGCAACTCGATCACGGCCTGCAGCAGCTCCTGCGCTACCGCGCGCAGCGCCGGGTCGCCCGTGCTCTCAATGCGTGTGACAAGTTCTTCGATCCGATCGCTGCGCCGTGTGAATTCCCGCTTGCCTTCGTTCATTCCTTTGGCCCTTCTTCATTCTTTGGCTGCTGCTCGCCGAACATGGGCATGTGCCGCTGCTCGATGAGTTTGGTTTCACCGTCGTACATGTGCACGCCGCAGGGCAGGCAGGGATCAAAGCTGCGCACAGCGCGCATGATGTCGATGCCTTTGAACTTGTCGGGGCCATTTTCTTCAAAGATAGGCGTGTTCTGCACCGCATCTTCATACGGACCCGGCGTTCCGTAAATGTCACGCGGGTTGGCGTTCCACGGGGTGGGCGGATAGGGATGATAATTGGCGATCTTGCCCTCGCGAATGACCACGTGATGCGAGAGAACGCCGCGTACAGCTTCATGGAAGCCGCAGCCGATAGCCTCTTCCGGCACTTTGAAGTCCGACCATGTTTTGGTGCGGCCGGCGTAGAGCTCTTCAAATGCCTTGTCGAGGAAGTGATATGCAACTGCGCAGGCGTACGCCTGGAAGTAGGTACGCGCGCGATCGCGCTCAATGGCATTCGACCACTTGGGAATCTTCCACTCAAACTCCACCGCAGGCTTCAGCGAAGTCTTGGGCAGCGCGATCTGGACGCTGCTGCCGGTTGCCTTGATGTAGTTGGTATTCACGAGGCCCGAGAGCGCCGTGGACCAGAGGCGCGCGATGGGGCCGCCGCCGGTATCGATGGCGAGATGATCGCCGGTGCGCTTGTCATACCAGCGCGGCGACATGACCCATGTGTACTTGTCGCCGAAGTTGCGCTTCTGCGGTTTCGGAATCGTGGTCTGATTCCATGGGTGATCGCGATGTACGGGATTGCCCAGCGGATCTTTCTTAACGAACATCTCGGCGTTTTCCCATGAGTCATAGAACGAACTGCCGAGGAGAATGCGAATGTTGAGATTGATGTCGATGAGGTCATTGGTGACAAGCTGGCCATCGACGATGATACCGGGCGTGACAAACATCCTGCGGCCCCAGTCGCCCATGTTGCCGTAGGTGTAATCGCAGTGTTCGGGGTCGTTGAAAGAGCCCCAACAGCCAAGCAGGATGCGGCGCTGGCCGACTTTCTCGTAACCCGGCAATGCTTCGTAAAAGAAGTCGAAGAGGTCGTCGTGCAGCGGGACGACCTTCTTCATGAACTCGGCATACTTCGAGAGGCGCACGGCGAAATCCGTAAAGACCTGTACAGTGGCTGCGGTGCCAATGCCGCCGGGATAAAGCGTGGAAGGATGCACGTGGCGGCCTTCCATGAGGCAGAACATCTCGCGCGTCATGCGGCTCATCTGCAGCGTCTCGCGATAGAACTCACCGGTGAAGGGATTGAGCGAGGTCATGATGTCGGCGATGGTCTTGAAGCCGTGCTTGTCGGCATTCGGCGAGGGCGTCCGCTGAGCCTGCTCCCAGACCTTGGGGTTGGTTTCTTTCACCATGTTCTCGCAGAAGTCAACGCCGACGAGGTTGTCCTGGTAGAGGTTGTGGTCGAACATGTACTCGGCAGCTTCGCCAAGGTTGATCATCCACTCGCCCAATGCCGGCGGACGCACGCCGAAAGCCATGTTCTGCGCATACACGGCGCAAGTGGCGTGGTTGTCGCCGCAGATGCCGCAGATGCGGCTGGTGATGAAGTGGGCGTCGCGCGGGTCTTTGCCCTTCATGAAAACCGAGTAGCCGCGAAAGATGGATGAGGTGCTGTAGCACTCCGCCACTTCTCGATTTTCAAAATCAATCTTGGTGAAGATGCCCAGACTGCCCACGATGCGGGTGATGGGATCCCAGTTCATCTCGACGAGTTTGCGGTTGGGATTGGAGGTGCTTTTTTCAGGAAGGACGGTGGTTGCCATTGCTGCTTAACCCTCACAGATTTTCTGCGTCCGTTGAGCGCTGGGCGCGGTGAAAAAGTTCCGGAACTCGGACGGCATTATTTCGATCGTCGGATTTCGTGCGATCCCAGATCTCAAAATCGAGATCCTTCGACAAGCTCAGGACAGGCTCTGGGGCACCCAGTTTCCTTTAGTGCGCCTCAACCTTGTAGCCGGTGGTCAATTGCGAGCGATTGTGGCGCCACTTGGGCTCTTTGTTCACCGTGGTGTTGGTGATGGCGCGCAGAGAGCGAATCATTTTGCCGTAGGCGCCCATGGCGGCCGTGGAGATGCGTGCGCCGGGCGGCTCATCCATGAAGGGCATGAACTTGTCGGGGAAGCCAGGCATGGTGCATCCGATGCAGATGCCGCCCACGTTGGGGCATCCACCAATGCCGCGCATCCAGCCGCGCTTGGTGACGTTGCAGTTCACGACAGGCCCCCAGCAGCCGACCTTCACCAGGCATTTGGGCGAGCCGTATTCCAGAGCGAAATCTCCCTGCTCGTAGTAACCGGCGCGGTCGCAACCCTCATGCACGGTCTTGCCAAAGAGCCACGTGGGGCGCAATTGATCGTCGAGCGGAATCATGGGCGCGAGGCCGGCGACTTGATAGAGCAGATAGAGCACCGTCTCGGTGAAGTTATCTGGCTGGACAGGACAGCCGGGCACATTCACGATGGGAAGGCCGGCCTTCGACTTCCAGTTCCAGCCGAGGTAGTCAGCCAGGCCCATGCAGCCTGTGGGATTGCCTGCCATGGCATGAATGCCGCCGTATGCGGCGCAGGTGCCGGCGCCAATGATGGCCAGCGCTTTGGGCGCGAGGCGATCGATCCACTCGCAGGTGGTGATGGGCTGGCCGGTATGCGGGTCTGTGCCCATGGCCGCCCAATAGCCTTCTTCCTTGATCTTTTCGTTGGGGATGGAGCCCTCAACGACGAGGACAAAAGGGTCCAGTCGCCCCGCTTCGGCTTCGTAGAACCAGTGCATGAACGCATCGCCGACTTCATAGGCCAGCACAGGATTATGCAGGTGAACCTTGGGCAGGCCGGGAATGGCGCCGAGGAGAATGTCTTCGATGCTGGGCTGCTCCGCGGCAGTGACGGAGACGGAATCGCCATCGCATCCCAGACCGGCAGTGATCCATAGGATGTGGACTTCGGGAGTTTTCTGGCTCTGGTGCGGGAATGGATTCGGCGCCTGGGAAGAATTTGACGTGGGGGACATGCCTCTCCTTTTCGTCTAGCTCCTGCTGCATTTTCCGCGGCTTGTCTGGATGGCGTTCATCGGCTTTTGGGGGCCGGTCCATTCGTTCGTGTCGGGGAAGTTCGTCGCTCAACCGGGTGCGGTGTGCGGGGCGACAACAACCTCCGATGCGTGTCTATTTGATTAGGATGTCCGAGGGGATGTGGAAATCTTTTTCGTGATCTATGAGCAGCTTAGCGCCTGGTTTGTGCGCTTCTGCTCACGGCCGCAGGTTGCCGGCGCGGCGATTGCCGGCTTACCTGCAGTCGAGACCTTACGGGTTTATGGGCCGAACCACAGACTGTTGAATCGGGGAAATATTGTTCGCAAAAAGACTATTTTACAAATAGGTATTTTATGGATTAGACTTTGCGCATGGCACGGAACTCTGATTCTCGCGACCTTTTTCCCGGAGCACTGGAAATCATGATTCTTCAGTCGCTGCGGCTGCGGCCCATGCACGGCTATGCACTGGTCAAGCACATCAAGCAGGGCTCGGGCGATCTGCTGGAGATTGAAGAAGGCTCGCTGTACCCGGCGCTGCAGCGGATGCTCAAGGCGGGCTGGCTGGCGTCGGAGACGGGAACCTCGGCCAAGGGACGGCCGACTCGCATTTATCGCCTCACCGAAGCGGGTGTGCGCCATCTTGAAAAAGAGGTGTCGAGCTTCGCCAAAATGTTTACCGGCATCACACGCGTATTGGCTGCAGCCAAGGCGTAGGAGGTATCCCGATGCAATGGCTCTCTCAACTGTTTTCTCGCGGTCGCCGCTACGACGACCTCTCGGTGTCGATTCAGGAACACATTTCTGAACGAGCCGATGAATTGGAAGAGGAAGGGATGCCGCGCAAGCAGGCCGAACAAGCGGCGAGGCGCGAGTTTGGTAATGTAGCCCTGATTGAGCAACAAAGCCGCGAAGCGTGGCAGTGGACGGCGCTCGAATCTGTGCTGAGCGACGCGCATTTTGCGCTGCGGCGATTGGGTAAAGCGCCCGGATTCACAGCCACGATTCTGCTGACGCTGGCCATCGGCATTGGCGCAAACACCGCTGTCTTCAGCGTGGTGAACGGCGTGTTGTTGAAGCCATTGCCGTATCCGCACTCAGAGGAACTGGCGGCTTTGTGGATGAATGCCCCCGGCGCCGGAGGCTTGTCGAACTTTCAAAGCGGCCTGCAGCTTTCGCAGTCGATGTATCTAACCTTCTCGCAACACAACCGCACCTTCCAGTCGATGGGTGTCTGGACGAGGGCCAAAGCGAACGTGACCGGAGCTGCGCAGCCGGATGAGGTAAATGCGACCTATGTGAGCGGAGGTGTGCTGGAGACCCTGCAGGTGCCGGCGGCGATTGGCCGCTGGTTCACTGCCGCGGACCAGGCTCCACACGGAGCAAACACGGTGATGCTGAGTTACGGCTACTGGCAACGCCGCTTTGGGGGGGACCCCCGCGTGATTGGCCGCAGCCTGCAGGTGGACGGGCAGACGCGCACGATTGTGGGCGCGATGCCGCGGGGGTTTCGAGTGGTGGACGCGGTGGATCAGGATTTCGACATTCTGATTCCGCTGGCCATTGATCCAACGAATCAAAAACTGGCCGGATTTGGTTTAACCGGAATCGCAAGGTTGAAGCCTGGTGTGTCCCTGGCGCAGGCCGACGCCGACATCGCCCGCCTAATTCCGGTGTGGATGGACTCGTGGACCAATGGTCCGGGATCGAATCCGCATTACTACGAGGTCTGGAGGATCACGCCGAACTTCCGCCCGCTCAAGCAGCAGGTGATCGGCAACGTAGGCAATGTGCTTTGGGTGGTGATGGCGACGGTGGGGTTGGTGATGCTGATTGCCTGCGTGAATATTGCGAATCTACTGATGGTTCGGGCCGAAACGCGGCACCACGAACTTTCGATACGGGCCGCGTTGGGAGCGGGTCGCGCGCGGATTGTGCGTGAACTGCTGATTGAAAGCGTGCTTTTGGGACTCATGGGCGGTGTGGTCTCGATGGCCGTGGCCTATGCGGGACTGCGCCTCCTGGTGGCGATGGGACCCACGGATTTGCCGCGGTTGAGCGAGGTTTCCTTCGATGCAGGTTCGTTGGGGTTTACCTTTGTGCTGGCGGTTCTCTCAGGTCTCCTGTTCGGCTCGATTCCGGCATTGAAATATGCGCGGACAAAGGCCTCCGCCATGATGGCTGGCGCCAATCGCACCGCGAGCACGGGCCGCGCGCGTCAGCGTTCGCGCAATGTGCTGGTGGTTGCGCAGGTGGCAATGGCGATGGTTCTGTTGGTGAGTTCTGTGCTGATGATCCGCACCTTTGTCGCGCTGCGCCATGTCGAGCCGGGCTTTCGGGATGCGGCGCACGTGCAGACGATGAGCATCTACATCCCGGAACAGGTGACGAAGGACCCGCGCCTGGTGGCGAGGATGCAGCGCGAAGTTGCCGACAAGCTTGCGGCCATTCCGGGAGTAACTTCAGTGGGCTTTGCGGCCTCCGTGCCGATGGACGGGAACGACCCGAACTGGGACATTATTGCCGTGGAAGGCAAGGTATACCCCGGCGGCGATGGGCCGCTGCAACTCTATAACTACGTTTCGCCCGGATATTTTCAGACGTTGGGCACGCATCAGGTGGCGGGTCGCGACTTTACATGGGATGACCTGGAGCAGGTGCGGCCGATGGTCATGGTTTCGGAGAGCTTTGCACGCGAGAATTGGGGCTCGGCTCAAGCGGCTGTAGGGAAGCGGATAAAGAAGTACGATAGCTCGCCGTGGCAGGAAGTGATTGGCGTGGTGGAAGACGTACACGTGCATGGCGTGGATGAGAAGGCTCCGGCAATCATCGATTGGCCGACGACGTTTTCTGACCGCTTTGCCACGCCGCCTCAGATGGATGGACTGCGGTTCGTCTCGTTCGCGATTCACAGCAGCCGCGCCGGCACGACAGGGCTGCTGGGGCAAATGCAACAGGCCGTCGGGTCGGTGAATGCGGATCTGCCGCTGGCGGGCTTGGGCACCATGCAGCAGTTGTATGTGCAATCAATGGCACGCACATCGTTCACGCTGGTGATGCTGGCCATTGCCGGAAGCATGGCGCTGGCACTTGGCGTCATCGGCATCTACGGCGTCATCTCGTACACGGTTTCGCAGCGCACCCGCGAGATTGGCATTCGCCTGGCGCTGGGCGCACAGAGGCGCGAGCTGCGCTGGATGTTTGTCCGCTCCGCTTTGCTGATGACTGCGGTGGGGGTGGCGATCGGCGTGGGTGCGGCGGCGGGGCTGATGCAGCTGATGAAGTCGCTGCTGTTCGGAATCAGTCCGCTTGATCCGTTCACTTATGCGGCCGTTCCATTTGTGCTGGCGGCAGCAGCAGTGGTGGCAAGTTACCTGCCGGCGCGGCGCGCTGCCGCGGTCAATCCGGTGGATGCATTGCGGGCCGAGTAGGCTGAAGGGCAGCCACGTCATTCAGTCTGCGAAGGGCTTTGCCGCGCTTCGCAGACTGCGCCCATCAGCACTAGGGATCGTTGCGCGAAGGGGGAATAAACCAGCAGGGTGACGCAGGCCAGCGCCAGTCCGAAGCTGATGTGGTGCAGCAACAGAAACGGCGCAAGAGCCCACAGTTGATCCACGCCGAGCAGGTAGGGCCACATCGTCAGAAATTTGTTGCGAGCGCCAGGGGCATGAAAGAGCGCCGCGCAAATGATGAACGCCCGCACCGGGAGCAGGATGGCCGCAAGCACAATCAAACAATTGAGCGAGGCTGTTGCGTGCGGCAACGGCGCAAGAAGGTCTTCAATCTCGGCGAGGTTGGCCAGCGTCCCGACGTAGAAGCCCACATACATCAGCTGCAGCAGAAGGAAGAGCGTTTGCACAAGCGCGTGCGATGCTTTGGGAAGATCGTCGGCAGTGGCTAGAATCCTAAGGCTGGACATCGGCGCTGGCTTCGCCGGTTGTGCTGGCTGATCGTTCTTTGCAATTTGCGCTTGCGGAGCGAGACCGGCTCCGGAGGGCGGCTCAACGTCGCCAAGTATTTCAACCGGCGCAATGAACCGGTAACCGCGGCGCGCCAGCGTTTCTACAAATCGCGAGTTGCCGGCGGCGTCGCCCAGTGCCTCGCGAATGCGGTTTACGGCAGCGTTCATACCGTGCTCGTAATCCACGAAAGTTCCATCCGGCCAAAGCTCGCGGGAGATCTCTTCCCGCGTGACCAGTTCGCCGGCGCGGTCCATCAACATGAGAAGTACCTGGAACGGCTGAGCGTTGAGCTTGACGCGCAGACCCTTGCGGCGCAGTTCGCCGGTGGCGGCGTCCGCCTCAAACGCACCAAAGCGGTAGCGCCGGCCTGGCTTTCTATCAGTCATGTCCTGGACCAGTGTAGACGATGAGGAATCCGAACCGGGGCGTTTCAGCAAGGTATAACTTTCCTGAAGTCGAATCTTTGCAGATATTTAGCCGGTGAGGAACAAACAGCATCGGGCGAGCTCCCGTGCATTGCTTTTGAAGGCCGCCGCAGAGCAATGTGAT
>Ga0182030_10024306_pt1 | contig 11142 bp, 10 predicted proteins | sample 812S3MmetaG_FD_121299 | JGI IMG/M metagenome (GOLD analysis project Ga0182030, IMG submission 121299) | Permafrost microbial communities from Stordalen Mire, Sweden - 812S3M metaG (Illumina Assembly) | ecosystem: Environmental > Terrestrial > Soil > Wetlands > Permafrost | place: Sweden...
AAGTATTTCCTGATGGGAAGTTTTGCATCGGGCCTTTTGCTGTTTGGTATTGCCCTTGTTTATGGCGAAACCGGCACTTTTGATTTGGCGCAGATAGCCATGTATAAAGCATCGGCCCCGCCAACAGTTTTGTTTAATGCAGGCGCAGCTTTAATTATGATTGCGCTGTTTTTTAAAGTATCAGCAGCCCCATTCCATTTCTGGGCGCCTGATGTTTATGATGGCTCACCAACCCTGATTACCCTGATAATGGCCAGCATTGCCAAGATTGCTGCCTTTGCGGCTTTCTACCGGCTGTTCAGCGGTGCACTGGGTAGCAGCATGCCGCTGTTTGCATGGATTTTCTGGGGTGTTACGGTATTAACTATTACCATCGGAAACTTTACGGCCCTTAACCAGGATTCGTTTAAAAGGATGCTGGCATTTTCTGGTATATCGCACGCCGGTTACCTGATGATGGGGCTTTTGAGCATTTCAGCCAAAACCGATAATGCCATTTTCTATTATGCTACAGCCTACGGTTTGGCTTCGGTTGCAGCTTTTGCTGTGGCTATAGTAGTAGCAGCCAATTACGGCTCAGATAAGATTGATGCGTTTAATGGGCTTGCTAAAAAGAAACCGTTTTTGGCCGGTGCTTTAACCATCGTCATGTTATCTATGGCCGGGATTCCTCCGTTTGCCGGGTTCTTTGCCAAATACTACATTTTTACCGAGGCTATTAAAACAGGCCATGTGGCAGTAACTGTTTGGGCGGTTGTTAACTCCATTGTAGCCGTTTATTACTACTTCAAAGTTATCTTCGCTATGTATACCAAAGACTCGGAAGAGGTGGTATTCAATATCAAACCGGCTTACTCGTTTGTTATTATTGCCTGTGTAGCCCTGCTTATACTGATTGGGTTGTTGCCTTCGGTGTTGGCGAATTTGTTGTAAATAATCGGGTTAACCTTACCTCCCCTTAAACTCCGCCATCCTCTTCTCCACAAAAGCCTTCATCCCTTCCTTCTGCTCTTCAGAAGCAAAGGTAAGGTAGAAGTTTTTGCGTTCAAAAATCAAGCCTTCATCCAGTATTGAGTTGAAAGAATTGTGGCCAGATATCTATGGTCTGCATAGATCGCTTACCTTTAGCAGATAATGTTTCTTTACTTAGAAGCGGGATTGAGTTTTTTCATTTTATCAGCAATCAGTTGCTTTTCAACGTCGCCTCTAAAGTCTTTTTTTAGTTGAGCTATAGGTTTGCCATAATATTCCTCCACCTTTTCTGTTGAGCCGAAAACGGAAGCAAAATAATTGATGCGGCGGTCGAGCTCGGCATCCACTTCCTGCGCGGTTACTGTAACAGCATTTACATTATTCCGGGGCATCGCAGAAGATGCTGCGCCCGATTCTTTATTACATCCGCAAAGAATTAATGTTGCAATACAAGCGATTGCAACACCTTTTAAAAGCATTGTTTTCATATTGTTTGTTTTTTAAGTTATTGCTAAACGTAAAATACATGGAATTGGGGTAAAATTTTAATGATTTATTTGCGGCATGTTGTTTTTTAACGTAAAATAGTTCATTCCTGGCAATACCCCTCTAAATTCAACCACCGGGCCACTTCTCTTTAGTAAGGTAATTCTTTCTACCTCCCCTTAAACTCTGCCACCCTCTTCTCCACAAACGCCTTCATCCCTTCCTTCTGGTCTTCAGAAGCAAAAGTGAGATAGAAGTTTTTGCGTTCAAATACCATGCCTTCATCAAGGGTTGAATTGAACGTGTTGTTTACAGACTCTTTTGCCAACTTAACTGCTACCGGTGATAGCTTGGCTATTTCGCGGGCAAGTTTTAATGTTTCCTCTCTTAATACTTCCACCGGTATAATGCGGTTGATAAGGCCTGCCTGCAGGGCTTCTTCAGCACTGATGAATTTACCGGTTAGCACCATTTCCATAGCGCGTACTTTGCCAATGGCGCGGGTAAGGCGCTGGGTGCCACCGGCACCGGGCATGGTGCCTATCTTAATTTCAGGCTGGCCGAACCGGGCAGTTTCGGAGGCTATAATCATATCACAGGTCATGGCCAGTTCGCAACCGCCGCCGAGGGCGAAACCGGATACTGCTGCAATAATGGGTTTCTTGGTTTTTTTAATCTGGTCCCAGGTGCTGAACTGGTCTATGTTCAGCATATCAATGGCGGTTGCTGTGGCCATTTGTTTTATATCAGCGCCGGCGGCAAATACTTTTTCTCCACCGGTTAGGATGATTACGCGTACGTTATCGTCTTCGTCTAATGCTCTTAAAGTATCGCGTATTTCAAGCATTAACTCGCGGCTTAGGGCGTTGAGCTCTTTGGGGCGGTTTAGTTCTATTAATGCAATATGTTTTTCTACCTGTGGGTTTACTTTGATGAATTCAGTTGCCATGGTTGTTGTTTATAGAGATACAAAGAATGAGAAAAAAATGCAGAATACAGTGTCGCACGGAGGCACGGAGAAAAATACAGAGAAATGCAAAGAATCCTCACCCAACCCTCTCCGAAGGAGAGGGCTTCAAGTCCTTCTCCTTCGGAGAAGGATTTAGGATGAGGAGGCTGTTAACTCCGTGCCTCCGTGCGAAATTGTATTACGTATTAGAAATTACAAAACGTTTGGCAACATTCCCGGTTATCAAACCCACTATTATCCCCACTATTGCCCCTCCCAACACATCACCTGGATAATGCACTCCAACATACACCTGCGACAGCGCAATAGCAGATGCCCAAACGTATAGAAAGGCTATCCACTTTTTATTGCCTCCTACTAAAAATGAAAAGAAGGTAGCCAGCGCAAAATGATTGGCTGCGTGGGCGGATACAAAACTAAATCCTACCCCACAATCAACCAGGTGGTGGATGCTATCAGCCAGTTCAGGGTTGTTGCAGGGACGTAACCGGTGTACCAGGTGTTTAAATATATTACTGGTTTGGTCGCTGAGGAGGATGGTAACAATGGTAATTACGCCCAACCAAAGGATTTTATTACCATACTTTTTGTAAAGCAGATAAGCAATAAGCAGATATAGCGGTATCCAGGTTAGCTTTTCTCTCAGCCATGGACATAAAACATCCAGTGCTGGATTAGCCATATCATGGTTAATGAAATGGAATAGCAGGCGGTCTATGTGGCGAAGAGTTTCTATCATTTTTTTTACCAGAATCAAGAATCAAGATATAAGATAAATACACCAACTGCAACCGGTCTTCTTTATTACGTCTTGTTTCCAGCATCTTGCTTCTCGCTTCTATTTACTAATTACAAATTTGCGGTTCACTGTTTCATCCCCGGTTTGAATCTGTATAAAATAAATTCCGTTGGCCAGATTGCTGACATGAACATCTGTTTTTGTGGTATTTAAATTACCGGTTTGCACTATTGCTCCCAACTCGTTCATAATGCTATAACGGCCATTATTTAAACCGGCTGGGGTTTCAATACTTAAAACACTTTGAGCCGGGTTTGGGAAAATATTTACCGCCGGGTTTTCGGTGATGGTTTGAATGGCAGTGGTTGTATCTCCATAAAGGCCCAGCGCGCTTGCAAAGCAGGGAAAAATGCTATCCTGTGTAACTACGCCAGAGCGGTACCATTTAAAATCGCCTACAACATCCCAGTAAAATGACGACAGCGAGTGAGATTTTATCCTGTTTGCCATAGTATCCATCCAATTGCATCTGCTAACCTGGTCAGCACTATCGCCTACCCCAAATTCGCCTAAAAATAAGGGAAGATGGAAACTATCTTCCCAATTCAGGGCGGCGTCCCAGTTGCCATCAAGTAAAGCATCGAACCCTGAATTTGGGAATGGCACACCGGTGGGCAACAGAGGAACATCAAAAGATAACCCCTGGTTGGTAAACTCATAGGGGTCGTAGCTGTGAAACGTATAAATCAAATTGGTATCGGGCAATGGTTGATAGTTCAAATATGCAATCCCGTTACTATAATCAGTTGGGGAAACAATAATAGAATGGTTTGGCGCATATTGCCTGATGGTATCAATAATGGGGGGATAGAACAAGGCCAGCGAATCGTTTTGAATATTAGCCGGTTCGTTTAGTATCTCGAAAAAATACCGGTTGGGGTCCAGGTTTTTGTAACGGTTAGCCAGTACTGCCCATAAGTGCGCAATGCGTGGTTGTTGCCCGCGCCAGTTCGAGTCAACAACGTTAAATACGTGCTCGTTATTTATAATCAGGTTCATGTTTAACTGCGTGGTCCACTGAATAACGCTGTCAATAAGCCGGAAAACGCGGTTGGTGGTATCTACCGCATAAGGAGGAAGGGTATCGGAAACCAAGGCAAAACACACCGGCATACGAATGGACTGAATACCTGCATTTTTCATTTCAGCAAAAAACGGGAAAGTATAGGTGGTGGTATCGGGCCAATCTGTTACCCAATATCCTTCCAGCCAGTTTGAAAGGTTAACGCCCTTATGGAAGTTATTACAACGCGTTTGAGCAATGCTTTGGGCATTGGCACTGATAACCAGCAGAAGGAGCAATATGGGAAGAATGATTTTCTTCATTACTTTAAAAATAATTGTATTTAATCATAAAGATCATAACAAATCAGCGTTCTATTGCATTTTCTTTTCGGCAATTAAAATCAACCGCATAGACGACATCGGGTCAAATTTATTCAAATCGTAATCGCCCAGCGTTTCTTTTAATACCAAACCTGCATCGGCAAGCATCTTTTCAAACTTGTATAGGTTTATGATTTTTAACTGTTCGGTATAACTATTATCAATGCCATTGGCTAAAAACTCAATCTTCTTTTTAATAAATCCAATCTCAATTTTTTTTTGAATATGAAACTGAATATCACCCCGCTGCACTATTTCCCTCGTTTTAAGCTGTTTTACGGCACATTCGGTGTTAATATAGTCCAATACTAAAGTGCCGCCGGGTTTCAGGTTATCGGCAAAGGCTTTAATGGCCAGGTAATCCTGCTCGTCATCATCAAAATACCCAAAGCTGCTGAAAAGGTTAAACACATAATCAAATGCATCGGGTTTATACACCTTGCGCATATCCCAAACTTCAAACCTTAAATGCTCATTCTCAAACTGTTTGGCGTAAGCAATGCTATTATGAGATAAGTCAATGCCGGTGACGTTTAAGCCATAACCGGCAAGGGTTTGAGAGTGACGGCCCTTTCCACAGGCTACGTCCAAAACGGGTGTTTCGGGCGCTATTTTAAACTTGTCAACAATGCGGCCAATGAAGTTTTTAGCCTCATCGAGGCTCCGATTGGCATATAAAATGTGATAATAAGGCGAATCGAACCAACGCTCAAACCATTCTTTGTCACTCATAAGTGCGCTTTGTGAATAAAAACTAACCTATACCTGCCCTGTTAAAAACCGAAATTTATACATTTGCCATCCCAAAATAAAATCTAAGTCAATTGGCACTCATAAAATCCATATCAGGAATTCGCGGAACTATTGGTGGATTTCCGGATACAAATTTTACTCCCCTCGACATCATGAAGTTTACCATCGGCTTCGGCAAATGGGTAAAGCAAAACTCGGTACATAAAAAAGTGGTTATCGGCCGCGATGCCCGTATCAGCGGCCAGATGGTAAGCAGTATAGTGGTTGGCGCACTTCAGTCAATAGGTATTGATGTGGTTGACCTCGGCCTTTCTACAACACCAACCGTTGAACTGGCGGTGGACGAAGAAAAAGCCGGTGGCGGTATTATCATTACGGCCTCGCACAATCCCAAGCAATGGAATGCGCTTAAACTGCTGAACGAAAAAGGCGAATTTATCTCTGCCAATGCAGGAGAGGAGGTGTTACGCTTAGCGGAAGACCAGCAAACTGAGTTTGAAGAAGTTACTGCGTTAGGCTCTTATACCCTGAAAACCGGCTATATTGAAAAGCACATAGAACAGATTCTGAAGCTTGAACTGGTAGATGTTAAGGCTATTAAAGCCCGTAACTTTAAAGTGGTTATTGACTGTGTAAACTCTACCGGTGGCCTTGCTTTACCTAAACTGCTGCATGCATTGGGTGTAGAGCAGGTTACTGAACTATATTGCGAGCCCAACGGCCTGTTTCCGCATAACCCCGAGCCACTGCCTGAGAACCTGAGCGAACTATCAAGAACAGTAAAGAAAGTAAACGCCGACCTGGGTATTTGCGTTGACCCGGATGTAGACCGCCTGGCCCTTGTTTGCGAGGATGGCGAAATGTTTGGCGAAGAATACACACTGGTTGCAGTGGCTGATTATGTTTTGAGCAAAAAGAAAGGCAACACAGTTTCTAACCTGTCATCAACCCGCGCCCTGCGCGATATAACCTTAAAAGCCGGTGGCGAATACTTTGCCAGTGCAGTAGGAGAGGTGAACGTGGTAGAAAAGATGAAAGAAGTAAACGCCGTTATTGGAGGCGAAGGCAACGGCGGGGTTATTTATCCTGAGCTGCATTACGGCCGCGATGCTTTAATAGGTATTGCATTGTTTTTAACCCATCTGGCCCAAACAGGCAAAAATGCCTCTATTTTAAGGGCATCGTACCCTAACTACCACATAGCCAAAAAGAAGATTGACCTTGACCCATCCGTTAATATCGACCTGCTTTTTGGTGAAATTGAGCGGAAGTATAAGAAGTATCCGGTAAATACCATGGACGGGGTTAAAATAGACTTTGAAAGCGAATGGGTGCATTTACGCCGTAGCAATACCGAGCCCATTATCCGTATTTACGCCGAAAGCAACTCTGAAACCACCGCCGACCACATCGCTAACCAGATTATGAGCGATTTGAAGAATTTTAGCCAGGAAAAGAGATAATATGCAGCCGCCCCTTCCGTCCCCTAAAGGGGAAACCAGAGCCTAATACAAAATAAAGGCCTGTGATTAGGGTTGTATTTGGCTGTTATGCCCTGGTATCCCCTTTAGGGGATGGAAGGGGCGGCTGTTGGCAATCTGCCAAATTGCCAGAAAAATCCGCTTGGCACGAACTATGATAACAAGGAGTTACTCAAAATATCCCCGGTTTGGGGTCAATTTTTAAACTAAACAAAAGCATACAATTATGGCAGACGTAAAACTTAAACCTTTAGCAGACAGAGTGCTGGTAAAGGCTGCTGAGGCAGAAACAAAAACTGCAGGCGGTATCATTATCCCTGATTCAGCAAAAGAAAAACCACAACGCGGAACGGTAATAGCTGCCGGCCCCGGTAAAAAAGACGAACCAACCACCGTTAAAGTTGGCGACTCTATCCTTTACGGCAAATACTCTGGTACCGAAATCCAGGTTGACGGACAAGATTACCTGATAATGAGAGAATCGGACATTTTCGCCATTCTTTGATTAAAAGGCTGAAATAAAAAAGAAATGCAGTTACTCACTAAGTTCACAAAGGTTTATACAAACCTGCCTGCCGGTAGGCAGGGAGCACTAAGAATAAAATTTTCTTTGTGGGCTTTGTATTGGCTGTTTCTTAGTGCTCTTTGTGTTAAACTGCCTTTAGTAATTTCTCAAAATTGATTTTTAAAAAAGAACTTAAAACCTATTACTATGTCAAAACTGATTCTATTCGAAAAAGATGCCCGCGATAAACTGAAAGCCGGCGTTGATAAACTGGCTAATGCCGTTAAAGTTACCCTCGGACCTAAGGGCCGCAATGTTATTATCGACAAAAAATTCGGAGCGCCTTCTGTTACTAAAGACGGTGTATCTGTTGCTAAAGAAATTGAACTGGAAGACCCTATCGAAAACATGGGCGCACAAATGTGCAAAGAAGTTGCCTCTAAAACTGCCGATCAGGCTGGTGACGGAACCACTACTGCTACAGTATTGGCCCAGGCAATTGTAGGCCCCGGCTTAAAGGCCCTGGCTTCAGGCGCTAACCCTATGGATTTAAAGCGCGGTATCGACAAAGCCGTTAAAGTTATTGTTGAAAGCTTAAAGAAACAATCTGAAAGCGTTGGAAAGGATTTCAGCAAAATTGAGCAAGTTGCTTCTATCTCTGCCAATAACGACAACGAAATAGGCAAAATGATAGCTGACGCTATGAAGAAAGTGGGCACCGAAGGTGTTATCACGGTTGAAGAAGCTAAAGGAACTGAAACTGAAGTTAAGACTGTTGAAGGTATGCAATTTGACCGTGGCTACCTTTCTCCATATTTCGTTACCAATCCTGAAAGCATGGAAGCTGAACTGGAAAACGCTTTATTGCTCATCTACGATAAGAAGATAAGCAACATGCGCGAACTGCTTCCTATACTGGAGAAAGTTGCACAAAGCGGACGTCCGTTGGTAATTATATCTGAAGAAGTGGAAGGCGAAGCATTAGCTACCCTGGTAGTTAACAAGCTGCGTGGCACTATCAAAGTTGCCGCGGTTAAAGCTCCGGGCTTTGGCGACAGAAGAAAAGAAATGCTGAAAGACATTGCCATCCTTACCGGTGGTATAGCTATCAGCGAAGAAATGGGCTACAAATTAGAGAACGCCGATTTCACTTACCTTGGCCAGGCTGAGAAAGTAGTAATTGACAAAGACAACACTACTATCGTAAACGGTAAAGGCGAAAAAGAATTGATTAAAGGCCGTATTGAAGAAATCAAAGCTCAGATTGAAAAAACAACTTCTGACTACGATAAAGAAAAATTACAAGAGCGTTTAGCTAAACTTTCGGGTGGTGTTGCCGTGCTTTACATTGGCGCCCCTACTGAAGTTGAAATGAAAGAAAAGAAAGACCGTGTTGATGATGCATTACACGCTACACGCGCTGCCGTTGAAGAAGGTATAGTTGCAGGTGGTGGTGTTGCTTACATCCGCGCTCAAACTTCGCTTGATAAAATGAAAGGCGAAAACGACGACGAAACTACCGGTATAGCAATCGTTCGCAGAGCGATTGAAGAGCCTCTTCGTCAAATCATCGCTAACAGCGGTTTAGAAGGTTCTATCGTAGTTCAGAAAGTGCGCGAAGGCAAAGACGACTTCGGTTACAACGCCCGCACCGACGAATACCAGAACTTGAAAAAAGCCGGTGTTATCGACCCTACCAAAGTAACCCGTATTGCATTGGAAAATGCAGCCTCTATCGCCTCTATGCTGTTAACTACCGAAGTGGTAATAGTTGACAAACCAGAAGCAGACAAAGGCCACGGTCACGGCGGCGGTATGCCAGACATGGGCGGCATGGGCGGAATGATGTAATATTTAGCAGAAGCAAGATATTAGATTTTAGACCTTAGATTTATACAAACCCCTTTCAGGAAACTGGAAGGGGTTTTTGTTTGCAGGCAAACCCTCAAAATATGCGTCATTGCGAACGCAGCTTTGGGCATGAAGCAATCCCGAAGCGATGGGGACCACCGTGGAGTTTATCCCGGATGTATTAGAACCCTCTCCCTCGGAGAGGGCAGGGTGAGGATTGTATTCCTCGGCTGTTCCCTCTGCATTTCCCTCCGTGCGAAACAATATATTCACTACGCAAATACATTGCGCACTGCCCCCCTAACTTGCATACTAAAAACAACTGCTATGCAAACAACTCCCGCTATCCCCCAAAAGTTCGACGAACTGATGAAACTCGAAAAAATTGAACGCCGCCACCTCAACATCCTCACCACCGCCGAGCAAGCCGACTTCCTCCAGTTCATCCACTCCAAAATCCCCTGCCTCCACGGCGAAGAACTCGACCGCTACATAGAGCAAACTTCATCCTTGCTCGACCAAAATGAAGTGTGGGAATTTAACCACCGTAAAATTGCAGTTATAATAGAACGCTACGTTAAAGAAACCGGCAACATGCCAACCACTGCCGATATAGCCTCCGGTGCCAAACTAAGCCGCACCTGTGTAAAAAGACATTTAGCTTCTTACAACAACAGCCCCAACCTAAGCGACCAAAACAATGGCATAGGTATGATGCTGCCCCGCGTAATGGGCGGCGTATTAAGGCAGGCCCTCCACGGCGACCTCAAAGCCGCCAAAATATATATGGATGCCGCCACCAAACAAACCGGAACGCCCGCCGCCACCGTTATCAACCAAAACAACTATATACAAATCAATAACACCATCATTAACCAGCAACTGATAGAACAGCTAAAACCCGAACAACTAAAAAAGATTGAACTGATAATTAACGGTAAGGATGAGGATATATCTCCCTCTTAACTGCAACACCGATGACACCGTGTCGGGACGGTGTCACTTTATTTTAACTAATTTGCTCATTATCAACAATTTAAGTCATTTATGCACGGGTACAGTGGTACCCGTTTTTTTTCAATTCTAAACCACCTACAAGGCACAAACCCCTCAAGGCGGTTTATGCTTTTACCCATGTGCGTTAAACCTAAAATAGGCCGTAAATTGCCCGTAGAGACGCGATGCATTAAAATAAAAATGTCATTGCGAAGTCTTTTCCCGTAAAAAAATAAAAGAAAAAAGGCTGTGGCAATCTTCGATTGTGTATTTCGGGTAATGACCGCGAAAGACTGCTTAATAAAATTGCTTCATCTTCCTTCGTGAAACTTTAAACTGATTACCATATAAAGTGACCTTGGCACTTAGCTTAATTTCAAGCGGGTCTTGTATGTGGTTTTTATGAATGAAGACATTCTTATCTACCCATAAAAAAGAAGGGTCATCAATCTTAGCAAACAAACCACGTAAGGGTGAAGGAATCCTGTAAATATGTTCATCATCTTTTACAAAAACCTGCGTAACATTTTTTCCAATGGTATCTTGTTGTGTTTGGCAAGCATATATTTTGTTGATTGGTAAATCAATTTGCCCTATAGTTATGGCGTGAACTGACAAAACCCCTTCTTTACCTCTCTAATAATTCTTCTGCTTCTTCTTTGCTCCTGCAATGGATTACTATATCGTCTGCATATCTTTCAAATGGGTTTCACCGTTGTTCTAAGTATTCCGCCTCGGATTACTTAGAAACTTCCAATAAACCGTTTTGGTCTCCTGACCAAAACAGCTTGCAATATCTACTCCTCCAAAATTAAAGTGCCACCTTTGGCTAAAGCTGTTTCTAAAACATTCAATTTGCCTGCGCCGCACATTGTTTGAGTCGTGAGACTCAAACCCTTCATATTAGGTTCGAAGTTGTCCTTCGGAACACTTCGAACAACGG
>Ga0182030_10024307_pt1 | contig 11142 bp, 9 predicted proteins | sample 812S3MmetaG_FD_121299 | JGI IMG/M metagenome (GOLD analysis project Ga0182030, IMG submission 121299) | Permafrost microbial communities from Stordalen Mire, Sweden - 812S3M metaG (Illumina Assembly) | ecosystem: Environmental > Terrestrial > Soil > Wetlands > Permafrost | place: Sweden...
GGCGGCGGCGGCATCTATCACCGGTACGACGACTTTACTGCTCCGACCACGGAAACGTTCACGGGCTATAACCCGTTCTTCGGCTTCTATCCGGTGACAGTTGGTACCAATGCGATCCTTTCGTCCTATTCCGTGAACAAACCTGGGGTCGATGCCGGCGCGGGGATTGCCTTCGGAACGAAATGGCATGGGAAGATTTTCGCGGAAGCTCGCTGGAACCGGATCTTCATGGGCCAATTCGGCTACATGGATTACATCCCGGTCACGTTCGGGTTCCGTTGGTAGGTCCGCGTCAGTCCGCTGGCGCGTAGTATCCGTGGCGGTAATACCGTCTCAGGTCGGCCGATCCTCTGGCACCCAGCAGGTCCAGCTTCACCTGGCGGTATTTCCCGTCACGGGCGTTATCGGTTGAAAAGTATCCCAGCAAATACTGGCTGCGAAGCTCGTCGCTGATGTGAGCGGAAACCGAAGGCAGATCGTCCAGACTGTCGACGCGGTACAACTGCCCTCCGGTATGTTCGGCAAGTTCACTCAACAGCGCGGGTCCGTTCCGTTCCTCCGGCGAGATCTTGGTTTTCGCGTCCACCGGATCGAAGATCCCCATCGCCTGCATCTGCACATCGGATTCGAGCATCGCGTTGCGGACCTCGGCCTCGGTGGAACGGCTGCGATTGTCACCGCCGTCAGAAAGAATCACCATGGCCTTGCGGGGATTCCGCGCGTGCTTCATTTCCGCAAGCGCCAAATGGATCGCATCGAACAGCGACGTGCGCCCGAACGGCCGCGTGTGCTCGATCCGCTTATAAATCTCATCTGAATCCGGCGTGAACGGCATCGCCATCTTCGCCCGGTCACTGAACTCCACCAGGAAGAATTCGTCCTGCGCATTCGCGGTCTGCAGAAATGCGGATGCCGCTTTGGCCACCTTGCGCATTTTGTTCTGCATGCTTCCGCTGGTATCGAACACCAGGCCAATCGAAAGCGGCGCGTCTTCCTGCGAAAAGTAACTGATCTTCTGCTCGACACCGTTCTCGGAAATCCGAAAATCTTCGCGCTGCAAGTCCGTGATCGTGGTCCCCGAGGGCGTCGTCACATGCACCGGAATCAGCACCAGCGAGGAATCGACGCGAATGTCCGGCGTAGGAGCGTCGCCGGCGCGGCGCGCGGCCTCGCGGCTGGGTCGCGGCACGATGGAAACGCGCGGGTCGTTTGTCGATTGCAACACCGGCGGCGAGTTCTGCGCACGCAGCGCGAACCCGATGGAACCCGCGAAAATCCCGGCGAGCAGATACGCTGCCGCCCGAACGGAGGATCGAGCCATTGGGAGATTGTATAGCAACTTGTCTGTTCTTGCTGGCCCCCTTCGTCCTGGTATTTTTTGGACGCACATCAGTACTCGGGTAAGTTTTCCCGATCCCTGGTGGTCACAATCGCCCAATCCTCAGCGTGTCGAACTTACGACACGTGGCATGTCCCAAATTTGCGTAAGACGTATGGCCCCTTCGGGCTGTTCAGCCTTCATCTGGCGCCGTGTGGGCAACGGGCGCAAAACTGCTCACGTCCGGAGAGTGGGTGGCGTTGCTGCAGGAAACTTTATGATGAAGATCGCTCAAGATCGCGCCGCTGTTCGTCCACGTCTTGCCGGGCGGGCGGGATGGACGCTGGTGTTTCTTCTGGCGATCGTTCCGCGATTCGCCCAAGCGGAAGCCGCGTTATTCCTCGAAGAACCTTTCGGCAACTTCGGCGGCATGAATCCCACAGGTCACGCGGCGGTTTATCTATCGCGCGTGTGCGCCGAAACGCCGACGAAATTGCGCCGATGCGAGGAAGGCGAGACCGGAGTGGTCATCAGCCGCTATCACCGCGTGGCTGGTTATGATTGGATCGCGATGCCGCTGCTCGCGTATCTCTATGCAGTGGATTCGCCCGGTGAAATTCCCAATTCTCCCTCCGCCGACGAGGTGACCGACATCCGCGATCAGTATCGGCGCAATCATTTTCCTGAGATGGTGCCGGACGCGGCGGACGGACACGTTCCGTCGGGTGAATGGATCCAGCTAGTGGGCGCGGCTTACGACCGGAAAATCTACAGCTTCGAAATTGAGACTCAACCCGAGCGGGATGATGAGCTCATTCGCGATTTAAACGCGCGCAAGAATCATACGCATTTCAATCTACTGTTTCACAATTGCGCGGATTTCTCGGCGTTCATCCTGAACTTCTACTATCCTCACTCCGTGCACCGCAGCTTCGTGGCCGACATCGGAATCATGACTCCCAAGCAGACCGCGCGCTCCGTTGTGAAATACGAACGGCGTCACAGCGATCTGCAATTTTCGAGTCTGGTGATCTCGCAGGTCCCCGGATCGACGCCGCGCAGTTTCCAGGTGGACGGCGTGCTCGAATCTTTCGTGAAATCGAAGAAGTATGTCGTGCCTCTCGCCGTCCTGCATCCCCTGGTCGCGGGTGGCGTGGTGGCAACGTACCTAGCCGAAGCGCGATTTGAAAAACGTCCGAAGGCCGCTGGTCCGGTTGAGCCGGCCATGCTTGGAGAAGCGCTCGAGCTCAATGGAACGGATGACAGCCACCCAGGCCCCGTGCGAGCCAGCTCCCTCCGGTAGAACGCGAGTGCCATTCTCGCGATGCGCGCTCCGCGTCGCAAATCGCCCTCGAAACCGATTTTTTGTTCCTGCTGGACGAGCGTCAGAATCTTCTGCGCATCGGCTACGATGCCGACGCCGCATCAAAGCCTCCCCGCTGCGGCGAAGATCCAGCATCTTTATGGGCGCGAGTCCGGTGTGACGTGGGGGATCTCCGGTGAGCGCTCGCCGTTCGTCGGTACGCCGTAACCGTCCCCGCCTCGTGAATCCGGCCCCGCGCCAACCCCTCCAAAAGCGCGGTAGCATAGACTCACTTGGAGAAAAAGCCCATGAAAATCCAGCCTGGCTTGAAGACGCTCGTCCTGTTTTTGACTTTCGCGTCCGCCTCTTTCGCGTTCGAAGCGCCCTCCGCCGCCGATATCGCGCGCTGGCAAAAGCAGGCGCAAGGAATCACCGTCATTCGCGACGATTGGGGCATCGCCCACGTCTACGGCAAGACCGACGCCGACGCCGTCTTCGGCATGGAATACACACAGGCCGAGGACGATTTCAATCGGGTGGAGACCAACTACCTCAACTCGCTAGGACGTCTGGCCGAAGCCGAAGGGGAATCGAAGGTCTATCAGGACCTGCGCCAGAGGCTGTTCATCGACCCCGCACAGTTGAAAAAAGAATACTCTGAGAGTCCCGCGTGGCTGCAGACCCTGATGAACTCCTTCGCGGACGGCCTGAATTTCTACCTCTATAAGCATCCCGAAGTGCATCCCCGCGTGATCACGCGATTTGAACCGTGGATGGCGCTTTCATTCAGCGAAGGCAGCATCGGTGGCGATATCGAACGCATCAAGCTCGACGCTCTCCAGGCCTTTTACGGTCACGGTCCCGTCAGCGCGCCCGCGAGCGTCAGGGCATCCGCCGCTGCGCCGACCGTCGCCCCCGGAGCGAAAGTTCTCGCCAGCCGGTTTCTCCGCTCTCGAGACGAGGCGGAAAGCAACGGCGAATATGTTGATCCCGGTGGATCGAATGGCGCGGCCGTCGGACCGTCGAACACTGCGACGCACCATTCCCTGTTGCTGATCAATCCGCATACCTCGTTCTATTTCCGCTCCGAGCTGCAGATGGTGAGCGACGAAGGACTGAACGCGTACGGCGCCGCAACGTGGGGCCAGTTCTTCCTGTATCAGGGCTTCAATGAAAAGGTCGGCTGGATGCACACCTCGAGCGGAGTCGACGCGGTGGATGAGTTCCTCGAAACCGTGACCAGGAAGGGCGACCAGTTCGTCTACAAGTACGGCCGAGAGGAGCGCCCGGTCACTTCGTCCGAGATCACCGTCCGGTATAAAGCCGCTCAGGGCATGGCGGAAAAGAAGTTCACGGCCTATCGCACGCACCACGGCCCGATCATTCGCTCGGCCGACGGAAAATGGGTCGCGTTCGCGATCATGGTGGAGCACATCAAGGCCCTGGAGCAATCCTACCTGCGCACCAAGGCGCATGACTACAAGTCCTATCGCGAAACGATGGAGCTCAAAGGCAACTCGTCGAACAATACGATCTTCGCCGACGCGGATGGCGATATCGCCTATTTCCACGGCAATTACATTCCTCGGCGCAACTCCAAGTACGATTACACCAAGCCGGTGGACGGCAGCGATCCCGAGACCGACTGGCACGGCCTGCTCTCGGTCGACGAAACGCCGCATCTTTTAAATCCGAAGTCAGGCTGGCTCTACAACGTGAACAACTGGCCCTGGTCCGCCGCCGGACCGGATAGTCCCAAGCGGGAAAACTACCCGGCGTACGTGGAGATGCACGGCGAATCCGCGCGCGGCCTGCACGCCATCCGGATTCTTAAAGACAAAAAGGATTTCACGCTCGACTCCTTCATCGCCGCTGCGTTCGATAGCTATCTGCCCTGGTTCGAAAAGCCCATGCCCGCGCTGCTCAAGGCGTACGATGCGGCGCCCGCTTCGAATCCGCTCAAAGCGCCGCTCGCCGATCAGATCAAGCTGCTTCGGTCGTGGGATTACCGCTGGGGCGTCTCCTCGGTGCCGACCTCGCTCGCCGTTTTCTGGGGCAGCGATATTTCGAAGAAAGTGACGGCTGCGGCGAAAGCGGCCGACATGTCCGCGGAAGATTACATCGGAACGAAGGCTACTCCGGATCAGCTTCTGAAATCGCTCGCGGATGCCTCCGCGAAGCTGCAATCCGATTTCGGGTCGTGGAACACGGCGTGGGGCGCCATCAACCGCTTCCAGCGCGTCAACGACGACATCAGCCCGTCTTTCGACGATTCGCAGCCAAGCATTCCTGTCGAGTTCACATCCTCGCAATGGGGCTCGCTCGCGTCGTTCAGCGCCAAGGCGTACCCCAACACCAAGAAATGGTATGGATCGAGCGGCAATAGTTTCGTCGCCGTGGTTGAGTTTGGACCGAAGGTCCGAGCCAAAGCCGTGACCGCCGGCGGCGAAAGCGGCAAGATCGGGACGAAGCATTTCAACGATGAAGCGGTGCGCTATTCCACCGGCCAGCTCCGCGACGTGTACTACTATCGCGATCAGCTCAAAGGCCATACTGAGCGCGAATATCATCCCGGTAGCTAAGAGTGCGGAGGGCCTTCGACCCACCCACCTTTGACACCCGGATCTGGCTCGCATAAAATCCTCCTAACGGCTAAGGAGGCTTTGCATGCTCGACCTACTTTCACGCGCTGCCGAGAGCAACCTGCTCGAACGCGGCTTCTCCAGACGGCAACTGGGCCGGATCGCCGCGGTGCTCACCGCCGGCGCATCCCTTCCCTTTTACAATGAGGCGGCCTTCGCGCAACGCGCTCTGCGTGCCGAAATCCCCGCGGACGCGGTACGCATCAACTCGAATGAAAACCCGCTCGGACCCTGCGCCGAGGCGCTCGACGCGATCACGCAGATCGCCCGCTTCGGAGGCCGCTATTCGCCGCACGGCGAAGACGGCATGATGGTTCGCACCGTGTCCCAGACCATCGATCTCAAACCCGAGTACATCTCGTTCTTCTCGGGCTCCGGCGCTCCGCTGCTTCGCTCGGCGCTGGCGTTTACCTCGCCCTCGCGTCCCTGGGTCATGGGCGATCCAGGATATGAATCCGGCGCGGCGGCCGCGAAATTCATCGGCGCGAAAGTGATCCGCGTGCCGCTGCGCAAGGACAATTCGCACGACGTCCAGGCGATGGTGAAGGCCGACCCGAACCCCGGCGTCATCTACCTGACCAATCCGAACAACCCGACCGGTACGCTCACCTCGATGGAAGACATCCAGTGGACCGCGGCCAACATGCCGAAGGGCACGCTGCTCCTGGTCGACGAAGCCTACATTCATTTCTCCGCCAACGCGAAGACTGCGTTTCCCATGGTGGCCGCCGATAAAGACGTCATCGTCCTGCGGACGTTCTCGAAGGTCTATGGCATGGCGGGGATTCGCGCCGGATATGCCGCGGGCCGTCCCGATCTGATCGCGAAGTTGGGTCCGTGGGGAGATAACAACGTTCCCATCACCAGCCTCGCCGCCGCCATGGCCAGCCTGAAGTCGAAGACCGTAGTTCCCGAGCGCTACAAGATCAACAAGGATCTTCGCGACGACACGTTCGCCTATCTCGAGAAGATGAAGCTGAGCTATACCAAGAGCGAAGCGAATCACTTCATGGTCAACGTCGGGCGTCCCGGCGGACAGGTGGTGCAGGCCATGGCGAAAGAGAAAGTGCTGATCGGCCGACTGTGGCCTGCGTGGCCCAACCACGTTCGCGTCTCCATCGGAACGCGCGACGATATGGAGAAGTTCAAGGCCGCGTTCTCGAAGGTAATGGCCTAGCTCCTCGCTATCTACGCAAGATCCTCGAGCGATGACCCGTTTGCCTTGAAGGCAGAGTTTCATCGCTCGTTTGTTTTTGGGGCGCGAGCGATCACGTGTGGCGGACGAACTAGAGCTTCGCACTCGGGGAAACTCGCTAAGATGAATTGAGGCCCGATCCCGTAAAATGCCAACGGATACCGCTCAAGAGAAGCAGCAAGTTCACCAGCTGATCGACCGGCTCGCGCCGAGCCAGATTACTGCCGTTCGCGGGCTTTTAGAAGCCATGATCGACCCAGTGGCCCGCGCCATCGCGAGTGCGCCCGTCGATGACAAATCGCTCACTGCCGATGAGAAGAAAGCGCTCGAAGAAGCTCGGGAATGGATGACGAACAACGCGGGCATTCCGCACGAGCAAGTTCTGGCTGAGCTTGGCATCACTCAGGAGGAGATCGACCGATTTGAGGAATCCGCTTGAAGCGGATCCTGTGGACGGAGCAAGCCAAAGCCGACGTCCGCGGTCTTGACAAACCTGCCGCCATGCGGATTCTTTATGCGCTTCACCGATTCGCTGAATCGGCCGTTGGCGACCTGAAGAGGCTGCAAAACGCGGAAGAACTGCGCCTTCGGGTGGGCGACTATCGGCTATTTTTCGTTCTTTCGGGAGAGCGCACAATTGAAGTCCGTCGGATTGTTCATCGTTCCGATGCCTATCGGTAGCTCATGAAGTGGACGCCGAAGCTTGCCCTAGCCCTGGAATTGGCTACCGCCATGATCGCCAGCGCCCAATCCCCGGCAGAGGACCGAGGACTGGCGCAGCAGACCCAAGTGCGTGGTTATTGGATTGATCCTTCCACTGGGCTCATGTGGGCTGGGAAAGACAACGGTAAAGACGTGAGCTGGAAGAATGCTGTGAACTATTGCCGCGATCTCCGGTTAGCCGGGTACTCCGACTGGAGGCTGGCGAGCAACGTTGCGTTGCAAGGAATTTACGACAGTGCTGCTAACGCTCCCGGTCTAGCTGGCCCCGGTAGGGGCAGATCCGTCACATGGCATGTGAAGGGCAATCTCTTCTTGACAGGTATTCAATGGGCCGACACTCAGCGGAAGCGTGGGCACTTCCAGAGCTCCTCCGAGTGGTACTTCGACTTCAATGAAGAACGATGGGACACCCAACCAAGCGGGGATCCGTACTCTTCCTCGTTCAAGCGTGCGCTGTGTGTGCGCGGTTCCAGAAAATGAAAATCTTCCCTTAAACCGCGCGCACGCCCTTCGACTTCAGCAGCGCTCGGCTGTTGCCCGAAACAATCAGATCCTTCTCGCTCGCGCTGATTTCCGCGCTGCGCACGGCTTCCACATAAGGCGCGATCGAGGTCTGCGCGCCGAAGTCGGTGCCGAACAAGATTCGATCCGCACCCAACACTTTCGCCGCAAGCGCCACTCCACGGGGTCCGCGGCCGCTCTGGCCCGTATCGAGATAAACGCGCCGCAGGTTCTTCACCGAACTCGGTTTGCCGGATTCCACTTCGGCGAATTCGATCTGCTCCGCGACGTACGGAATCGATCCCCCCATCATCGCCACCTGCACCGTCACATCCGGATAGGGATCCAGAAAATCGGTGAGCGCCAGCGTGATGACGCCCGTCGCCAGATGGGTGCTGGTCATGAGTGAAGTGCGCGCCGCCGGATAATCTCCCACAACACCCGCGCCGCGTCCACGGCCGCCTCCTTCACTACCGGGCAAGCCAAAGTACGGATTCGTCGCGCCGGATTCCGGAAGTTCGCCGGGGATGGACGCATCCGCCACGCCGCGATGCACCAGGATATGGCCGCGATGTTTCTGCGCGACCGCGAAGATCGGCGCGAGAGACTTCGCGCCTTCATAAGTGACGAATGCATCGAGCGGCAGCGTCGCGCCCAGCAGCCCGAGTTCGCTTTGGCAGCGCTCCAATTCTTCGGCCGCCCACTGGACGTTCGCGGTGGGCAAAGACGCGAGTGCCGAAAATCGCGATGGGTGCGCCTTGACAAGCGCCGCGAGATCGTCGTTCTGAGCGCGCCAGATGGGACGCGCTTCCTCCGGTTTCAGCGATCCCTCAAACGCTCCACCCACCCAGGAAATCACCTGATGCTCCACGCCAGTGCGGTCCAGTTCGCGAAGCCGTAGGTCGACATCGAACCACGTGGCGCTTTGCGGCCGCGCGTTGGCGGGCGGATCGCCCGAACCGCGGTTCATCGAAAACACGTCGTTGCCCCGGACGACATACCGCGGCGACGCGGTTCGCTGGCTCATCAGCTTGACCACGGTCGGCCCGATCCAGTGCGCGTGCCAGTCGTGAATCCCTGCTCCCGCGCTACGTTGTCCTCGGGCTTGCTCTGCAAAGTTCACAAGGCCTGCCGCGCTGCCGGCAACGGCGACGGCGCCAAGAAATTCTCGGCGGTTACTCATAGCGGATCCTTATCGTACAGGTGGATGAATTGCGCATGGGTGGACCTGATAGCGTGATGTTATGAGCGTCGCGGCCCCGAAATCGCACTCGATCGCCGCTCCCAGGGGTCTTCCGAAATGATAGCAATGGTCCGGCGCGTAGGTATATCGATCCTGGCGATCGCGGGAGTGCTGTACCTGTGCGATTATCTCTCCGTCGCGATTCCCATTCCCAAAAGCCGCCAGGCCCTGGGAAGCTTCGTCATTCAGCCGACCTATGCGATCGGCCTCAAGAACAAGAAAGTGGAATACGATTACGACGTTCCGCCGGAGACCGTGGTGTGTGTCCAATCCTGGCTGCCGCACCTGGGGTATTCGCCCTGCTGGTATGTCGCGCGCCATCTGCGGCCCATCATCGAAGAGTAGGGTCTCAAGCCGTGACGAGCCTTCAAGGAGCAGGCCGCCGCGGCTCAGCCGGCTCCTCCGGATCGTCCGACAGCCCCAGCGGATGGCGCGGAACTTCTTTGAGGATTTCTTCCCGCTTTTTCGCTTGACGCTTCACTCCATACCGCGCGGCCAGCAGGAGTGCCGCAATCACCAGGACTGTGGGACTGATGCGAATGTTGCGCAAGCCCGCTGGGCCCACAAACTCCGCGATCGCGATCGCAAGCGCGATGACCGCGAGCGCAGCCGTCATGTTGATGCGCAGTTTCACAGACCTTTGCGACCTATTTTACCGGACGGCTCATTCGGCAACAACGCCGGAGAGATCGCTAGACATCCAGATACCACGGAACATTCACCACCGAGATCCGTCGATTTCCCTTCACCAGCAGGAGCGCCTTCAAGACCGCCGCGCGCTGGTTGTGTAGCAGATAATCCCACCAGTGCCGCACCACCAGTTCGGGAATCAGAACGGTGATGTAGCGATCCGGATTCTTCGACTCCAGATTGCCGACAAAATCGAGGATCGGACGGAAGAGCAGGCGGTAGGGAGAATCGACCACCGTGAGCTTGGGAACCGGAATACCCAACTCCAATGACGGCTGTTCCACCACCCGCGCCCAGTGTGCCGCGAGATCGTCCTGATGATCCCCGAGGCGCACTTGCAGTACGTAGACTTCTGGCGATAGATTGACGGCGAAGCGCAAACCCTTTTGCGCGATCTTGGTCCAGCTCTGCATCGGCACCACGACGATCGGCGGCGCGAGATGCGTGAGATTGAGCGGAGTATCGAGGGCGATTTCTTTCCCAACCGCGATGTAATGCCGGTGAACCGCAAGCATCAGGATCAGCATGGTGGGGATCAGCAGCACCGTCACCCACGCGCCTTCGAGGAACTTGGCGGCGAGAACCACCACGGTGGTCGCGGCGGTCGCCGTGGCGCCGAGGCCATTGATCAGCATTCCGGACCACGCCTTGGATCCGCCGGCTCGCTTCCAATGCACCACCATGCCGGCTTGGGAGAGCGTGAACGCCAGGAACGCGCCCACCGCGAACAGCGGAATCAGCCGGTCCGTGATGCCTCCGAAGATCACGAGTAGCAGAGCGGCGAGCCCCGCCAGCACGTAGACTCCGTTCGAAAACACCAGCCGGCGTCCGCGAACCGAAAATGAATGCGGAAGAAATCCGTCATCCGCCACAATCTGGCACAGCCTGGGAAAATCCGCGAACGCGGTGTTGGCTGAAAGCGCGAGCACAAAAAGGATGGACGCGATGCTGACGTAATACAGAATGCCCTTGCCGATCACCGCCGCGATCAGTTGCGAGAGCAGGCTCTCATAACCCGGCAAGCCAGGGTCCGTCGCGCCGACGTGATAAATTTTCGCGAGCCACGCGACGCCCGCCAGCATCAGGATCAGAATCCCGATGATCGCCGTCAAGGTACGCCGCGCCGAATCCACCGACGGATCGCGAAATGCCTTGACGCCGTTGCTCACCGCTTCCACTCCGGTCATCGCCGTGCACCCGCTCGCGAAAGATTGCAGGATCACCCACGTGCTGGCATACATCGCAGTCGCGGATAGAGGATGCGGCGGAATCACGGGCGTGGGCTGGCCGCCGCTCAGGATCGATTTCACGATTCCAGAAACGATCACGCCAAGGATCGAAACGATGAATAGATACGTGGGCACCATGAACGCGGCGCCGGTCTGACGCAGTCCCCGCAGGTTGACGAGCGTGATCAACACGAGGATCCCCAAACAGAGCAACAGCGTGTGCGGCTCCAAACTGGGAACCGCGGAAACCAATGCGCCTACCCCGGCCGAAATCCCCACCGCGACCACCAGAATGTAA
>Ga0182030_10024310_pt1 | contig 11141 bp, 13 predicted proteins | sample 812S3MmetaG_FD_121299 | JGI IMG/M metagenome (GOLD analysis project Ga0182030, IMG submission 121299) | Permafrost microbial communities from Stordalen Mire, Sweden - 812S3M metaG (Illumina Assembly) | ecosystem: Environmental > Terrestrial > Soil > Wetlands > Permafrost | place: Sweden...
AATACTTTTTAGAAAGGTTTTTAAGATAATTAATTAATAGAATTTTATTATTACTTAGTATAAGTATTAAATATAGTAATTAAAAACTAAAATTTAATAATTAGAATCTAGAAAATATAGAAAGATAATAATCTTATTAAATTCTAGATTTGTAAAGATTAAGACTATTAAATAGATATAAATTAAAGCTAAAAACTATTAAATTAAATTAAAAGACTTTAATATAATTATAGATCTTAGTTTTATATTATTTTATATAATTATAAGAGATTAAAAAAGTTATTATTGTTAAAAGTAAGGGGTATAGAGCTAAGTAAGGTGTTTGACTTTAGGGGGTGTTCAACTACTGTGGGGTCCGACTTATAACGGGACATTCTGAAGTAAGCACCAAATGCTTATTAATCTAACTTTGTTGGTATAGCAAGTAAAAAGTACAGCCACTCGAAAATAGGAAGTTTCAATCTGCAGATAATTTTTTGCACCAAAACTACCCTACCTTCATTCTGCTCTCAATCTAGCCGTAGGAAGATAGCCCACATCAGTGAGACTAAGCCCTGCAATCTTCTCTGTCCTCTTCTCCGCTTGTACTGGCGTAGGTTGACCCCAAACAGTCGCTTTCCTTTGCGGTATAGCTAATGTTTTATAGTACCTACAATATTCTTTCTCCATCGCGCTTTATAACATCACCTTTCACCCGCTTGGAAATATCCCAGGACCAAAATCACGGGGAGCACTCCATTTTCTTCGGTACATTGAGATATGAAGGGGCATCCCTCACTTAAGTGTGCAAAAACGCTATGGCAACACAGTTCGCATTACACTAACGGCAATATCCTTCGACAGTCCAGATCTTGGCACGGTGTGCTTGAATTTCTTTCTTTCTTTCTTTTTTGTAAAAAAAAAAGTTGACGATTTTGGAATAGATTTACTAACAGAATTAATAAGACATCTATGGCCAAAATCAAGGGCAAAAACAGCAGAGAAAAGACCCCGAGTTCTACATTCAGAGAGCTCCTGGTGGGGCTCAAGATGATTTCTGTTAATACTCTTCTTTTACTTTCACCTGGAACCATACTGATAAGTTAGCTTTGAACCACAAGGATCACGAGCGAATTCGCCGAACCCTTAATTATGCTTTCTCAGCAGGCGCCCTCCGCGAGCAGGAGCGACGCTTTTCCCGGCGATTTTAAAGCTTCACGAGAAGGTTGACGGTTCATCTAAGGGTAATGTAAATATTTTCCAGTGGCTCAACTTCATGACCTTCGATAACATAGGGGACTTGTGCTTCGGTGAATCATTCGATGCTCTCAGGACTAAGGAATATCATAGTTAGATCTTGAATCTCTCTAAGGGCATTAAGATTGCCTCGATTTTGAATTATAAATGCGTATCCTATCGTTATTTTCCCTCCTAAGCAAGGATTAACGCCAACTTCCATGCTCTCTAGTAATATTCTTCGTTACAACGACGAGAAAAGAATGAGCAGAGATATATTAATAATGTTAGCTGGACAACCTATCGTCGTCGGTAGCGAAACAACTGCGACTGCCCTGAGTGGTACAATTTTCCAACTCCTTCAACACCCAGCCGAAATGGAAAATTTTATAGAGGAGATTCGCACCTCCATAAATCCTGACGATTTAATAGCAACATTTAAAATCCTACTCTAAAGTGACAAAACAGGTTGCTCTTCGAAACCCCTTCTAAATCCTCTTCTTTCCCCAAATACTATCACAAGTAATCGCTATCACTATTGAACACAGTCATTTTTCAAGTCAAGTTATGCTGGCTTTCGATAAGCTTCTTTGTTGTTCTCTGCTCCGAAGTTCCGTAGGTAACGACAATGTTGTACAGTACTTTCTCGCAATATCGAAGAGCCTTTCTCGATGTTTCTATCTTTGACGATTTTATTTGCTGTATAGAAGTTGTTCAATAGATGACAAACAATTGGCGCTTTGTTACAAAAACAATTCCTTCGCGAACAATTTTATCGACTTTAATTTTTGTTCACATTTCCCAACAAAGGCAGGGTTTTGAGTCATTTCCTACACATTAACTTCCAATCTCTTTTAGCTGTACAGCTTCTTATCATTCACCATCAATAATCACAATCATAAAAATACAATCTTTTTAAATTATCTTAATTTCTTAATAGCCAGTGATCTGCCAGCAGATCCTCAGGCCCTTCTAATAACTCTCCATAATCGTGTCTACAATAAGGGCAAGTGTCGTTTTCCGCCAGCCATGAAATGATACATACTTCTCCGAAGATATGGCCACACGGTAGGCTGACGGGGTTGTCGTTCGTTTCCTCGAAGTCCTCGTAGCAGATGATGCAACGGCGACCTTGCGAAGCCAGAGAATCTGCAGCTGCGGGGGTTAGGAGATTGGAGATTACCGATGCTCTTCTTAAAGATTCTAATACTTCAGCTTCTCAATATTCAGCTTCCCAATCGTCAGCTCCCCAATCTTCAGCTCCCCAATCTTCAGCTCCCAGATCGTCAGCTTCTGGATCGTCAGTTGGGAGGTGCTCGTGGAGATATGCGAGGGCTACCCGTCTGAGAAGGTGGAGTCTCCGATATTGCTCTGTTTCGTGATATATGTATGCTGGTTGTATTGGGACGAGATCGTAGCCAATTTCTCCTTCTCCGATCAGGCGATCAAGAAGGTTGGTGTACAGAACAGAAATACGGTCGTACTGATCCGCAGTTAGCTCTGCTGTGGGAGTGTTGATGAGGATATTCTCTTCGTCGATAGTAGCTTGAGAATCCATTTTTGTGGCTGTAAATGTTGTTTGTGTCAATCTTAGTAAATAGATTGTGATGTGGTAACGAGGAGCAAAATTGTGATATTAATCTTCTAGAAAAGAAATTTTTCTTTTAAAGTTGAGATGCTGGCTGTTCTACGGATTTTGAGTTGTTTTGGGGTTACAAACAGACACAATTGTCCATTCATTGTTCACTGACTCTTTGAATCGATTATTTACAATAACTTGAGCATTGTTCGGACCTCAAACAAACACAATAGCTTTTGTTCTGCAAATAAATTGATTTTGCTGTTCAATCGCTATTCTCCCTCTTCTTTCAAAAAAATACATCCAATAATACCGTGGGAAGTAGCGACCAAACAGTCAATTGAAGATTTTAATATTACAAATATTTGCCTTAACTAAGTCAATTAGATCATTCCTCTCATCTGAAGACCATAAAACGAACATTGTAGCTCACTCCTTCTACTACTACTACTTCTTCCTATTCTTTTCCCTTGACCAAGACTTCTTCGCCTTTCTCAAATTATTCTACTGAGCAAGTGCAGGAGCAGTAGACTTCGCAGGTTGTTTCCCATTGTTAGTAGTGGTGGAAGGAACAGGACTAGGCGATTTGGGACCGGTTGCTTGTGTGAATGGGCTTGGGCGGTGCTACCAGCAGCCTTTCCCTTTCCTATTTCCTCTTCCAACTTGGCCTAAGACCACCTGGACCACCAGAATGCACTTCTGCTTCATCCTTGCTCTCATAAGAGGACTTCGATGGTGCTTCTCTCGTGAGTTGAGAACACTATTCCTCTACCGAGCTGGATAAACCTTCGTCGGCAAAATCGGGTTCGTGCTGAGGATCGTTAAACTGCTCAACCTGGTGGTAGGTTCCCTTTGGTGGTGTTAATACAGCCTTGTGATTAGGAGCAGCCTAGTTAGCAGACTTGATAGAAGGGCTCAGACTCCTAGGACCAATCATTGTACCCTCGGCAGAGTAAAAGACATCCGAAAGTCCCTGTCAGATTCGACAGCGGTGACTAAATCGTAGATATATCAACGCTAGATAGTATTAATCTATTTGAAGCACTTTAATCTTATATTTAATACTTTATGATTTCTAATTATATATCTTGTTTTCAATAACTTTTAATGAAGGTTTGTAAGTTGCACTTTAATTATTATTAACGCTACACCTTATATCTTTGCGCTTTAGTTTTTCTTTGCCTAAATGATATTTTCAAAGCTCAGAAATCTAGTACAATGAAATATGACTATCTGAATATGTTCTGGAAGAAAGAGTTTATACTCTTAACTTGAACAAATTTCGTCTAGAAGAGTTGTGGTCGGTGAAGCCAGGAAACTTTTCTCGGCTGTATTCGTTATTATTAAAGAATCAACTGCAAGTGACATGTTTCCTAAGGTTGACAGGCACCAGTTTTACTAAGCAGAATTCTTTCGTGACCATTCTGTCCCGTGAACTCATGTCATCACCTGTAATTAGGTCCCTTCTCATCTCTTTTCTTCCCAGCCACATCAACTCCCCACCCTTAAATTCAAGGTTTACACATTCCCCAAACCGTTCAAACCGGGCTGCAAAAGACAAACAATGACCATACCTCTCCTTTCCACAGCAACAAATATCCTCATACGAAAATTCACTATTGAACGGCGAGGTTCGCTTGAAACCGAAGTCCAGACAGTAGTCGCCGTGGTCTCGGATCTCAAACATTAAGGTGCGCTCCCATTTCGGACGAATGAAGTGGCTTTGCTCCTTGTATATCCGAGCGCCAATGATAGACGGGTAGAAGAGTCATCGTAGGAAGCATTGTGCTTGATTATAGGCACGGTAATTACCTTCCGCCGGAGTAGCGGAACAATCCCCACAACCGCATTGTGAGCAGGCAGCACCTCGTCTCAGAGTCGACTTTTTGACCCAGCTAGAGAGTTTCTCGTCTTTCGGTCTCAGGCGCTCAAGTTGCGGAAATATATAGAGAGCGATAGTTTTCAGGAATCCGAGCCCCCCACGTTGGAAATGCTGCTTTAGAGACAAAGTACGGTGTTGCTCGACTGAACACCCACAATTGCAGTGTAGCGATCTGCGATGCCGCTGGTCGAAGTCGATGCAGTCCCCTCAGCCAGTGCAGGGAGCCACCTGCGCAGATTCCGCTTCGCGTTTCCCTTGAGGATCCTTATGCTCCATCTGAGCAACGAACAGGTCCACTGACTCGAAGGTCGTCTCGAAAAATTAAATTGTTGACCGAGCTGAACATATGACCGGCCTCAAAGAGCAAGATCCCCGCCGGAGTCAACCTCGAACGGCTGGGTATCTTCTCCCTCTCCAGCGCCGTTTATCAGCTCCCGCTCCGTGAACGCAGAGCCGCCATCTGCCTGGTAGAAGGTCACGTGTGTATACACTGCACTGTTTTCAATTGCTACCTGGACGACTACTGGAGCCTCCTAGACTGTAGTAGGCACAGAAGTAAGGATCACTGTAGGCTCTAGGCCAAATTGGATCCCTCCATGCCATACAGAGGCTACGGTATCTATACATAGAGACTTTTCGACAGACTCTTATTCAGATAGATAATTCAGACTTCATTTCACAAATCCTTGATAACTACTCCTCAACTGACAGCATTTCCATCTTCATTTCTGATCTCGTCCATCTTCTGCCCAACTTTATAGGCGCTCCAGACGTTAGTTACGATAACTTAGGCTGCGGAGAGTGTGGTTCCCGTAGCTGCGACAGATAAGTCCATTCGCTCCAACGTGCATTGCAATGTTAGATGAGCCATGAGTGAGGATATACGCAGCGGCCGCGCCCCCAACTACGGCTGACTTGAAATGTGCTTTTGCAGCGAAGAGAGCCATAACCTCCATTCTGAGAGAGCAATTGGATCGAGTGAAGAGAATTTAAGATGAGCCCAAAAATGAGAGACTTCCTCAGCTGAGACAGGAATAATCCAATCGCGAGCAGTTGCAGGGCATCATCTAATCAGCCACATGCTCACTGATCACAAGAAGCGTGGTGGTTTTACCAAAAGTAGAAGATCGCCCATAGGGCAGAATTGTGCGGCCTCCTTCTTGCGCCCTCCAATCACCCAGGATGGTTGAGGCGGGTACGCGGGAGGCGGGGCTGTGCAAGTTGGGTCTCTCCTAATAAGTGATTGGCTTGAATATGAAGCCTCCTTAGCTTGGCATGTGACTCATTAGTCTTCCCTTTATAGTACATTACCTAGTACAATACATAGTCGCTCCTTTGCTGGGTTTCAGATTCGTGCCTCATACTGACAAATGAGCTGAAGCCAGCCTTGCCACGCGTGTGTTGCTTTGCGGGTTGTGGGCGCACCATACATTGTCACACCTTGTGGTGCTTCTTCGTCGTCCAGAGATTTTGATTTCGATGAAATTCAAAACTAAGCAGAAATCATGCTTACACGCAAAGTTCACATCCTCACCAGGACCATCAACGAGATTGGGAGAACGGGAAGGACGTTCTTCAAAGAGCTGACTGATGTCACAGGTGTGACTTTCTCGACGTTCATGCATTGGGGAATCCTCGTCGACAACACCGTTTTCGAGCTGAAAGGTGGAATTACATCAAAGAGAACCAAGAATCTCCGTTTTGTGAGCTATGATCTCTCCCCTGAGCAGCGAGAGGAAGTTCACTCCATGAAATCTGTCGGACTCACCAAGAAGACAAACGAAGAGATACTTGCGATTGGTAAGTCTAGATTTCCATGCCATAGTTTATGCGAAGTTAAGTAATGCCTAGGCTGCAAGTACGCTGAAGAGATCAAATACGACATGATCAAGGACAACTGCCAGTGGCTGACGAACAAAATTTTGGAGGATGTCTTGGTTGACTCGGATACGTACTCGGTGGAAACTACCGTTGGTCAACGCTTGTTGGGTCCATTGGTGACACAAAGAGCTGGCTCATTTGACATCGAGGACTTTGTGGAGTCCGAAGTCCTCAACGTGGCGAGAATTGCCACGAGGGTAAAACGGACTTTCAAATCAATTCTTGATTCTATGTAAGGCAGAAGGAAAAAGCAAAGATATTAGCGTGTTGCCTTATCTGCCTTCTAGCGAGAGCCAATAGTAGCTCAGTACATGTTCAGGTGATATAACCACTGAGACTCTGAGGGCGCTCCGATTTGCTTAGAGTTGGGTGAGAGGCAGCAGCTGAGCACTGCCTGCTCGTGGCTCCTCGCAATGGCGCGTCAATGGCCTGACCTGTTTATTATTATAAATCTAATTGCTCGAGTCGTTCCTGTGAAATATTGCCCTAACCTCGAACTACTGCGACACGAGCGCCCCTCACAATACTCTAATCTATCAAGACAGTAATGCCTGAGCATGGTGCTGAAATCCTGCAGGCTGGCGAGGAGCCGATTATTGCTGACATAGTATTCGTTCATGGCCTCGGGGGCGACAGAAATTCAACCTGGCAGAAAGATAATGTGGTGTGGCCCCGGGACTTGCTTTCAAAGGAGGATTCTCTACGGCAGGTGCGTATTATAACGGTAAGTACAAGTACAAGTCTCTCCTTGAACTGTTTCTGGAATCTAGTTTGACGTCTTTAGTGGGGCTACGATGCCGCCGCAGTCAACTTCTTCGATAAGAACAGTCATGCAAGCTTATTTAATCACGCCCAAGACATGCTGGTAGATATCAAAAACGAGCGAGTGGGGATTGACAGTCGTCCTATATTCTTTGTAGGACACAGCCTCGGTGGACTAGTCATAAAACAGGTAAGTAAAAGTGATTGCAATTTAAAAATGCGAATTAAGAAGTCATAACAGGCTCTTGTCAAAGCTAATCAATACCGACATTCTCGGAAAACACACTGGCGACTAGCACATATTGGCACTTGCACCAAAGGAATCATCTTCATTGGAACGCCGCATCGCGGTGCAGAGAAAGCGGATTGGTTGAGCACTGTCAATCGGATTTCTCGTTATCTGGGAGTCTTCGGTGATGCTAAAGCTGTGGACGCATTGAAGCTTGGATCTGATGCTCTCAATCTGCTACGTGATGACTTTACAGGTCTTCAAGAGAACTATCGTATCTATAGCGCCAGGGAGAGCTCCGGCATGCTGAACATTGGAAAGGTGAGGATCGCTTCTGAAGATATGTCTTTTTCATCCACTGACAATCGCATCAAGATTGTTGAGGACTACTCCGCAACATTCGACATATCGAACGAGGAGGCGTACAACCTACCAGGTGACCACAGATCCATGTGCAAATTCTCATCGAAGAATGAGAACGGATATAAGAGGCTCTTGATGTCGTTAAATGAACTGGTCGAGGACTATGCAAGTACGCAGCATGTCGTCTAAAAGAGCAAGTTTATTCTGATACTTGGTATTCTAGACCCCAACCCAATTTAATGAGTCAAACAAGATGTTGTTGAATCAAGCTCCCTTATTCCGTGGTCCTCGCCATACAATATTACTTCCTTCTGGTCAAGAGCTAGAGCTCACCCCCGAGAAGTTTGGTCACATGGTGCAGGAACTCGTTGACCTTGAAGGTCCATCCCCGCCCTATCATCAAGCGACGAAGATGAAGAGAGCCAGAGATATGCATGGATGGAAGAGTCGGAGCGGGCTCTACAGAGAGGCATTGAACGCTCTCTCCTTCGATGCCAAGTCCACAAAGTCAATAGGTGATCTCCTATACATGGCTGCTGCCCTTGGCAACATCGATCTAACAATTGCATTGCTGAGGTCTGGGGCGAACCCTAACCATGTAATGGAGGAGATCCACCAAGACTACCCTCTTCTAGCTGCTCTCAGGTTAGGCAATTTAGAAACAGCAAATGCCCTTTTGCAGCATAATGCCAACGTCAACATCTTGTCACGGGAAATCGGTGCAACTTTCAGATACACGCCATTGGCGTATGCATGCGAGATGATGGAGCTGGACCTAGTACGGAATTTGCTAGACCGCGGGGCAAAAGTTAATCCGATGCATGGTTGGACTCCAACGCTCATGGCGTTCTGTATATTGACCTGCCCGAAATATGGAGGTAGCTCGAATGCCGGCCTGGAACGTATTGAAGAGTGGAAATTTGACGACCAAAAGCAACAGATTATGGATATTCTGATCGACTTTGGGGCTGACGTGGACTTTGTTTACGAACGCATGACTCTCTTCAATTTTGCACTTCTGGCTAGGTCTGCTGCATTTGCCAAATATTTGATTCACAAACGAGCAGACTGCAACATTCCAGACCCTGAGGGCGACCGCCCTTTGCATCTATGTATTTACGCTTGGGTAAAGGCAGCGGACGATGAAGAGGCCATGGATGCTATTGAGTCTATTCTCAAGTGCTTGTTAGACGCGGGAGCTTCATGGCGAGCTTGGAATGATGCAGGAAAATCAGCTAGGGACTTGGCACTCTCTCTGGGTGACAAAGCTGCGAAGATTTCCGCTCTTTTTCCTGTAAGTATCGAGCATTAGCTGCAGTTTTAATGCTTTTTCTGATGATGCACATGAAGCATACTCATACTGTCCAAATTTCGACCAGCGATGGGAGTTCCAAAACAGTAGTAGAGAGTGATGACTCGTGGCTTCAAGACGCGGATGAGATGGCGGGGGATATTCTGGATGCTGGAGCTGAGCTATTGGAAGAAGGGGTCGACTTCTTGGGTAGCATTTGGGATTCTGATTAGACAGAAAATGCGGTCTGCAACGCAAAGTGATTTCCAGTGATTATCGAGTCGCAGAATCGGTATGCGTCGGAAGTTTAGTTGTGAAGTTGGTGAAGATTGTGTTTAGGCTGGCATTCATATCGACTCAACCAAAGTGGCAGCCCTGAAATGCATCCGATGGATCATTGAAGCGACTAATCATCGACCAAGGTTTCTCTCATGACTTTGTCCACCCATGCTTTGTGCGTGACCCAGGGGAGTTGGTGAGTGAAATTTCTCATGGCGAGAATCATAGCGAGGGGTAGAACCTTGCACATATTTCCGGTCAGATTGCTAGACGCGGTGGTTGGCCTTGTTCCAACGTTGGTCATATACAGGATTCAACTTCTGCCCAGGGTAATGAAGAGTTTGGTCGAAGCCCTGGTCGGAGGGTGGACTATATTGGGAATGAGATTCTTGCGCATAATGATCGTAGCCCTGGCTGGAAGGATGGTCATTCGCGGAACTTTAGTTCGTCGGCGAATAACCCTGATCTTGAAGGCACAACTATTCTTGATATAGAGCTTGACGACCACCAGTGTTGTAGTGGGGTTGGGCTCCTGTAGAAATGCAACCACCATTTTGGTTCATCCTGGCAAGCACGCTTTGCACTTGGACCAAAAGGAGTTGGAATGGCACATGTTGAGGAGGGGAACCGCCGTGTTGGTTCGTTGTGACAATGGTACGACTTGGAGGAGGTAGCACACGCGCATATTCAACCGCGTCCTTATGATAGTGCACGCTGAAGACATCAGCTTCAGCATACCACGCGATGAACTCAGGGTTGATATCGGGAGCTTGAAGTTGAATAACGCGCGCCTGAAAGGCAGCGACATATTCTGCGGGCAAATTCTACCTCGCTACATGTTTTCGTGCGATCGTTGACAGTCGCGCGACGAAGTGGGTAGTATGAAGGTAGGTATAGAATACGGTTTGCCATGATACTGGAGCTGGCGTTTTGTTGGTTGGTTTGTATATGATGGATGGTTCGTCGCTCTAAAATTAGATAAGTAAAGTTATCAAAATCACTGTAGAAGATTCTCTTAGCGCTAAAAATGAGCTTTAGTTTAAATGCTTTGGCTACTTGAATTTCCCGATTTGCCTTAAGCTCCTCATTATTAATGATCGCGAGATCAATATTGCAATCCACTGTAACTTTCGCTTCTAACCATTCCTCTCTCTTGACTCATACTCCTTCTGCTCGCCCTACTGACAACCCTTTCACTACCTTCCTCCGCCATAACCTCAGGAATTTCAACTTCATCTTTGATCCTAGCAGTCAAGAATGCGGCTACAAGAGTCGATACTCCACCCATAGCAAGTACAGCGGGATAACTTCGATCTCCTGGGGTGCCGCGTGGTTTTTGGAGGAAGCTGAAAATTATGCTACATAGGAGCGTGGAAAGGATTTGCGGCGTTGATACAGACATGTTATGGATTCCAAGGATGATGCCTAGTTAATTGTCACAGATAGTCAGATACACTGGGGAAACTACTAACCTGCTTGATCTTCATCGGTCTCATTAATAAATGATGACCTCCTGCTGAAGGCTTGGCGTTTACTGATTTCCGCACTGATGATAGCGAAAGGGGCCCAGAGAGTAAGCGCCCACGAAACACCAACAATTCCGATCAATGCAGTCGCCCCACCAACACTTCGCACGATGAGTGTTGAAAACATGCAAGTA
>Ga0182030_10024311_pt1 | contig 11140 bp, 11 predicted proteins | sample 812S3MmetaG_FD_121299 | JGI IMG/M metagenome (GOLD analysis project Ga0182030, IMG submission 121299) | Permafrost microbial communities from Stordalen Mire, Sweden - 812S3M metaG (Illumina Assembly) | ecosystem: Environmental > Terrestrial > Soil > Wetlands > Permafrost | place: Sweden...
CACAAACACCAAGACTGCTGTGTTCAAACTGAAGTTCGGCATTCAGCCCGTCGGCCAGGGCCCGCATCAGCCGAAAGCCCAGCCCTCCATCGGTGGACGGATCGAAACTCTCCGGGAAACCGACGCCGTCGTCGGTCACTTCCACCACGAAGGAGCCATCGTCGCTTGTCTCGCAGCGGATATGGACCTTCACGGGCAGCCCCGTCGGATGCGCGTATTTGCTTGCGTTGGTCAGAAGCTCGGCGGTGATGAGCCCGGCATGAAGGGCGTGACGCGGGTCGATGTAGCCATCGCAGGAATGATCGAAAGTCAGGTCCATGTTGCCGTCCAGGCCGAGCGTTCCGATCATCTCGGAAATTTCCTGCAGGAAATCGCCAAGGTTTACGCCATTGCCGTGGACGGTCAGCGCCAGTGATTTGTGGAGTTTTGCCGTGACCTCGATGCGGGCACCGATATCGTCGAGCAACGTGCAAACCTGCCCGGTCGTGAAGGTTTGCTGGCCCGCGGAAATGGCGTTGCGCTGAAGGCGAATGACACCGCTCAGGCTGGCCAGGTTGTTCGCGATCCGGTGGTCGGCCTCAGCCAGCCCGACAACCTCACCTTCGATCAAAATTGACATGGCTCACTTCCCTTCAAGCCGACAATGTGCGTGCCGCGGGACCAAAAATCAAGAAAACAATAGTAAGATCAATGTATTACCGGCTCATTGAACGCTTTTGTGGCTCTAGATGCCAAAGCCCAAAGAGCCAATTAATGAGTATAAACAGTAAGGAACTAACTTTAGGGGTCTTGCGTTCGATTGGGGAGGTTTCACGGAGGCAGATGATGGGTGAACTCAGCAGGGGCGAGCGGCTTCAGATCATGCTCACGCATCAGGAACTGCGGATCGTGGATACCTGGCGTTTTGCAAAGCGAATGCCGAGCAGGGCCGCCGCCATACGCGAGTTGCTCAAGCGCGGCATGGCCGCGGAGGGATTTGGCGAAGTCGAGGACGGCCAGAAGTCCAAGGACTTCTCCGTGCTCGATGGCAAGGCAGCCGAGTAGTTCACGCCATCGCGCGGCCAAGAGCGGCCAAGACCAGCCAAGGCAAGACCAGCGGCGAAGCATAAAAAAGGCCCCGAACCAGTCGGGGCCTTTTTCGCATTGCGGGGGGATCCGCTATTTCTTGTATTGACGCGTTTTCTTCACGCGAACCGGTATCGACCCCGGATCAAGTCCGGGGCAGGCTTTCGCTGGAAAACGCTTCAGGCAGCGGAGGCCTTCCTGTTCACGCCCTTGCGAAGTGCGACGGTGTTGAGCTTGGTGTTGGCCGCCTTCTCTTCGTTCAGGTTTGTCGTCAGCAATCGAACGACATCGTCGTGCCCGAGCTCTTCGGCCCACGCGATCAGCGTGCCGTAGCGGGACATTTCGTAGTGCTCGACGGCCTGGGCGTTGGCGACGATGGCGGCGTCAAGCACCGCCTTGTCCTCGATCTCGCCCGCCGTATCATTGGCCTCCTTGATGAGGCCATCGATCGCCGGGCAGTCCGTGCCCTTCGGCTGCTTTCCAAGTTTGCCGAACACCTTGTCGAGGCGTTCGATCTGATTCCTGGTGTCGATCAAATGGGACTTCAGCCCGGCCTTCAGATCGGCGTTGGTCGCCATGTCGGCCATTTTCGGAATCGCCTTGGTGAGCTGCTGTTCCGCGTAATAGATGTCCTCCAACTGATGCAGGAAAAGGTCTTCCATGGTTTTGATGTCTTTGGTGAAGATGCCCATCGCTTTGCTCCTTATGTTCACGCTTGAATTCGAAAAACCGGAAAGACGGGGATTTGTTCCAGCGGGCCCGCGATCGCGGCTGCAACACTCGCCGGCGGAATAGATGTTCCGGATGCCCGCGATCCGTGACAACATGAAACGAACGGCCAGGGAGGCTTGAGATGGCGGAGATCGCGGGTCAGGATTTGCCGGCGCTGCTGGCGGCGCAACGTGCGGCATTCATGGCGGAGATGCCGGTCAGCCTCGCGGTGCGCAAGGATCGCATGCAACGCGCGATCACCTTGCTGATCGACAATGGCGAGGCCTTGTGCGCGGCACTCTCCGACGATTTCGGACACCGCAGCCGCGAACAGTCGATGCTGGGCGACATCGTCGGCCCGATCCGAACCTTCAAGCACGCGATCAAGCACGTCGATCGCTGGGCGCGGAACGAAAAGCGCAGGCTCGACTTTCCGCTCGGCCTGCTTGGCGCAAGAGCCTGGGTCGAATATCAGCCCAAAGGCGTGGTCGGCGTGATCGCGCCGTGGAACTTTCCTATCACGCTGACGATGGGACCGATCGCGGGCGCCTTCGCCGCCGGCAACCGCGTGATGGTGAAATCCTCCGAATACACTCCGCGCGTCGCAGCATTGCTCGAGGAGCTGACGCCGCGTTACTTTGCCCGCGAGGAACTGGCCTTCATCTCCGGCGGCCCCGAGACCGGCAAGGCGTTTTCCGCGCTGCCCTTCGATCATCTGATCTTCACTGGCGCCACCGCGATCGGACGTCACATCCTGCACGCCGCGGCGGACAGCCTCACGCCCGTGACGCTGGAGCTTGGCGGAAAATCGCCGGTCATCGTCGGGCGCAGCGCCAACGTCGCGCAGGCGGCCGAGCGGATCACGCTCGGCAAGATGTTGAACGCGGGCCAGATCTGCCTCGCTCCCGACTATCTGCTGGTGCCCGAGGAGCAGGAGGACGCAATGGTCGGGCATATCAAGCAGGCCGCGGCGACGCTCTATCCGACGCTATTGTCCAATCCCGATTACACCTCGGTGGCGAACGAGCGGCATGTGACGCGCCTCAACGGCTATCTCGACGACGCGCGCGCCAAGGGCGCCGACGTGGTCGAGGTCAATCCGGCGGCCGAGGATTTCGCCGCCTCCAACGGGCAGAAGATGCCGCTCTATCTGCTGCGCAACGTCAAGGAGAGCATGACGGTGATGCAGGAGGAGATCTTCGGGCCGATCCTGCCGATCATGCGCTATCGCCAGGTCGAGGAGGCGATCGACTATGTCAATCGCCACGATCGCCCGCTCGGCCTTTATTATTTCGGCGCCGACCAGACCGAACAGCGTCAGGTGCTCAATCGCACCACGTCGGGCGGCGCGACGCTCAACGACGTGGTCTTCCATGCCGCCATGGACGACCTGCCCTTCGGCGGGATCGGACCGTCGGGCATGGGCAGCTATCACGGCCAGGATGGCTTCAAGACCTTCAGCCATGCCCGCAGCGTCTACAAACAACCCAGGATCGACGTGGCGAAGCTCGCAGGCTTCAAGCCGCCCTATGGCGCGGCGACCCGCAAGGCGATCGCGCGCGACCTGAAGATTTGATCCGCCACCTGGGCCGCCCGAAACCGGGCGGATTTGCCAATATTCGGCGTCGTGCTGTTTGCCCTCACACCGGAGGCTGATCGTCTCCGTCGGTTTGATTGAGCCGCCCCCTCGCCGAGCGGCGCCTGCCCGACGCTTCACGCAGCTGGCCCGCGAGGCCCAGGCCAAAGGCCGGCATGTTGTTGTAGACGTTTTCGTAGTCACCGGCGCGGATCAGGTATGTCTCGTGCCAGATGCCCACGTCGCCATTGCTGGCAACCGCCCGGTTGAAGGCCTTCCATGCCGGAAGATGGGCGCGCGCCGCATCCGTTGCATAGGCATGAAGCTGGTCGAAGCTGCGCCAGTACTGAACGACCATCGCGCCGCGCAGGCCGAAATGGGTCCGGGCGTGCAGCAGGCCAGCGTCCGGGTTTTTTGCAAGTTCGATCAACATCCGGGGCATCGCCGCGAACACGGGACCCCATTTCCAGACCTTCCAGAACCTGTTGATGCGAAACCCGATCAGGAAGACGACAAAATCGCCTTCGATCTCCGCCGTCATGCGCGCATCCAAAATTCCGGCCATCGCTCGCTCCAGACCAACACGGCGCAGCTTAGTCCGGAGACAACGGCTTGAACACAGTTCGGCCCGAAGCGCGCCGAACTGATTTGGCTATGGCGAGAACAGCAAAGGCAGTTGGTCGAGCGAGCAAATTCAGCAGGCAGCCTTCGGAAATCCCGGCATATTGTTCCATCCAGGCGGCAGCGAACCACCGGACTTCGCTGCTGGCATATCCGGTTCTGGCGTGCGAATGAGACCGACTTGGAGCATCGCGCTCAACGCATCTTCCTGCCCCAACTCCTCGGCAATCCGCCCCTGCTCCAGGCGAAGGACGGATGTCCCCGCGAACTTCATCTTTCGACCCGAAGCGGCGGGGATCGACCCCATGCGGAAGTCGCTGAACGCCGCACCGGTGTGGGTGCCACCACCTTCCCATCGGCCCACGACGTAGTCGCCTTCCGCGATGAGATGGCCAACACCCCGGAAATTCAGATCGGGAAAGGCATTGCGAAACTCCGTCATGAAATTCGTGACGGCCGCGCGACCCTTCTTTGGCTCATGCATCGGGTAGTGCACGAATATGTCGGAGGTGGCGAGCTCGTTTACGATTCCCGGATTCCAGGGGTTACCCCAGAATTCCTTGAACCACCGGGCTACGACATCCTTGTTGTCCTGTGACATCAGATCGTTTCCATTTTCATTGCTGGTTTCGCGCCAAGCAAAACCAGCCGCGTCTCGATGCGTGCAGTAAGCAGTCAGGACATGCTCCGTGCCACCCGATTTCCGAATTGGCCGCAGTGCCGATCGCCGCTGTTTGCGGCCGCGGACTTCGGCAAAGTGTTTCGGAATGTATCGAAACGGCTGTTGCGCTTGAGAAGCCGGGCCTTTGCGGCCTAACATTGCCGCATCGTCTTTCGATTCGGCATGCGGCTGTTCGAAATATGCCGGACCGGGCGGTACGAGCTGCATCGATCAGGATCGTTGAAAGGCATACCAGGGAGCGCGGGGATGGTCTGGACGACAACCAATCTTGTGATTCAAATTGTCACCGGTGTCCTGGGCGCGCATTTCGCGGCGAGTGCCGCGGAGGAACACAGCTTCGGATTTTTCGGTCACACCATCGCCGGCGTGGTCGGGGGCGCCTTCAGCGGCTATTTCCTGCAAAAGCTTGCGGTAACCGTGGTCACGGCCAGCGGCAGCCTGAATGAGATCAGCGCCGCCGATAATGTCGTGCTGCAAGGCCTCACCGGGCTCGCGGCAGGCGGATGCCTGATGCTGATCGTGGGCTTCGTCAAACACAGCATCGAGAAGCACAGGGCGGAGAAAGACCAGCCCGAGAAAAATTAGATTAGCCTGGAGGGCGGATCGAGCCCAACGGGTCCGCGCCAGGCTTGCTGATCCCTTACGCCACCCAAAACCCCGGCAGCGCCGGCTCCAGCCTGCCGCCGATCCGCACCGGCGCGATCCGCAGCGCCAGCCCGGTGGCATCGTCGGTCTCGACTGCGACGCCGCTCAGCGTTGCGACACCATGTGCGGCTTCGAACCTTCCTGAAGGAATGCCCAGCGTGAAGCGCCGCAGCGGCTCGTCCTTCTGCATGCCGATGATCGAATCGTAATCGCCGGTCATGCCGGCATCGGTCATATAGGCGGTGCCGCCGGGGAGGATCTGGTGGTCGGCGGTCGGCACATGGGTGTGGGTGCCGACCACGAGACTGGCGCGGCCGTCGCAGAAAAATCCGATGCCCTGCTTTTCGCTGGTCGCCTCGCAATGGAAATCGAGCACGATCGCGTCCGCCGCCGCGCGCAGCGGACAGGCTTCGAGCTCGCGGTTGACGACCGCGAACGGATCGTCGAACGGCGTCATGAAAACGCGGCCGATGGCGTTGATGACCAGCGCGCGCTTGCCGTTTTTGGTGTCGATCAGGGCGGTGCCGCGGCCCGGCGTGCCTAACGGATAATTTGCCGGGCGAATGAGCCGCGGGGCGCGCTCGATGAACACCAGCGCCTCGCGCTGGTCCCAGGCATGGTTGCCGAGCGTGACGGCGTCGGCGCCGATATCGAGGAATTCCTGGTAGATCGCCTCGGTGATGCCGAAGCCGCCGGCGGCATTCTCGCCATTGACGACGACGAGATCGAGCGCCCAGCCGCGGATCAAGCCGGGCAGATGCGCCGACAAGACGGTGCGCCCGGACCTGCCGACCACGTCACCGACGAAAAGAATGCGCAAGGTCATACACTCCGGAAATCGAATGCTTGCGTTTCCGTTAGCACATAATCCAGCGCCACGTCGTGCGGCAACGCCGGCACGGCTTCGATTTCCTGCACCGCGAAAGCAACGCCGATCGCGGTGACGGCTTTCGACTGGCGTAACCATGCAAGGGTCCGGTCGTAATGCCCGGCGCCATAGCCGATGCGGTGGCCGGCGCGGTCGAACGCCGCCAGCGGCATCACCACGATGTCGGGAAGGATTTCGCCGGCCTCGGCTAACGGTTCGAGAATGCCGAACGGACCGCGCCGCAGTTCGTCATGGACCGACCAGGCGCGAAACAGCAGCGGCCGATCGCGCGCAACGATCACCGGCAGCGCCAGTTGCGCGCCCCGTGCGGCGAGCATGCGCATCAACGGGGCCGGGTCGATCTCGCTGCGGATCGGCGAATAGCCGGCGACAATGGCGCCGGGGATGATTTCAACCGGCGGTCCGCGCCTGGCGATGGCCTGCGCGGCGGCAGCGCGGTGCTCGGCGCCCAACGCATCGCGTGCCGCGAGGGCCGCGGTACGCAGAGCTGTTTTTTGCATTTCCCTGGAAGCAAGGGGGCTCGACATTCACCACCGTCGTGCCCGGGCTTGTCCCGGGCATCCACGTCTTTGTTTCGCACGCATGCTAAAGACGTGGATGGCCGGGACAAGCCCGGCCATGACGACGATAATCGTGTTTGAAGATAAAGTGCGAAGCCGCGATGGCCGTTGGAGCGCTCGATCCCGGAGTTCCCTACGAAAGTAGGTGGGCACCATATGACCGGATCCACGGACCCGGCCAGGGACAGTTCCCGGAAGGATCGATAAGGCCCCGGGGATATATGGCTCCTGACGCGCGACACAGCTTCGCCTTGGCAATGTAAGCGCTATGAGGGCGAACCGCCAGCTTTAACGCGGGCAATGGCTTTGATAACCAGACACGGGTCTTTCTGACCCTCCCCTGGGGGGCAAGTAAAACGCTACCCGATCGCCACGCCGCCGCCGATGGTGCGGTTCAGCACCTGCGTGGTCTTTTCGATGCGGTCGGCGGCCGAATTAAGCGCCTTGGCCACCGCATTTTGGGTCGCCCTGGCGCGGTCCGCCGCCGCCACGCGGACGCCGCGCAGGGCATCGAGCTCTTCTTCGAGGCTGCGGATGCGTTGGCTGGCGTCGACCAGTTCGTCGCACGCCGTCAGCGCCGCCATCACGGTCAGACGCGCGTCGCCGATCTCGCCGAACTTGCCGCGCAGGCTTCCGATCCGGGCCTCGAAATTCTCCGCCAGTTGCAGCAGCCGCGCCTCCTGGCCGGGTTCACAGGCCATCCGGTATTGCCGGCCGTTGATGGTGACGTTGACATGGCTCATGACGTCTCTCCCGCGTCGAGCACCGAGCGGATGGTGCCGATCGCCGCATCCAGCCGCTCGGCGATCTCGCGATTGGCGCGCTCCAGGCGGCGCGATTTCACCAGCGATCCGTCGAGTTCGTCGGCGAGCCGCGATCGGTCCGCGCCGAGCGCCTGAATCCGCGCCGCCAGTTCGTTCTCGTCGCGGTCGGCTTCGCGCCGCCGCTCGACCGCGCTTTCCAGCGCATCGAGCGCCGTCATCAGCCGCCGCGTCGCGGCGTCGATATCGACTGAACCGGGCTCGACATTGCCGGAGCCGTTGGCGGGACGATCGATCATGCGGACAAAGCGGACCTCATGTGAGCCTGCCGCGCCCGTAAAATTCGCGGCTCGGCAAGCGTTTAGGCGATGAAATTTACGTGGCAAGCGAGGCTAGCGCAACGCCGCTGCGGAACTATGCACCGCAAAGCAACTTTTCGGCGGTGTGGTGCGTTGCACTGCCTTGGACTCGGCTAACACAGATGCTATCCAGCCTTGGCCTCCCGTTGCCACCAGCCTTGCGCCGGGGCTATCCACCCGCCGCGCGGATCGCCACCAAGCATCTCATTTCAGACGGATTTTCATCATGACGAGCGTCGATCATACCCGTATGGCCAATGCGATCCGCGGTCTCGCGATGGATGCCGTCGAGAAGGCCAAATCCGGTCATCCCGGCCTGCCGATGGGCGCGGCCGACATCGCCACCGTGCTGTTCACGCAATTTCTGAAATTCGACGCCGCCGAGCCGAAATGGCCGGACCGCGACCGTTTCGTGCTGTCGGCCGGCCATGGCTCGATGCTGCTGTATGCGATCTTGTATCTCACCGGCAATACCGACATGACGCTCGACCAGATCAAGCACTTCCGCCAGTTGGGATCGCTGACGCCCGGGCATCCGGAGAATTTCCACACCAAGGGCATCGAGACCACGACAGGACCGCTCGGCCAGGGCATCGCGACCGCCGTCGGCATGGCGCTCGCGGAGAAGATGCTGGCCGCCGAGTTCGGCAAGAAGGTGGTCGATCATCACACCTATGTATTGGTTTCCGACGGCGACCTGATGGAAGGCGTCTCGCAGGAAGCGATCGCGCTGGCCGGCCACTGGAAGCTCCACAAGATGATCGTGCTGTATGACGATAACGGCATTTCGATCGACGGCCCGACCTCGCTCGCCGACTCGGTCGACCAGGTGAAGCGCTTCAAATCCGCCGGCTGGCAGGCCGAACTGATCGACGGACAGGATCAGCAGGCTATCGCCGCGGCGATCACGCGGGCGCAGAAATCCGGCAAGCCGTCGCTGATCGCCTGCAAGACCACGATCGGCTACGGCGCGCCGACCAAGGCCGGCACCAACAAGGCCCATGGCGAGGCGCTCGGCGCCGAGGAACTCAAGGGCGCCAAGGAAAAACTCGGCATCTCGCTGGAGCCGTTCTCGGTGCCCGACGACGTCCTGAAGGCCTGGCGCGAAGCCGGCAGCCGTGGCGTCGGCGCGCGCCAGCAATGGGAAGCTCGCTTTGCGGAGCTGTCGAACCGCAAGCGCGACGAATTCAACCGCCGCCTGCGGCACGAGCGGCCGGCGGCGCTGGCGAAGGCCCTCAAGGCGCACCGCAAATCGCTGCTCGAGACGCCGCAGAATATCGCCACCCGCAAATCGTCGGAATCGGCGATTGATGCCATCGCCACCGTGATGCCGATGGAATTCCTCTCAGGCTCGGCCGACCTCACCGGCTCCAACAACAACAAGGCCAAGACGGCGGTGAACTTCTCGGCCAAGACGCCGAAGGGCCGCTTCGTTCATTACGGCATCCGCGAGCACGGCATGGCGGCGGCCTTGAACGGCATCTTCCTGCATGGCGGCTTCGCGCCGAACGGCGCCACTTTTCTTTGCTTCACCGATTATGCCCGTCCGGCGATGCGGCTCGCGGCATTGATGGGCACCGGCGTCGTCTATGTGATGACCCATGATTCGATCGGTCTCGGCGAAGACGGGCCGACCCATCAGCCGGTCGAGCATCTCGCCGCCCTTCGCGCCATTCCCAACATGCGGGTGTTCCGCCCCTGCGACGCGATCGAGGTAACGGAATGCTGGGAGCTGGCGCTGAACCGGATCGACGGCCCGACCGTGCTGGTGCTGACGCGGCAGAACCTGCCGCAATTGCGCAGCTCGGCGCCGCCGGAGAATCCATGCCGCCATGGCGCCTATGAGCTGGTCGCCGCCCAGGGCGAGGCCAGCGTGTCGCTGTTCGCCTCCGGCTCCGAGGTCGAGATCGCCGTCGCCGCCCAGAAGCAACTGGCCGGGCGCGGCATCGCGGCGCGGGTGGTGTCGGTGCCCGCGCTCGAATTGCTGCTGGCGCAGCCGGCGGAAAAACAACTGGCGATCATCGGCAACGCGCCGGTCAAGATCGCGATCGAGGCCGCGGTCCGGTTCGGCTGGGACGCCGTGATCGGGCACGATGGCGAATTCATCGGCATGCACGGTTTCGGCGCCAGCGCGCCGGCCAAGGATCTCTATCAGCATTTCGGAATCACCGCCGAGGCCACGGTCAACGCTGCGCTGAAGCGGCTGGGCTGAAGCGGCCGGGCCGACGGTTGAGATTGCCTGAAAAAAGGATTACCTAACCGCGATATGGTCCGTTCTCGCCCGGCTGAACCTGGCGATCCGCAGCAAACACCTCCGTGGATGGCGCAAGTCCTCCGCGGGGATGACACAGGCTATCAACAGGCTTCAAGGGAGAACAACGACATGGCAGTCCGGGTCGCGATCAACGGATTTGGCCGCATTGGCCGCAACGTCCTGCGGGCCATCTACGAGGCCAAACGCAACGACATCGAAGTCGTCGCCATCAACGACCTTGGTCCGGTCGAGACCAACGCCCATCTGTTGCGCTACGATTCGGTTCATGGCCGCTTTCCCGGCACGGTGACCGTGGACGGCGATTCGATCAGCCTCGGCCACGGCAAGATCAAGGTCACCGCGCACCGCGATCCCAATGCGCTGCCGTGGAAAGACCTCGGCATCGACATCGCGCTGGAATGCACCGGTATTTTCAGCGCCAAGGCCAAGGCCTCGGCGCACCTTGTCGCCGGCGCCAAGCGCGTGCTGGTTTCCGCGCCTTCCGACGGCGCCGACATGACGATCGTGTTCGGCGTCAACCACGACAAACTGACGAAGGATCATCTCGTGGTTTCAAATGGCTCCTGCACCACGAACTGCCTGGCGCCGGTGGCAAAAGTGCTGAACGACACCGTCGGCATCGAGACCGGCTTCATGACCACGATCCACGCCTACACCGGCGACCAGCCGACCCTCGATACCCTGCACCATGATCTCTATCGCGGCCGTGCCGCGGCGATGTCGATGATCCCGACCTCCACCGGTGCGGCCAAGGCGATCGGCCTGGTGCTGCCGGAACTGCAAGGCAAGCTCGACGGCGTCGCGATCCGCGTTCCCACGCCCAATGTCTCGGTGATCGATCTCAAGATCGTGGCTTCGCGCAAGACCGAGGTGAAGGAAATCAACGAGGCGATGAAGCGCGCCAGCGAGCAGCAGATGAAGGGCATCCTCGGTTACACCACCGCGCCCAACGTCTCGATCGACTTCAACCACGACCCGCATTCCTCCACGTTCCAC